>JGI994J12354_10000486_pt1 | contig 39581 bp, 35 predicted proteins | sample IntmicLarv3ML3BL_FD_12354 | JGI IMG/M metagenome (IMG submission 12354) | reverse complement strand
CTAGTTCTAGTTCCCTTACATAGTGGGGTGATATATAGCGCAGGGCAGGGCAATTCCACAGCTCCAACAGTTCTAGTCCCCTTACATAGTGGGGTGATATATAGCTATTGCAGAAACAAAAAAAACAGGTGGAAGGTTCTAGTCCCCTTACATAGTGGGGTGATATATAGCTATGACCTTGACGACTTTGTTGATATAGAGGTTCTAGTCCCCTTACATAGTGGGGTGATATATAGCATTTATCACAACATACTATGCTATGTTTGTGTTCTAGTCCCCTTACATAGTGGGGTGATATATAGCGTAATAGTGGGGGTGGTATAGGCCTAAATAGTTCTAGTCCCCTTACATAGTGGGGTGATATATAGCGAAGACTATACGTATCCCAACGAAGGTTTAGTTCTAGTCCCCTTACATAGTGGGGTGATATATAGCAATTCAGTTAACACATCTACATCATGAAGAGTTCTAGTCCCCTTACATAGTGGGGTGATATATAGCATTGTTTGTAGGACGATATCCACTATTACCGTTCTAGTCCCCTTACATAGTGGGGTGATATATAGCAAGATACATTTAGGCGATGCACCGACGTTTGTTCTAGTCCCCTTACATAGTGGGGTGATATATAGCCCACCTCTGTTATAGTTTTTGGCAAGGTTAGTTCTAGTCCCCTTACATAGTGGGGTGATATATAGCAACACTTTAAAAGCTGTAGCCCAATTCGCCGTTCTAGTCCCCTTACATAGTGGGGTGATATATAGCACGTGAGCATAACTCACGCACAATTTTAGTAAAATTTTTAGTCCTAAAGCTATAAAAAACTATCATTTCTGCTATTTTTTTCTTCAAAAACCATATTCAGTTGTCAAGTAACAATTTCTCGTTCTAAAGTTATATTCTGCTTATTTTTAAAATATCCTTTTTATAAAAGCAGGAGATAGCGGCATCATTAAACACTATGTTTCCATTTTATGTATTGAGCTATAGCATCATGTCCGCCCATAATAGACTTCATGTTTATACCTAATGTATCCAGTTCCTTTAATATCTTAGTTTTATTTTCACCTTCTATCTTTAGTGTAAAGTCCGGAGTGATTCTTTGATACGAAATAGATTTGTTTGAGCTTTTCCATGCTAACTGATAAATAAAAAGAGAACTTTGGGCTGCAACCCTATTACATATTTCAGGTGGATTGTATGTAAAATAAAGCGGAAAATCCATCATAAGCTGCTCTCCGCCGGAAAAGGTACGATAATAAATAGATAAACAGATGAAAATAGGAAGTAATCTTATGAACATATCACTTTTACTTAGGAATTCTTTCATTTTCGTATTAACTTCTTCATCATACCTATTTCTTTTAATTTTTTTTAATAAAGGCTTTATCATATCTTCTTTTAATAAGCTTGACCATTCCATATAACTTTTTTCATTATTGCCGCGAAATTCGTTCAATTTTTCTATAAAGCTGTCGCCTAAATTAAAGGCATTTATAATCGCTTCTAACGCTCCATAAAACTTTTGAGCATCAGTAGTAACTATATCTGTTGAACCATATTTTTTATTGGAAATACCAAAACAATCTCTAAAATGAGGAGCCATTTCTGTTAAGTATGAGGGACTACCACTCATATTAAACAATAAATTTTTTATAGGTATATTATGTCCCACCGAGTTTGTATCGCTGATTTCATATCTAATATTTATACATCTCTTCTTTTGCGTGAAGTAGATATATCCTGTTTTTTTATGATTTTTTTCATTATGTTTATTACAAGCGAAAAATAATGATACTAACGGCGACTCGGTAAAGTCCAACAACTGTGTTGGTAGCTCATGATGTTGAGCATACGCCATAAAGTGTTCGTTTTGCATGTCCGTAAGCTCATTACCGATACAATCATAAAATTCTTTGATACATATGGAGTCAAGGTATTTGCCATCGCTCTCTCTGGTAGCTGACGACATCAACTCTCCATTATCATATTTTCTGCTTTCTCCGCGCGAATAGTACTCGCAAAAGTTTAGCTGCTGTTCTTCTAATAAGTTAAAGAAATCTTTAACTCCGGTAATTGTTGTTACAGCGCCGGTACTTTTAGTTGTATTTTTTTGTTCTTCATGCATAATCTATGCCCCTTGTTATTTGTTTTGTTCTTGCTGTTGTTCTTTTGTTTTCCAATTAAAAAGTTGCCCAACCAATTCGCAGAATTCTTTGCTGTGAGCAGGAATATCAAATTTCTTGGACACTTTCTTCAAATGAGTTATCTGCTCACTTTCTACTTTATGCAGCTTAAAGTCATGCCCACCATCTGACTCAAATGTTAAGCCAATCTTTTCTTTTTCCATCATCTCTATTATCGCTTTTGTCACAGCATTCTTCCTTTTTCGGTCGTAAGAGAGTAATTTGCGCAGATTATTGATCGCATCAACAAGCGATCGTTCTGTCGTACTTCCCGGCTGAATGTGATTAAGGTGAGCAACCCAGTTGCGTATGTCAAACATTTTATAAAAACTATCAATATTATTACTCTGATATAATGACTTGAACACCTTTAAAAGATCTGGATTTCCCCCAAACTCTTTACATATATTTTCTACTGCGCCGCCATTTTCATGATTAAAAAACTTATCCGATATGAATTCAACAATTGTTTTATTTATATATTTTGGGTTTTCTTTTGCATCTTTCATAAGACCATATTTAGTTAAAGAAATAAGTAAAAAGTGCATATCACGCTCCCAGTCAACTGCAAAGCCGATGAAACGCGATAAAATATCACGATGGAGCTGCCCTAATGAATATAAATCATTAAAAGTGACTTTGTTCTTTAATTTGTTATACTCATCACATTTTTCAACAGCTTTTTTATACTTACCAATTCGGTCAGTTTTATCTCTTTTTGTTATTTCATCATGAAGCATTTCGCGCACTTTTTGCAATACTTCTATTTTACTTGAGCCTGTTGCGTCAGTTTTAATCCAATCTAAATAATCGTTACAGTCTTTTGAGCTTATTCTGTTTGTACCATACAATTTTTCATATAAAGATAGACAGCCGGAACGATAGGCGGATCCAATACCTTTATGCAGTATAAGAGTTTCCCCATCTGTCTGTACATAAAGGTCTTTATATTTTATATCATCAGGATTTACGTCATTATCCATAAAGTTTTTATATTGCTTTATAATCTCGCCCGAGTTATCATTTAAAAAGTTCTTTAAGCTTTCAGTATAATTTACACCTGTCAAGTTCACCATAGTAAGCATATCAATAATGTATTTCACTTTTTCGCCTATACCTACAGCATCTTCTTTATAAATTTGAGTAACAGATTCCTTATATCGCATAAATTGATGACGCAAATTATTTAACTGGTCAGCATCTAAAAGACGAGCCATGAGGTATAATTGTGGCGCAGTTGAAGGTAAATAGCTGGTATTAACAGTGATCTTGAGCTTATCATCAAATGTAGCTTCTTCATTATATTGCGGACTTCTCAACTGCTTTTTTATACCCGGTACAAGTTTATATTTTCCCTCCAAAAACTGATTAAAAGCAAAAACATATAAGTCTCGCACAAAATCAACATAGATATTTTTATCTTTATCACTTCCTGTTTTTGATCTACCTTGAGCTTTGTTTTCTTGATTCTCATTTTCTTTTTTAACCACAAAACTTTGTAACTCTTTAAAGTAATCTTTGCAGTCCTCTTTTGTAATTGAATTTTGTATCTTATCTTTAAAGAAATCTTTACCAAATGTCTCTATTATCTCGTATTTGAATTCATTATCTTTAATTTCTTTTTGATTTTGTTCATCTCTTTCTATGTTAGCTTCAGTTTGGCGATTTTTGGAGAATTCTTTATTTAATGTTATAACGCAGTGATGTAATTTCTTTAAATTTGCAATCCCGGACTTATCTATGCTTGGTAAAAAAGCATATTCATATATGAGCTGTAAGAAATTACGGTAAACACGCACCTCCTCAGAGCTGTTTAGTAGTGTCTTTTCATCCTCAGCGGGCAATACAAACCACTCTAGCCCTTGAATACCTTCTTCTTGTGATTTTTTAGCGTCAGCATTACCCTCTTGTAAGTTTTTACCTTTATTGTAAACATTTTTAAATGATGGAACGATGCTGATACTTGGGTGGCTTAAAGAAAAGTTTACCTTACCCAAAATGTCTTGCTGAGTTTGAGAATTATAACACGTATATAGGTTCATACTGCGAATCTTTTCCTTAAAGGCAGCATTTACTGAGTCTTTATCGTTAGCGTAAAGTTTTTTTGTTAATTCGTCGTTATCATCTATGTAGAAGTTTTTATCATCTAAAAAATATTCTTTTGAAAAATGATAGATTTTATTCCTATTATTATATATATATTTATGGATACTTGTCAATAAATTTGAGATATTATCCTCGGTAATAATGGTCTCACCATTATCGTTTAAAATATTGTTTAAAAACCATTTCAATCTCTTAGTGGTTTCATATTTGTTATTTTCAGCCGTCTTGAGAGCTTTATCAAAATTCCCTTGAAGTAATATGTCTCCTAGTTGTGTTGTGTCTTGTTCACCAAGCATAATAAACCGAAGCTGACTGGTTGACCACGCTATAGATGTCAGAAGCTGCTTTTTAAACGCTTCCTGTACGTGGATGAGTTCCAAATCATCGCTGGTGAACTGATTCATTTCTTTATTAAATGAATCCGAGAAATATGTCAATTTTCCTTCCAAAATAAGCTGACTAGTTAACTTATTTAGAATTTGATATTTGACGATAGTTTTTATTTTTTCTATATTTGCATATTTGTCAATATATGTAATAAAGTTCTTAATATCCCTTTTGTTAATGCTTTGTTTCCTCGTATTATTTTGTAAAGGAAAATAATGGTTAAAGTATTCACGCACTTCACGAATATAATAAGCAAAGTACATCTCGTGTTTTTTTGTTGATTCTCCTTCTTTATCCTTATAATGCTCAACCTCATGTTGTTTATAAATACCATGTATCTCAGTTAAACATTCTTGTTTGTATTGACGAATCTGCTTTTGTCCTTCTTTGTCACCTTCTTCTATTGAGTTCAGTTTGTTTAATTCTGTTTCATATTTTTTTAAACATTCAGTTAATTTACAACTCAATTCATCGTACTGAAATAAGCTTTCAAATGTTTTAAACCTTTCATCATTGATGCTATTGTTGGCGATAAACTGAACAAGCCATTCGCCATGAGATAGTCGCTTTTGATTATAATTTTCATTGATATTCTTTTCAAAAATATTGCGACTGCAGTTTGGGTTAACGTTATTGTAATCACTATAGCGTTCATACAAATTAGCGTTATCTCCACTAATACTACTCAGAGTAGCTTCATTGATTTTTTGTTTGATGCAATCCAAATCGTTTTGCGTTATACCTTTAATGTCATTAGTTGCAAATGCTGTAATTACTTTGCTCAGCTTTCCATCACAAAATGCTCTTCCTTCAGCTGATAATGTTTGTTGGACATCTTGCTCAGTAGCTACATTTTTCAATGGATATTTCTTTAGTTTAGAGATGTCTATATTACTAATATATAATTTATGGATAAAGTCATGTACTCTATCATTATAGTTCACATCATCTTTTGATACAACTAAACTATTTATAAAATATTGGCGAAGCCGAGAGCTGGGGTCAACATTAATATTATTATTAACTATAGATTTGCATATCTGTTTTTTGTGATTATCGGCTTTACTTTGCATCGCTTTGCTGATTTGTGTTAAATCATCATAGGTTATAGCTTTGTTGTCAATAATATCTTCGATTATTTTTTTAATTTTCCCTTTACAAAATACTTTACCTTTACTTGATAAAGCTGTACAGTCTTTATTCTTAATATCATTTTGTAATTTTTTAGCGCATTCATTTATATTTTGTCCGTTATAAATTTCCGTCAAGAATGCATGAACCGCAGGATCGTAGTTCTTTTTATTTTCTTTTGGTACGACTAATCTGTCAATAAAAGATTTATCTAATGCTTTATTATTGGAGTTATTTATATTTTTCAAATGCTCCATAGTGTCAATATAATGCTTGTTAGATACCTTATGCAGCATCCCGTTATACACGTTTCTATAATGCTGAGTCGAATATTGTTCGTTATTTTCTTTTACTCTTACTTTTGTTATTTTCATAGTGTCCTTTCCTCCGTAGTTTTAGTTGTGCGCAAACTCTAAAAACTTTTGTTTTGTTTGCTTTATATAGCAAAATTAACCGAAGTAGATGGTGTTTATAAAATTTTTAGAGTTTACGTATACAAAGTATATCAAAGTTTACGCTCTTTGTCAATATTATAAGCAGCTTTTTTTACAGGGATACCTTACTTTATATATTAGAGCATTATATAAAAAAGTATAGACACGAAAAATTAGAAAAAGATGAGAAAAAATGTAAATTTTAGCGCGATTTATGTTATAATATAGGCATGAACAAAAAAGAGATAGCAATGGAAGTTTTGCGCTTTAAGCGCTCGGATGTTTTGCTCGACTGGTTTCCGTCATTTGAGATGAGCTACTATGGGGCTAATCACGAAGGATACAATACGAACGGAAAGAGCCACGATGTGCCTGTCGGCACATTTTGGACCGATGTTTGGGGCGTTGGCTGGCTCAAAGAGCAAGAAGGGGTTATGGGTTTTCCGCGTGAACACCCCATAAGCAAGCCGGAATTGCTGAAATCTTACACCTTCCCCGACCCGAACGATGAGCGTATTTTCGCTAAAATTTACAAAGATAAAGAGAATTACGAGAAGAATTATGCGGACGAGATGTTTTTGGGCGCCTCGCTCAGAAGTACGGTTTGGGAAAGGACATATAAACTCATCGGCATGGAAAATTTGATGGAGTATTTTTACACTGAGCCGAGCTTTGTGGAAGATGTTATGGACAGCGTGATGAATTTCCAGTTGGATATCCTCGACCATTACTTTGCGGCAGGCGCGGTCGTTTTTAACTGCGGCGATGACCTCGGCACGCAAAACAGCTTGCTCCTCTCCCCGCCCGTAATAGACAAATTTCTAAAACCGCGCTACAAAAAGGTGATGGACAAGATAAAAACCCGTGACGGTATTATCAATTTCCATAGCTGCGGACATCTTGAGCCGATCTTGGAGATGTTTATTGAGCTTAAAATTGACATCTTGAATCCCGTGCAGTCAACGGCGAACAACCTTGAAAATCTCATCAAAATAACCGAGGGGCGTTTGGCTTTGCAGGGCGGAATAAGCAGCCATGCGCTCGTTGTCGGCACTCCTGATGAAGTACGACAGATAACGCGTGAAACTATCGCGATACTGAACAAAAAGGGCGGATATTTTTGCGGTCCGGATCAGGGTATGGTCTTTAACCCCGACAATATCGCTGCCATGAACGACGAAATAGCAAAGTATAATGCCGCAAATGCTAAAAACATCTGATTTTTAAGCGGGAAATTTGCAAAAACGTGAGAAATAGGGCTAAATATTATACAAAAGTGTGATATTTAGCCCTAAAAACTTGTCAAAAACGTGATGAACTTCTATAAATTCTTGCGAAAGTGTGATTTATTTGTCAAAAAAGTTGCAAACGTGTGAAATTTCTAATTGAAATTTCTACAATATTCCTTCCACTCGTTTATACGTTTTACCGTGATTTCGGTCATATCTGCAGCGAGCTGACGTTGCGTGCTATTCTCTTTTTCAATATGCTGAACCCAAGCATCGGGGAACCCTGCAATGCCATTATACGCCCCGGCAATAGCTCCTGCCATACTCGCGATTGTATCGGTATCGCGCCCAAAGTTGGCGCTGTAAATTATTGTCGTTTCCACGTCACCTTTTGCCAAATAAAAGAGCGCTAAGGTAGCGGGGATAGTTTCACGAGAATCGCAAATAAGATATTCCAAGGAAGTTTCGTAGTATATTTCGCGGAATTTTTCGTAATTTCCCACCTCTTTTGCAAGCGTAACGGCAGCGTTAATCCTGTCGATCATCACTTTTGCGCTTTTTTTATGCAGATAAGCTTTTGCGGCGGTGATTATGGCGTCAACCGTTGTGCTTTTTCGCATCGCCTCTGCTGTGGCTGCGGCTATAGCGGCCGCGCCGTCGCGGCAAAAGGCTGCCGGTCCGGAGTGCACAAGCCCGGCGACTTCGTACGCCTCAATGGCTGCCTGACGGGGGTTAGCGGCGTTCACTATGCCCATCGGCGAGATAGCCATAGCCGAGCTGGACGAATGCATATTGCCAAAACCTGCATCAACGGGTAGCGTTATGTCATTCTTTATCTTGTAATACATGTTGCGAACCGGAATATAAAAGAGCTCAAAAAACTCCTCATGCGCAAGAAAACTCTCGGCAAGCTCGTCCATGGTAATATAGCCGCCGTGTTTTAACAGTGCGCGGCAGATGATGAGTTTTATCGCCGAGTCGTCGGTGCCGGCTCCGGAAAAGGTGGTCACCTTACCATATTTTTCAGCAATATCCTTATAGTGCATACCCTCAACAGGCGCGCCAAACGCATCACCGATAAGTCCGCCGAGCAGACATCCGTAAACTTTATCAAAAAGCTCTGTTTTATTCATGATTTCTTTTCCTTTTCGTCTTTATTTTTTTTGCTTCGTTTGGTTATTGTTTATCCTGTTCAGGTATTTGCGGAGTAAAATATTCGCCGCTGAACATCAGCTCTTCGGCGTCTTGTATGAGTCCGAGCGATATATTGTGTCGCCCGCCTTCAAAGGGGGTGTTCAGCCAATTTTCCAGAATGTCTAATATCTCATTGATACCGGTAATTTTTCCGCCGAGACAGAGAATATTTGAGTCATTATGCGCTCTTGTCATACGTCCCATGTAGCCGCTGGTGCAAAGGGATGCGCGTACGCCTTTGTAGCGGTTAGCGATAATCGACATCCCGATACCGGTTGCGCAGATTAAAATTCCGCGCTCAATCTCGCCTTTTGATACCGCAGTTGCGATTTTACTCGCGTAGTAAGGGTAGCGCACGATCTCCGTGCCATCGCATCCGACGTCCTCGCAATCGATATTATGTTCGTTCAAATACGCCTTTATCAGCTCTTTTGTTTCAAATCCCGCGTGGTCTGCGCCTATCCAAATCATCTTCTTTACTCCTTTAACTATTTTACCAAAAAACCGTGCAAAAAGCAAGCGCATTTTATGAGCAAAATCAATGTTACTTACAAAAAATCGATGGACTTTTGTAGATTAAATCATATTTTTCCATCGATTTCTTGTAAAATATAGGTGATTGAGCACTCAAAAATAGACTAATTATTCACTTTTTGGTCGTTTTCCAGTTCCGTTAAGTAGTCAATAAGTTCATTAAGGTACTTTTCAGCATCCCGTGGTTTTAGCGCTATTGCGACAGGCATATAGTTCTCGGTAAAGTCGATAAACGCGTTAGCAAGCAGTTTTGACTCAAAGTAAACATTCTCTGAAACCCGTCCTTCTTTTAGGTATTCGAGCAGTATACCACCGCCGGAGTTTATCTCTATAGTTAGCCCTTTGTTCATCTCCATAGGAACTATATAATAGTCGTATTTGTCAGTGGGGTCGCTTCCTCTGTCTCTGATGCTCTTCAAGGTCGCTTTTCGCTCTTCGACGCTGTACTCAGGGATAAAGTCGACGTGGTCAGTCAGACGTCCGGTGGTCGCAAAGCTCTGCAGTCCGGGTGCAGTAAATATGTCTATACGTTTATTTTTGCTTGAAAGTTTATACCTCTTTTCAAGCTGGTTTGATAAAGCTTTTATTATCTCGTTTGCTTCATCATAATTTCCTTTTATACGTCCCATCTGTACAAGCAAGCAATCTTTATATTCATTTGTGATTCGTGAAATGATAGACTTTGTTATGGCCGGTGGGAAAATATTATAACATGGATTCTGTTTGTACAACCAGATGTCATTATCCTTTTCAATGTCAAACAATTTATCGTTGTAAAATGCGATATTGTGTATGATTTGTATGCCATTGTCACACCTTTTTTTATTATCCTCATACTTTTTATTTAAAAATTCGTAGAGCATATTATCTTTAAACGCATAACAGTCGCTGTAGTTCGTGTCTGTTAAGGACAGGTGCAGGTTTTTCTTTTCCCCGTTAGATGTGTATTGTATGAGCATCCAGTCTGAAACACCATCTTTATCCTGCTTTTTCTCCGAGTCGTAAGCGTATATTTTGTAAAAATTATACTTTAAGAGCGGAATTATTGACTTTAGGATAACAATATTTTCGTGGCTGTCCTCAGAAAATTGTATGAGATGTTCTATCTCAATACCTTTTTTCGTAATCCCCGCAATTTTAGTTATAAATTCGCTGATTGGCTCTGTGTAAGAAATATTTGTACTTCCAACAATTTTTATATTACAGCTGAAATCTTCTGCATCAGCAGACTGTAAAATTTCGTCAAAAAGCTCTTGATATGCGATAATATACTTGCGTTTTTCGTACAATATAACATCTATTTTTGGAATATCTTCATCTTTGTTTTGGAATAATAAATTGTGTAAATCCACATGTGCCTGTATAAGAGATTTGTCTTTCTGACTTATTTTGTAATAGTAGTGTAACTCTGCTTTTTCTTCATCAGTAAGTTTAAGCGCTTTTGCAAGTTTTTCTTCCATTTCAAGCGTAGGAACGACATATCCCTTAATAGTTCTATACATAGTTGTCCTGCTGCTGCCACATTTTTCGTGCAGGTCTTCTATACGAATCTTATTAACCTTTGCCTTATTTTTTATGTACTCGTAAACGCTTTTCAATTACACATTCTCCATTATTTTGGTACACTAATATTATAAGTGATATTCGATAAAAAGTCAAATCCTTAAGTATAGTTCGGAACTAGTTCTGAACATTTTATTTAATGTTTCTGGATGGCAAATTTATTAATAAAAAAATTTGAATTTAGACTTGACAAAACATTATATATTCCTGTATAATATTAAATAAGAATAAAATAAATTTGAACAAATAAATAAAATACAGGAAAGATATAAAAAAGTAAAGGAATATCACGTATGAAAAGATTGAGCATTATTGGTATGATGCTGTTTTTAGTAGCGCACTTGGGAGCTGCGCTATGTTTCGCGCAATTTTTGGTAGATCCCGCAATATTGGCTGAAAGTTTAGCATCAGATATGTTGAGCGATGGCATAAATACTAAATCTGCGTACGAAACAGGATTTGATTATGAGACAAAAGGGCTGTATTCTAAAGCTTACTATTACTATAAATTGGCTGCCGATTCTGATGAACCCGGGTATGGCATGGCGCCTGTACGTAAAGTTGCTTCATATTTATACTATGGTATTGGAGTAGAAAAGAATGACGATATATTGCATCCTTATGCCTCTGATTATGCAAATAGGATAGCAGACAAAACTTGGGCAATGATGTCTCTTCACGTGTCTGATAGTATAAAGATGAAGGGTGAGACTTACTATTTTAACGCCGAGGAAAAATGGTTGGAGATGATGCAAAAGACCGCTGATAAGCATTTTTGGTCGGGAAATCTTTACTATACCCCAAATAAAGCTTTTAAAAAGAATCATGATCAAGCTGTTTATTGGTGGAAAATGGGCGCTGATAAGAAAGAGATAAAGTCAATGTCTGCACTTGGCGCTCTGTATATGGATGCTGATTATCCGCAGAAAAATTACGCGACAGCAGCGGATTGGCTTAAAAAAGCGACCAAAAAGGGTGATGCAAACGCTTACTTTAACTTAGGTTTACTTTACGCGTATGGTTATATAGGTAAAGGCGTTGATATGAAACAGGCCGAGAAGAATTGGAATTCAGCGGCAAAAGCTAATCCCGCTATTGTTTTGAGAATAGCCGAAGAGTATGGAAAGAGCAGCAACTCTTTTTATGACCCACAAAAGCAAGAGGCGTGGAGGGAAAAATTACTTTCGCTAAAAGATAATGATATCTGTAACGACTCCGGGCTTAAACACTTGTCGACTGAAAAATTGGACTGCTACATAAAGAAGACAGCAATGCTTTATGAGTATGGCTTGAAATACCTAACCGGTGACGGTGTAAAGCAAGATAAGAAAAAGGGTGTAAAATTTTTAGAGGAGTATTGTGAGAGGAAGTTGAAGTACACAACAGCCATTTTGAGCTCTTTTGATTATCTGTATTACGATACCTTTTTGGGGTATGACTCAAGCGCTGTGCTTGACTTGGAGTCAAATCCTTACGTTCAGATTGGCGATATGTTTTTTAGCGGCACTAACGGTGTCAGCAAAGATACTTCAGTAGCTATGGATTGGTATCAGCGCGCGGTCAAAGATACAAAAAGTGGGCTTGCGCAGTATAAAATAGCGGAAATGCACGAGTATGGTATAGGTGTAAAGTTAGATGTAAAACGCGCAAGGTATCTGTATGAGCTGTCCGCCGACTTGGGTTGTAGAGATGCGTATTATAAATTGGGCAATTTCTATTTGACCGGCAATACTGTCAAGCAAAATGAAGCGACCGGCATAGCTTGGTTGTCAAAGATTCAGCACGAAAATGAGGCAGCGAAGGATTTAATATATAACACTTACAAGAGTTTGGACTTATCAAGGGCGCTCATTTTAGATACTGTGGACAGCACATACTCCAGGTTTAAGATATTAGATATATCTCAAGCGGTTGATGAAAAATTGCCGTATCAGATTCTGGTAAACAAACTCGCTGTGGTTACCTTGCACAGAGACTCTAAGATTACCGAGCAGCTTTTAAACAGCAGGGGCGATTATGACTTAAGGAGCGTTATCGCTTATGCTGAAGGCGTGAATGCCGATATCGTGGTGATGCCGCGTATAGTATACAATCAAGTGACTACAGGAGAAATACGTGCTGCCGGTGCTCAGACCGGTGGTCAGAGTTCCGGTGCTCAAGTTTTGTCACTATCTTTAAATATCGGTATAAATGTTGAGATTTATGATATGCATGAGCAAAAACTTTTGACTTCGCTCACCACCATTCGTCAGCGAAACTTAAAGGATTACCTTATAAGCTCCCAATCATTTTCCACATCCAAATCAGCGGGGAGCATTGGCAAGAATTTTGTGAGTGCAGACTCCAGGATACAGCCCATATTAGATGAGATAATCGGCGATATGGTGAATAAGTTCAAGCATCATGCGACAGGAGAGCTTATTTCGGAGTGTAAGCTTTACAATAAAGATAAAATATTGGATAACAATCGTTTAGTTGTAGAAAAGGGCGCAGACTTTGGCATTACAGAGAATACGACAGCGAAACTTGTATTAAGAGATAAGAGTGGTGTGATGACCGACATTGCGAATCTGACCTTGGAGCAGATTACAGAAGATAAGACCTTATTAGTCATCAGCAATTTAAAGAGTGGAAAATATTCTATAAAAGATTTACGTGTAGTTTTCACTTTAGAGAATGTCTGGCCGATGTCAAGTAGACAAGTAAAAAAGTAAGTGGGCACCTCTAAAAACTCCGTTCACTTGTTTTTGTGGCTATTTTTCCGTTATACTTTGTCCCATATATTATTACATAACATCCAGTATGCATTTAATATATTGTCCTAGTATAGCGAAAAACTATCTCACAAATACAAGCAAAGCAGGTTTTTAGAGATACCCAAGAAAATATTTTTGGGTTAGAGAATGATTTGCATTTCTTTAATTAGAACAAAATAAGAAAAAGGGGAAAAAACAGATGAAACAAGTTTTTCAGACAATTTTGATGGGCATTTTAATGCTCACAGCGCTTTTTGCGTATGCACAACAAAACCCTGTATGGGTGGACAACAACCGTGGTGGCAGTGATAATTATGTTACCGGTAAAGAGTTTACCATTAGATGGGACAACACAGTTTTTAAGAACGCTGAGACGTTCATTGTGACTATTCATGACCCATGGGTTAAAGAGTTATTTAGGGATACTGCTTCTAAGAATTCAAATTCTTATGCATTTACCCCTAAGTCATTTGGTTTTGTTGCCGGTAAAAGATATCGTGTAGCTGTAGGTTATTATGATAAAGGTGGCAAAGAGTATTGGTCATGGACAAAACAGAATAACGACCCTGACAAATGGGCAGAATTTGAGTTCGTGTATGCACCAAACAATCCTTTAGTTACAGCAGCTCCGAAATTTTTTGCACCGGGGTATAATTCTACAATTGCTTATAGTGATATAACAATTCGTTGGGATTCTGTTCCTAATGCTGTTAAATTTAAATATGGCGTAAGGGATTTGACCGATAATGTATCAGTATTATCCGGTACAACTGATTATGCTAATTACCTTACTATAAGTAAAGCACGACTAACACCAGGACATACATATTTAGTAAATGTGGCTGGCACAAATGTGGATGATATAGATGGTCCTTGGACATCAGGTATAAACCCATTAGAATTTACGGTAGAAGGCGGTCAAACTACAACGCCGACGCAACCAACTCAGCCAACTCAGCCAACTCAGCCAACGCAGCCAACGCAGCCAACGCAGCCAACGCAGCCAACGCAGCCAAGCAATGATGTGAAACTTGATGGTTTTTACGCACGTACGACATTGACTGCCGGGGAAGACTTGGTGTTAGCTGGTAATATTTCATGCGCAAACGAAAACATTGAGATCGTTACCATTCAAATAGTATATCCTGACAACAATGGTCTTTCATATATTCCTTATAGAAATACAAACGTAAACAGTAAATATTTTAGTTTGGCTAATGTTGGTTTTATACCAACGGGGGATTATAATTCCGGCTATGTTAATATAGACGGAGTTTATGAACATAGAGAAGATTGTTTCCGTATGCCCGGTGGTGAAAATTTCATAATTCAAGTTTACGTTAAAACAAAAAGCATGACTCAGGGAACTCTGATTAAAGAACATAAATACTTTTTAAATATTCCACCGGAAGTAAGGGAGTTGGATGCTCCTATTTTAAGAGATTATCCTAATCCTTCAAAGCATCTTAATCCGGGAACTACTGTAACATTAAAATGGGATAGAGTAAAAAATGCTGAGTATTATATTGTAAGCTATTTAGATGAAGAGATTGCAACATTAGACTCAACATACACCTTTACAGTCCCGGCTGTATCTAGTGAGGTATATTATGATGTCTATGCATGTACGTCAAATTATGGGCGTGCTTATGTTAGGAGTAGTGCGCGTCGTGCATATTTTACTTCCGCTTATTTGGGTACACCGCAAGTAAGTAATCCGCAATCATTAGAGACTACGGTCAATACAGGTGGACAGTTAACAATAAGTTGGTCAGCAGTATCTGGTGCTACAAGCTACGCTGTTAATTATTTGACAGAAAGCAAAACTGTAGCAGGCAACAGCATAACTATAACAGTTCCGGAAAACGCGCCCAAACAGTTCTATATAAATGTATATGCTTGTGGTCAAGCTTCAAACGGAGCTTATATACAGTCGAAAGAGCCATCTTTTGTATTAGTTAATGTACCTAATAGCATAACCTTCTTAAAGGATGGCTGGTGTTATACAGAAAAACTGTTCATTAGTGCTAAAACAATCAGACCCTATAACAATAAGCCTATCGTTGATGATGGTAAGGTTAAAGAGTTCTGGGCTACAAAATCTCGAAATCCTGAGACATATGATTATATTTTAAATGTATTGTGCCAAGGACTCACAATGGGGAACAGATATTATCCTATTGAAAGTCCTAGAGAAACTTATTGTAACGTTTTTGCTCAAGATGTAATGGCTGCTATGGGAGTTACTCTTGTTCAAGATAAAGCAAATGCTACTTATAATTGGTTAGCAACTGGATTAGGTAAGACTCAATATGGATGGAAAGAAGTAAGCCAAGCAGAAGCACAGAATAAAGCAAACCAAGGGTATCCAACAGTCGCTGCATGGTATAATACTGCAAGAGATAAAGATGGTAACCTTAAGTCTGGTCACATTTCAGTGATTAGACCAAATAAAGGAGATGTTAAGGTTGCTGTTGCTACTGCCGGCGGTGAAAAGGTATGTTTTGCTTATGGTAATATTAGTAATAGTTTTGCTTCAGATAAAATAAATGCTGTAAGATATTTTTATCACGATTAAAACAGCTATTTATTCTGTAAGAGGTAATGAAAGGTTATCTCTTACAGAACTTTAAAAATAAGAGAATATTATGAAAAAACTTTTTTTGATAATTTTAATACTCAGCTTAGCAATAGTCGCGTTTTCACAAAGCAAAAGTGATACCAATCATTACCATGAAGGTGTTCCTTGTGATAAAACAGATTGTAGCACAATTAGTACTGATGGGGCGGTCACATTGCCTGAGGGTTTTAAAAGTACTAAAGAATCTGCTGCTGACTCTAAAAGTTTCGATACGTTGACCGGAATAACTATTGTTGAGCCTAGCAATCCGAATGGCAATGACCCGGAAAAGAAGACCGAAACCATTACAGATAGTAAAACTGTTACTAAACCGAATAACGATAAGAAAAAGGACGATAAGGATGATGTTACTAGCCATGGCGGATTTAAAACTGATCTTGATCAATATACACCATCTGTTTTTACCCCACCTGTGTTATCGGGTTACAAAGACGGTGACGGCACATACAAGGGTGAAGAGTATGAAAATACTGTGCTTGGAGTGACACTGCCGCCCTGTCCTGCCGGGCAGCACGTTTGGGGAGCGCAAGGGTATGAGTCAACAGAACCACATTTTATGTTCAGAATATGCATAAAATGCCGAGCAACAGAAAAACTCGTGTCAACATACCCCGGGTTTGTACATAATTGTAATAAAAAGATTGGTATAGATATGTGCGAAAGATGTTTAGCGCAAATGCCAACCATTACACCGGTAAAGATTACCTCACCAACAAATAACTCGGAATTTACACTAAGCGCTGTTGTCGTTAAGTGGAATAAGTCAGACGAAGCTAAAGAGTATATTGTCGATGTTATAGACCTTACGCTCGGCGAGTCTATCACCGATAATATCGGCAAAAATACAACAACACTTACATCGTTTGCTTTGCCGTCAAAGATTTTGACCAAAGGGCATAAATATATAGTAAACGTAGGAGCTAAAGATAAGCTTGGCAATGTTGCCTGGACAACATCAACACCGCTCATCTTTAGCATAAAGAGGTAGGGAAATAAAAATGAATAAAATAAAATATCTGTTATTATTCAGCGTACTTTTAATGACAAGCGTTCTGACATTAGCGCAAGGGAAGAACCCGCGTGTGCTTATACTTGATACATTGGATAAAACCGGCGTCAGCTATATGGGCGAAAAGGTGCGAGACGTAGAGAGCTATATCACGGTGGAGCTTAGAAGAAAGCTGCACGAGAAGAGAATCTGCACCATAGTCACTGATAACCAAAAGCTGACTGATGTCGCTGTAGCACAGTCAACAACCGGCGAATATGACCTCTCTACAGCTGTAGAACTCGGAAGGAAATTGGGCGCAGAAGTGATTATAATGCCGTCACTCGTATATAGCAATATCCAACTCGCAAAAAGCGGCGGAGGAGCTGATGTACGCCTGGAAGATGGCACAGTGTCCGGCGGCATACTTATTGATAAAAAACATGTCAATATCACTGTCAATATAGAAGCGTATGATATTGCGACCGGAGAGCTGCTCGGAACTGCAAGCGCACTTAAAGAGAAATCGGTTTCAGCTATCGGTGGTAATCTTGATTATTCCGGCACCGGAGTATCATACCTTTATACGCCCATCGATACCACAGTGCGCGACATCGTGACAGCCATCACAACTGATGCCATAAACAGCTTTGCCCAGCAAGTAAGCGGTGAGATAAAAGTTCAAGCTAAACTTTACTCAAAAAGCAAACTTGTAAACGGCGGACAGATAGTCATAGAGATGGGCGCAAAACATGGCATAACCGACCGTTCGGTCGGAAGATTAAACTACAAAGACAAGCTCGGGTTTTTATTTGAGTTCGCTGATATAAGCGTTGTGCAAGTTCAAGAAGATATTACTCTGCTCGAAATAAGCAATATTGAAAAAATCAGCGAGAAAAGCCCAACAATGTTTGCTGTTATTCAGCTTGAAAACTCGTGGAAACGGTACTAAGAGCTGAACAAAAGCCTTTGGGATATAGGTAAAATGTGTCTATATATCCGACACAAATATAAAAATGGTGAAGATTTTAGCCATACACCTTGAATTTTTCACCAAAAAACAATTTTAGTGTATGAAATAAAAAAATAAGGAAATGAAAGAATGAGATTATTTTTTTCAATTATGGCGATTATTATAGTCGCAACACAGCTTTTTGCTACACGAACTTTTACCGGTATAACCGGTGCTGTAACTCAGCCAAGTGCAGAGATCAAAACAACAGGACTCGCCGCTGATATCACATACTCCGGCGGTAGCTTACGAGAAGTAGACAACTCATGTTTCACACATGACTTTGACCTCGTACCACTCGTTGACGGTAAGAGCTTTGGTGAAGTTATGGACGGCAATGGTACTCTCGCTATGGATGTTGCGATAGGCAATGCTTCCTCTTTTGAAGGAAGTTTAGCACTTGCTACATCTTCCGGTTTATCATCTACCGGTTTAAACCTAAAGTTCCAGTTTTTAAATAGTGGTGATTTAAGAGCTGCTGTAGGTTTAGGCGGATTAATGTATTCCGGTGAAAATGACATACAGTACAAGATGTATTCATATGATGCATACGGAGTTGTGAGCTATCTTTTCAGTGAGAACCTCACCTTAAGTGCTAATGTTGCATATAAGGGATACTCAACAGAGATCACATACTTAGGTAATGATTATGATTTCTCACGCGACACCGTGACTTACGGTTTGGCAGCAAACTACGATATGGATAACTTTGAATTTGCTGCAGACTATATGTTTGGCACAGAAGATGACTTATGGGGTTTAAAAGCTGCATACAAGTTTGATAAGAAATGGAGCGCAAGTGCAGGCGTTATCGGTTCAAAAGATGCTAACTTATTCTGCACAGTAAGCTACGGCTTATAATCTATAAAGATACTCTAGAAAAAGTCTGAAACTTTTCTGTTTTGTTGAGTTTTTATCTCAACATACCTATATTTAAAGCAGGAAAGTTTCAGACGGAACATACATTTAAAAAAGGTTTTCTGTTATAAAAATATAAATATAAAAAAAATGAAGCCATACACCTTTATTTTTTTACTAAAAGCAAGATTTGTGTATAAAAAAACAAAAAGATAAGGAAATGAAGATGAAAAGACAATTTTTTGCAATATTTCTTTTACTGAGCATGCTTTCAGCAGTATTTGCTGTCTCTGAGACTAAGGACTTAAAGGCAGTTTATAATAACATCAAGATATTTGCTGATGGCAAATATATCCAGTCTAAAGATTCGCAAGGCAAAGTCACTGAACCGTTTATTGTAAATGGGGTTACTTATGTGCCGATAAATATTATTCCGGAATTGACCGGCAAAGCTGTCTCATGGGATGGGAAAACAGCAACTATAAGTATTGGCACACAACCAAATGGTGCAAAAGTCAAAACGTGGCTTACAGACATGGTGCCAACTATAAATAAAGGAGGTGGTGATGCAAGCCTTGATAGATATTTATTAGTATCTAATATACCTATCGATAATTATGGAAATTCATATTATCATGGTGGTTTAATGCACGGTTATAGTGGTTATTATAGTGCAAGTGTTCAATGGTTCCAATATCCTTTAGAGATGAAATATACTAAGCTTTATGGTAAGTTTATACTTACAAATGACGCGAAGAATACAGATGACTATTATCAATTAGTAGTATACTCATTATTTAATAATACTAGAACGGTATTGTACAGATCACCAAAATTGACTGCCGGTTCTAGACCGGTAGACGTTATGGTTGATGTTACCGGAGTAATTGACCTCATTGTTGAGTTTAGTGCGTTGGATTCAAACGATAGAATTTGTACAGCTGTAGGAGGAGCCTCTGCTTTCGTTGAAGCCGGTTTTGAGTGAGATAGAAATATTAATAACACTTAAAAAAATTTAAAGGGGCTGAAAAATGTTTTGTTCTCAGTGTGGACATAAAAACGAAGATGAAAATAGATTTTGTGTTAGTTGCGGATTTGAGCTTGAAGATAATTGCTCACAAGACGTTGATGAAGAGTTGCCTGCCGAAGACATTCCCGGCAACCAAACTTTAAATAGCAGAATAAAAATACCGAAAATTGTTGTTATACTTGTATCAGTGATAGCTTTCGCTGCTATCTCGTTTTTAGTATGGCATTTTGTCGTCCCCAAATTTCCGGCAACTATTATTGGTCATACTCCGGTTGTTAAAGACCTTTTCGGCAACTCAATGGGAAATATATTAAACGGCGGATTATGTGACGTTGACGGCGACTGGATCTACTGTAATCTGGATGGTGCTTTATATAAAATGCGCCTCGACGGAAAATATAAAATAAAATTGGCAGACGAAAATGCAGTATACATAAATGTTTACGATGGCTGGGTTTATTACTATGACCAAAAATATGAAGAGTATGAAACAGAAAAAGGCATTTATAAGATAAGAACCGATGGCACGGACAAACAACTATTAGCTGGCATATATGATTGTATGATGGTAATAGTTATGGATGACCTTGTTTATTATACACAATGTGTCTATAATGAGGATGAAGATATTGTAGATTTGTATAGCATGGAGCTAGATGGCACTCAAAAGAAAAAAGTAATCTCGTATTGCTATTATGTTCAACTTGTAGACGGCTGGATATACTATTATAACAGTAGTCATGAAATAATTGATTACTGTAGAAGGAAATTGGATAGCACAGACGAGATAGTGCTAATAGGCGTTGACTATATGTATGAATCAATTTTTCCAAAATATGATGTACATGCAATTCGGGTTTATAAAGAAGAACTTTATATGCCCGGTTATGATAGAGGTGATTATGATAGAACTCCTCCTGTACATTTACGTGTAGGAGATTTAGAGATGAAGGATATAAGAGAAATAGTATACAGTATCAAATCTGATAGTAGCGAATGGCATGGTATAGAGTATGCATCCGGGTATTATTTCAATATTGCGAATGATTTTATTTACTATTTTACCGACAACAATCTATATCAAGCTCAACTTGATGGAAGCCAAGAGAAAAAATTGGCAAATAATATCACGCCTGGTCAAATTTATACTTTTGATGATCTTCTTATTGTTGTAAATGTAAACAAGTCAGACCCTAAATTACTTTATACTGCTGTAAAACTTGATGGCAACAGCTTTTTAAAGCTGAACTAAAATATAATAAAATAGGAGTAATTACAGATGTTCTGTTCTCAGTGTGGACAAAATAATAAAGCTGAAAATAAGTTTTGCAGCAAGTGCGGATTTAAGCTTGAAGATAGCAGCTTGCAGATGTTGAGTGAAGAGATGTCTGCTGACGAGCCCCAAGTAAGTCAAACATTAAATAGCAGAAAGAAATTTTCGAATTTTGTTGTTGTATTTGTAGCAATCGTTGCTTTTGCTGTTGTTGTGCTTGCCACATGGCGTTTTGCCGGTCCAAAACTTGCATCAGCAGTTGGTGAGGATGGTGCTACACCTCAAGTTGCTAAACATAATGTTGGCAATTCAATGGCAAATATAAGTAACGGTGGGTATTGTGCGATTTCCGGAGAATGGATTTACTGTACTATAGCAGGAAAACTACACAAAATGCGCCTTGACGGCAAAGAAAAAACAAAACTGACAGATGAAAATGCAATGTTTATAAATGTTTACGGTGATTGGGTGTATTATTATGATGGAGGATATTATTATGAAGGTGGTGATATCTATAGAATAAAAACTGATGGTACGAACAAGCAATTACTTGTTACTGTCAATGAAAAAGGTACAGATTGGGAAGACTTGGAAGTTTGCAGGATGCTAATAGTTATTGATGATATAGTTTATTATGATAAGGGTGATAGACTATATAGTATGAATTTAGATGGTAGCGGGACAAAGGGTATTACGCCTAAAGATACCGGTGAGTTCTATATTATAGATGACATAATTTATTATAGGCAGAGCCTTGATACAACTAGTGAGATTGGCGATAATGACGCTGAATTGCATAAAGTAGGGTTGGACGGTAAAGGAGATGTCAAGTTGTTGAACTCTGAACAGCTTATATCATTGATAAAAGAATATTCGATATATATTTTTGATATGCAATTTTATAAAAATTATTTTTATGTGCCAAATTCCAGTTCACTTTTTATGCCTGATTTTGACTGTACACCAATTTTATATAGAATAGATGAAAATGTAAAAAATGTGCAGAATAGTATAAAACCGACTAGCGAATATAATGAAGGAGGAGTGTCTGCTTTTAATGTTGCAAATGATTCTATATACTATATGGATGGTTCTATTTTATATAATATCAAATTAGATGGCAAAGGCAATCGCAAAATAGGAAATATAGGGGAATGTTATCGCATTTACGTTTTTGGTGATTTAATAATTGGTGTGTATTTTGATTATGAAAATCAAGCCGATGAAGGAATAGAGCTCCTCTCTTATATGATAATAAAAGATGATGGAACCGGCTTTGTTAAATTGAATTAAAAATAAAACAGGAGTAATTACAGATGTTCTGTTCTCAGTGTGGACAAAATAATAAAGATGAAAATAAGTTTTGCAGCAAGTGCGGATTTAAGCTTGAAGATAGCAGCTTGCAGATGTCAAGCGAAGAGTCGCTTGCAAAAGAGCTGCAAGAAAGTCAAAGCTTAAATGAAAAAATAAAACCTCATAAGCTTGGCACTATGTTAGTATCAAGTATTGCACTGGTTGTACTTGTTGTTGCTGCGCTTGCCACATGGCGTTTTGCCGGTCCAAAGCTTGTATCAGCAGTAGGTGGAGAAACACCGCAATTTATTAAAACCAATGTCGGTAACTTAATGGGGAATATAAATAGCGGTGGGCTGTGTGATGCTGATGGTGAATGGTTATATTGTAATATGTTTGATAAATTGTATAAAATGCGTCTTGATGGCACTGAGAAAACAAAACTGACAGATGAAAATGCAATGTACATAAATGCGTGTGATGGCTGGGTCTATTTTTACGACAATGCAGGGTACGATGAAGGTGGCGATATTTATCGAATAAAAACAGATGGCACAAACAAACAGCGAATTGTCAATTTGGAAGAGTATGAGTCTTGTAATTTATTGTGGGTTTCTGATGGTAAAGTATATTATGATATTGCCAGTGGACTAAAATATGGTGCGCTAAATAGAATGAACTTAGATGGCAGTCAAAAGGAGGAGATTGCCGGGCATAGTATTGAAGACCTTTATATTTCAGATGGTTGGGTATATTTGGGGATAGGGTCGGTTATACCTCCTGATGACCCGGATTACGGCGGATATTGCCTTTATAAATTAAGATTGGATGGCACGGGGGAAGTTGAACTGCCGGCAGCCCGTCCGGAATTAGACCCTTTGCTCTGGTACAGACAGCAAATGTATAAAGATAACTTTTATGTGCCAAGCGAGTTTGCGAATAATGTCTCATACTTATACAGGATAGATCTGGATATGAGAAATAAAGTGAAGATAGCTGAAATGAAATCTGACTTACCTGAAGATTATACTAATGAAAAGATTGTCTTTAATGTAGCAAATGACTTTGTTTATTATATGTCAGGCAGCTCTTTATATAATGTGAAATTAGATGGTAGTAACAACCGTAAAATAGGGGATATAGGGTACTGTCATAGTATCAATGTTTTTGGTGATTGGATAATTGGCTCACAAAAAGCAGTTGTTGGCGACTCTTTGACAGAAACATTTCACTATGTGAGAATCAAAGATGACGGAACGGAGATGCTATACCTTAACAGCTTTTAAGATAAAAAATAAAATGGAGAATGTTTTATGTTCTGTTCTGATTGTGGGCATAAGAATAAGAAAGGCGATCATTTTTGCGCTAAATGTGGCAGTAAATTGATTGAAGATGAGACTGCTATACCCTGCTGTGCATATGGATATGAAAATATAGAAGGGGAAGCTTTTTGCAGCGAATGCGGCAAGAGACTTACAGAAATAAATCAACCAAATACCACATCTAAAGAGGTGAAAGACGAAGCTATAGAAGAGCTTTAAAAAAAAGCTATGATGACTTTTATAGATACCCTTTACTTGATGACCGAAATAAACATTAGTTTGAGCTGTTACGATAACTATGAAAAGGGCATCAATTAATAGTCCAAGAGCAAAATGTTTTATGCGGCTGCTACAAATACTTCTCCTCAGCAGTAACCGTACCAATTTTGCTTTTGGACATTGCCTGTGATTTAAAAGGAATAACACTTTTAAAAAAGCAGGCGTTTTAAGGAAAATCATAATCGTTCCTTAAAAATAGGGGCAGAGGATATTTTTATAATATTCCTCTGCCCCTAAATTATATTTTAAAATAATCTTTTTCGCCCAAAACTTACAAATTCTTGCAAAAAAATCCTAAATCCCCCCCCCCTTAAAAAAGATGAAGTTTTATGGAAAATTCGCTTGACAGAGAACGCGAAATCTGATATTATTGTGTATGAAGATAGTATTTTAACACAAGAAAAACCAGTGAACACACACAATAAAGGCAGAGGCAAAAAAGGAAGTATGAAAATGGTTGATGCAAAGCAGATTAATATTTTTACATTAGTAGTCTTATACGCGACGTTTGCCATTGTCGTCTGTTTTCTGCTCTTTTTCGGGGTTAACGCGACTATATACTACGTGAACAGCTATGTGAACGACGAGATATTGCTCAAAATGTTTGTCATTGTCGGCATTTTAATGCTCGCACTCCTTATTTTCAGGTGCGTAAAGTTCTCATGCGAAAAACTCATGGGACTTGAACAGCTAGCCATGTCCGTGCTCATAGTAGCTACCCTTGCCGCAGTTGTACTTTTCACCCTGGAGTTCAGTAAAATACCCCTGGCGTCAAATGTCAGCGACGGCTACAAGCTCTACAACGAAATATATGGTGTACCCATACTTTTAAGATATCCTGTGCTGCACCCGCTGCTTGTCGTAATTATCCCTGCGGTATTGATCTTGCTTTATAGATTCGTCGCGGTGAAATATCTTTTTACAGCGACCTCCGCACTCGTTTGGGCTTATACGCTCACGGTGATAATCTCCCATACTATGCTGTACGAAAAACTCGTCATGAGTGGCACGTCAAATATGCTGAAAGATCTTCTTATAATAGCCCTGCCGCTTCTAGTTTTGTGTGCGCTTTCCGTCAAAAATTGCTTGCTTATACGAAAAAAAGCGCGCGCAAAACATGTGGAAAAGACGCAAATACTGACGGGAATAATTATCATATTTTTAGTTATCTTGCTCATTTTTGCGTTATTTTGCGTAACACCGCTTATCAGCAGATTTGACGATCGTGATTTTATGGGGACGATTTTTCGCATCTTCACGTCTATGGTGTTTGTACCGTATATAATGTATTTTGCGGTAACACAAGCGTTATACGTGCAATATAAGCAAGACTGGCTAATGGAAGAGCTAAGCGCTGAGAAGGTAGAAGTGTGAAAACAGAAAGGATAAGATGGACAGATATTGTCACCCTAATATTTTTCTATACCATCCTCGCTATGGTTGCGTGTCTATTAATGTACACCGTTGGTGAATTAGCAGCATCCCTTTATATAGAAGAAAATATTAGGTATTATGTGCATATCGGTATTGGTATCGTGTTTTTTGGCTTATTAGTTTTGAGATGCGCGAAAATGCCCCTAACAAAATTTACGAGATTTGAAGCTATAACCGCTATAATTTTGTCAATAATAGTTGCGCTAATTGTAATAGGGGTAATATTATTTCTTATTCTGCCAATAGACGGTAATGAGGGGATAAGGTTTGCGACTAAGAATTTAAGCACTGTTAGTATCCTTTTTATTGTTTTTTCGTTGATCATACCGGTGCTCTTAATAGCGATAAGCCCATTTTTGCGTGCAAAGTATTTATCTGTAATAACTATGACAGCTTTTTGCGCTTGTGTAGTAGCGACAATAACCTATATCACGATATTTTATAGTAATTCGCACTTAATGGTAATTGAGTACCTCATAAAGGAATTTCTATTGGTAAGTGTTCCTCTCGTTTTTTGTTTGATTTTATATGTAAATAGTTTCCTTTTGATAAAAGATAAGGAAAAAATAGATGATGTTGCCGGGTCTCAACGAATAATCGGCATTTTTAGTTTGTTTTTGGTTGTATTCACGCTTTTTTTTACGTTTTCCGTTGCGCCACTTCTTAGAGGGTATAACTTTTTTACGTTTTTGGTTGAGATGTTTATTCCGCTTGCAGTTGCTCCTTGCGTGATGTATTTTGGGGCGGCTAAAATAGTATTTGTAAGATACAAACGAGAGAAAGAGGAAGAGAAATGAAAGCAAAACTCCTTAAATGGCTGAATCTTATCGCGCTCGTACTTTTGTACGCGATATCCGCCATAGTTGCTTGCATGTTGATAAGCATTTTTAGCGAGTATATATCGGAGATAGCGGAGAATACTCGTTTTTACGCTTATATCGGTGTCGGCGCTGTGGCTCTTGGGCTGCTGTTCTTTAGGCGTGTAAAAACATTACCGACAAAAATCGCGAAATTTGAGTGGGTTATAGCGATATTTCTTGCGATTATGGCTTTACTCGTGCTTGGCGGAGGGTTAGTGAGCGCTATAGTAAAGCACGATTTTAGCCCGGAGAAGGCAGAGAAATATTTAGGGTTGTGCTATCTCTTTTTCGCGGTGATTGCTCCTATTATGTGGATGCTACTCAGCACGTTCATACGCGCTAAAAAGTTATTGGCCATAGCGACCGGCGCTTTTTCGTTTTACGCTTTTGCGATAATCATTATATCCACGCTTAGCTACATAAACTGTTTGTCTTACTTTACAGAGTTTCTCGAAGTGGTTCAAGCGACGATGTCCCTCTTGCTTACAATCATACCGCTGATTTTCTTCTGCGTCGTGATGTTTATGAGTTTGCGGCTGATAAAAAGCGTGGCAATGCCGGCTGATGTGGCGCGTTTTCAGAATAAAAGAGGTCTTTGGGGCTTAATCTTTACGATAGTTTTTGCGCTTATAACCGTTCTGATTGTGTCGATAGATGATATTTACAGTCTTGGAGTTTTTACGTCCATGCTGGCATTTATTATCTTTGCGTTTATACCGTGCGCGCTATATTTTGTGGTTACGAAAATAGCGTGTTTTAAATATAAGCGAGAAAAAGGAGAAAATCTATGAAATCAAAAGAGAAAAAATGGTTAAATATTATCGCGCTCGTGCTTTTGTACGCCATCACTGCTGTGGTCGCTTGCCTACTTGTGCATATTTGCAACAAATATATGTTCGAAATAGCGGAAAATATTCGCATGTGCGTTTATATTGTTATCGGCATTTTGGCTCTCGGGCTACTGATTTTTAGATGTGTAAAAGTATCACTGACAAAACTCGCGAAATTTGAGTGGGTAATAGCGATAATCTTTGTGATTATAGTTTTACACGTGCTTGCCGTAGGGTTATTGAGAGTTATAGTAAAATACGGTATTGACTCAGAGAATATGTCTGAATATTTTATTTGGTGCTATCTTCTTTTAGTAGTTTTTGCCCCTGTAATATTAATGCTGCTCAGCAAGTTTGTCCGCGCTAAAGCTTTATTGGCTATAGCGATAGGCGCTTTTTTTATTTACGCTTTTGCGATCACGACTATAGGCATGCTTACCTATATAGATTTCCTTGCTGATATTCAATTGATAACGTCCATTTTATTAATAAGCGTACCGCTCTTTTATGTCTTATACTTTATGAGTTTACGGCTGACAAAGAGTAAGACAGAACCGGATGATGTGGCTCATTTTGACAATAAAAGAGGTCTTTTGCGCTTTATTTTAGTGATAGCTTTTTTAATTATCTCTTTTATATCCGCCAATGACGACTGGGTTTCTATGATAATTTCCGGATTAATACAGCTTTCGTTTATACCTTGCGTACTATATTTTGTGATTATTAAAATAGCTGATTTCAAATACAGACGAGAAGAGGAGGAGAATTTAAGTGAAAAAATCGTTGTGGCTGAATAAACTATTATTTTTTAGTATTGTGCTTTTGTTCCTTCGCGAGATTTACAACCTCGTAATGGCAATTATTGGGCGTGAGTTTGATTTTCCGTATTTTCATGCGGAAATTCTCATCGTCATATTTTGGGTAATTATTTTCACGCTGTTATTAAAGTATGACAATACTTTTCTATGGTGGCGAGCGGAAAAGCAGGAAAAGGAAGTCGAGGCACAAACAGAGGAAGAAAAATGAACGAAAGAACTTTCAAATGGGCAGATGTTTTAACTGTCATATTTATTTACGCCATCTTAGCTGTGGTCGCCTGCCTGCTCGTGCGCTGGCTTAGCGAGTATGTCAGCACAATAGCAGACGAGGGAATAGTCGGCATAAATTTTGGTATCGGCGTGCTCTTTTTGGGGCTATTAATCTTTAGATGCGTAAAACTGTCGCAAGAGGTGAAACTTGCGAAATTTGAGAGTATGACCGCTCTCGTCCTTTGTATAATCGCCTCATTAGCGGTCGTTGCGGGCATAACATATATTTTGCTTTCTGATGATAAGGTTTACTTGCTCGGGATTAATCTGTCCGACTCTTTGAGCATAGCATCTCCCGGGCTTTCGGTCTTTGTTCCTATTATTTTAGTCGTGTTCAGCCCCTTATTCCGCGCGAGAAACCTCTCCGCCTTAGCTGTGGTTGCTTTTGTAATATATACTTTGGCAGTAATCATTTTTGCTTTAAATTGGTTTGGCATGATTTTATTTATGCCGATATATTTGCCGCTTATTTTTGGCACTGCTTTGTGCGTGGTGATTTCTCGGCTTATAAAAGCGCGCGCAAATGTAGAAGACGTGAAGAGAGTTCAGCAAATGTTCGGTGTATTTTGCGCGCTGCTGCTCGCTTTGACGGCGTTTTGTGCCTTTTGCATGCCCTCGTTTGAACGTAGCTTTGACGGCTCATATGTTCACTTTTCAAGAATCATGATTATGTCTGTTCTATTTACATTTTTGCCGTGTGTTATGTATTATCGGGTAACGCAAGCTATTTTGGAAAAGTACAAAAGCGAAGGCGCGGAAGAGAAAGGCAAACGCGAAAAGCTGTGGGTCAAACTGTTCTTTTATATCCCAATCCCCGCTCTTACTTGTGTTAGCTTGTTGAATGTTATAGCGGCGGTTAATGCAAATGCTTTTACTTACGAGGGGCAGATATTTGATATTTATGCCATCATAATCGGCACACTGCTCTTTATGGCAGGAGGATTTGTGGCGCTAAAGAATGAGCCGCCTTCATGGTGGCTGCACGACGAGTGGGCGGAAAAGCAGGAAAAGCTAAAGGAAGAGGGAAAAGAAAAACAATGAAAACAGAAAATTTTGAAAAAGCGGATATCATCTCGATAATACTCACATATCTCACGCTCGGTATGGCGGTATGCGTTGGGTTTGCGGTTTTTAGCATGTATAACTACGATATAGAGGAAAATATCGTAGCGATACATATTAGTGTTGGAATCTTAACCATTCTCATGCTCGCGATAAGGTTTGTAAAACGTAAAAGCACGAAATTCTTGGGCTTTGAGGCGGTGATGAAAAATATCATTCCCGTAATTATCAGCGGGATAATTTTCCTTGCGTTACTGGCGTATTCTGTTTTGGAATTGTCGCGAAGCAGCGAGTCTTACCTGTCTATAGATTATTTTTACTTAGTATTTATATTGCTTGTGCCGCTTACGCTGGTTTGCTACTCTTTCCGTGCTGTCAATGTAAAATCCTTGCTCTTCATAAATTGTGGTACGGTATTAGTTTTCGCCGCATCAGGGGTGCTGCTGTCTTTACATTGGGGAACAGATGCCTCAACACCTGTATTGCAACACGTGATAATTCTTCTGCCGCTCGTTTTGTTAGCTTTCTGGTGCGACAAGCTCTTTAAACAATGTCTAAAATGGCAGGATATAAGCAAATCCGTGGAAACATTTGGCGCGGTCAGCTTATTTGTGGTAACGCTCTTAACGTTTTTGTCAATTAGTTTGGCAGCGCTTATGGATAAGTTTATATATGTGTTCATCTATTCCGGAGCGATATTTGAAGCTATACTGCTTCTTGCCATACCTTTTTCCATATGTTATTTGGTAACAAAGATATCGTCAGTAAGATACGCGAAAATGCGCGAAAATAAACAGGAGACAGAAGGCGCAAATGGTAAAAAATCGCAAGAGAGGGAAGAACAATAATGGAAGAAAAGCGAAAAAATAGTTTTTTGGATTGGTTTTACTGGGTTTTATTTGTGCTGTTAGGGGCGCTTATCTATTATGGCTCATGCGGAGATACGGCAATTATGGCGCCAATTCCGGATGTTCTATACCTCATTTTGTGCGGCATAATTATCGCTTGCGTGCTATATTTGCTTGTGCCGACACATAAGATTGCCGCGCTGATCATTTACGTTGTTTTGTGTTGGGTGTTTATCGCGCTTGAGGCAATATATATGGCACCGCTATTTTCAATGTTTACGAGTAGCGCAGAAATTATTGTCGCGTCTGTGCCTCCGCTCTTTGGCTTATTTGTGGCTTATCTGCTAAGCTGTTTGACAAAAAATGTGGAGAAAGTATCGCCGGAGATAAAGTTCAGCGCTATGGTATATATCGCGACCTTTATCTTTTGGCTCGTAATGTTAGTATTAGCCGGACACATGATATTTCCGGCATTATTGCGGGTTTTCGCTTCAGTAGAGCGCTTCCTTTTTGGATACGTAATCCCAGACATTATCACGCGCTATCCGCTGCTCTATAATGCCGGTTGCTTCGTGTTTACGTTTATTCCGCTCCTTTTGTTTACCATAGCCATAACATTTTTCGTCAAACGAAAGCGGGTGCTGTGCAGTGTTTTGGTGCTTGCGATGGCTTTAATTTTGACCTTACCGCTTATTAACAAAGGCGATGAAAACGGAGATGTTTTTTGTATAAACGACCCATATGTGCTGATATCGTCTGTTATTTTGGCAATATTTTTAGGCGCGCTTTACGTTATTTACTATCACGGTTACGAAACCAAAGAGGCAATAATTTTTAAACGCTGGAAGAAACGAGCATCAGTGGAAAAAGAAGTTAAGGAAGAGGAAGATGTATAGTATCTTGAAAAAGTGGGGAATAGAGATCCCGGAAGGTGAGTGGAGTATCACAGAATTGTTGATGGATAACTATCATACCGACAAGATATTTAATATTGACGATTTGCCCTTTACGGTGAGCGAAGAACATGGGGAAAAATATTTTCAGGTTGAGCTGTTATTTGACGAAGCTAAAGGGAGAAAGTTAAGGAAAAAATTTGAAGATAGGGAGAGTAAATTCATCAACGCGTTTACAAAACTTTGGCTCTATAATAAAGTTTACGCTACGCCTAATTGGTGTTATGTAGGCGAAGCCCCGGATGAACCGGATGAAGAACGGTACGCCATGAAATATATCAGACAAGCTCTAAAAAAATTGCCGCGTAAATTTCGTGAGGCAGGGCTGACAGAAGTCACGGAGAAAGCAGATTTAGCGGCACTGATAAAAATACCTTTGAGGGATTATTTTGCCGGGGCTGTACTCTGTTTTTTAGAGTACGAGCTTATTATTATGCCCGGAGAGACCAGTTTTGTCACTTACTTTAATGATTTGAGCAAATTTGAAACCGTAAAAGCGATAGTGGCATCTGAAGGTCTGTTTTTAAGGCCGTGCGAAAATTATATGACAAATGCAGAATGTATGGAAATGCTCGAGATGGAGGAAGAATAAAATGTTGCTACACCATTTTTTATTATTTTTGTTGTTTTTACTTATCATATTTGCGTTCGTCTTGGGTGTTCACTTGCTAGTAAACCGTGGGTGCATTGTTATAAAGCAAAAACTCGTAAAATATGTCGGCTTTGCGAGCCATGTAAAAATACCCGGCTCTGTAGAGATTATAGGCGAGGGAGCTTTTGAAAACTGTAACAAACTTGAAACAGTGCATTTTGCGGAAAAATCCGCTCTTCGGTACATAGATATGTTCGCTTTTAGCGAATGTACAAGCTTAAAAGAGATAAATTTGCCGGACAGCATGTGGGGAATCGCGCCGTTTGCCTTTAGTCAATGCACCGGATTAGAAAAAGTGACCCTTTCAAGTGGCTTTTTGTGTGATACTGTGCAAGCCGGCACTTTTATTGATTGCGTGAGCTTAACGGACGTAACTTTTCCGGACAATATCAGAAATATCAGCTACCGCGCGTTTGGCAGGTGTGAGAGTTTAACATACGTTTCCGTGCCAAAATCTGCTATAATAGCCCATAACGCGTTTACCGACAAGGTACAGGTAGAAAGATTTGACGAGAAGATGAGCGAAGAAAACAAACTAGAGGAACAGAAAAGAGAATAGACATGACGCAAAAAGTAAGGTTTTTTTTAAAAAGAGGTTCTCCTTTAAACGACCACGAAAATATATACTGGGAGCAAAAAAATGAGTTTAAAACTGAAAATAGGGATGTTGATCTGTTTTGTAGTCTGTTTAACAGTAAACTTTTTTCTTTTAGCACGAGACGGCTATACCACTTTCGAAGTATTTGCCATTATGCTGTTATCTGTGGCTGTAGGTATGCTTGTGATATTGCTTAAACAGGATTTAGAAAAATGAAAATAAAACCTACGATTGTAATATTTACTTGGGTTATGTTAATTATCGGCTTTGCGCTTACAATTCTTGGTCATTTTCTGGGAGGAACAAACCCACCGATATGGCATTATATTGTGTGGGCATTTGTGCTTATCATTATTATTGCCGCTACCTTTGATGATAAAAAAGGAGCAAAAAAATGAGTTTGAAATTTAAGATTTATTTATTAGTCATATGTGTGCTGAACTTATGTATTGCAATACATAACATTTTGGAAAACAATGAGCCACTAAGCATAGCCGGCATTATACTGGTGTCTATAGGTCTGGGCATGGTTGCCTCGACTTTCCTAAAAAACAAGAGCAATTCACAAAAATAAACCGCTAAACAGAGCTTACACCACCAAGATGTTTTCCGGTTTTTCGGCGTTTGAGAGGAGGCGGCAACCGGTTTTGGTGACCAATACCAAGTCCTCTATACGAATGCCGAAAGCACCCTCAACGTATATCCCCGGCTCTATAGTGATAACATTGCCCGCGTGAAGTTTGCTTGCGGTCTGCCTTCCTATAGTCGGCGCTTCATGAACCAAAAGACCAACGCCATGACCCAAAGAGTGTTTGATATTCGCGCTTAAACCGCTATCAACTATGATGGAGTGCGCGGTGTCATGCAAAAAACGGGTGCAAACGCCCGCCTTTACGTGCTTGATACCCCACATATTCGCTCGATAACAGATATTATAAAAATCCCTCGCGCGCTCCGATGCCTTTTCTATCGCCACAGTTCTTGTCAAATCCGCGCAATAGCCGTTGATTTTTGCCCCTAAATCCATTACCAAAATATCGCCGCGCGTCAGGCAGTAATTGGACGGTATCGCGTGCGGCAATGCCGAATTTTTACCGGCAGCGACTATGGGCGGAAAAGCGAGCTCGCCGCCGTGGTCGCGGATAAAATACTCTATCTGTAACGCTATCTTACGCTCACTCACCCCGGCTTTCGCTCTTGTGAGCGCGTACATGTACGCCTCGTCAGTCAAGCGCGCCGCAAGCTCGATATTGATAATCTCCTCTTCCATCTTCATCTCACGCAAAATATCGACTATCCGCCCGCCCTCTTTGGTCAATTTTCGCCTTTGTAAACTGTTATAATTTTTCACGCTCAGGCTGCCGTCTTCAAAGGCGATTTGTCCCTGTATTTTTGCCATCAGCTTTCGCGCCGCCATATAAATGGATATGTCGCGCGCTATAACGATTTCGAAATCCTCAAACACCTCATACTCTGCTGCTATTTCGTAGCGAGTGTCAGTTATAAGGTATTGGTTTTCGAGCGTAATGAGCGCTATCGCGTCTTCGGGCGAAGAGAAATTTGAGGTGTAGAATATATTTGCCGGGTTGGTTATGAGTATCGCGGACAGCCCGTTTTCCGCTAAAATGCCTTTAATGTAGTCGAGTGTTACCATTATTTTTCGAGCTCCTTACGCAACTTTTCCGCGCTCGCCGATAGCTCTTCAGGGCAGACGCGTGTGCCACCGAGCGTGGTCATAAAATTCGTGTCCCCATTCCACCGCGGCACCAAATGAAGGTGCAAGTGCGCGGCTATGCCTGCGCCGCCTGCTTTGCCGATGTTCATCCCCATATTAAAACCGTCCGGGTTAGAGAGTTTTTTCAGCGCGCGCTTGGCTAAAACGATAAGCTCCATCATTTCGGTAAGCACTTCACTCGGCAACTCCTCTAAATCGCTCACGTGCTTGTACGGTATCACCATCAAGTGGAAGTTATTGTACGGAAAAGCGTTTAAGATTATAAACGAAAACTCGGCGCGCTTTACCACAAAGCGTTCAACATCATCATGACCGTCTGCGGAAAGACAAAACGGGCAACCTTGCGCGCGGCTCGCCTTATCGGTCGCTATATAACTCATGCGCCACGGCGCAGAGAGATTTTCAAGTTTTATCGTCTTTTCCTGCATTTTTTATTAAAACCCTATCAGCTGTATTTCAAGCTCCAGCTCTACCTCAAACTCAGCGCACACTTTTTCTTGCACACGCTTGGTTAAGTCCAAAATATCCTGCGCAGTAGCGCCTTCCCGCGCTTCAATAAAGTTAGCATGTTGCTCGGAGATATACGCTTTACCAACACTCCAACCCTTACACCCTGCCAGGTCAATAAGCTTTCCTGCCGCCACAATATTGCTGGTTCTGCCTGTGCTGCCCGAGAGGTCGGAGTCACGGTCAATTAGCTCGCTCGCTGCCTCATCCACGATATTTTTAAATGTGCTTCCCGCAGTATTTATACCTTGCGGCTGCCTGCTCGTTCTGCGCTCTTTAAGCTCGTCCATTTTGCGCTTAATCTCTTCAAGGTCACCCTCTTTAAGCTCTATTTCCGCAGATGTAAGTATGGTATCGTAGTCGCCTAAAAATTGGCTTTGTCGGTATTGATACTTAAGTTCTTCACCAATTAATGTCTTTCGCTCGCCTGTTTTTCGCATAATACTGACAGACTTTACAATGTCGCCGATATTGCCGATATCTGTCCCGGCGTTCATCACAAGCGCGCCACCGACAGTACCGGGGATGCCGAGCGTAGACTCAAGGCCGCTTAGCGCCATATCACCTGCAGCGTTCGTAAGTTTAGCTAAAATAGCAGCCGCGCCGACTGTCGCAACCGTGTCGGTAAAGGTGATATCCTTAAACCCCTCGCCGAGTTTTATGATAACGCCTTTAACGCCGCTGTCCGCGACCAAAATATTGCTTCCGCTTCCCAAAGTCATAAGTGGGATATTCACCCCGTCAAAGCTTCTCAACACCTGCAAACAGAGTTCAAGTTCGCGCTCGTTTTTCGGCTTCACGGTGATATCGGCAGTACCGCCGACCTTAAATGTGCTGCTAACGTGTGTGTCAAGCTCGCACGAAAAACCGTTGCCGATTTCTTTCCGCAATTTTTCAAGAATCTCGCTCTTTAGTGTACTGTTCAATCTATCTTTTGACAAGCGCGTATCCTATCCTGTTTACGTCTCCGGCACCGATGGTGATAATGAGGTCACCTTCAGAAAAATCCATATCGGCGATTATCTCCTCACCCTCTTCTAAGCTCTTAACGCAGATTACCCCTTTGCCCTCTTCGCCCATTTCACGTTTAATTGCTTCGTGGTCGATGCCCTCCATCGGCAATTCACGCGCAGCATATATCGGCGCTAAAAGGAGCGTGTCCGCGCCCTTTAGGCTTTGCGCAAACCCCGTCAGATGGTCGCGCGTGCGACTGTAGAGATGCGGCTGAAAAATAGCTACTATTTTCCCCTTATACTTTTCCCTCGCTCCGCTTAAAGCCGCGAAAATCTCGGTCGGGTGGTGCGCGTAATCGTCAATAACATCAGCGCTCTTGTATGTTCCGAGCTTTTCAAATCTTCGTCCCATGCCCGGGAATTTTTCGAGCCCTTGCGCTATACTCTCAATATCAACCCCAAGCATAAGCGCGACAACAGCAGCACACGCCGCATTGTAGATATTATGCGTGCCGGGGAGATTTATTTTAAGGTTTTCGTAGCGCTTGCCGCTCTTGCGCTCAGTTAAATTAAACGTATAATCGTCGTTTATGGAGATGATAAAGTCATTATCCGTATTTTTTCCAAAGGTAATGGGTTTATTCGCGTAAGAAACGAGCCGTTTTGCGTTTTCGTCATCACCGTTTATAACGCTTATCACTGATTGACGAATGAATTTCGCGAAACTATTGTAAAGGTTTTCCGCAGTTTTGTGAAAGTCCAGGTGATCGGGTTCGATGTTATTTACCACGCCTATATACGGCTCAAGGTCGATAAATGAATTATACGCCTCACACGCTTCGGCAATGACTATATCGCTCTTTCCGCTTCGCGCATTGCCCCCGATGGTTTTTAGCTCACCGCCCAAAATACAGGTGGGGTCAAGGTCGGCGGCAAGCGCAATTTCGCTTATCATACCGCTTGTTGTAGTCTTGCCGTGCGTACCGCTTACGGCGATTCCTTTGCCTTCATTAACAAGCAAGGTGAGAAGGTCGGCGCGTTTTTTTATGGGAATACCGAGCTCGTGAGCGCGCAATAGTTCCGTGTTGTCTTCCTTTATAGCGTCAGAGATGATGAGGATATCTGTAGCTTGTACATTTTCTGCCCTATGGTCATCAAAAACCTCTATGCCCTCAGCGCGCATATCAGCGACTAAAGAAGTATCGGTGCTGCGGTCTGAGCCGCAAACTTTTGCGCCGCGGCTGTTTAAAATGCGTGCGAGCGCGCTCATCCCGATGCCCCCGATGCCTATAAAATTATATCTCTTTTTGTCGTCAAACATCATTTTGTGCGCTTATCTCTTTTCTTCTGTTATTTTGGCGGTTATATATCTGAAATCTCTTACTGGTGAGAGCGTTTGTGTTGTTTGAAACGTTCAAAATGAGTCCTGCGAGCATAAAACTGCATATGAGCGATGTGCCGCCGTAGCTCACAAAGGGAAGGGTGATACCCATACAGGGGATAGTATTCGTAACAACCGCCATATTTATGATGGCCTGAACCGTGAGCATTATCGTGGCACCGCCCGCAAGGAGCGCGGAGTAGGTATCGTTAGCCCTCTCTGCTATAGTAAAGCCGCGACAGATGATGATGCCGTAAGGCAAAAGCACAAAACCTATCACAAAGAAAAAGCCCATCTCTTCGGAAATTATAGAGAGTATATAGTCATTGTGCGGCTCAGGAAGGTAACCCCATTTTTGCCTGCTTTGCGCAAACCCTTTGCCAAATGGGCCACCGCTGCCTATGGCGATAAGGGAGTTTTTCGGCTGATAAGCATACTCTATTACTTCGCTTGAGGTGGAGAAAGGGTTGAACCACGCTTTAAATCGTCCTGCTTTATGGTCAGTTAATGTGTAGATGGTGCCGAGTATTAATAGAGCTGCGAGCGGCACTAAATAAAATTTCGATTTTACTCCGGAAAAGCCCATAAAAACAAAGCACGCTAAGCCAAAAACAACGAGTGACCCAAGGTCACGCTGAAAGAGGATGAGACCTGCAAAAAGTCCCATATAAAGGTAAGGTCCCCATGAAATAAGATCTCGATAGCTACGTATAGAGCTCGGTTTGCGTGCGATAACTGCGGCTGTCATCATAACGATAGCTACCTTTGCAAGCTCTGTTGGCTGAAATTGAAAAGGTCCTAAATCTATCCAAGATTTATTACCACCTTTTGCCGTACCGACTACAAGCACGGCCATCAAACCAATCCCTGCTAAAATGTATGCAGCCCAAGATATTTTACGCAAAATATCGGTTTTTAACATAGTTATTATGAGCATGGCTACGATGCCCACAATACCTAAAATAAGCTGTTTTATGAAGAGTTCGCCGCCAAATCGGCTGTTTAAGTGTGAGGGATAACTCGCCGAATAGACCCACGTCAACCCAACGACAAACAGCACTAAAACTGCGCCTAAAAACCAGAAGTCTATATTTGTTTGGGTTGCTTTTTTCATGGTTATTAATTGTACCACGATTAGCGATTTTAGTCAATGATTTTTCGTCTCTTTTTTTAGTTATAACCAATTTTAGGGCAATATATTATTTTTAAATATTGCCCTAAAATATATAAAAGATCAACATTTAAAACCGTGTTGCCTCGTCAGCTGTTAAGCGGATAACAAAGAGCGGTGTTGATACGATATTTCTATCGATAATATCGCGACGAAAAGCAATGAGTGCAAAATCGTCTTTACGCAAGCGATTTATCTCATTACTTATAGTTCTGCTTACAGCACTCGGGTTTATAATGTAAGTTGATAAGAACTCACGAGTGGCTAAGTCATTATAATAATAAGTAAAGATGTGATGCTCTATATTGAAGAGCGCCTGACCCTGCACTTTACCGCCAAAACGGGTGAGTGAAACATAATAACGGTTTAATACGCCTTCAAATCCATCTCCGGCTATAGGTGCCGGAACTGTTGGGATGACTGCTGCCTGACTGTCTGTAAGTGGCAATATAAAGTTTATGGGGCGCTCCGGGAATTGGGAGGTGACTTCCCCTATTTGGCGTGTTACATAAAGGTGATTCCAGCTCAAAAGTACCTTATCACCTCTTTTGAGATCGTGCATGGTTGAGAAGACTTCATTGTTTACAAGCGGTGGGCTAGGAAACCCATTGTCTATAAGCACCATAAATCTGTCAGATCTCGTGTCGCCAAACTCGTTAAAGCGTGCTGATGCAAGATATTTGTCGATGTGAAATGATGCCATATTCCCGCTGTGCCCGCATTGGTCGGGGCAGAGAGAGGTCATACCAAGACATTGGTGGTAAGCTATACCGTCAAATGTCGCGAGTGTTAGGAATGTAGCCAGATGCTCATTCCTCTCAACTATTACACCTGTCTCGTCCACCATGAAAACCTGTTGCGCTAAAGATACAGACATTGTCAGCGTAAGCACAAGACCGATGACAATGGATTTTAGAAAGTTCATTTGCATACTCATTAATCTCCTTATAGTTTTTCGTTTTCATATTATAATAGTTTTTGATAAAAGTATTTGGCAATAAAATTCGACAAAGACTTTTAAAGCAAAACTAATATTCTTATCTTTCCCGTTATTCTGTGTAGCTCTGTCCTCTTTTTTTACAATAATTTTTTTGTTGAAGGCAATATTCAAAAAAGTAAACTTCACATATTCATATTAAAACATAATGATTCGCAAATTATCCCCCTCCTTTTTTTCTTCCCGATAGTTCCGCACGAGCTCAAATTATTTACTCAAAATTGTGCCTCGCGTTGAACTATCGGGAAGAAAAAAGGAGGGGGGGGGGGATGAAAATCTAAAGAAAAGGTAATAAT
>JGI994J12354_10000485_pt1 | contig 39609 bp, 31 predicted proteins | sample IntmicLarv3ML3BL_FD_12354 | JGI IMG/M metagenome (IMG submission 12354) | reverse complement strand
ATCATCAATGACGGCGCGGCCGGAGGCGGGACGCAAATCACCTGTCGGTCCCGCCATATGGGGCACAAGAATGACATTATCCATTTTGAAAAGCGCGGAATCAAGGGGCAGAGGCTCCTGTTCGAACACATCCAAAAGGGCTGTAAATCGTCTCTTCGCAAGCTCTTTTATCATGGCGGCTTCATCAATGACCGCGCCGCGGGCGGTATTGATCAGCACGGCATCGTCCTTTATCGTGCTCAGCAGGCGCGCGTCGATCAAGCCTTTCGTTTTTTCTGTAAGCGCGTTGTGCACGGAGATGACATCGCAGGTTGCGAAAATTTCATCCAGCTCCGCTTTTTTCACACCCAGAGCAACGCAATCCGCGTCGCTCATGTGGCCGGAGCGGACAAGAATTTCCACATCAAAGGCCCGAAGCAAGGGGACGAGGAAGAACGGAATGGTTCCGTAGGCTGTCAAGCCGACTTTCTTGCCGAACAACCCGAAGGTGTTGACGTTCTCATCCCGCCAGCGTCCCGCGCGCACCTCTCTGTCCCAGTAAGGAATATTCCGAAGGGCGCAGAGCATATAGGCCAATGTTCCCTCTGCGACGCTCTTGGCGTAGACACGGTTCGCGCTGACAACACGTATTCCTTTTTCAAAGGTGGTTTCATCCGTATACGGTGCGATACTGCCGCCGACATGGGCAAGAATGGCGGGGTGCTTTTCGCTGAGCACCTCTTTGCCGATTTTGGGCGATCCCCAGCCGGATACAACCGCATCCATTTCAGGGAGCAGCGCTTTTAATTCAGCATTCGTGAATTGACGACCCTTTTCGTTGTAATGAACAGTGCCGAGCGCGTTTAGGTGTTCTATGTTTTCCCTGGGTAAGAATTGCCAGCAGACGTCGTTTTCGGGAAGCAGAATCAGTATGTTCAACAGACCATCTCATTTCTTTATGCTTTTTGGAATGCCTTTCTGAAAGCATACAATGTTTCTTCGCATTCGTCAATCATCTCTTGATTTTTTGGCATGTTGTCATATCGTACTCTTCCGTGGTACAATGGAAAAAATGTGCCGTAGGGGGAATAGGTTATGAAGAAGCTGAAAGTGGCGGTTATCGGATCGGGCAGCACTTATACGCCGGAATTGGTTAACGGTTTCTTGACGCGCATGAATTGCCTTGATGTGGATAGCTTTTACATGATGGATATCGATGAAGAAAAGAACGCCATTGTGTCTTCTCTGGGGAAACGGATGCTCGAACACGCCGGAAGCAAGGCGCGCCTTCAATTAACCACCAGCGTCGAGGAAGCGGTTGAAGGCGCGGACTATGTGCTGGGGCAGGTGCGTGTCGGCAAGCTGGATGCGCGCATCAAGGATGAAAAGATTCCCATGAAATACGGCATGCTGGGGCAGGAAACAACAGGTGTCGGTGGCTTTTTTAAGGCGCTACGCACGATCCCCGTGATGATGAATGTGGCAAAGCAAATGGAGCGCCTTGCCCCTCGCGCGTGGCTGATCAACTTTTCAAATCCCTCCGGCATACTGGCGCAGGCGCTTTTAAATCATACGAATGTGAATATGATCGGCCTGTGCAACAACCCCATTAACATGCACAGACAGGCGAAGGCCCTGGCGCCGGAAGGCGCCAAGAATTTCGATTTTGAATATGTAGGGCTGAACCATCTGTCCTGGATAACAAAGATTTTGGCGGACGGCATCGATTTGATGCCGGAGCTTATGTATTCTGAGCAGCTCCGTAATGTGGGCGGAGAACACTACAGCGATGCCGTTTTAAACGCTGTGAAAGGCATTCCCTGTGGTTATTTGAACTATTACTACTTCCGAAGCCGCATGCTTGAGCATCTGAAAAAGCAAGAAAAAACGCGGGGTGAGGTTTGCAAGGAAATAGAAAAGGAGCTGCTTAGTCTATACAGCGATCCGGCGGTTGTTACAAAGCCCGCCCAGCTGGACAAGCGCGGCGGTGCGCTGTATTCCGAGGCAGCGGTATCATTAATCGATTCCATCGAAAATGACAGGCGCGATTATCATGTCATCAACACGTTGAATAAAGGCGCCTTTTCCTTTATGGCGGCGGATGATGCTGTGGAAGTGAAGTGCTGTGTAGGGCGCGATGGCGTAACCCCTGTGAAGCTTGAAAACTTCGATAATGGGCATATCATGGGCATGATGCAGGCTGTGAAAGCCTATGAAAGGCTGGCGGTTAAGGCGGGGCTGACGGGCTGTCGTGATACGGCCCTTGCCGCCATGATGAATCACCCGCTGATTGGGGATTACGATATTGCACTTCCGATGATGAATGAAATGCTGGAAGCGCACAAGGCATTTTTGCCGCAGTTTTTTAAGGCATAGGAGGTCCGAGGATGGGAAAGGGCTATGTATTAGGCCTCGATGCAGGCGGCACAAAAACGCATTGCGCTCTTTATAATTTCAAGAGCGGTCAATTGGATTTGAAAACATGGGGCGTGGGCAACCATGAAGGCCTTCCCGGAGGGTTTGAACAGCTGCATAAGGAGCTTGCCGCCAATTTGGTCGAGCTGATAGGCCGAAATAACCTTGCTTTCAGCGATATTGACATGGCGGTGTTCGGCATGGGCGGCGTGGATACCAATGAGCAGCATCGCATTATTTCCGAAATGCTTAAAAAAATAGGAGTGGCACGCTTTATACTTTGCAATGATGCCTATTTGGGCGTCAAGGCGGGGGCAAAAAGCGGCTGCGGCATCTGCGCCATCAATGGCACAGGGGCTTCCCTCGCGGGGATAGACGATGCGGGGGGACGTATTCAAATAGGCGGCTTTGGCGAGATGTCGGGCGATTTCGGCGGCGCTTCCATGCTGGTTACAATGGCCATTGGCTGCGTATACAACGAGTTGTTCCGTGGCCATGATAAAACAAGCATGACGCCTGCCATGATGACGCTGGTCGGCGCGGAAAACCGCCATGATTTTATGGAGAAGCTGACCGCGCTTTTGGGGAGCGGCTACGGGGCGTGCATCCTTGAAATATGCAAAATTCTCTTTGGCGAAGCGGCGAAGGGGGATGTCATCGCGACAGGCTTGCTTGAAAAATCCGGCAAAGCCTATGCACAGGCGGCGGCAGGAGCCGTACGGGAGCTTGCCTTCAAAGAAAACAAACCGATCGAAATCGTCTTGGCCGGTTCATTATTCACAAAGGGCGCATGCAAAAAGCAGCAGGAAACCATGGAAACGCTTCTGCCCGAGCTGCTTGGCGGCAGAGATTTCGTGTTGACGCCGCTTGACACGCCTTGTGTTGCGGGGGCGGTGCTTTGGGCGCTGGATGAAATAGCGGTTTTCGGACATAGGGAAATGGTGTCAAAAGAATTGAAAGAGATGACGGAGAAATAAACATGAAAACGAAGCCGACCGGATTGTTTTTGACAATCCGGTCGGCTTTTGATTGGAAAATAAGCCCAGGTTTGTTCAGCGGTTGTTCATCATCTTTTCTCTGAACTCCAGAATATACGCGTTCAAATCCTTAATGCGTCCCACACGCCTGATCATCTGTTCCTTTTCTTCCCGCGCCCATTCGCCGCCTGCTTTGAGCAGCTTACGCATTTCTTCGGAATGCCCGTCCTTCGGAAACTGCGCGATGTACTTCTTCATGAATTTTTCAAACTCATCGGCGACGCTGATTTTTGTCAGGTTGTCATTATCGCTCGCGTTCGAGGGATCAAAAATGCGGTCATCATACAGCATACCGAGCGCGACTTCCGTTTTTTGCACGTCTTCATTCACCAGTTGATGAAGCTTAACCTCAACCCTCTTGGGTTCTGATACCACTTTCAAAATGCTTTCCTGCCGCGCTTTAGGCAAGAGCTTATAAAAGTTTGCGCCATTCCCCGCTAAACACATGGTAAAGGCATAGGGTTTGCCATTTTGCGTGCGCGCGTTTTCAAAATGGGCATTTTGCGAATAAATCGTCACAGCGATGAAAAACAAAAGCGCGAGATCGAAGGTCATTTGGTTCAAAAGTGGCTCACAGAGCGGGTCGTTCAGCGCTTCCTTAAACACATCGCCATGCGCCTTCATCAAAAGATTAAACCTGAAGGTGATTTCCGATTCTGTTTTGCCGGTATCCACGCGCAGTTCGCTTAATGCCTTTACGCAATCATCAATAAAAGCATAGGAACGGTTCATATCCGGCAGGCTTTTCTTTGTGTTAATAAGGCTTTGGCAAAACCAATCAAGGGTATCTGCCTTGGTTTTAAGCGAGGCGATAAGCACTTGAATAGTCATCATATGGCCTGCCAACGGGCATGAATAACCGGCATATCCCGCTATGGCCGGTTGGCTGGCAGATACTTCTGATTTTTCTGTCCAGAAAGAATAATCACTCGTTCCGCCGCCGATATCCAGCGTCAAGATGCCTACCTGACCATCAATGGAGGAAAAGGCAGGGCCTTTTCTGAAGAAAGCGCATACCGCCTCGGATTCGGTAGTGAATTTGATGGTGACATTCTCCTTTGCGAAGCCTGTCAGATCGGCCACATGGCGGGTTGCATTTGCATATATGTCTTTCAGCGCGTTGATCCTTGCCTGGTTTTGCTCCTCTGTGCTCAGCCTGCCGCCCGGGAACTCCACGGGAAGCGCGAAACGCACCTCCAATTCGCGGGCTTCCTTTTTTCGGCAATACAGCATATACAATTGCAAAAGCTGCTGAATAAAGAGGGATACGTTTAGGTAATTGATATTATCGCAATCGGGACTGACCTTTAATTTCAAATCCGTTTGCGCGTTTTCAAGATGGGCGGTCTCTTTGGAAACATATTGAATATTGGCTCCCATGTGTACACTGCGCGGGCTGCTGAAAAAATTCGGATCGCTTTTTAAAATAGAAAAGATGGTTTTTCCGCCTCCGAAGGTACCCAGCTCTTTCGCGATGAAGTGCTTTTCCGCCTGAATTTCGCCCATGCGCTGATTCATCAGCCATCCGATGCCGTTTTCTTCCAGCATGGGAAAGGGCGGCGCAGTGGTGCTGAGCGCCTCGCGAATAGCGCCGATTGATGCGGTGGTTCCGAAATCGACGGCCAAAACCATTTTTTGGCTGCCCGGATGCAGGGCTTTATCATGATCATCTGAAAGCAAGATGCCACCGGCGGAAATTCTGTTATACTCCAGCAGCAAAAAGCCCGGCTTGCTATCCGGCGAAGTAATTTGCGTAAAACCATGAGGCTCTTTTATTTCATATCGCTTAGAAGGCGGGCTCTCTTTGCCCGTCACATCGAATACGCGGCTTTCAAAGTGGTTTTGCGCATCGCCGGAATGAAAATGCAAAAAGGTGTAATAAAGACGCCAGGCAGCTGTCCGCATCGGATCAGCGTTTTCCCTGACATTAGGCCAGACAGCCAGGCTTGGCAGATTCGCGCTGTTCAAAACGGGCTCAACAGCGCCTGTTTCTTCAAAGCGATGTGAACAGGTGTATACAAACGGCCCTTCTTGGTAGCACATTTCAGCCTGTATGCTGCCGGGGAGGACGGAGTCCGCGTTTTTGCTGTTCAAATGAAGCGTGATGCCTGGGTTTCTGAGCAGCAATAGCGCGCCGTATAAATCCACCGGCGGAACGGCAAAATAGTTAGAATTTTGGATTTCCAGCAGGCAGCTTGGCATGGCATGTGCGTTTTTATCCAATCCGGACGTTAAACGATTTGTAACCAATACCTTCTTTGAAAACGCGGTTTCCGGCGCTTCGTGTACCACAGCGGGAAGCGCCAAATCGGAAAAATCATTTGAAAGGCCTGAAGGAGCGAAACGCAAGTCGGCTTCCCGCTCATCTGCCTTTACAAGCGTCCACTGAATAGGCGCAAGAACATTGTGCGATTGCTTCGCATCCATACCAAAGGCGCCGCGCTGCTGTTCAATATGGCGCAATACCCGTGCATCGGCAAAATGGATGTTTTCCCTTAGCTTAGATGCCTTGAAGCGCAACAGGTACTTTTTTTGATCGTCGAAGGATTCATCGGCAAAACGCGCTTTTAGTGGCGCCAAAAGCGCCCTGCTTGTTTCTGTTTGAGGGCATACGCACCACAGAAGGTGCTTTGCATCCAAATGGGCAATCAAATGTCCGTTTAAAGCTACGGTATATCGCAAATCCTCCGTCAGCCTGTCTGTGATATTGATCAGGCTGCTGAAAATAGGGCGCTTAAGGATGGGAGCGGTGGCTTCACTTGTACTGCATTTTTCGCTCTGCTCCACATTTTCAAGGGATAATCCGCTGTCCTGTTCCGTGGCAATCAAGGTCTCAAGCCGATCGCGATCCCCAAGCAGGCGGCTCCAAAGCGCCGCCTTTTCGTCTTGCTCCGCACTGCGGTTGCGGGGCAATGATTCCTGCCAGGCATTGAAGGTATGGAAGGCGGCGTCCTTTGTAGCGGGCTTGAGTACATGCAAATCAAAATCCACGCTGTTTCTGAGCATGAGCGCTTCCACCAGCGCTGCCTCGTCCGTCGGGCTTGTTTCCTCCTCTTCCCTCAGCTTCTGCTCTACATCGAGAATAAAGCACCTGAGCGCTTCCTTCACATCATAGTTCCAATGCGAACGAATATCATTCAGCCCAAGCAGCAAAAGCATCAGCTGATGCCGTCCCAAGTAGGGGAGCGGGTCGATAAAATGCAGCATCCTGCCTCTTCCCTTTTTCAACCACGGGACATCTTTTTTCAGTTCTTCGGAAACGCCATAGGCTGTGGGAACGACCACACAGGTGGCGTCATAGCTCAGCAGGGGAAACACCCTGTCGCGGTTTTCGTTTAATATGCTCAGGGCAATCATGCGCGGCGAACCATCCAAGATAGATGCAAGCGCTGCCATCAACTTTTGATCTTCCTCACGCGGATCGCCGTTTAAGCGCCAAAAGGGCATTCGTTCGGCGGTGAACAGCGTCGGGTACAATAACGCCAAGCATAACGCGCCACGCCAGCTTTGGACGGCAGCGGCGGAACGGTTGTTCGAATAGCCGATTAATGTTTGCGCGAAGGCTTTTGCCTGGGAATAGATATCGGGTATGCTTCCACGGTGGTCCGTTTGCCCTTCCACCTGTTTTAGGATATTCGGCAGGCCTTCGTAACCTACGCCCTGCGCTTCAAATCGGCCGTAGGTCTCCGCCGCACTTAAAGCGACAGGCTTCAAGGGATCTATGGATAGCAGCGGAAAAGCGACCTTTACCGCGGATTGCGCTTTTGCGGCGTGCTCTTCGGTTTTCTTAGCTTTAGGCGATTGGCTCATATCAATCCGTTCCCTTCTTAAGTGATCATTAAGGTGCGCTATTTTATGTCCCTCGCCGATTGGCTTCAAGCACGCCGAATAAATTTCTTAAAAGCGCGCGCGCCGCATTTTCAGGCTCGATTTCCTGCTTGCTGCATTCGGCCTTAAGGCTGGATGTCAAGTCTTCCAAGGAGGTGCCTCGCTTCAGCACGGGGTTTTCCGTCAGATGGTCGATGGCTTGCGTCAAAGCGATATCAGTTACTCTGCGAAGGTTTTTTGAAAACAGCCTTTCAAGTATCTGCGCTCTTTGTTTAGCGATGGCGTCGGAACCATCCTCCTCCTCAAGCGGCCAGTATTCAAGCCGCTTTTCTTCCAGCGCGCACAGCAAAAACGCATTGAAGAATTGTTGAAAAACAAGGGAAGAGAGCATTTCCTTCGCACCCCGCTCGTCTTCTTTTGTAAGGGCGATCAAATCTGCCAAGGCGTTTTGAAGGGAGGCCTCGTCGCAGCCATGCGCCAAGGCAAAGGGCTTTACGGCCTCATCATCTTCAAGGGTATAGACGGAATCGCCGGGCAGATGGGTGGCGATTTGAAAAAACCAACTGATAAGCAAGGCAATGTAGTCGGAAAAGGTCTGCATATCATCCTTGAAAATTTGCAGTTCCTCAACACTGATATTATCGCCAAGGTAATTGTCAAAAAAGGAATAGGGTTCAATAGCGGTTAGCTTATTTACATCATGATACAGCTTTATGATATATAGCATGCAAGCCTGCAGCATGAGAACACTGTTTTGTTCCAGGGTTGGAAAAAGGGTGGGGGAGAAACACTTCCAGCCCCAATCCGTCAGGGAGGGAAGCCAGCTTATCATCAGCCGTTCATTCCCTATGCCGCCATCTTCAAAAAACTGCTTTACGGCGCTTGTGGCAAACCAGGTGAAGAAATTGGCGGGGTTATTTTGATTGCTGGCGCCTGTGGCATAACGGTTGTAATATATCCGTTTGCCGTCCGGCGCGCCCAGCAGATACAGCTTCTGGTACAGACCGCCTTCGTCCTGCGCTCCCAAAGCGCCCATATAATAATTGAGCACTGTCTTTACTTTGTCGTTAAACTCCGCGCTGTTGACATGCAGGATTTCATTCGCGTCGGAGGATTTCGGCATGTCAAAATAGGGCAAGAGTAAAAGCGCGCCCACGGTCATATCCGCTTTTTCCGTGTCCTTGAGTTGCTTTTTGATGTAGCGAACCAGGGAGGGAATGCCGGAGGCGCCTGTTCCGCCAAAGCAGGAGCCGGCGAAAAACATTTTCGATTCATCAGAGGCGATAAAGGCGTTTATGAAGCTTTGAAACTCTTCATCCTCACCGCGTTCTCTTTGCAGAATGTCCATAAAAACAACGCCGAGATTCGGGTGCCCCTTAAAGCCCACGGCAACCGTATGGGTCAGCTCTTCCTCATCGTATAATTGCTGCGCAAGCCATTCCACTTCCCAATTATCGTTGCACAATTCCGAAAGGGAAGAGGAGCCGGCGGCGTTTTGCTGCATGGGCATCCATTTATACAGGGCGACCTCTGTTTTCAAAAAACCTAATTGGTGCGTTGGCGGCTCTTCGCCGTTTTTTGTGAAAAGCTCCCACAAACTCTGATATTTGCGCTGTGTTTTGATGGCTCTGTCCACGTTTCCGTTGCCGCTGTCCACATCTACCATCAGCAGATGCGCTTTTTTAATGTCAAATTGATTTATGGCGCACATATGCACCAATGATTCCATGATCATGCTTCCGTTTCCGCCCACACATACAACAAATATTTCGGACGAATTCGCAGGTGTTTCCATAGAAGTCTGTGCGTTTGGTTTAATCATATGTACCTCCTGATCAGCCGTGAAGGGTATAGGCTGTTTCGCTCAATTTGCCCTTGTAAGTGATGGGTTCCCCAAAGCGGTGCGGGGCATTGTACTTCAAATTGAGCCATAGAAGAATCAAACCGATGAGGGGCATCGCTGCGACAAAATAATCATAATAGGTTCTCAATACAAAGGGGCTTTCAAAGGAGAGGCGCTTCAAAAAGGCATGTTGATGAGGTTGAGGGTTGAAAAAGGATAAAAGCACACAGGTTATCAAGCCGCCTAAAACCAAAAGGGGCAGGATGTACGCGACAATAATGTGGAAATAGCAGCCAAGGTGAGACTGAAAAGCAAAGGCTTCCCGGCTTTTGTAGTTTTCCGGAAGCTTTTGCTTTGGATTTCGCGCGAGGGAAACGCAGCATAGGACAGCTTCGATAAGGGCAACAAGGGCGGCGAATGCCGCAAGAAGAAGGTGCACCCAACGGGAAATGGGACCGACGTTTGCCTGATCGTTTAGGCGAAAAGCAAGCAGCCAAAATAGGTTGACAAGCCCAAAGTAAGTGGATACGGCAAACATTCGGTATTGAGCGGCCCACCGCTTGCCCTTTTTTTCATTGGGACTGAAGCGCGCCAGCCAGTAATAGCAAAGAACAAGAAACAACGCTAAGAAGCCGAAAATGAGAAGCCACCTCATGATTCCGTCCAGAAAAGCATTGCTCTTTGAAAGCCTGTCCATGTAATGAATGGCCAGCGCATCGGTTGGCAAATCGCCATTGCGCATCAAATCGGGCCACTGCGCATACACGCATTGCCATACCGCCAGCGCGTACAGTGCGGCGGAAAGCAGGGCGAAAAGCAGCTTTTTTCTATATTTTATCAGCCTTGTCATTCGTGTTCCTCCCGCGATTATTTGATCTCCAAATCGAATATGACTTCTGCCACATTTAATGCTCGCTGCGACTCCGTTTCAAGGTAGGCATCGTTTGCCTGCTTCAAGAACGCGCCGATATTCAAGGTTTTTATGGCAGGGCTGTCTTCTGCGCTGAAGGCATCGATTTTGTTCAAATCTTCGATATGTTTTGTTACAGCGGCCAATTCCGCCATGGAAGTGAACCCCCAGATGTCTGTCCCCGCCATGGGCAGCGCGCCTTTATCCGCGCTATGATCACGAAGGACTTCGATTGGTATTCTCAAGCGGTAAAGCCCGGCTTCCACAATGGACAGATTCACTCGGAAAGCAACATCAATGGATGTATGATCCCCATTCACGCTTTGGACGGCTGCCAAGCCCTCGGGCTTTGGCGTGAGATTTTTCTGCAATTCCAATTCAACAACCCGATCTCCCCGTGCGAGCAGCAGGTTTTTTTTCGTTTCAATCCCTTGCTGATCCGCGACGCGTTTGCGCGTTTCAATAAGCTTATCCACCTGAAATTCCGCTGTAGTAGGAGGGAGCTTTAATTCAAACTGAAGCCCCCATCTGCTTTTGAGTGCGGGATGAACAACAAATTGCAGCGTGATAATGTCCTCTGAACGCAAGGAGCGCAGGGCTTCTATTTGGTATACCCCATGGGAATTTTTCCACGGTGAATCCACCGCGATTGTGCAGCCCTCGGAAGAAAGAATTTGAATATCGCCACCCTCGCTGGATCGGCGCAAAATGACTTCGGGCAGAACGGTTTCAAAAACAATTTCCTCAAAACATTGGTAGTCGTTCAGGTCATGGTTTCTTCCGCCGCACTCCCAATGGATGTTTTCAACATACAGTTCATTATAAGCGGAACGCAGGCTTTCTTCGATTTCCTTGCAGTGTGCGCTTGTGCCCACCACAAGCACGTAGAATGCCCGCGGCTGGCGGTGGGTATATTGGTTGGTTACATTCAACCGATGCTGGCCGGGAGTCGGGTTTTCTACACCATATGCCACATCCGCAGTTGTCTCCAGATAATCATAGAGTATTCCGCCGAAAGAGCTGTAAAGGCGCAGGATGACCACCGTTTTATCCTTTTCAAAAATAGCGCGGAACACATCATGGAATTGCGCGTCCTGCAGATTGTCATTTTCTAAATCGGTAAAAATCAGTGTGGGATAATCATTTTTTTCAGCCTGGCGCAAGGCGGATAACAGGCCGTAAGGTGCTTCTGTTGCCGCTTTTTCATAGGTGCTTTGTTCGAATAATGTCGTCATGCTTATATCGGTTTTCAGTTCGCTTTGGTTAAATAGCCCGTAGCGCATTTCCTGCGTTTCGCTCAATTTAGGGAGTTCATCCTCCAGATTTTCAAGCAGCTTTTGATAGGAGGAGAAAACGCAGTTGCTTCTGGATAGCGGAAAAGTGAAAAATCCCGCCATGGAAGGATCGGTTTCGGCTAAAATAGCTATTTGCGATTTAAATGATGTTGCCTCGGCAGGGGCCTCCTCATAAGGCGCGAAATGGGCGGTATGTGCTTCCCCGTCATAGGGAAAGAAAATACCCAGATGATCATTGCCCTTTATAATGACAGTTGTCAATAAAACACCGACGATGGTGGCGGCTGTCAGCCCCAGCCATATCCATGGCCGCAGCGCCCGTATTCTCCTCAGCGTGCTTTTTTCTGCCATATGTGTATGGACACCGTCCTTTCGCCATCGCTGTCTTTTGCATTGCATTTTCTATTCTAACAGTATAACCAATCGAGGGCATGTTTGTAAAGTAACAGCGTCGGTTATTCACAAGAACCATGTCGATTTTACAAATATTTCAAGGAAAAATCGCCATGTGGCGCAACATGTGTCATCTGTTCGAACAGATTGTGTATGAAAACAATTAAAAAACCATCCATGCATTCAAATCATGCTAATTTGCTGTTACTTTTGTCCGTTTGTGTGATATAATTTATTTAACGTCACAATGATTGCTAAAGATGGAGTTGAGTGTTATGCGCTATACGCAATCTTTTCGATTCAAAATGATATTGCTGATTGTTATTCCGCTTATTTTTATTGCCGTCATATTTATATCGGCGTCTTTGATTAGCTCCAATACCTTGCTGGAGGAGAACCGGGTTGTTGTGGCAGAATCCACAAGGGAAGCCATTTTGTCACAGTTGGAGTATTGGCGTGTTTCCACGCTGAATTCCGCACGATTGGTAGCGAACGACCCTTCCGATGCAATGCTTAACGCGATAGCCGATAGGAATCCGGACGCGATTATTGCCCAGGCGGAAACAGCCTTTCTTTACACAGAGTGCAGTGGCATGACCTTTGCCGACATGGAAGGCAATGCCCTTGCGCGGGTTACCAATCCTGGGCGATTTGGTGACAATATCAAATCCTCCCTTGCTATCGCCGATGCGCTGGAGGGAAAATCGGTTTCGTATGCCTATCCGACAACAAACAACGGCTTTAGCATTACGGCAGGTGTTCCTATCTTTAACGGAGAAACACAGGTGGCGGTGTTGTTTCTGTCCAAACGGCTGGATTACGTGGATACGCTGGAATCCCTTAAGGCCTCCATCGGATGGGACATTGTTTTGTATGACAAAGATATGCCCATTGCCTCCACTTTGGATGAATTGGTCTTTTCTCTTGATGCTTTGAACGATACTGAAATGGCTGTTTTGAACGAAGGAAAAACGTTGAATCATTCTGAACTGTGGAACGAAGTGATGACAACGCAGGTGCTGATTCCTATCACAGGGCGCGAAGATACAATCGTGGGGGCGATTCGCGCTGTCAGCTTTCATCAAAAAAGCAATTGGGTATATGTGATGTGGGCAATTATCTTTGTCATTTGTCTTCTTGTTCTGTATCCGATTATCATTATCAACACAGCTCGATTTGTTAAGCCCATCCGCGCGTTGAGCAGCGGCGCGCTTCAATTGTCCTCCGGTGATGTATCGGCGCAGATTGATCATGACCGCGCCGATGAGATTGGTTTGTTGCAGCAGAGCATGCAGACGTTGTCTGAAACCATGCGTGATCAGGCAAAAACGATAAGCCAAATAGCGGCGGGCGATTTGAGCATGCAGCATACACCGCGCTCCCTTGATGATATTGTGGGAAATAACCTGTGCCTCATGCTTGAAAAGACAAATGATACATTTTCTGAAATACGGGTTTCCGCAAGCCAAGTTTCCCTTGTATCACAGCAGGTAGCGCAAGGCGCGCAGCAGCTTGCCCTTGGGGCAAACGATCAGGCGGCCACAGTCGAAAGATTCAACGATTTGCTTTTGGATGTTCAGGCAATCATCAACAGAAGCGCCGATGTTTCAACCAGCGCAAATGAAGAAACCATGGAAGCAGGCGCATTGATGAACAAGAGCACCCAATCAATGCGACAATTGCTTCAGGCGATGCAAGCGATTGATGAAGGCTCAAAAAACATTACGAAAATCATCAAAGTGATTGACGAGCTGGCATTTCAGACAAATATTCTCGCCCTTAACGCGGAAGTGGAGGCGGCTAAGGCAGGGCAGTACGGCAGGGGCTTTTCCGTTGTCGCGGGGGAGGTTCGAAATCTGGCTGTTAAATCCGCAGAGGCAGCTAAGGAGACCGCGGATTTGATTGAAGGCAGCTCCGGAAAAATTGTGGAGGGACAAGGAATCACGAAGACGACCTATGAAAATCTACGGGCGGCTGCCGATATTGTGATATCCAGCGCGGATAAAATATCGGAAATTTTCGCGCTTTGCCATCAGCAAAAAGATGCGATCGACGAAATCAATACCGGCATTGGCGAACTGACAGGTGTGATTCACATCAATGCGGAGACTGCCGTGCAAAGTGCCGCCTCCGCAGAGGAAATGTCTTCTCAGGCCGCTTTGCTGCAGGAAATGGTTGCGCGTTTCCGCTTGCGGCAAGAACGAGATGAAGCGCTTATGAAAGAGCATGAGGAGAAGTGCGCAAACGGCGAGGCATAAAAAGCAATAAGCTGAATCCATAACCCCGTACAACAAAAGCAACAATACGAAAGGAGCGGATATCAGGTTAATTCGACTTGGTACTCGCCTCAGGTTTGATTTATAAAGAATCGCTTTCTCCGTTGCATTGCCGTTTCGTTTGAGACTATCGCGGTTGACTTCTCAGCTGCATTGTGTTAGTATTGCCGCAGAATTTTGCCGAAGGCGTGTTTTCTTTTTTGATGTTATAGAGCCATGTGAGGTTTTGCATATGATAAAGTGGTTCAACAACTTAAAACTGAAGGAAAAGTTTCTCTTGATCATCGTGTTTCTGGCGGTTTCCATTTTGGCGTCGGAAATATTGAGCCGCGGCATTACAAACAAGGTTTATGATGAACAAATTTATACGAAGACCATTCAAATTCTTTCAACCTACGCCGATAGAATCGAAATTGAATTTACCAAAATGGCGACAGTCACCTTCTCAATTCTGGGTGATCCTGCCGTGCAGGATTCCCTCTTTACCATGCGCGATACCTTCATCGGCTCCGATAGCTGGATTGAGGCGCGAACCCGTGCCGGCAGCATTATTGATAATTATTATTTCAATAGCTCATTTTTAAAGAATCTGATTATCTTAACAGATAAGGGCGATATTGGAAAGCTAAGCAATGCCGCTGCTTTTTCTGCCACAGAAAGGAGTGAATATATTCAAAAGGCCAAGGAAGCACAGGGGAGCATGCTGTTGCTTTCATCAAAAAGCGGGTTAACAATAGCAAGGGAAATTCGGCAAATAAAGTATCTTGATCTGTCAAGCCTTGGGGTTATTGTGGCGGATGTCGATTTTACCGCGCTTGCTGAAGCCTGCAGCCGTTCATTTGCAAAAGCAGGCATCGCTTTGGATGTTGACATTTTCAGGGCTGACAAGCTTCTTTATTCCTCGCAGCCGGGCGCTGCGCAGCCCCGATTCACGGCAGATGGCTGGCGTATTGAGGCGGAGCGGTTCATAGTCGGATATACTTCCTCGGATCTTGATTTGAACTTTGTTGTCAGCATCCCCTATGATGATATTTACAGATCGATTACAGCTGCAAACAGAATCTCTGTCGCTTTGGCTGTGGCGGTCACCTTGGTGGCCATTTCACTCTGTTTCATTCTGGTCAATCACATTTCGAAAGGGCTGACGGTATTGCTCAGCAGAATGGATGATTTTAAAAGAGGCATACCGCAGAAGGAGAGTCTGTTTGCCCATTACTCTTCAAGAAAAGAAGAAGTGGGAAAGCTGCACAGGCATTTCACTGAGATGACAGATGATTATCAGGCGCTTGTTGAAAGGCATATCGAAAACCAGCTTCTCTTAAAAGAATCGCTGTTTCTGCAATTGCAGCAGCAGATACAGCCGCACTTCTTGTTTAATACGCTGTCAACCATATCATGGATGGCTTACGCAAACAAGGATGATGAGGTTGCGCACGTAGCTGAATCGCTGAGCCGCATTTTACGCGCCGCGCTGGATAGCAACGAGCGAATTGTGACAATCAAGGATGAGCTTGTGATGATTGAAAACTACCTGTTTATTCAAAAAACCCGTTTCAGAGACAGGTTGATTTTCAACATCAACATTGAAGATGACGCTCTTAACAGTCCCATTCTGCCGCTGACGCTGCAGCCTGTCATTGAAAATGCGATTTCTCACGGGCTTGAGGAAATGCTTGAGCCATGTGAGATTAACGTTTTTTCAAAAGCGACTGATGATACGGTCGAGCTGATCATTGCCAATAACGGCCCGCCGATTGATATTGATATCTTAAGTAAAATGGAAAGCGGAGAGATTAAGGGAAAGGGCCTTGGAATTGGGCTAAACAATATAAACAAGAGAATAAAGCTCGCGTTTTCCGATGAATATGGACTCAGCTTTGTCAACGAGGAAGGTTTTGTGAAGGTGATTATCAGGCTGCCCAAGGCCCTTAAAAGGGAGGATGCGGAATGCTGAAACTGCTGCTTGTTGATGACGAATCCAATGTACGGGAGCACATACGCTCCGTGGTCAACTGGGAAAAATACAACACCACGGTTATCGGCAGCTGTGATAATGCGCTTACGGCGCTTGAAATTTTAGCGGATGAACAACCGGATATTTTACTGACAGATATCAAAATGCCGGTGATGGACGGAATAGAGCTTGCATCTAAAGCGATAGGCATGTATCCTGCAATTCAGTGTATTCTCTTGTCAGGATACACTGAATTTAAATTGGCGCAGGAAGCTATGAAGCAAGGGATAAGGCACTATTTGCTTAAGCCCTGTTCGAAGGCCGAAATTGAAAATGTTTTGCAGGAATGCGGTAATCAACTGCTTTTAGAAAGCGCGGGAACGCTTTACCGCTTTGATAAGCGTCGGCAGCTGATATCACAGATTGTTTATGAGTTTCTTAATTTGCAGCCCAATGAGGCGGATGAGATACTGCCTTCCCAGATTGTGGAAATTTCAAAAGCATACTTGGATTTGAGCCTGCTGCAAGAAGCTTTTGCCTTAATTGTTTCGCAAAATAGTTCTTTGCTGGATCCGCGGGAATTTCTTGCCAAAATATCTGAATCATTTTATGAAGAAAAAAACATATACTCGAGCATTGCCTCGGCACTGACTGAGATCTTTCAAAAATCAGAAAGCTCTTCCGTCATAGGGGATGTGAAAGCATATATTAAGGCCAATTTCGCCAATGAAAATTTGACGCTTCAATATATCGCCGACCATGTGGTGCATATGAACTCTCACTATCTTGGCAAGCTGTTTTTCAAGCAAACTGGAAAAAAATTCAGTGAGTACACAATGGATATCCGCATGAAAAAAGCAATCAGCCTTCTTAATAACAATCCTGAAATGAAGATGCACAAGATTGCGGAGCATGTAGGGCTTGGCCATTCCGTGCAATACTTCTATCAAATGTTCAAAAAATATACCGGCATGACGCCAACCGAATTTAAGGAATCAGGTAAGGCATAATTATTACTTCCACTATTTTTTATAGTTAATTTCACTAGTTATTTGATTGCTTCCTTGTTGCTTGCATGTACAATTGTTTACAGGAAGCAATTTCGATAGTTGCTTTACTTAACTAACAAGGGGCGACAAAAGCATGAACAAGACTTTTAGGAAAATGATTGCCGTACTCGTTATTCTTACGATGAGCCTCGCGCTCGTAAATGGCGCAATGGCATCGTCAAGCGATGCCGCAAAGACAGACTACACAGGAACAACCTTTCGGATTGCCTGGTGGGGCGATGATGGCAGAGCCAATATGACGAACGAAATCATCGAAATTTTTGCTGAAAAATATCCGGGGATTGATATCCAGATTGAATATGCCGGATGGGGCGATTATTTTACCAAGCTCAACACACAGGCCGCCGGCAAGCAGATGCCGGATGTCATCCAGATGGACTACTCCATGCTCAACGGCTATGCAGAAAACGATCTCTTGATTGATTTGTACCCCTACATCAATTCAGGCGCTATCGATCTTACGAATGTCAGCGATACCATGGTTTCGGGCGGCATCGTGAACGACAAAATGTATGCCATTGCCACAGGCGTGAACGCCCGTGTCATGTTTTATGATCCCAAGGTGCTCGAAGAGGCCGGCGTTACCCTGAGCACATCACCGACATGGTCTGAATTTATGGCTGTTTCCGAAGCTGTTTACAACGCGACAGGCATTAAAAACATGTGCTTCTCTTACAACAAAGCCGATTATGGCGATGATCTCATCGAGATGTATGCAAGAAGCCTTGGCGCGAAGCTGTACGCCCCCGATGGAAAATCATTGGGCTATACATCTGAAATGCTCACGGGCCTGTGGGACATGATGCTGACAGCGCGTGAAAAGGGCTACGCATTGGAGCCGGGCGAATATGACGGCGAAAACATTAACATGATCGCCGATGGCGTTTCATGGATAATCAAGGACAACTCCAACCTTTTACAAAAGTACATTGATGCCAGTGGCAGAGAGCTTGCGATGTGCGAATATCCTGTGGCGGATGACAGCACAGTTCATCCGACCTACTTAAGACAGAGCATGTTCTGGTGTGTGCCTTCGACTACACAGTATACCGATATCGCAGTGGATTACATTAATTTCTTTGTAAACAACGAACAGGTATATGATATTTGCGGCACAAACAGAGGCATGCCCATCAGCGCTGCGATACTCGACTATTTAAGCACGCGGCTTTCCGATACGGATAGACAGATCAGCGAATACATCGCCTACCTGTCCGATGGGCGCTCCTCTGCCGGCGATCCCCCTGCACCTACCGCTGCTGCGGAAGCCTTTATGCTGAGCAACACCGTGTTTGAGCAATTGGCTTACGGCAAATTTACCCACGAGGATTTGCCGGGTGTTACCGCGGATTTGATCGAAAGAATGAACAAGCTCTTGAGCGAAGCACAGTAATCAATTGTCAGCATAACTATTTGAGGTGCCGTCAGTAGCCGACGCTATTGGCGGCACCCCTTAAATGAGGATAGGTATTTTTATGACACCAAAGGAAAGAGCTATTGCCGCGCTGACCTTTAAAAAGCTTGATATGGTACCGGAGTTCGAGCTTGGTTTTTATTTGGAAGAGGAAATGTTCGGCAGGAAATTCCTCACGGGTGAGTTGGATTCCAAAAACCTTGTCGTGATGAGCATGAAGGAGAAGGAAGCCAAAATACATGCTTTGGCAGAGTATATCACGGAGGTTTTTACAGCGCTTGAATATCCGATTTTTCCGATATCCAGCGTTGAAATCGGCATTTCGGAAAATCCTCGTGACGTGCCGATGGAAACAAAAATGCTTATCAGATATTTAAGGGAAATGGTTGGCGACAGACATATGCTTATGACGCATGGCGACGGCACTTTCTCTATTCCCGATGGCAATGATATGTATGAATTCGCTTATGCCATTGCGGACGAGCCTGAAGAAATGAAGCGCAAAGCCTTTAAAATGGCGGAGGATGCCATCGAGAAAAACAAGGTGCTTTTGGATGCGGGTATTGATTGCGTGAAGCTGTGCGCGGATTATTGCTACAATTCCGGCCCCTTTGTTTCGCCTGCGATGTTTGAAGAATTTATTCAGCCTTATCTATACAAGATCATTGATGAAACAAAAAAGATGGGCTTGTATACCATCAAGCATACTGATGGCAATATTATGCCGATCTTGGATCAGTTGGTTGAGTGCAGACCGCACGCCCTACATTCCATCGACCCGCAGGCCAATGTGGATATCAGGGTAGTGAAGGAGCGGGTGGGAGACAAAGTCTGTCTTTGCGGAAACGTGAATTGCGGTTTGATGCAAACGGGAACGGACGATGAAGTGATTGAAAGCGCCACCTACTGCATGACTTATGCCAAACCCGGGGGTGGGTATATGTTCGGCGCAAGCAATGTGATATATAAAGGCTTGCAGGCAGAGCGATACCGGCTTATCCGTGATGTATACAAGTCGCTTCGCATGTATTAGGATATGTTGTTTAGGTGCGTACATCTGTTTTTAAGGAGCTTATTATGAACCGCTTAAATTCGAATCCATTGATGCTTCGGCTAAAGAAGAGTAATCTGGCCGTAGGCTATGCGTTTATCGGTCTTTTTATTATTGGTTTTCTCGCTTTCATTCTTTTCCCCATTTTGTACTCCTTGTATTTGGCATTTACCGATTATAATATTCTGTCTCCCGCCAAATGGGTCGGTCTTGAAAACTTTAAAAAAATGTTTGCAGAAGATCCTTTTTTTTGGAAATCTTTTCAGGTCACACTTCAATTCGCGGTTGTTCAGGTGCCTGCAAGACTGATTTTTTCGCTGATTGTCGCGCTTGCGCTCTCGAAAACGACAAAAATGACGGGCGCGTATCGCGTTGCGTACTATATCCCGTCGATTGTCGGCGGCAGTGTGGCGATCGCCATGACATGGAAGCAGCTGTGGGGCAACAATGGCATGGTTAACAGGATTATAGAAAGCCTCGGCGGATCACCCGTCCGATGGCTGGCAAATGAGAGCACAGCCATTTATGTGCTGATTTTGCTTGGGGTTTGGCAATTTGGCGCATCTATGCTCATTTTTTTAGCTGGCATTAAGGGGGTTCCGGAAAGCCTTCACGAAGCAGCGATTGTTGACGGCGCAGGTCCGATTAAGCGGTTTTTTAACATCACACTGCCCATGATTACGCCAAGCATTTTCTTCAACCTTATCAACGGCATCATAGGCTCGCTTCAGGCCTTTAACTCAAGCTATTTGATTACAAAGGGCGGTCCGCTTAATTCAACACTCTATTACGGTCTCAAAATGTATCGCGAGGCCTTTGAATATTACAAAATGGGCTATGCGAGCGCCATGTCGTGGTTTATGTTTGTGGTTATTGTGACATTAACGGCTGTGGTCTTTCGTTCATCCTCCTGGGTATTTTATCAAAGTGAGGGTAAATAGAAGATGAAAGCGAAAAAGCGAATTGGAAATATCATTTACCATTTGATTATGGTTTTATTAGGCTTTCTGATGCTCTATCCTCTGATTTGGATGGTGCTTTCTTCGTTCAAACCATCTGCGGAAATTACGCTGATTACGGGCGGTCTGATTCCGAAAAATCCGACGTTCGGGAATTATATATCAGGCTGGCAGGGCTTTGCAGGATTGTCATTCGCTGCGTTCTTTAAAAACTCCATCTTTGTGGCGGTTGTTCGTGTGATTGGCACAGTGGCTTCCTGTTCTCTGGTCGCCTTTGGTTTTGCCAGAATTCCCTTCAAAACAAGAAATTTCTGGTTCGCAATTATGATTTTAACAATGTGCCTGCCGGCGCAAATTCTTCAAATTCCTCAGTTTTTGCTGTTTAACCATTTTGGGTGGGTCGGCACCTATTTGCCGCTCATTGTTCCGAGCTTTTTCGGAGGAGCATATAACATTTTTCTGCTGATACAGTTTATGCGCGGTATTCCGCCGGAACTCGACGAAAGCGCGACAATCGACGGCTGCGGCTGGTTTCGCCTGTTCTATTCAATCATTTTGCCGCTTATTCAACCTGCCGTCGCAACCGTGGCAGTGCTGACCTTCATGGGTTCTTGGGATGATTTTTTCTCGGCATTGCTTTACCTTAACAAGCCGTCTATGTATCCTGTCGCCTACGCTTTAAAGCTATACAGCGATGAAGTAACAACCAACTATGGGCCGATGCTTGCCATGTCAGTAGTTTCGCTTATGCCGATTTTAGTTTTGTTCTTTATTTTTCAAAAATCGTTGGTGGAAGGCATCAGCACCATTGGAATCAAAGGTTAGTAAGGAGGATGCATGGTAATGGATATTTTGTTAAGCGGCTTTGCGGACGAAGCGGGTATTACCATTGAAGAACAAATGAATGTCTTTGAGCAAAACGACATTTGGTTTATTGAAATGCGTAATGTAGATGGGAAGCATGTGCTGGATTGCACGGACGAGGAGCTGAAAACGCTCAAAGAAAAAATGGACAGCAGGGGTTTTTGCGTTTCTGCCATTGGTTCGCCTATCGGCAAAAGCATGATTACCGATCCCTTTGCGCCGGAGCTTGAAAAATTCAAGCGCGCCGTTTATGCGGCAAAGGCACTGGGTAGCCGCTACATACGCGCCTTCAGCTTTTATCTTCCCGAAGGCGCGGACAAGGCAGATTATCAGGATGAAGTGATCAAGCGGCTTGAGCAAATGGTGAAAATGGCTGAGGCGAACGGGCTGATTTATGCGCTGGAAAATGAAAGCGGCATTTTTACAGACACGATTGAGCCATGCCGCTTTGTGCTTGAAAGGCTTCGATCCAAGAGCATCGGGTTGGCCTTCGATCCCGGAAATTTTATTCATAACGGGGTGCAGCCATACCCGGATGCGTACAGTACTTTGAAGGATTTTATCGCGTATTTTCACATCAAGGATGCGGGGAGCGGTGATCATTTTGTGCCATGCGGCGAAGGGGAAGCGAACATGGAGGGGCTGCTTGCACAAGCTTATCGGGATGGTTTTTCAGATTTTCTTTCCATTGAGCCCCACCTTGGCTATCTTGATACCTTAAGCCGTGCGCAGCAGTTTACCAGGGCGGCGAATGCGCTGAAAAACACGCTGAACAAAGCACTTGGAACCTCATACAAAGCTGTTGATGAAAAGGATGTGGCGACGAAATGAAAGATATGGTTCGCTTGGGTATTGTCGGCGTTGGAAATATGGGTTTTGCGCATATCAATAACATCATTGCCGGTAAATGTCCGGAATTAGCGGTGACGGCAGTAGCCGATGTCAATCCGGATCGTCTCCGTCATATTTCTGAAAAGCTGCCGGGGGTTTCCTGCTTTTTAACAGCCGAAGAAATGTTCGATAGCGGATTAATTGATGCCGCTTTGATTGCAACGCCCCATTATTTTCATCCCGAGCTGGCGATTTCGTGCATGCGGCGCGGTATCCATGTGATGGTGGAAAAGCCGGCGGGCGTGTACACAAAGCAAGTCCATCAGATGAATGCACTTGCTGAAGAGGGCAAGGTTGTATTTGGCGTGATGTTCAACCAGCGCACTGACCCGCTCTACCAAAAAATGCGGGAAATTGTGCAAAGCGGGGAGCTGGGCGCGATTCGCCGCGTCAGCTGGATCATTACCGACTGGTATCGGCCACAGGCATATTACGATTCGGGATCATGGCGCGCCACATGGAGCGGCGAAGGCGGAGGAGTGTTGCTCAATCAATGCCCACATAATCTGGATCTACTGCAATGGATTTGCGGGCTACCCGTTAAGGTGGAAGCGCATTTGCATTACGGGAAGTGGCATGCCATTGAAGTTGAAGATGATGTAAGCGCTTATTTCGAGTTTGAAAACGGGGCTACGGGCACTTTTATTACCTCCACAGGCGATGTGCCGGGGAGTAACCGCTTCGAAATAGCATTTGATGGCGGTAAGCTGCTCGCGGAAGGCGGCAAGTTGGTTTTATGGAAGTTGTCACGAACGGAGCCGAAGTTTTCAGCCGAAAATAAAATTCCCTTCGGTGTTCCGGAAGCGGAAGAAATCCAAGTGGAAATTTCAGGAGAGCCGTCACAGCACCCGGGCGTTCTTAATGCGTTCGCAGCCGCGATTTTGCACGGAGAACCGCTTATCGCAAACGGCATTGAGGGCATCAAGGGACTCAGTTTATCAAATGCCATGCACCTGTCCTCGTGGACAGGCAACCCGGTGAGTTTACCCTTTGACGACGAATTGTTTTATGCGGAATTGATGAAACGCGTGGAAAGCTCACGCTGCAAGACAAATGTTTCGGAAATCCTTGCGGATACAGAGGGAACTTACTAAAACAAGCCATATGTGCACATGATCTATCCGAAATTTGAACAAAGACAAATCCGAACCCCTCTCCCGTTGGGATGAGTGGGTTCGGATTTCGTGTCTGTGGTGGAGCATAGGGGATTCGAACCCCTGACCTCAACATTGCGAACGTTGCGCGCTACCAACTGTGCTAATGCCCCAAGCGAAAAATATAATAACAGATGATGTTGTGAATGTCAATGAGGAATTGTGATAAATATGCGATTGTGATACAATTAAATAAAGACAATCGAAAAGCAGCAGATACGCAAGAAAAAAAGGATGGCACATGAGATACAGGCCGAGCCGGGCGGCGCGTTCACGAAAACATGGTGTTGCCGGCTGAAAAGGAGAGAGGAAAAATGAAAGCGTTCAAAATAAAAGAGGGCATGCTGCTGGGCGTTGCCACCGCAGCTACGCAGATAGAAGGCGGTAAGCTCGATCATTCGTGGATGGAATGGGCGAAGGTGAAAGGTCATATCGCGGACGGAACGAGCCCCGAGTGCGCGGATGACCACTATAGCAGGGTTCAAGAGGATACCCGCTTAATGAAGGAAATGGGGCTGCAAATCAGCCGCCTGGGACTGGAATGGGCGCGGATTGAGCCTGAAGAAGGCGTTTATGATGAACAAGCCGTTCAGCACTATATGGATGAAGTAACACTCCTGTTGTCCTATGGTATAAAGCCCCTGGTGACGCTGCACCACTTTACGAACCCGATGTGGTTTGAAAGCAAAGGTGCCTTCGAAAAGATAGAGAACATCCCTTGCTTTCTTCGCTTTGCGGAAAAGATGGTGATGGCCTTCGGCGACAAGGTGAATGAGTATATCACCATCAACGAGCCGAACGTGTACGCGACAAACGGCTACTTCTTCGGCAGCTGGCCGCCGGGCGAAAAATCCTTTTTTAAGACGGTGAACGTCATGTCTGTGATGACCGTGGCGCATATCAAGGCGTATGAAAAAATTCACGCGCTGAATCCTAACGCGAGGGTGAGTTTTGCCAACCATATGCGCGTGTTCGCGCCGGAAAACCCCAAGAATCTCAAGCATCGTGTTTTCGCCAAGCTGACGGAGCAGTTTTTCCAAGGGGCGATGACAAAAGCTATGTGCAAAGGTGAATTTGCCTTCCCGATACGGAATATCGGGCATGTAAAAAAAGGTAGCTACTGCGATTTTATTGCCGTGAATTACTATACGCGTTCCACGGTTTCAAGCCTTGGCGACGGGGTGAAAAAAGGCGCGCCCATCAACGATTTGGGCTGGGAAATCTATCCTGAGGGCATTGTGGAATGCGCCCGAAAGCTGCACACGCTGTTGCCTTTGCCGATTTACATTACGGAAAACGGTACCTGCGACAATACGGACGCCTTCCGCAGCCGCTATATTTACGATCACTTAAAGGCCATCAGCGAAAGCGATTTGCCCATAGAAAGATATTATCACTGGAGCTTTACGGATAATTTTGAATGGGCGGAGGGCGAAAGCGCACGCTTTGGCATCGTGCATGTGGATTATGAATCACAAAAGCGCACCATTAAAAACAGCGGGCAATTTTATTCTAAAATCATTGCGAACAAAGGCGTGACGGATGACTGCTACGCGCAGTACATCGAAAGGGAAACATATAAAACAGGTGATGCGAATGAATAAGCATGAATGGTGGCAGGAACAGGTCATCTATCAAATCTATCCGCGCAGCTTTCAGGATTCAAACGGCGATGGCATAGGCGATATCCCGGGGATTATTTCGCGCCTGGATGAATTGAAGGCGCTTGGCATCGGCATCATTTGGCTGTCACCCGTCTATCAATCTCCCGATGCCGATAATGGCTACGATATCAGCGATTATTGCGCCATCAACCCTAAATTCGGCACAATGGCGGATATGGACGAGCTGTTTTTGCAAGCGAAAAAGCGGGGCATAAAAATCATTATGGATTTGGTGATCAACCACACCTCCGATGAGCATGAGTGGTTTGAAAAAAGCCGCGACAAAAAGAGTGAATACCGCGACTATTACATCTGGCGAAAAGGCAAAAAAAGCGGCAGGCCGCCCAACAACTGGACAGGCTTCTTTATGGGCAGCGTGTGGGAGTATGATGAATTAAGCGGCGAATATTACCTGCACCTATTTGATAAAAAGCAGCCGGATTTGAACTACCATAATCCGAAGGTGCTCGAAGAAGTGAAAAACATCCTGCGCTTCTGGCTGGATAAGGGCGCGGCGGGCTTCCGCTGCGATGTGATTAACATTCTGTATAAGACTTCCCTCAAAAACGGCAGGCCGCGCATTCCGATATGCGGGCTGGAGCACTACAAAACCCGGGAGGGGAATCATGCAATTTTAAGAGAGCTGCGCCGTGATGTATTGGACAAGTACGATTGCTTCACCGTGGGCGAAACCGTGATGGTGGATTTGCAGGAAGCTAAATCCCTTTGTGAACCCGAAAGAAAAGAGCTGAACATGCTGTTCTATTTCGATCATTTAGAAGTGGATCGCCGCGTAGCAAGGTACATACCGAAAAAGTTTCGTGCGGAAAAGCTCTTGAAGGTGCTCACAAAATGGCAGCGCGGATTAGACTGGAATGCAGTCTATTTAGAGAATCACGACCAGCCCCGCATCGTATCCCACTACGGAAACGACAAGGAATATTGGCAAAGAAGCGCGAAGCTGCTCGCCACATTGCTTCTAACCTTGCGCGGAACGCCTTTTATCTACCAAGGGCAGGAAATCGGCATGACAAATTTCGATTTTACGGATATGAAGCAACTGAACGATGTGGAAAGCTTCAATATCGACAAGCTCATGAAAAAACTTTTCATTCCAAAGGCACTGCGATGGAAATGGATCAAGCAGGCCTCGCGGGATAACGCACGTACGCCTATGCAATGGAGCGGCGAAAAGGGCGCGGGGTTCACAACAGGTAAGCCATGGCTTGGTATCAACCATAACTATACCACCCTCAACTATGCCGCCGAAGAGAAAGATGCGGATTCCGTTTTGCATTACTATCGCAAAATGATTGCCTTGCGAGCGGAAAGTGATACGCTGAAATACGGTTCCTTTGAACCGCTTCAGGCAGATGAAAACATGCTCGCCTACAGGCGGAGAAATGAAAAAGAGAGCTACATTGTGTTGCTAAACCTGAGCGGGAACGAGGCGATCGCGAACTACAGCGGCAATGTCATTGTTTCCAATTTAAAGCGAAAGCTGTATAATGGCAACCTCGCCCCCTATGAGGCGGTGGTGCTTGTGGAGGACAATACTTCAAATTGAGAACAGAAGGCGGGGAAGTATATATGCAAAAAAGCGGCGAAAAGCGCAACAGGATTTTCTTTGGCCTTGGCACCATTGGCCGGGATATGTTCTACACGATGGTGAGTATGTACGTGATGGTCTATATCACAGAGGTGGTGATTGTGCCGGATTCAACCTTGGCGATGATGACGGTAGCGCTCACGATTCTGCGCATTTTCGATGCCTTCAACGATCCTGTCATGGGGCTCTTGGTGGATAACACCCATACGCGCTTCGGTAAATTCAAGCCGGGAATCTTTATCGGCGCGGTCATCGGCGCGGTTTGCATGGCGTTCATGTTTTTCGATATGAGGCTGACAGGCCTTGCTTATGTGCTGGTGTTCTCTGTTTTTTATCTTCTGTGGGATATTTTCTACGGGCTGAACGATATCGCGTATTGGTCCATGATGCCCTCCCTTTCCACCGATCAAAAGGAGCGTGAGAAGATTGGTTCCTTCGCGCGTATCTGCGCAAATATAGGCCTGTTTACCACCGTGGTGGGTATCATTCCCGCGACAAAAGCGTTGGGCGAGATGACGGGAAGCTTAAAGCAGGGCTGGTTCGCGTTCGCGCTGATAGTGATCGCGCTCATGTGGGGTTTTCAATGCTTCACGCTCTTTGGCGTAAAGGAGCAAAAGGACTATTTTAAAGAAGAAGAGAAAACCAGCCTGAAGGAAATGTTCCGCGCAATCTTCAAAAACGATCAATTGTTGTGGGTCGCTATCGCCATGTCCCTTTTTATGATAGGCTATACGACCACCACCAGCTTCGGCGTGCACTTCTTCAAATACGCCTACGGCGATGAAAACATGTATTCGATGTTTGCGCTGGTGTTGGGCGTTTCACAATTAACAGCGCTGAGCGTGTTCACGTTCTTTTCAAAACGCTTCACGCGCAAGCGGCTGTATCAGGGCGCGACGCTCATGGTGGTGGCAGGATATATGCTGTTCTTCTTTTCGCCCATGAATATGACCTTTATCGGCGTAGCAGGCGTGCTGTTGTTTGTGGGGCAGGCGTTCATCCAGATGCTCATGCTCATGTTTCTGGCCGATACAATCGAATACGGGCAATGGAAATTGGGCAAGCGCAACGAAAGCGTCACCTTCTCCGTTCAGCCCTTCATCAACAAAATCGGCGGCGCTGTAGCAAGCGGCGTATTGGGCTTAACGCTGATTGTATCCGGCATCAATTCCGCGCCGTCCCCTGCGGATGTAACGCCCGGCGGCATCACCATTTTAAAGGCCGCTATGTTGGTTCTGCCCCTCATCACCATTGCGGCAAGCTATTTCATCTACGCGAAGAAATATACGATTGATGAAAAATCGTACGCGAAGATTCTGGAAGATTTGAAGGCTCGCGGGGATATCAAAGAAGAATAAACAATGCTTGACAAGGCAGGTCGCCAAGGCTATAATACCCTCATCGGCGATGATGGGAATTGTGACACCCCGGAGTCTCCCGCTGTAATGGCGGGCGCTTCATCCGCGATAGAGGATGATAAGAGGGAGCGATCGCTCCAAGCAGGGTGGCACCGCGAATGAAACATTCGTCCCATGCAGTTGCATGGGGCGTTTTTCTATTTGTAAGGAGGAAAAAAAGATGGCGGAATTTTTAAACGGCTGGAAGCGTGACATGATGTGCGGCGAAGTGAATGAAACCATGGCGGGCAAGGAACTGACGCTCATGGGCTGGGTACAGCGGTCCAGAAACCTGGGCGGGCTGATTTTCGTATGGCTTCGGGATCGGAGCGGCATTGTACAGGTGGTGTTTGATTCCACTGTTTGCAATGCGGAAACCTTTGCGCTGGGCGAAGAACTGCGCGGCGAATTTGTGCTGGCGGTGAAGGCCAAGGTCGCTTTGCGTGCCGCTGATGCGATTAACGAAAAGCTTAAAACAGGCAAAATTGAAATGATGGTGACGGAGGCGAAAATCCTGAACCGCGCCGAAACGCCGCCTATTTATACAGAAGATGTGGCCAATGAATCCGAGGCGGTGCGCCTTAAATACCGCTACTTGGATTTGCGTCGGCCGTCCCTTCAAAACCGCCTCATGTTCCGCTCAAAGGTAACGAATATCATCCGTAACCACATGGATTCCGAAGGCTTTGTGGAAATTGAAACCCCGATTATGACAAAATCCACTCCCGAGGGTGCGCGGGATTTCCTTGTGCCGAGCCGAGTCCATCCGGGCACATTTTACGCTCTGCCCCAAAGTCCGCAGATTTATAAGCAGCTCTTAATGGTAGGCGGCATGGATCGCTACTTTCAAGTGGCGCGCTGCTTCCGCGACGAGGATGGCCGTGCCGACAGGCAGCCGGAATTTACGCAGTTGGACTTGGAAATGAGCTTTTCCGAGCCGGAGGATATACAGGGCGTGGTGGAACGTACCTATCAAGATGTGTTTAAAAAGCTCATGGGCATTGATTTGCAGCTCCCGCTGCCTAGAATCACCTGGCAATATGCCATGGAAACCTATGGCTCCGATAAGCCCGATACGCGCTTTGAAATGAAGATCATGGATGTGGGCGAGACGGTTAAGGGCTGCGGATTCCAAGTGTTTGAAAACGCGTTGAACGACGGCCAGACCATCTGTGCCATTAAAGCGGAGGGCGTAGCGAATCAATTAAGCCGCAAAGAAATTGATGCGCTGGGCGAATATGTGAAAACCTATCATGTGAAGGGTCTCGCCTGGGCGATGGTGAATGAAGATGGTACGCTGCGATCCTCCTTCGCGAAGGCTATGCAGGGCGACAACATGGATAAATTGCTTAACGCCATGGCATGCAAACCGGGCGATGGTTTGTTTGTTATCGCGGATAAGAAGCTGGTAGCGCTGACGGCCATGGGGCAATTGCGCCTGAAACTGGCTGCGCAATTGAACCTGATCGATGAAAAAAAATATAACCTCCTGTGGGTAACAGAATTCCCGCTGCTTGAATGGGATGAGGAAAATAAGCGCTTTGCGGCCATGCATCATCCCTTTACCAGCCCCATGGACGCGGACTTTGAAAAGATGGAAAGCGATCCGGGCGCCGTCCGCGCGAAGGCGTACGATCTGGTTTTAAACGGCATCGAGATGGGATCGGGCAGTATCCGTATTCATTCAAGCGATTTGCAGGAGCGGATGTTTGATTTGCTGGGCTTTACACGGGAGGAAGCTTGGGCACGCTTCGGGTTTCTTTTGGAAGCCTTCAAATACGGCACGCCGCCCCACGGTGGATTTGCCTTCGGCATCGACAGGCTGGTGATGGTTTTGACGGGAGCTGAAAGCCTTAGGGATGTGATTGCCTTCCCGAAGATTCAAAACGGGGCGTGTCTCATGATGGAAACGCCGTCCGCCGTGCATGATGATCAGCTGAAACAGCTGAACATCCGCTTGGATGTTTAATCCCGTCGGATATTTATCTGCATGTTGTAAATCGAATGAAAATCTGCTATACTATTTTTTGAAATGCGCGTTCGCGTTTTCATAAACCCCTTCAGGAGGTGTGGTTTAGTGGCAAGCAAGAAGGATAATCTTCCCTTAACCCTTGAACAGGAGAATAACGCCGAAAGCTCCATAACATACGCGAATGAGGTTATCGCCATTATCGCGGGCGTTGCCGCCAATGAAGTAGAAGGCATCGCGGGTATGTGCACCAGCGGCGGCATTGCCGACATTATCGGCAAGAACAAGAATATTACCAAAGGCGTAAAGGTTGAAATCGGTTCTGAAGAAACCTCCGTCGATCTTTATGTCATTATCGAATACGGCACGCCCATTCAAAAAGCGGCACAGGATGCGCAGGAAAGCGTTCGCAAAGCGATTGAAACCATGACAGGACTTCATGTGGTGCGTGTGGATGTGCATGTGCAGGGTGTCAGCTTCGAAAAGGAAAACCAAAGCCTGGAGTCGGGATTGAAGGAAGCGGCTTTAGAAGCCCCGAAGCCACAGCCTAAGCGTGAAAAGTCCGCGGCAAAGGCCGCAAAAGCCGAAGCGGATGCGATAAACGCCGATGGTGAAGCCAACAAAGAGACGGAAGCGAATGAGCAGGAGGACAATCAGGAAAATTAAGTGTATTTGATTCACCGACAGATGTTTTTCTGTCGGTGAATGTGCAAATTTGCTTGTATGAAAGGACGAAATGGCTATGAAGCAACGGTTTTTGGATAAACTGCTGATCTCCCTTTGCGGGCTGATACTTTTTGCCGTGAGCATGCTGGTGTTCTTGTGGTCCTTCGGCTTTACGCCTACAGCGTGGGGCGCGGTCATTCCGCATATCGAACTAAAGCTGGTTGTGCATATCCTGGTTGCGGCGCTTTCCTTTTTGTTTATGGTGCTGGGCATGTACTGCTTTTTCTTCCTGTTTCGAAACCTGAACAGCAAAAAAGGCTTTATCATGCAAAAAACAGACAACGGCCAGCTGAGCATTTCGATTCGCGCGATGGAAAACCTGGTTGCGAAATGCGTTGATCAGCATGAAGAGATTAAAGTGGTATCCTCAAGCATTTCAAACACGCGGGATGGCGTTGTAGTCAGCCTGCGCATTGGTTTGGCAAACGGCGTGAGCATTCCTTTGGCTGTCAACGCGCTGCAAAAGCAAATTAAGCAATACATTCAGGCTTGCTCCGGAATCGATGTAAAAGAAGTGCGCGTGCAGGTAGAAACGGCCAACGCGAAATCATCGGATTCCGCCTACAAGGTACATGATTCATTTTTGAACACGCAGGAGAAAGCACCGCAAGAAAATACGGAAGAAGCGCCCGCCGAAACAGAAGAAGCCGTCCCCGTGCATGAGCCTGTGTTAAACAATCAGGAGGCGGAAGATTTACAGCCTGACGAAGAGGAAGCGGACGAAAACGAAGAAAAAAAGCCTTTGCATCAACGGCTGTTCGGCAATCATCATCAAAAGGGCCAAGCGCAATTACCGCCTGAACCTGCGGAGGATGCGGAATCTTCCAATGAAGAAAAGGCAGAGGAAGCAACGGAAGAAGCGCCTGAAGAAAAAGAGGAGGAAACACATGAAGAGCATTGAAGAATGGGTAAGTGAGCTTTTTAAAAAAGGTACGCCTCAATGCGGGGTTACCTATGGTATCCTTGGCTTTGCCCTTGGATTTATGCTGTTGTTCCTTGGCTTTTTTAAGACGTTGTTTGTCGTTGTCTTGTGCGCACTGGGTGTGTTTTTGGGCTGCGTAAAGGATAAAGGCGAGTTTATTAAGGGCATAATCAATAAGCTTTTCCCACCGCGGATGCAATAAGGAGATAGAGTTCAGATGGCGCGATCTACGGCCCGTGCGGCGGTTATGCAACTAATTTATGAGCAGGTTTTAGGGGGAGACGGCGGGGATGCAGCCCTGGAAATGGTATACGAGAACCTTCAAAACGATGCGAAGGATAAACGCTCCAAGGAAGATGAAAAGTACATCGATGGCGTTTTGGCAGGCGTGAAGGCTCACATGGCGGATATCGATGAAATGATCAGTCGCTTCAGCGTCGATTGGAGCATTGACAGAATGGCGAAGGTGGATTTAACGATCCTGCGTTTGGCTATTTATGAAATGCTGTATCGGGACGATGTCCCCACCAATGTGGCCATCAACGAAGCGGTGGAATTGGCAAACGCTTATTCCGATCCGAATGGCAGCCGTTTTGTGAACGGAATATTAGGCGCTATCGACAGAAGCCTAAAGAAGGATTCGTAATATGCGGGCAGTCATCGGGTTTGATACCAGCTGCTATACCACCTCGGTCGCCTTGGTGGATGAAGGCGGCCAAGTGCTTGGCAGCTTTCGTAAACTGTTGCTTGTGGAAGAAGGAAAAAGAGGGCTTCGGCAAAGCGAAGGCGTGTTTTTGCATGTCAAGCAAATCGCGCCGCTTGTTGAAGAGGCATTCGCCGCGCATCCGGGTATTCAAATAATGGGGATCGGGGCGGCGAATAAGCCGCGAAACGAAGCGGATTCATATATGCCCGTATTTATGGTGGGGGATGCCCATGGCCGTGCGTTGGCGTCGGCGTTGGGGATTCCCGCATTTTCTTTTTCCCACCAGCAGGGACACATTCGCGCGGCTTTGATCGATAGCGGTTTAGAAAAGGAATGCTTTCTGGCTATGCATCTGTCCGGCGGAACAACGGAACTGCTGGAAGTAAAGAGTGATGAGATCACGCTGATAGGCGGTTCCTGCGACTTGCACGCGGGGCAGTTGATAGACAGAACAGGAGTGGCGCTTGGGCTTCCCTTCCCGGCAGGGCCGGCGCTTGAAAAACTGGCCATACAGGGCGAAAGCGCGGCGAAAATTCCAACGGCCATGGCGGAATGCGGCATGCGCTGCCACCTTTCCGGCGCGGAAACCCAACTCAGAAAGTGGATTGAAGAGGGCATAAAAAAAGAAGATATCGCGCGTGAATGCTTCGATTTTCTTTCGCGCACCATGGCAAAAATGGTTTTAGCAGGCGCTGCAAAAACCGGCCTGAAGGATGTGTTAATTGCCGGCGGCGTGGCTTCAAGCGAATTGTTTCGGAAGTTGATTCAATTTCGGATAAACAGGGAAAATAAGAGTGTAAAGGCATTCTTTGGCAGAGTTGAATACTCCGGTGATAACGCGGTAGGAATCGCTTCGCTGGCGCTTGATGAATTACGAAGGGGGAAATGAAAAATGGCAGCACAACTGATTGACGGGAAGGCTCTGTCCCTTAAGATGCGGGAAAAAGTGAAAGAAAAGGTGGACGCGCTGAAGGAAAAAGGCGTTACACCGGGGCTGGCTGTTATTTTGGTGGGCGAGGATCCCGCCAGCCAAATCTATGTCCGCAATAAGGAGTTGGGCTGTGAAGCGGTCGGTATCCATTCTGAAACGATCCGTATGGACGCGAACGTTACCCAGGCCGAATTGGAAGCGAAAATCGAAGAACAAAACACGGACGATAACATTCACGGTATTTTAGTGCAGCTGCCTTTGCCAAAACACTTGGATGAAACAGCGGCGCTTACACTTATTCGCCCCGAGAAGGATGTGGATGGTTTTCATATTCTCAATACAGGCAAATTGTTTAACGGCCAGCCTTCCGTAGTCGCGTGCACGCCCAAGGGCGCGCTGGAAATGATTAAGTCCACGGGAGTGGATATATCCGGCAAGGAAGCCGTTGTTGTCGGGCGCTCCAACATCGTAGGCAAGCCCATGGCGATGCTTTTATTGTCGGAAAACGCGACGGTGACCATGTGCCACTCCCGAACGAAGGATTTAAAGGAGCATACAAAGCGCGCGGATATTCTGGTGTCCGCCATCGGAAAAGCGAAATTCATTACGGCGGATATGGTCAAGCCCGGTGCCGTAGTGATTGATGTAGGCATCAACCGCGTGGATGGCAAGGTGGTTGGCGATGTGGATTTTGATCAGGTGAAGGAAGTTGCGGGCTATATCACGCCTGTGCCGGGCGGCGTTGGCCGCATGACGATCACCATGCTGCTTGATAACACCGCTGATGCGGCGAAAATGATTCAGGAGAAAAAATAACCGTGCAAAGGGTACTGACTGTTTTTGAACTAAATGAATATGTCCGCAAATCCCTGGCGCGGGATCCGATGCTGAAAAGCATTCAAATTCGCGGTGAAATCAGCAACATGAAATCTTATCCTTCAGGGCATTGGTATTTTTCCTTGAAGGATGAAAATGCGAGAATCAACTGCGTTATGTTTCGTCAGCACAATTTCCTGATCGGCAAGCCGCCTTCGGATGGCGAATCCTTGGTTTTAACGGGCAATGTATCCCTTTATACAAAGGACGGAAGCTTTCAATTTTACGTGGAAGATTTAAAACGGGATGGCATTGGGGAACTTTTTATCAAGTTTGTTGAACTGAAAAATCGCCTGGAAGCCCAAGGCTATTTCGATCCTTCCATTAAGAAGCCGCTTCCTCCCTGGCCAAAGAAAATCGGTATTATCACCTCGGTGAAGGGTGCTGTGGTTCACGATATCAGAACCGTTTCTTACAATCGCAACCCCGCTATTCCGTTGGTGCTCTATCCCGTAAAAGTACAGGGGGATGGCGCGGCGGAGGAAATGATCGCCGCCATTCATTATTTCAATGAACAAAGGCAGGTCGATGTGATTATTCTCGGACGCGGCGGCGGAAGCATTGAAGATTTATGGGCATTCAATGATGAACGGCTGGCGATGGCGATTGTGAAAAGCGATATTCCCATCGTTTCCGCTGTAGGGCATGAAACCGATTTCACCATCGCGGATTTTGTAGCGGATATCCGTGCGGCAACCCCTTCCCAGGCGGCCGAAATGTGTGTGGGGGATAAAAAGGAATGGTCCGGCCGCCTGTTGGAGGCGGCAGCCCGTATGGGCGGCGTGTTGCTAATGCGCGTGCATGAAATGGAAAGCCGCGTAGTTGAACTGCGGGAACGTCTTTTAAAGGCAAGGCCTGATAGCGCGCTGGCGGCGCAGGAGAAACGGCTGCTTGAAGCGGTGCGGCGCATGGAGCAGGCGGCAAATAATACTGTATATGCACATGCGCAGCGCTTCGAACGGCTCATGGGAAAGCTTGGGGCGCTGAGCCCCAAGGCGGTCTTAAGGCGCGGATATGCCCTTGCGTACCGTGATGGCAAGGTGCTGACAGGTATCAAGAATGTGCGCGTAAAGGAAACCCTTGAAATTGTCTTTTCGGATGGGGTAATCGATACAACAGTCAATGCGATAAAGAAAGAGGGCTGAACATGACATTCGAAGAACAGCTTTTGGCGTTGGAAGCCATCGTCGAAAAAATGGAGCAGGGCGGTATCAGCCTGGAGGAAAGCATGGCGCTTTACGAAAAGGGCGCTTTGATTGAAAAAAAGCTTAAGAAGATGCTGGAAGAAACAAAGCAGCGTATGACGGTACTACAAAACAGGGAAGGCAAAATGGAAGAAACGCTTTTTAATGAGGAGAACTAGCGATGCAATACGAAGATTATCAAGCCCTGGTTGAAGGGGCGCTTGAAAAGGCGATGAAACGGGAGGATGTCCCCGATAAACTGCGACAGGCCATGGCATATAGCCTGCTGGCCGGCGGTAAGCGTCTGCGCCCTGTTTTATTGCTGGCCGCCTATGCGCTTAAGAAGGACGATCTTGAAACCGCGCTGCCATACGCCATCGCACTGGAAATGATTCATTCCTATTCTCTTATTCATGATGATCTGCCGGCTATGGATGATGATGATTTGCGCCGCGGCAAGCCAACAAATCATAAGGTGTTCGGCGAAGGCATCGCTATTTTGGCAGGGGATGGGCTAATCAGCATGGCCTTTGAAACCATGCTGACTGCCGCCCTTACCGCGCCTTCGCCAAAGGCCGCCCTTACCGCCATGGAAGCAATCGCGCGCCGCAGCGGTGTAACGGGCATGGTAGCTGGACAGGCGGTGGATTTGGCAATGGAAGGGCAGATGCCCACGAAGGAAAGCGTTACCTATATTCATACCCATAAGACGGCAGATTTAATGACCTCCGCCGTTGAAGCGGGTCTTTATTTGGCCGAGGCGGATAAAAAGGAAATTGAAGCCGGAATCATGTTCGGAACCCATTTGGGACTCGCTTTTCAAATGGTGGATGATTTGCTGGATGTAGAAGGGGATGAAAACCTGTTGGGTAAAAAAATCGGTATGGACACCGCCCGTGAAAAGATGACATGGGTGGCCTTGTGTGGGGCGGAAAGGACAAAAGCCGTGGCCGGAAGCCATGTCGATAAAGCCGTTGACGCGCTCGGTATTTTTAAGGAAAGAGGAAAGTTTCTTGAAACACTTGCAAACAGCACGCTATACAGGGTAAAATGAGATAACCTTTTTCTTGGAGGCGCGGCGAGTGCAAATTGATTCGATACTCAGGATATTCGACAACCGGGTTTTAATATGTGCGGTAATCAGTTGGTTTGCGGCACAGGCGCTGAAGGTGCCTGTCTATGCGCTTGTAGAAAAAAAGCTGAATTTCAGGCGGTTTTTCGGCTCCGGCGGCATGCCGAGCTCCCATACTTCCTTTGTGGTGGCGTTGGGGCTTATGGTTGGGCATACATTGGGCTTTGAAACTCCCGAATTTGCGATTGCTGTTGTATTTGCCTGCATTGTCATGTATGACGCGGCGGGGGTGCGCAGGGAGACAGGCACGCAGGCGGCAGTCATCAACCAAATTTTAAGAGACGTGCTGATCGACGGCAAACCCATTTCGGATGAAGCGTTGAAGGAACTGGTAGGGCATACGCCGTTGGAGGTTTTCGCCGGAGCGATTCTCGGTATGATTATTACCGCCATTTATTTAGCATTCTAGGAGGGCATTCAAATGGATCATTTCATGGAAGAAATCGTAGTTAAAAAGCAAAAGGGGCTAAACGAGGCTCTGTATTATCTCTCAGCGGTTTTAATGGTGCTTTTCGGCCTTATCGCCATGTTCATGTTCAGCTTTGTATTCGCAAGCTTCAGCATTCCAACGCTGGTTATTCTGCTTGTTTCGGCAGGCAGCTGCGCGCTTATATTCCTGCGGCGCGATCGTCTGCGCACAGATTACGAATACACCTTCACCAATGGCGATATGGATTTTGCCATGGTGTTCAACAACAAAAAAAGAAAGAACCTCGGCACCATGAAGGTGAGAAATGTGGAAGCCTTTGGCCCTGTGAGCGGCGCTGCTTTTCAGCGTTATGTCACCATGCAGGGTGTTAAGACGAGCAACTGGTTCTTAAACCGCGGCGCGGAGCTGTATTACTTCTATTTTGTGAAGGAAAACAGCAAGCGCCTGATTGTGATTGAACCAAGTCAGGCAATGGTGGATTACATTAAAAAGTACATTCCAAGAGAGGCCTTTAAGGGCTAAGGATTTAAAATGCGAGTATATTTGGATAACAGCGCAACCACCCGCCCAAGCGAACGGGTGGTTGCTGCCATGATGAAGAGCATGGAAGAGGGGTTTTACAACCCGTCCTCGCTTTATCGCTCCGGGCTTGAAGCGCAAAAGCGGATGGAAGCATGCCGCTGTCTTTTAGGCACCGATAAGCAGGTTGTTTTTACCGCGAGCGGCACAGAGGCGGATAATCTGGCGATTATCGGCCATTGCGCAAGTATAAAAAAGCGCGGGCGTGTGCTGTACACCGCTGTAGAGCATCCGGCGGTTAAGCAGGCGTGCGTGAGCCTCAATCGATACGGGCATACCGCTGAAGCCATCCCCGTGACCACGCAGGGCGTGATTGATTTGCAAGCCCTTGAAAAAATGCTTGATGAAAATGTCATCATGCTTTGTGTCATGCAGGTAAACAACGAAACGGGGAGCATCATGCCAATCCGTGCCGTCGCGGATTTGCGCGACAGGCTCGCGCCGCAAGCGGCGCTGCACGTGGATGGCGTTCAGGGGTTTTTACGTATCCCTTTTGATATGGGAAAATGCGGTGTTCAAAGCTATGCCCTAAGCGCCCATAAAGTACATGGTCCCAAGGGTGTCGGAGCGTTGGTAGCCGAGAAGGGTTTCAAAATAAGCCCGCTTATCTTCGGAGGCGGGCAGGAAAAGAACCTGCGTTCCGGCACAGAAAACACATCGGGCATCGCAGGTTTTCACGAGGCGATTGCTTCCTACAAAAAGGAAGTGAGCGAAAACATGCGGCGCTTGAAAATCCTGCTGCATGATCTGGTGCGTGAAGCGATTCCGTCGGCCTGTGTGAACGGCTTCGATCCGAGGGATGAACGGGCGGCGCCCCATATTTTAAACATGTCGTTTTCGCCCGTCAGGAGCGATACAATGCTCTTTGCCTTGGAGGGCAGCGGCATCCTCGTTTCAAGCGGCTCCGCCTGCTCCTCCTCCAAACAGAAGGTATCCGAAACACTGGCGGCGATGAAGGTTCAAAAAAAGGAGGCCGAATGCGCCATTCGCTTCAGCCTGTCAATGGATACAACGGAGGCTGAAATACGCTATACCGCCGACGAAATCAAGAAGCATTATGATTTGCTTTCAAAGTATACAAGGAGATAAAAAATGCGAGAGATACTGTTGGTCAGATTTGGTGAAATCTTCTTAAAGGGCTTGAACCGCCCGTATTTTGTCCGCATGCTGGTGAGCCATGTGAAGGATGCGGTGAAGGAAATCGGCGGCCATGTATGGGTCAGCGACAGCCGTGTCTTCGTTTCCGATGCGGCTGATATGAAGGAGTGCGTCCGCAGGGTCACAAAGGTGTTCGGCGTGCATTCCGTGTGCCCGGCCATCGAAATGGAAAAGGGCGATTTTCAAGCCATTTGCGATCAGGCGCTCAAAATGATGCAGGGCAAAAAAGGCACGTTTAAAGTAACGGCGCGCCGCTCAGATAAACGCTATCCCTTGGATTCGCCGGAGATCAACGGTCAGGTGGGCGGCTATGTGTTCACGAACAGCCCGGATTTAGCAGTGGATGTGCATCACCCGGAGCATGTCCTGCATGTGGAAATAAGGGATATGTGCTATATGTACACCGATACCGTCATGGCGGTGGGCGGCATGCCCATCGGCACCAACGGGCGGGCGACGCTGCTGCTTTCAGGCGGCATCGATAGCCCTGTGGCAGGCTATATGATTGCCAAGCGCGGCGTCAAAATCAGCGCCGTGCACTTCCACTCCTACCCGTACACAAGCGATCGCGCCAAGGAAAAGGTGCTGACGCTGGCGAAGAAGCTTTCGGAATACTGCGGCGAAATGCACGTGCATGTGGTGCCCTTTACAGAAATTCAAATGGCGATTCACGAAAAATGTCAGGAGGAATACACCACGCTGATCATGCGCCGCTATATGATGCGCATAGCGGAAGCCATCTCGAAAAAAGAGCACGCTCAGGCGCTCATCACGGGGGAATCCATCGGCCAGGTGGCCAGCCAAACCATGGAAGCCTTAGGCACAACGAACATGGTGGTTGAAATGCCTGTTTTCAGGCCGCTCATCGGGTTTGATAAGCAGGAAATCATTGATATCGCGAAGAAAATTGATACCATGGAAACCTCAGCCTTGCCCTATGAAGATTGCTGCACGGTCTTTACGCCGCGCCATCCCGCCACACACCCGAAGCTG
>JGI994J12354_10000484_pt1 | contig 39625 bp, 43 predicted proteins | sample IntmicLarv3ML3BL_FD_12354 | JGI IMG/M metagenome (IMG submission 12354) | reverse complement strand
ATAATTCAATTATTCGAGAAACATAAAGTTGAATTTGTTTCGGTTACGGAGAATTTTGATACTTCGACACCAATGGGTCGAGCAATGCTTTACATAATAATGATTTTCGCTCAATTAGAACGCGAAACCATACAAGAAAGAGTTAGACACAATTTTTACGAAAGAATGAAAGTAGGTATTGGAAAAAGCGGGCGTCCTCCTTTTGGATTTATTAAAGTTCCTGCTGTAATTTTAGGAAAGAATACAAAAATATTGCAATCAAAAGAAGATGAAACCGAATTAGTAAAGCAAATTTATTATACTTATGCTAATACAGACATAACACTACATAAATTGAAAGTTAAACTGACACAAGAAAGCGATTTAAAACCATTTTTTACAGATACATTTTTAAACTGTCTTTTACGGAATCCGATTTATGTAAAGGCAAATGCAGATGTTTATACATATCTAAAGTCAAAAGGAGCTATTATAGAAAACGATATTGAAGACTTTGTGGGAACAAATGGCTGTTTTGCATATGCAAATGCTAAAGAAAGGACTACACAAAGATTTACAGATTTGCATAAAACACATATTGCAATACAACCGCATGAAGGCATAATTGATTCTGACACTTGGTTAAAATGCAACTATCGCCTTGATAAAAATAAAGCGTTTAAAAACTCCGGCACAGGCAATTATATATGGTTAGCAGGGTTAATGAAATGCGCCTATTGTGGGTATTCAGTTTTCGCAACGGGAAATAAGCCAACAACATTAAAATCACCAACAGAAATGTATATAAATTGCAGAGGTAGAAGAAAACATATATGTTATGAAAGAACAAAAGCATTTACAACCACTTTTATTGAAAATCTTGTTAGTGAAATGATTTTAGAATATTTGAATCAACAAAAGGATGTAAAATTGCTTGAAAAAGAAAAGAAAACTAATAATAAACTTGATTCATTAAAAAATGAACTGAGTATTATTAAAATGAAAATTAAAAATTTAATGAACTCGATTGCTGATGGAAATGAAATTCTTTCAAAATATGCAAATGAAAAAATCAAAGAGTTTGACATAGAACAAGAACGCCTTAATGCTGAAATAACTAAAGAAGTTATGAACAGTAAAGAAGATGATAGATTAAAAAATGTTGATAAAGACTATATAATAAATAATTGGGTTGATTTGGGATTTGATGATAAAAAGAATATAGCAAAACTTGTTATCAAAGAAATAGTCGTTTCTAATGAAGGAATTGACGTTGAATTTTTTTAAGCATTAGTTTACCCTTATGTTCTTCTATTCCGCGAAAAACGGCTCTATGCCCGGCGGTCTTTGAATATAGGTGTTAAATATTTCGTCCGCGATGACACTTACACTTTCATAAATGTTGCGATTTTCCACAAAATATTGATCATATCTTGTCGAGTTTGTAATATCAAAATTATACCCCTTCCCTCTGTACCATTCTGTGAAAACACGATTCAGTGCAAGAGAAATTTGTGCATGAATATTTGCTCTGAGTGAGTGATATGGCCAATCGGGATACACCTCTGAAGACGCGACATTTTTGACATAATCCACAAACGGTACAGTTAAATTTCTGGCATTTGATGATGGTATTCCCAAATGAACCGTAATGTGAGTCGGTATAAACACTTCGCGATGAATCAGCAGCGACGGAAAATCAAATTGCTCAAAATCATTATCGCTATTGCTCGACTGTTCTTTCATCTCAAGCGCGTTTTCGCCAATTTCAAATTCTTCTGTCTTTTCAGGATAACCCGGCTTGACAGGATGCAAATCAATAGGCAGCTCCGACGGCATCTGATCGTATATTTGAACCCCTTTAATGACGACCCTATTAAACCCAATCGCCTTAATTTCCACTATATAGCGGCTATACGGCTTTACTTGTGAATTCGGGTCAAATTGTGTTTCGATCGGAGGCGCTTGAAGCTTGACGCGGTTTGATATTCCGCTTTGATTTGTAAAAACGGAATCAATAAGCTTTCCGTTCATGTCATAAATGTTTACTGCCGCACCCGAAACCGGCAAAGCGGAATCGGCGGTCGTTAATCGAATTGTAAGAAATCCTTCACCCATTATAAACTCACTTCCTGAAATAGAATTCTATTTTCAGTATATGCAAGTTTCAAATTAAGGGTTCATTTTTAATGTGTTTTAAATTTCGTTTGCAAGCATTTGCTTAAGCGTTTGTTTTAAGCGAATCTCTTTCAATTCGCTATCTGTTGTGTAAAGAATTTCCGAAACCTGACAATGCGAATTGTAATTCATCGGTGCCATAGACGAGCAATAGCCCCCTGCCCCACCAATCACAACATAGTCACCGATTTCAGGCTCTGCCATTCCTCTAGGAAAGTTTAACCCATCGGCATTTAAGCATTGAGAATCGCCGCTTTCACAACATTTTCCGACAAGAACAGCTTGAAAACTGTCTTTGCTTTTTTCGTCAAATTCAGACGAAAGCAATTCGCCGTCTTTTGAAATTATATAGAAAGGATGCTGAGAAGCATACAAAAGCGGGCGGGCATTAAGCTCCATTCCGCCGTCTAATATAATAAAATTCAAACCGTTTTCCCCTGTTTTCTTTTTGTCTGCAACACTTGTTATGACAAATCCGGCATTCGCAACAACATATGTCCCGGGTTCAATTTCCATTTTAAGCTTACGACCTGTCCGCTGATAAAATTGTTCCACTCTTTCTTTTGCATAACTACCCAATTTATTAATATCCGCCGAGCTCTCCTCCGGCATTCTCGCTTCTTTCAATCCCCCGCCGAAGCTTACAGTTTCTGCGTCGGGAAAATGTTTTTCAATAATATCCAATTCCAAATCGATATTATCACGCCAAATGTCAGGCGAAGACCCCGAACCTATGTGAATGTGAACATGGTCAAAAACAATATTTTTTTCTTTTGCGTATTCCAAAGCCCTTGGTATGTCTGACAAATGAATCCCGAAACACGAATAATTGTCGCCTGTGTTCCGCGTGGCAGATTCACCAGAACCAATCCCGGGATGAACTCTAATCGCCAAATCAATTTTGTTTTCTGAAGCAAAATCGCTAATATTGAATAACTGTTGTAACGAACAAACATTATATTTTAAACCTTGACTAATCATTTCTTTCAAGGCATTCATTTCGTTATTAATCGGGACTTCCTGTGTTGTAAGAATAATATCTTCATAGCTTATTCCCGCCATATTAGCCCGTCTTGCTTCGTTCATAGAGCTTGCGTCAATTTTCAAGCCCTGACCGCTTATTATTTTAAGCAAGGCTTTTGTGGAATTGGCTTTCATGGCATATCTGACAATAAGCCCATAGGCGTTCGGCATAGATGACAACGCTTTACATTTTTCAACAATTGTTTTTTCATCATATAAATAAAACGGCGTACCGAATTGCTCCGCCGCTTTTTTGATAATATCGGAATTCATCATCATAACAACATCTCCACTATTTCGTATACCCTTCATCTTCCAACAACTCGCCACTCAAAATGAATCCGCGCGCCAGCTCGTCGCACCGTTCGTTTCCCGGGTTATCGGCGTGACCTTTAACCCAAATGAATTTCACATCATGCTTTGAAAGAAGCTCCAACATCCGCTCCCACAAATCTACATTAACCGCAGGGTCGCTTTTATTTCTTTTCCAGCCGTTTTTGCGCCATTTTTCAGCCCAACCCTTTTCAATCGCATCTACAACATATCTTGAATCGCTGTAAATTTCGACCTCACAAGGTTCTTTAAGTGCCTCAAGAGCGGTTAAAACAGCGACAATCTCCATTCGGTTGTTTGTCGTCAATTTATAACCGCCGCTCAATTCTTTTTTTTGCCCTTTATACAATAATATTGCGCCGTAGCCGCCCGGTCCGGGATTTCCCGAACATGCGCCATCGGTATATACAGTAATTTTTTTCATTATTTCACATACTTGTCAATTATTTTCTTAACCATCGCTTCATCGTCGGTTATTTTCGGTGGATTTGCTTCTTCATAAAGCTCCCATTCCTCAACATGAACTACTTCTTCGCCTGGAGGAATTATTGTAATTTCCCCAAGCGTTTCAACCTCAAGCATAACTTCATTTGTGTAAGTTTCATAACAGCAACCGTCATCGGGATAGAACCCGTCTTCAATCGGGTCAAACGATTTAACGAACGCCTGACCGCTTATGAAATAAGCACCCCAGCCCGATGTGTTGTTATATCCCAATTTATACGGTGTTTCGTGACCCGTCTCTTGTTTCATAAAAATGAAATTCTTACCGAAACGAACTCTATCGTCACTCATGTCGCTGTATGACCAGAACGAGAAGTTTCTGTTGTTCAAAAATCCTGTCTCATCGTTTGTCTGCGGCATAATTTCAATTCCGCCCGCCGCCATTACAGTTAAGCACCACGGCGCAAGCTCGATTTCCCACAATCCAACATTTTTAATGGTGTGTTCAACCGTAACACTTTCACTGCCTTCAGACACAACGATTGTCATAATCTTCTGAATGCCGTTATTCTTTTCAACCGTCGCAGCAAACTCTGCACCGTTTTTTATCTTTGTTACAGCAACCTTGTCGTTATCCGGATGATAGCAACGCGGCAAAATTTCGGGAGAAATCCACAAACGATGACCGCCGTAAAGCTTGTGAACATCACCGCCGAAAACTTCAATCGGGTCGCCGAGCGGCGTGTGTTTCACGTCGTTATACATTATGTTTTCCATTCCGACACGCGAAAAATGAATTATGCGCGGCCCGAAATCTGTCGTTACATAAAGTTCGATTATACCATTCGAAATTTTTACACAGTTTCCGAAATTTCCATATGTAGTTTCAATGATTTCAACCTTAGCCATAAGGCGATTCCTCCTGTAAGTAAATTATTAAACAACGGGTGGCGGTGTCAAAACAGGTTCTTTAATTCCTGCGATTTCGCTCTTTCTTACGGGGATTCTTACCCCACGGTTAGAGCCGAATTCGATAACATGAGCGTCAGTTCCAAGCTCAACAATTTTGCCGTAAAATCCGTTGTTTGTAACTATATTGTCGCCTATTTTAAGCGAGTCCTGCATTTCAGCCGCTTTTTTCTGTTGCTTTCGTTGCGGACGAATCATGAGGAAATAAAAGCCAAGTATTACCGCTCCGTAAATTACAATCATCATTCCGTAATTTTCGAAAAATCCTCCCGGTTTCTGTTCCGCTGCTTCGGCTTCGTTTGTCATCTCGGTGCCTGTTCCTGTAGTTGTTTCCTGTGCCGTTTCATTTTCAACCGTTCCGTTTTCAAGAATTAAATTGTCGGCGGTGATTGTAAAAGCACCGATAGCCGCGTCAAAAGCGACTGTTTGATCTCCTAAAGGAAAATTAATCATTGTGTACCTCCGTTTTTTAAAGTGGTTTCATTGTCGGGAAGAATAATACATCCCTAATCGAATAAGCTCCCGTAAGAAGCATTACAAGCCTGTCTATTCCTACCCCAAGCCCGCCTGTCGGCGGCATTCCGTATTCAAGCGCCGTGATGAAATCTTCATCAATCATGTTTGCTTCGTCGTCACCCGCAAGTCTCAGCTCTTCCTGATACATAAATCTTGCACGCTGGTCAATCGGGTCATTAAGCTCCGAATAGGCGTTGGCAAATTCGCGTCCAACTATGAAAAGCTCGAATCTTTCAACATAATCGGGATTGCCCGGTTTTTTCTTTGCAAGCGGCGATATTTCAATCGGATGATCGATTACAAAAGTCGGTTGAATCAATTCCTTCTCTGCGTATTGCTCAAAGAAAAGGCTTAATATGTCGCCCTTGCCGTGTCTTTGTTCAAACTCGACATGGTGTTCCTTGGCAATTTTTCTTGCTTGCTCCAAATCTGTTATCGCGTCAAAATCAACGCCCGCGTATTTTTTCACCGCATCAACCATCGTAATTCGTTCAAACGGTTTTGCAAAATCTATGTCATTGTCGAAATAGGTGACATTCGAGCAGCCGTTTACGTCAAACGCTGCTTTTTTAATCATTTCCTCCGTCAAATTCATCATGTCTTCATAATCGGCATATGCTTCATATGATTCAATCATCGTAAATTCGGGGTTGTGCTTGACACTCATCCCCTCGTTTCTAAACACACGCCCGATTTCATAAACACGTTCAAGTCCGCCGACAATAAGCCTTTTAAGCGGAAGCTCAAGTGAAATTCTAAGGTGCATGTCCAAGTCGAGCGCGTTGTGATGTGTGTTGAAAGGGCGAGCCGCCGCGCCGTTCGGAATTTGTTGAAGAACAGGTGTTTCAACTTCTGTATAATCACGGTTATCCATGAATTCACGAATGCTTTTAATCGTTTTGGCGCGCTTTACAAATGTTTCGCGAACGTCGGGATTAACAATCAAGTCAATATAACGCTGACGATAGCGTATTTCCTGGTCGCGCAAACCATGCCATTTTTCGGGAAGAATTTGAAGGCTTTTGGTGAGTAGCTTAACCTCATGAGCCTTAACCGAAATTTCACCCTTTTGCGTGCGAAAAACTTCGCCTCTTATTCCCAAAATGTCGCCTATATCATAATGTTTAAATTCGGCATAATCTTCCTCGCCGATTTCATCTCTTTTAACATAAGCTTGAATTTTACCCGGTCTGTCGGTTATGTCACAAAACGACGCTTTTCCCATTATGCGTCTTGTCATTAACCTTCCCGCTATATGAACCTCTTTGCCCTCATATTTCTCAAAAGCTTCGGTAATATCTTGGCTGTGAGCGTCAACGGGATATTTAACCTCGGTGAACGGATCCTTTCCCGCCGCCCTAAGCTGGTCTAACTTTTCCCGCCGAATTTTGAGCAACGCACTTAATTCCTCATGCGTTATTTCAGGTGTTTCTTCAACATTTACGTTGTTTTCTTCTAAGTTGTCTGACATATGTTGCCTCCGTAGTTACGCAATTTCAAGTATTTTATATTTTATTATTCCATCGGGAGCTGAAACATCAACCAATTCGCCTTTTTTTCTTCCGAGAAGTGCCGATCCCAACGGTGACTCGTTCGAAATGCGTCCGCCCATCGGGTTCGCTTCCGCCGAACCGACAATCGTAAATTCGACTTCTTCTTTATATTCCTCGTCAAACAATTTGACTTTGCTTCCAATACCCACCGAATTTTTATCGTGGTCGTCTTCGTCAATAATCTCAGCGTTTCTCAGCATTTTGTCAAGAATCGTAATTCTCGCTTCCATGCGCGCCTGTTCTTCCTTTGCCGCGTCATATTCGGCATTTTCAGACAAATCGCCCTGCCCTCTTGCCTCTTTTATCTTTTCGGCAATGTCTTTTCTTTTAACTGTTTTAAGCATAATAAGCTCATTTTCAAGTTCTTTTAATCCTTCAAGTGTTAACATTGTTTTTTTATCCTGCATCCAAGTTACCTCCCGCGTGTCATCTCAAAGGCTACGTTTTTAAACGTGCTTATATAACCGCCGATTTGTTTTCAGCAAATTATATATTAAGAACGCATTATTGTCAATGACATTATTTCGAATCTTCCTTGGAGTTCATTCCTCATACCACCCGGCTTGTGCGCCGTACATTTCGGCATATAACCCGCCGCTTTTGAGCAATTCGTCATGCGATCCGATTTCCACGATTTTGCTTTTATCCATAACAACAACCCTGTCGGCAATTTTGGCTGAACCAAGGCGGTGTGTTACGATTATGGCGGTCTTTCCTTTGGAAATTTCAACGAATTGATGGTAAATCCTGCTTTCTTCCAAAGGGTCGATTGCGGCTGTCGGTTCGTCAAGAACCACCACATTGTGCGTTCTGTATAATCCTCTGGCGATTGCCACTCGCTGCCATTCGCCGCCTGACAAATCAACGCCCTCAAATTCTCTCGAGAGCATTGTTCGGCTGCCGTCGGGAAAGCTCGAACCATTTATGTCAACTCCCGCTTGCTCAGCTGCTGTGTTAATGTCGGTTTTGTTGTCGCTTTGGCTGATTTCGACATTTTCTTTCAGTGTCATTTGATAACGCTGAAACTTCTGAAAAACGCCGGACATTCCTTTGAATAAGGATTGATTATTGACAACGGATGTATCCATGCCGTTTAGTATAACCTTTCCCTCCACAGGAATATACAGCCCCATAAGCAAGCGAACAAGCGTCGTCTTTCCCGCGCCGTTTTCGCCGACGATTGCAACCGTTTCACCCGCTTTTATTTCAAGCGACACTCCGTCAACGCTTTTGTTTTCTGAGTTTGGATATGTAAAGCTGATGTTTTCGGCAACTATCCCTTTGTCAAACTCAGGCTCGGCGTTCGCGCCGCCGCGTTCGGGCATTTCCATGAAGCGAATGAAGTTGTGTGCCTTTCCCATGTCCGATGCCATACGCCCAATATGCATATTAATCATTTCCTGCATTAAGTTGAACATGAATCCTATCGAACCGAAAACAGCCGCAAACGCGCCCACCGTTATTTCCCCCGACATCAGCGCGGTTACAAGCATATATAAAACCCCTGCATAACCCAATGCACTTATTATGCTTATCCCAATCTCAAGCAAATTCGTTTTTTTGCTTGCCGCCCATTCGGCAGCACCAAGCTTTTTCATACTTTTTATTAATCGTTTTAAAAAGAACGAATAAGCGCCGAGCATTCGCGTTTCCTTAAAATATTCCCTGTCTGTAATCGTCTTTCCGTAATAATCATATTCGCGCCTGACAGGTGCCGCACTATCTTCAAATTTTGATATGATACCCGTTCGTATAATTTGGCTCAATGCAACGGGAACAAATATCAATGCTATTGCAAACGCAAATTGCGGCTTAAGATTGTGAAGATAGAACCCCATAAAGGTGAAATACGGAACGTAAAAAAACAAACCTGTAAACCCGGTATGTAATGTTATAACAGCCGTCTTTCCGCCATGTACGGCTTTATCCATGTCGTCATGAAAGTGTGTATCTTCCAAAACCACAGGGTTTATTCGCGCCATTTTATTATGTATTATTTTAAGCACTTCTCCATCAAATTCAGAAAATATAACGGAGGCTATAAAGTTGTGAACACCGTTTAAAATATGTTGTGCAACAAAAGACAAACCAAGTGCCGCAATCATCAGAAAAGCATGACTTAACGCTCCGTTTTTTGTTAGTATATCACTCACCGAATCATAAAATTGTTGGGTGACAAAGGTTGCAAATCCCCAAGACACGCCATGAACAATAGCAACAATATTACTTATAATAAATAATATCGGTACCGTATCAAGGGTTACCTTCATTCCAAATTTAATAACTTTAAATATCGAAACCTTCGGGCGTTTGTCTTTTTTTGAATCAACCATTAACAATCGCCCCCTCATTATTCTTTTCGTTTCTGTACCATTCGGCTTGTGAATTAAACATTTCGCTGTATACGCCATTGTTTACTGTCATAAGCTCTTTATGTGAGCCGCTTTCGACGATTTTCCCGTCCGACAGCACATATATTATGTCCGCAAGCTTCGTCGAGCCGAGACGATGGCTAATAAAAATCGTCGTCATTCCTTTGGAAATTTGCTCGAAATTGCGATAGACCGTGCTTTCGCTGACGGGGTCAAGCGCAGCAGTCGGCTCGTCAAGAATTTTCAGCGGCGCGTTGCTCATAACGCTTCGAGCCATTGCCGTTCTTTGCCATTCGCCGCCGGAAATGTCCGCGCCGTTTTCCATTATTTTGCCCATTGGTGTTTCAAGACCGTCTTTCAGCCTCACAACGGTTTCAGACAAACCAACAAGCTCGACCGCATTTTCTATTTCCTTTTCATTGTCATTATTTTCCAAATCCGCAACCGCGATATTATCGCGCAATGTTATGTAATATTTGGCAAAGTCTTGATAGACAACCGACGAAAGCCCTTTTATTTCCGACTGCGATAAATCTCTCAGCGAACGGTCATCAACCAATATTTCACCGTCATAATTTGTATATAAACCGGTAATAAGCTTCGTTATCGTCGTCTTTCCTGCGCCGTTTACCCCAACAAACGAATAATGCTTTCCGTTTTCTATAACAAACGAAACATTGTCGAGAATCAGCTTTTCCGTGTCGGGATACTTAAAGCTCACATTTTTAAACTCAATTGTATTAAATTCCATGTTTTTGTCGGGTAACGCGGTTGCATCCTCATGCTCTTCAAGTACCGTAAATTCCGTTAAATCCTTTAAGTATTCGCGCTTGCGTGCAATATCTTCAATCAACCAATTTATTCCCCACGAAAGTCTGGTCGAAAGTCCGAAAACAGCGCTCATCAGCGCAATAAACATTCCGACAGTAATTTTTCCGTCAATGACAGGTGGAAGCATCGCGAGCATAGCACCGACAGAATAAACAGAGGTTATAATCCCTGCCGATTTTGACTTAATAAAATTTCTCAACTGCACCTTTAATCGAAATTTTCGCGCAAACTCATATTTTTCGGCATATTGAGCGCTAAGACTTTCCGTATAGCCGTAAACAGTGCGTTCTTCAACAGCTTCGCGGCTTCTCATCACATCGGAAAGATAGTTGACGCGACGATCTATCTTTGACATTTCCTTGTCCGCATCATAACTTCGCTTTCCCGCTTTCGTCGCTATGTAAAGAATCGGCAAACTCACGGCAAACATCGTAATCGCTATCCACCACACCTGCGTGAACAGCGAAACTATTATGCCCATAACATAAACAACGAGATTTATAACATCCAAAACGCGGTTATACATGTCCCACACACTCCAGTCGAAGGTCGGGCATATACGGTTAATAAGGTCGGCTGTTTTTGAATTTTCTATGTGCCGATATTCAAGCCGCGCACGTTTTTCAATCATTTCCGGAACGAGCTTGTTGCGAAAATAAATATTTCGTTTCGTGCCGACAAAATTCATGAGAGCGCCTATCGTCGCATTATAAATCATAATCCCTGCAAGCAGCACAACGGGAACGTAAACAGACGACATGGCGGTTTCTTTGTTATAAACCGCCATTGCTTTATTTAGAAAATCAGCAGTAATGAAAATTTGAAACGTGGGAAGCAATGCGTCTGTCAGGCTTTTCAACGCGAAAATGATTGTATAGAACGGTGATGTTTTGAACGACATTGTTATCATGTCGGAAATGCCGTATTTCTTTTGTTTTAATATCATAGGCTTTATGCCTCCATAGAAAGGGTTAAACCTATTCTATCAGAAACGTCGCTAAAATTCAACAAATTGTTCATGCATCCTTAGCCTTAGGTTCAAACACCAAAGCCACAAGGAGCCCGAACAAAACAGCCGCCGTTATCCCTGCCGCTGTCGCTTTCAACCCGCCTGTAAACACACCGAGCAGCCCTTCTTCATCAACCGCCCGCTTCACACCCTTTGCAAGCGCATAGCCAAAACCCGGAAGAGGAACGGTCGCGCCCTCTCCCGCGAAATCGGCAAACGGTTCATATAAGCCAACACCGCCCAAAATGCATCCGAGCACAACAAACAAAACGAGAATTCGCCCCGCCGTCAGCTTCGTTTTATCAATCAAAATTTGCCCGACGACACAAATAGCGCCGCCGATAATAAACGCTTTTAAAATATCCATTTTAACGCTCCTTCGTGGTTACTCATGACTAATCGCCATGCAATGAGCAATTCCCGGAATACTCTCGCCCTGCTGTGCCGATGTCTTGCTCATCAACGCACCCGTCGGCATAAACAAAATTCGTTTCAGTCTTCCGCTTTTCAAATCATCGTAAAATCGCGCGGCAAATGTCACCGCCGAACAGCCACAGCCGCTTCCTCCCGAATCCGTTCCCTGCGTATCCCTGTCGAAAATTTCGATTCCGCAGTCGGTATAATTTTTCGAGATGTCAAAGCCCTCGTTTCCGACAATTTCAATCAAAAGTTCTTTCCCGACATAACCCAAATCGCCCGTCACAATCAAATCATAATCCCGAGGATTCCGTCCCGTGTCACGAAAATGCGCAAGCAACGTGTCGGCGGCGGCGGGAACCATCGCCGCTCCCATGTTGTTAGCGTCCTTTATCCCCATGTCAACAATTTTACCCATCGTAATTTCCCTAATAAACGGCGCATTGTCGGCATTTCCGAGAACAGCCGCACCGCAGCCTGTAACTGTCCATGTTGAAGTCGGCGGACGTTGTGTGCCAAGCTCGAGCGGGAAACGAAACTGCCTTTCGGCGGCGCAAAAATGGCTTGATGCTGCGGCGACAACTCTTTTTGCAAATCCGCCGTCAATCAACATCGCACCGACAGCCACGGATTCCCCAAATGTAGAACACGCGCCGAAAAGCCCTATAAACGGGCGGTCTATCGCCCTTATTCCGAACGTCGAACCAATGCTTTGGTCAAGCAAGTCTCCCGCCAAAATATAGTCCATATCGTCAGCTGTCATTCCCGCTTTATTGATTGCTGTTTTTATCGCATTTTCAACCATACTGCTTTCGGCTTTTTCCCACGATTTTTCATTGTTTTTGTCATCCTCAAGCACGATGTCGAACCTGCCGCCCAAAGGTCCTTGTCCTTCCTTGCTTCCCGCGACACTTCCGCAGGAAAGAATGCTGATAGGTCGTTCAATTCTTACTGTTTGCTTGCCTATTCTTTTTGAAATTCGCTCACCCAAAATAATGCACCCCTATTTTATGAAATAATAGATAATTCCGACGACAACCGAGGTCAGCACGCCATAAACAATAACAGGTCCCGCCACGGCAAACATTTTTGCACCCACACCGAACACAAACCCCTCTTTTTTAAATTCAATTGCAGGTGCCGCCACCGAATTTGAAAAACCCGTTATCGGGACAATCGTTCCTGCTCCCGCGTGTTTGGCTATTTTGTCGTAAACGCCCAACCCTGTCATCAACGCCGCGATAAAAATCAATGTCAGAATTGTTATCATGTGTGCTTTTTCTTCGTCAAATCCCATATTTGAAATCATGTTAAAAAAGCCCTGCGACAATCCACAAATGAACCCGCCGAACAGAAACGCTTTAATGCAGTTGACAAAAAGATTGCTTTTTGGCGATGCTTTTTCAACCATTTTTCCGAATTGCTGTTTTGATAAATTCGTTTGTTCCAATTAAAATCAACCCCTTTAAAATGCACGTCTAAAAATAATAATACCCCGGCACAAAAAAATATAAAATCGAGCCAAACATTTTTCCCAAAGCAAGCGCAAGCATAAACCAGAACATTCCGCGTTGAATCCTTATTCGCCGCGTCATAATCGGAAACACATCAAGCACCTCCGCCAACGAAACGGCAAAACAGCCGTAGAACATTCCAACCAAAAGGCTGAAAACGACAGCGGCGACTTTCCCTATCGGAATGTATGGTTGCAAAAACCCGAGAACCGACGCTAATACACCGCCTAATATGATACATTCCTCATAAATTTTTATATATTTTTCCGTTCTCGTTTTTTGCGCCAATCTCGTGACTACGCCGATAGCCGTAATAAGCGCAAACACAGCACCCGAAATTACAAGCCCCGAGCCGAAACCGATGATTGCAAGCGCGGCGTGTTTAAGAAGCATCACCGTTTTTAATCCTCCTTGTGTTCAAAACGTCAATCTCCATGTCGGTTACTTCCGCTTCATAAACCGACATTTCAACCTCAATAGGCGTTGGGTCGGATGTTATTTTTTTGCCCGCGAAATGATTGAAAAACACAATTATTCCGACAGCCACACCGATAGAATACGGCAGCTCAATTATTATGGGATTATCAACCTTTTCGTTGAAAAAAATGTAATAGAAATTTTTAAATATTTGCGGAAGTTGGGCATCGGAATGAAAACTCATAAGTGCTGTAGCCGAGCCGACCAAAAGAAGCAGAGACACAAAAATAATTTTCGACCATTTCCACACAGCGTTATCCCTGCTTTTTGTCGGCGCATATTCAACAAGCGTATCCGATTCGCCGACGTTGTTTATCGTGTTTCCCGGCAAAGCTTTGTTTATCACGTTAATAATGTCTATAACCGAAACAAGATATGATTTTTTCTTCCCTTTTTCCGGCGAAAGAATTTTCAATGTCTTAATCTTCGGTGAAATTTCGGGCGGCGCAATGATTTCGGCTAGGTCCTTTATATAAACAGCATTGTGCTCAGCTCCTGTCAACGACACTTTTTTCGCCGGTTTTATATAAATATCCATTCTCAAATCCCCCTACACAAAAATTCCGTTGTAAACAGGCTCGTTTCTGAAAAAAGAAACGCCGAGAACAACTACAGTTGCCGACAAAATCAGCGTTAAAGTGATTAGTATCAGTAATATTACAATCTTTTTTTCTCTCGATATTTTTTTAACCATGTGTTTATTTTGGCAAATAATCGTGATTTTATACATGATCTGCTCCATGTATGAACTTTCTATGAAAAACTTGAATTATTTGTAAAAATCATTGACGAATTATAATAATTTGTTATATTATGTGGAATATAAATATGAAGGAGGTTTTAAACCCATGAAAATCAATAAAAAGATTTTTTCACTGATGCTTGCGCTCACCTTGACCGTAAGCATGATCCCGTCTTTTGTCGCTTCAGCGGCAAGCAATTATGACGATGTAGCGCCTTCCCATTGGGCATATGGCGTAATTTCAAGATGGTCGGGCGGCGGCTATGGCGTGCTCAACGGCGATGGCGACGGCAATTTTTCCCCCGACAGAGGGCTTTCTCTCGGCGAGCTTGCTGCGATTTTGTCAAAGTCTTTCGGATATACCGACAAAGTTTCAGTAGATGTTCCGCAAGCGTGGGCAAAGGAATTTATTGAAAAAGCAGTTGCGGCAGGTGTTTATGAAAGAGCGGAATTTTATGACGCAGACACTAAGGTTACCCGCGAGCAAGCGATTAAGTATATCGCTATCGCGTATAACATTCAACCCAATGGTTTCACCACGACATTTGTTGACGATTTGTATATAGGCGATGAATATAAAGCCTATGTAAACGCTTTTAAACAGCTTGGCTATATCGTGGGCAGAGGCAACAACGACTTCGACCCGCAGGCAGTTTACACCCGCGCGGAAGCAATGCAGGTAATTGACAACACAACAAGCGAAATTCTTGATTATTCAGACGTTGGCGGCGAATATTCAAAAGCGCTTATCGTCCGCAACAGCAACTTAACGGTCAGAGAAACAAAGGTCGAACAGAACCTTATCATAGGCCAAGGTGCTTACGGCGGAACAGTTTCTCTTGATAATGTTTCAATCTCCGGATCGTTAATAATTCTCGGAAGCACAGAAGTCAGCATTTCCAATTCGACAATACAAAGCGTTGTCATTTTCGGCAACGGCGCAAAACTTCTCGTAAACGACGGCAGCACTGTTTTAACCGTAATTGTTAATTCGGGCAACGTAACCATTTACGGCAACGGCGATGTCAGAACTGTCAACGTAACCGAAAAATCTCCCGGAAATGTTGTAGTTTATACTCGCAACACTACTGTTACCGGAAACGCAATTGTTCCCACACCCGCAGCAAGCGCAGGACCTTCGGCATCACCTTCGGCTCACCCGACGTCAACGGCGATAGTTTCATCTTCTCCTTCACCGTCGTCTTCGCCATCTGCAATACCGACGATTGACCCCACAGGTTCTCCTATTGCAGAACCGACAAACACAGCAATCGCGGAACCGACCACCACACCAATTGCAGAACCTACACCCGGACCGATTGAAGAACCTACACCCGGACCGATTGAAGAACCTACACCCTTTGTTCCTGAACCGTAAATTCAAATTACCATTTACAATCAAAAACGGCGAATCTTTCTCAAACAAAGATTCGCCGTTTCACTAATTCGCCTGTTTCTCAATCGTCCTTGTTTCCTCATCGACAGTCTTTATAACCGCCCTCCAAACAGCGCCGCCCTCTACATTCTCAATTCCGCTCTGATGCCAGTTGCTGTTAAAATAGACCGTGAACGGATCGTCATATGCCGTGTATATATGCTCATCGTTTCTGTAAAAATCAACGTAATCAATTTTTTCGGGAAACAACGCCGCGAGCTTTACCCATCGTTTGTTGTTCGCCGTCATTTCTGGTTCTAAACCTTGTAAATAAAATTGCTCATTTTCTTCAAGCGGCTCGGTTTTTATGCCGATTCCCATAGCCATTCGGTATGCAAAAAAACTATCCTCTCCCTGCAATATCTTCCAATTCGTCGGCGGCTCCTGCTTAGTCACATTGTTATAATATCCCCAAGATGTCTGCGTTTTAAAAGCGACATCAATCTGGCTTACTGCTTGCGAATCTTCATTGCACACAATAGGTCTTGCAGGCTTTATCGCTTTTGCCTTTTGTATCAAATTGTAATAACCCTGCCGTGTAATCCCGTTTCCGTGAATTAATATTACATCAGAAGCCGCCGCGACCGCTTCTGAAAACACACCACCCGCGTGACTGCAACCTACAGGCATTCCTCCCGATTCTCTGCGTGCGATTTCCAACAGCGAACACATTCCCGAATCGGTGTATATAACAGGATGAATCTGAAAATCAGACATATCCTTTTCGTTCGCAATTTCTATAATAATATTCTTAAATCCATTATCTCTAAGCCAATTAGCGGTAGTTTTAACAGCATTCATCACTGCTGAATCATTCTCTAAAAACCTTGCCTGCGCGCAGTAAAAGCAGCTTACTATAACAATCATCCCCAAGCTGTCTGCCGCAAGAATCAACTTTTTCATTCGGCGCAAATAATTAGAGTCAATTCCCAATCCGTCGGAGGAATATGGATTGTTGTCTATCGTATAATTATCCGCCGTGAAGCAAGGCCCACCGCCTTGAAAGCCCACCGTAAAGGCTCTTAACCCATAATTATACCATTCAGACAACGCTTCTATCAGATTTTCAGTGTTTTGTTCGGCATTCCATTTTTTCGCGCCGAACCGCGCAAATCGTAGGGGATTCTGCTTATCGTCAAACACACCCTGTATAAAACGCGCGTTCATAAGCAAGCCATGCGCGTTCGAATTGCTTCCCTCAATCTCGCTGTATGTCAGTTTGCCGTTTATCAAAAACTTGTCAGCCTTAATCGTTAAATTCGTATTCATAATAAGTCTCCTGTCCTCTTTATAAAGAAACCTCTTCTCTTGAAAAAAAACGATATTCCCCGCTTTCCAAATCGCCCAGAGCAAGATTTCCAACAGCGATTCTTTCAAGCGAAACTGTGTTATAACCAATTGCCTCAATCATTTTTCTGACCTGTCTGTTTCTGCCCTCGTTCAACGTTATTTTTAACTCAGAAACGTTCTTTTCTGCCGATAATATTTCCAAATTGGCAGGAGCAGTCATCACTTTTTTCCCATTTGATTCTATGTAAAGCCCATTTTTGAAATTGTCTATTTCAACCGGTGTCGGAACCCCTTTGATTTTCGCGATATATACTTTTTTTACGTCGTGCTTCGGATGTGTCATTTTATAGGCGAAATCGCCGTCGTTTGTCATCAACAGCAACCCGCTCGTGTTATAATCAAGTCTTCCGACAGGAAATAGTCTTGCGTCAATGTCCTTCACCAGTTCTGTCACATCTGCTCTGCCGAACTGATCCTTGACCGTCGTAACATATCCCACAGGCTTATTCAATAAAACATAAACAAATTTCGCCCGTTTTTCAATTTTCTCACCATCCAGTGTCACAATGTCGATGTCTTCATCCGCTTTAAAACCAAGCTCTGTGACAACGATTCCATTCACTGACACCCTGCCCTCCGTTATAAGTATCTCGGCTTTACGGCGCGCACACACGCCGCAATCCGCTAAATATTTTTGCAATCTTACAAGCATTTCATCACTCTCTCATTTTAGTAATATCCTCAATTTAACATGGAAATTACATATTGTCAATTTTCTGTCGAAATATATAGCTTTTTAAATATTTCATGGTATACTATAAGTCGTTTAAACAAAACTATAACCTTATAAGCGAGGATGATTAAGCCAATTATGAAAAAAGTCAAAAGGAGAATCTTTAACATTATAGAATCCCCCGAAAACGGCGGGATTTTGAGCAGAAGATTTGATACATCAATCGTTGTGCTGATAGTTTTAAATTTGATTTTGGTGGTGGCGGAAACATTTTCATTCCCGCCCTCCGTTTTTTTCGTTTTAAAAATTTTTGACATTCTTTCAATTGTTATTTTCACCTTGGAATATATTTTGCGTTTATGGACGGCTGATTTGCTGTTTCCCGAATTAAGCAAAGGCAAGGCTCGCCTTAAATATGTGTTCACATTCATGGCTTTTGTCGATTTAATTGCGATTGTACCGTTTTATATTCCTTTTATAATTCCGCTTGATCTTCGCGTGCTTCAAACTCTCAGAATAACCCGTTTGCTTCGGTTGTTAAAGGTCAACCGCTATACCGATTCTTTTTCTGCTGTCGGCAGGGTTTTCAAGAAAAGAATCGGGCAACTTCTTTCTTCCATGGTTATGATTATTCTTTTAATGATAATCGTATCGGTTTTGATGTTCAATGTCGAGCATGACGCTCAGCCCGAAAAATTTGATTCCGCTTTTTCAGGCTTTTGGTGGGCAATCGCCACAATAACCACAGTCGGATATGGCGACATATATCCAATCACAATTTTAGGGCAAATTCTGAACGGCATTTTCGCTTTTCTAAGCGTCGGGCTTATCGCTATTCCGACCGGTATTATTTCAGCCGGTTTTGTGGAATATTTTGAAAGCGAGAAAACAACCGAAACAACCGAAAAAGATGAAAAATGTTTTTGCCCTTATTGCGGTCATCACTTAGATAAGCGATGATTAATTGAATTATGCCCTGTTGTTATATCTAAAAAATATTTCAACGTCTTTTTTAGTGAAGTCTCAAAATCATGCCGTTCGGCATTCCCACTTGCGAAAACTTCTGTTTCCGCCAAAAAATCACCTCCTGTAAACAGCTTGACATTTCCAACATATTCACCCGCTTTAATCGGTGCTTCGATGTTTTCGGGAATGTTCTTGACCATTTCAATTTTTTCTTTTTCCTCATTTGTCATCGGCAAATCTATTTCCTCTGAGAAATAAAGCGGCATTTCCGTTGTTTTTGAACGGCTCACAGTAGTTATTCCTGCTTTATCTCCCTCGTGAATAAGATTTTGATATTTGTAATTACCAAAAGCGTATTCCATCATTTTTTTCGTGTCAATCCATTTTTGCTCTTTTCCCAAATCACCCCACCCGCTTGCCAAAACAACGGTGATTATTTTCATTCCGTCACGTTCACAAGCGCCGACAAAGCAGTTTCCCGCTTCGCCCGTAAATCCTGTTTTTACACCGAAAGCTCCGTCATATTCGTTTAAAAAGCGATTTTTATTTCTTATGTCATAATTTCTTTTGTCGCTTGTCACGCTGTAATAACCTGTGTTTATTATTTTAACGAATTTCTCATTTTTAAGTGCATAACGTGTGATTATTGCCAAATCATATGCTGTGGAAAAATGGTTTTCCGAATCCAAGCCGTTCGGCGTTTCAAACGATGTGTCAAGTGCGCCCAATTCCTTTGCTTTAATTGACATCATATAGCAAAAATCCTCGACCGTTCCGCCGACATGCTCCGCCACAGCGACCGCCGCATCGTTTGAAGATTGCAACATCAGCGCGTAAAGAAGCCCCTCCAGCGAAATCTTTTCGCCTTTTGTCAAATACATTTTTACCTTTGGTGCAATTGAAGCACGAGAACTTACCGTGACTGTTTCCGACAAATCGGAGTTTTCTAACGCTATGATCGCCGTCATGATTTTAGTCGTCGAAGCCATTGACAGCGTTTCTCTTCCGTTTTTTTCCCACAACACACGCCCCGAATCCATGTCCATTATCACTGCACCGCGAGCGTATATTTCGTGAGGTTCAAGCCGGCTTGCTTCCACTTTTGTAGTCGTCACGCAAACAAACATAACCAAACTGAAAACCAGTCTTTTCTTCATAAAAATAATTCCTCTCAATATAATTAATCATCGCTTACTTAGTTAACCGATGATTAATTCAAAAATAAAATTTCGTTGTGAAAAACGACCGCGATTCTTGGGCGTTTTTCAGCCGCCTTTATAAATTTTATCACCTTAATCATCGCTTACTTAGCTTTCGCAATTCGAGAAGAATTATTCTCTTTAAACGCCAAAAAGAGACTGCTTTGAACAGCCTCTCTAAGCTCAAGAAATTTAATTTCGCGAAAAAAATTAAGCGATGTTGTATTTCTTTTTGAATTTCTCAACTCTGCCGCCTGCTTCAAGCAACAGCTTTTGGCTTCCCGTGTAATACGGATGGCATTTCGAGCAAACTTCGACACGAATTTCGGGTTCTGTCGAACCTGCAATAAACTCGTTTCCGCAGTTGCATTTGATTTTCGCTTGATGATACTCAGGATGAATATCCTTTTTCATAATTAACACCTCGTTGTTTTTATCGGGACGTATTTTGGCGTTCCCGTTCGTTTCTTCCATCAAAACTTTTGTAGTATAGCATACACTTAATAATATATCAAGATTTTTTATTGCGTTTTCAGAAAAAATATTTTATAATGATTTCAAATTGGCAAGGAGTTATTTTTTTATGGATAATTTACGTTTCACAGCAACAACAACTTTCGGTCTTGAAGCATGCGCCAAGCGAGAAGTCACAGCGCTCGGTTTCACCGATATTTCCGTGCTTGACGGGCGGATTGATTTCAGCGGAACAATTTCCGACATCGCCAAAGCCAACCTTTGGCTCAGAACCGCCGATCGCGTTTTGCTCAACGTCGGTGAATTTGAGGCTCGAACGTTTGACGAGCTTTTTGAAAAAACCAAAGCATTGCCTTGGGAAGAATGGATTTGTGAAGATTCAAAATTCACCGTGACAGGAAAAAGCGTAAAATCTACGCTTTTCAGCGTTTCCGATTGCCAGTCAATCGTTAAAAAAGCCGTCGTTGAAAGGCTTAAAACCAAATATCATGTCGAATGGTTTCCGGAAACGGGTTCCGAATATAAAATTCAAGTTGGGCTACTCAAGGATTTGGCGACGCTGACAATCGACACGACAGGTCCGGGGCTTCACAAGCGCGGTTATCGGCCGTTTGTGAGCGATGCACCAATAAAAGAAACTCTCGCCTCTGCGTTAATTGATTTAAGCTATTTTCGCCGCGACAGAACGCTTTATGACCCGTTTTGCGGTTCGGGAACAATCCCGATTGAAGCAGCTATGATCGCGAAAAACATCGCACCCGGGTTGAAGCGCAGATTCGTGTCAGAAGATTGGCCTCAAATTGGCGCTGACATTTGGAAAGAGGCTCGTTTTGATGCAAAATCCACCATTTTAGACATTACACCCGACATTCACGGCTCCGACCTAAGCGGAAACGCAATCGAATTGGCTCAACACAACGCAAAAAGAGCCGGGGTTGACGATTGCATAAAATTTTCGGTTAAAGACATAGGCTGCGCCGAGCTTCCTTCCGAATATGGTGTCGCCATTATGAACCCACCTTACGGCGAACGTCTCGGAACGGCCGACGAAGTGAAAGAACTTTACAGAAACATCGGGAAGCTTTTCAAAAACAACCCGAAATGGTCGGCCTACATAATAACTTCAGATGAGGAATTCGAGCGGTTTTACGGCAAGCGCGCCAACCAAAAACGCAAGCTCTTCAACGGCATGATTAAAACAGATTATTATCAATATTTTGGTGAAAAACCACAACGAGGAGGAAATTAACAATGCAATGGACAGATATTTTAATAATTGTTTTTGCAGTTTTAGCGGTAATCGTCGCAGCTCTTTACTTTCTTAACAAATGGGCTTCGAAAAAAAACAACGAACAGCAGTCTGTAATAGAAAAAACAAAGCAATCTACGACAATTTTCGTCATTGACAAAAAACGTGATAAGGCGCAAAACGTAACTCTTCCCAAAGCAATCACCGACAATTTGCCGAAAATGGCGAAAACAATGAAAATGAATTTCGTTAAAGCAAAAGTCGGTCCGCAAATAGTAACTTTGATGAGCGACAAGCGAATCTATTCGATGATTGAAACGCAAAAAAGCTATAAGGTTGAGTTGGCAGGTATTTATATTGTCAGCGTAAAGGGAATGAAAACAGCTCACGAAATGAAAGAAGCGGCGAAAGAAAAGAGCGTTAAAGAAAAAGCCCTTAAAAAAGAAAAAAAGGACAAGTGATTTAAATGGCAAAGTTAGGCTCACCCTTATATATTTTAAGAAACGAATGTTCAAGGGACTTAATGTCGGTTTTGGAAAAATTAGCCGAAATCGGTTTTGAGGGCATCGAGTTTTTCGGACTTTTCGGGCACAAGCCTTCCAGCATCAGAAGAAAATTAGATTCCTGTGGAATTTCCGCCATAGGCGACCATGTTCCCGTATCGTTCAACGATTTTACCGAAAATATAGATGAAATTTTAGAAGAACATTTAGAAATCGGTTGCAAATTCATCTCCTTGGGTGCATCCGAGGCGGATTATTTCCCCGCGGAAAGCGATTACAAAAGAACCTTAGAAACGCTTGAAAGAACAGGTGAAACGGCAAATAAATCCGGCATAACTCTGCTTTATCACAATCACGCCAACGAACTGAGAGATTTCTTTAACGGCAAAAACATGCTCGAAAATATATTAGACGACACCAACCCGACCTTGCTCTATCCCGAATTTGACCTAGGTTGGATGCAGATTGGCGGTGCAGACCCGATGTATTTCTTGGATAAGTATAAAAACCGTTGCCCTGTCATTCATTTTAAGGACTATATTCCTTTGGAAAACGATGATTTTTTATTCCGCCCAACCGGCTATGGTATTGTTAATAACGCCGAATTATACTTGAAATCTGCCTCTTTCGACACGAAGCCCGAATGGTATGTTCTTGATCATGACTGCGCGTATGAACGTGATATTTATTTTGATATGAAGATTTCCTTGGAATATTTCAAAAATCTTATCAAGGTGTCTCAATGATATCGTCATAGGCTTCCATTTGCTCTTCATCCTCAGGAAGTCCCTGAAACAGCCCCGTGCATTCAGTTGAAGAAACGACATTTTTCGTAATAGCATCAAAAGGATCCGATTTCTTTTTGTTTTTATGTGACATAATTTTTCTCCCTTATGTTAATATATTTCATAGAATTATTATGCGTTTTGCCTTATGATCTTATACATAAACTAAAAAAAGCCTTCCATGCCGAAACATGAAAGGCTTAATGTTTGTTATAATTACCTATACAATTCATTCACCCGCGAAATTAATCGTTGGAAAATCTCATGCCGGAGAATTATAAGCGAACTACGTTCGACGCTTGAGGCCCTTTTGCACCATTTACTACTTCAAACTCAACTTCTGAGCCTTCCTCAAGGGTTTTGTAGCCATCAGAGATGATAGCCGAAAAATGTACGAATACATCATCTTCGCCTTCGATTGAAATGAAGCCGAACCCTTTCTCTGCGTTGAACCATTTTACTTTGCCTTTCTTCATGTAAATCCTCCTGCTGATTTAAAAATATTATTGTTGCGGCGATGTTTAATACATTCCGACCGCACGGTTGATACACTACCACAAAAAATATGTTTTGTCAACATATTTTTTCTGATATGCTTAAAAAGCTATTAAAAATTTACGAAAATTTACGATTGACATAATGCCCTTCAAGTGGTACAATGCTTTTCAGAGTTAGTTCTGGGTGTAGCGTAGTTTGGTAGCGCGCTAGAATGGGGTTCTAGAGGTCGCAAGTTCGAATCTTGTCACCCAGATGTTGAAAAAGGTTGCAAATTCAAAGTTTATTGGACTTTGGGTTCGCACCCTTTTTTGCGTTAAACCCCGGTTTGTCTAAAGATTGTCTAAAGGTTTGGTTTTGTCTAAAGATTTTTGTCTTAGACAACTTTCGTAAGTGCATCGCTAAATTTTTGTGCCAACTCGCTTTTGCTCTCAACAAAAATATGTCCATAAATGTCGAGCGTTGTACTTATTTGATTATGTCCGAGATAAGCCGAAATCTCTTTTATATTCAAACCAAGCGAAAGAAGAATGGCGCAAGTGCTGTGACGCAAATCGTGATAACGTATTTTAGGTAGATTATTTTGCTTCAAAAACAACGGGAATCTACTTGAAATATAATCCGGTGACATAGGCGTGCCATTTGAATGCCGACAGATGTAATCACCCTCAATGTAATCAGAGCCACATAACAACTGCTCTTCTTCCTGCTTTGCTTTAAGCGACAAGAAGAATTCTCTCATATCCGGAAGCATAATCAAGCTTCGTAATGACGATTTGTTTTTTGCATTGTCTTTGGTAATTTCTGTCTTGCAGCGTGTTTTAGTGTGGTTGATTCTAATTACGTTTTCTGCGAAATCTATAGCAGACCATTTTAACCCGGCAGCTTCACCTCTTCTTAAACCGAATTCAAGAGCAAGCCTAATTGGTGCTTCAAAAGGGTTTCCCTTGCAAGCGGCAAGAAGCTTCCGCGCCTGTTCGAGATTGTAGAAACCGCCTGTGAAGCGTTCTTTCTTTGGCAAAGTTACTCTGTCGGCAGGATTGTACGGAATTAAATTCATTCGCAGAGCGTGTTGCAGGCAGTGCCGCACTAAGCTATGGTGCTTTTGTATTGTAGTAGCCGATAAACCGATTCCGTCAGCATCTTTCAATTTCTTTTTTATGTAGTTCTGAATATGCTGGGGCTTTAATGTTTTTAAGGTTACGCCCAATTCTTTATAGTAAGAGTAAATATGAGTGTCAAGTGAAATCTGATAGCTCTCATATGTATTAACCTCAACGGCATTTTTGTGTTCATTGTTGAGCCAATCCACAAGATAGTCCGCGAACAACACATCCGAGTATTCTATGTCAGATGGTGTGTCATATTCTGCAAGAATCTGTTTAAATGCTGCCTCTGCTTTACGCTTGTTTCCGCGTTCATTAGTAATGCCTGTCGGAAACCATTTTGGTTTACTTTTGCCATTTACTTTGATATTAAGCACAGCATAATATTTACCGTGTTTTGCTTGTAATGAGCCTGTCATAATATCTCCTTTCAAAATAAGGCTCACCGTGTATTTATTTACAGCTTAGCACGATGAGCCCCATTTATCAACATATTCCGTTGCTAATATATTCTATCAATGATTGTTTAGGTATCAAATATTTGCGTCCGTACTTTAATGTTTTTATTGTGCCCTGTTTTAGCAACATAAGGACGGAGTTTTTTGACAAACCGAGCATTTCACAAGCTTGTTTCGTTGTAACTATATCAGAATAATTTTCGAACACGGCGATACTCTCCTTGTAAATTGTTTATCTTTAGAAAATAATTATCGTATTTAATTTATAACTTCTTCGCCATCCACCCCGAAAAATCGGGGCAGATGGCTTCATTATAGGATTATGTTTTCCTATTACCGCCAAATTGTGTGGCAGCTCCACAGCATGGCAAGAACTATTATTACAGTTGCCGGCAAATTGTATGACAACTATAACGCATGCGACTTTTGTTTGTTACAATTTTATCACTGTCAAATGGTGCAATAGATTTACTGTTGCAAATATTAAATTTTTCAATTATGATCATTATTGCCATTGTACGCTGAATATAGCATATAATTTGTTTTCTTTATTGCAGCATGTCAAGTTTAATAACGTAGAATCGCGAGCTGATTCCGCCTATTTTTCGTGAGTTGTTACCACTTCCGGTTCTTATAGCTCGTTGTTCTTTCAAGTCTTGCAAAACATCGTCAAATTCAGCAGACGAATCCACACTATGTATTTTCGCCATTAGCTTATCTTTGCGAAAGCACAGATACTCCTTATGAATGACACCATCGTGTTCCTCTAAATCAAAATCTTTTACGCTTTCGACTAATCGGAATTGTTTTTCATGATACAAAGTACGAATAACTAAAAGATAGTCTACGTATCCTTGGATACCGCCGTTACCCTGGTTCACGTGGGAATTCTGTTCTCTGATTATAGCTCTTAGTTGTTTAAAAAAAGAGTTGTATTCATTCAACATCCTATCCTCCGAGATAAAACCTTGTTCAAAACGATATTCCAAGAACAGTTTGTACGCAGCCTCAAGGCAAAATTGCGTTTCCTCTAACCGTGGGTGAATGTCTGACTTCGCACTACGGTACACAGATGCCCATCCTTTCAAAAGGTCGCTTATTTGATCGAAATTCGTAATATACCAAGAAAGAAAATAATGGTAAAACGTAGACAAAACAAGCTGTTCTCGTTGACAAGCGGTCATTTTGTCATTGTCAATAGGTGTTGTCATCCTAATCTGTAATAAGCGAGCCGCATCAGAACCTCTCCCTACATAATATTCGCCTGTAAACATTACACCGCATCTTGGAGGTGCTTTAGCTACCTTCTTACCTTTCATTCGTGCAGGTTCTACACCATCACCTATAACTCTTGTTATCTCTAATAAGGTCTTTTCCTGCTCTTTATGAATTCCTCTGTTCTCAACGGGAAACAGGTCGTCAAACACTTTAACTAAATCAGCCTTGTCATATAGGAGATTTACAGCTGCTGCTATAGTAGAGTTCAGCCGGGTTAAAGGTTCTAACGGTTCATCACGATTGTAAAGCTGCGTCTGGAACGCCGAATATGTTGTCTTTTTACAACCGGTAGGTCCTGTTAAAAACAAACAGAAACCAAGCTTTATCCCGGAGGCAATGAACACTTCTCGAATTACGTTCAAAATGTTGAAAGCAAACATAATTCTTCCGGTTTCACGATTAAGTTTTATTACACGTAATACTCCTGCTACAGCTTCTTGTTCGGAACAGAGAGGGTCAACTACTAACCTGACATTTGGCTGAGGTTTCCATATAACTGCCGGTTTATTCTCAATGTCTACTGGCCAAATCAATTCATTTCCGGCATTAAATACGTGAATGTTTCCGACTTTATGAGTGCCAAGCCGATTAATATGGTACTCAGACTCTTCTTCTGCTTTCGATAACGCAGCTCGGATTATGTATGCAAGATACCCTTTTCCTTTCTTCGAAAAAGTCGGATTCAAAAGACATCTGCGGTCATACCGAAACCAATCTAAAGAATCCAATTCATCCTCCAGAACAATAATTTGTTCACTCATTCTCGCTTCTTCCGTTCTATCATCGAATATCAAATTAAACTTAACGGAGGGAACAGTAATGCCATCATTATTAACCGCGACTCTAATGATGTTGGTTGGCAGAAAGTTTCCAATGTAACTATGTTTAGTCTTTGTGCTTTCTGCCGATTCAAATTTTTTTACTAACACTAGTCCTCTATTTCCACAAAAAACAAGATGCTGATCATCACTAATAATTAATTTAAACATTTCTGTTTCTCCTCCCTTACGGGCGATATTTTGATGGCTGAAGTATCCCAGCCAAAAATCCGCACCATAAAATTAAGCATAAGCTTCCTTTAAGTTAGCAATAGAGTTTAAGAACCGGGAAACAGAACTAATCCCCGGAATAATAACCTCTTTAAAAAATTTTATCACTTTACCCCAACGAATTTTTTTACGCTGTTTTTCTGCAGGTCGTTGTTTCTCTTCTGCAATAGCGAGTCTTCGTTTGAGTTGTTTTACCTGTGTCTGAAGTTCTTTATTTAACAGGCTAACATCATGACTTCCACCTTTTGGTGAGTTTTTAAAATGATCTTTCATAAAAATATCCTTCCTGCCACACAAAGTGGCATAAACATTTTGTAAAAACGATAGAAATCGTTTTCTTAACACAACACTAAATAAATTGGAATATCTGGAATAACCGGAATGTTTGGTTTGAATATAGGTGTTCACAGCGGTCCATTCTATTGAATAAAAAATTGTCATAGTAATCTTTGCGATAGGTCGTAGCTCTTCGCTCCGACTATTTGCGTTGTATTGCTCTTGCCGATATTTTGCCTTACCCTTTTGCAAAAGATTTCGTCTTCTTACTATAGAGAACAAATGGAGACTACTACCCGCTTTTGGGTAAAACTAAATATTTGTTGCTTTATTACCTTCGTTGCCTTCAATGCAGAGAGATGAAACAACAAGTTGTCGCTCATCCCGCTTTTCTTTGCATATGATTCCCCCTTTATTCTAATACAATAAAACTGTTATAACGCATTTGCATGTCAGCATTATAACCTGCAGCAAATTCACGAGCATATCCCTCTTTTGTCGTGTCCGTCATTTTGCATAAGTAGAGCGTTAAATACGCTACAACTTAAAAATTAGGCTTGACATTTATACATTCCTCCAATATAATGCATAGAGGGTAGTCGTGTGTAGTTAGCAGCTACAATCCACAATAGCATGCGGAGAAAATTTTGTCAACACAAATTAGAATGTAGCGTGATGTGTGTTATATCACTCCACACGCGACACATTCAACTATCAACAGGGAGGTTTTTAATTGGGATCCGTTAAATTTAGCGAGGAAGGTTACCGCTATGGCAATGAGAAGTGTGGTGATTTATTTCAGGAAAGTAAAATGCATGATTTATTATTTCACTATGTAACTAAAGATTTGTCGAAATTGCCTATGTTATTGGAGCAATATGTTTCCAAAAAAATGGATATTAAAACTTTTGAATTGACGGATTATCAGTACAAAGATGATGATTTTGTCGAAATTGAAGAAATTTTATTATCGCTTCACCCATATTGTGAACATGAAATCAAAAAAGTTTTCATAAAAGCTATTGAAAATTACTTCAACGCCTTATTAATAGAGGAAAATTACGGCACAAAAAAAGAAACCAGACCGTCTGTACTTGATGAGGATTTGTACGTTGAAAAATTTACTGTACTAACATCACCTTATTTAGAATTTCCATATAAAGAACCAAAAACGAGCTATGATGAATATAAAAAAAAGCGAAATGCTTATGTTTCTGATGATGTTGATTCTCCTTTTATTCTCTTAGAGGATAGACTGCCTCTTGAAGGATTTTTTGAAGAAATTAGAACACAGGAGCAAATAAAAAAACTACTATTTTGGTTGTTGGATATTTCTGCGCCGCATATAGGAAAACTAACAATACCGCAGCGCATATGGCTTTATGAGGATAATTTTCAAAAAATTGAAATAGATATTACAAGGAAGGTATCCTTCACGGAGCTTACTGAACCCTTACCTAATTGCGACCAGAGCGAGGAAGTAAATGATAGCAAAGAAATGACGTGTAAGTTTGAATTTCAATGCAATCTTAATGATTTTCATGTTAACCCAAATGATATTTCTGATGAAATTTTAGCCGTTTTAAATCATGCTATTGAGTGCGCCACAGCGGTCGCAAAAAAAGAAGTTTATGAGGAGTATGTAATCGACAATTTAAAACAGTTATTGTTTTTGGAAATAATGTCCATGATAAAAACCAACACGGTTATCAAAAAATGTAAAAATTGCGGATTATATTATGTTGTAACCAACCGAAAAATAGAATATTGCGACCGAATAGTGGCAGGAGAAGAAAAAACGTGTTATGCAATTGGTTCTAAACGCACTTTTGAAAAGAAACTCGAAAATGATTATCCATTAAAAATATATACGCGTGCTTATAAAAAAAATCACACCAGAAGGCAAAGGGGAATCATGACATATATTGGTTTTGAAAAATGGTCTAGAGAAGCAAAAGAAAATCTTGATAAAGTTAGAGCCGAAGAAATGGACATTGCAGAATTTGAAAAATGGCTCAAAGATAACTAAAAATGAATCTGTTTGATTTACAGTAAGTAAAAAGCTGAACCTGTCACCGCTTTTAGGGCGGTGACGATTCAGCTTTTCATTTTGTAGTTTTATTAGTGAAAAATTCATATTCGTATATCGTCCCTGTTGAGTTATATATTCTTTAGTAAATAAATAAAACAGGAGCTGATACAAATGGAGAAAACAACTGTTCAATTTACCAACCCCATGCATTACGACAAACTGCACACGCTCGCCATTGAATACTCGATGACCACCGATCTACTCATCAACATAGCCGTAAAGCGGTTGCTTGATGACGTCGAGTTTGTTCGGGACATTCGTGTTGGGAAAATAGATTTAGACTGAACTTTCACTACTTTCCTTCGTCTTCAAAGTGCGAAAAAATAGTTCGCAAAACCTTAATCGCCAGCTTTTTACGTTCCGGTGGTTGGTTATCTGTGATCTGCTTGAACTGTTCAAAAATGATAGGGTCGCTGTCAGAAACATAATCGTTCAATAAATAATCGACCGTCACACCAAGCCGATTAACGAGCCTTACGAGTGTATCCAACGTAAGGCTGCGTTCCCCTCTTTCAATTGAACCCATGTATGTATTCGATATATTAATCGAATCGGCAAGCATAGCCTGCGTCAAATTTAACCTTTGACGCTCTTCACGAATTCTTTTTCCTAACCGTTTATAGTCCATATCATCACCTGAAATTATTGTACAGGGATAATATAGAAAAGTGAAATATCTAAATGAGGTATATATATTGACTTGTAGGGGTATTGGTGATATTATCAGAGAAGAGTAAAGACGGATACTATGACCGCGCCTTAGAATAGCGATGAGCAAATTTGAAGGGAGCGGTGATAAAATGGCTCAAACATACGGTTATGTTCGCGTTTCAACACGCGAGCAGAACGAAGACCGGCAGCTTGTCGCTATGAAAGAATTTGGGGTGAAGGAGGAAAATGTATTTTTAGACAAGCAGTCGGGAAAAGACTTCAATCGCCCGGCATATCTGCGAATGCTGAAAAAATTAAAGCCCGACGACACACTTGTCGTCAAGAGCATCGACAGATTGGGCAGGGATTACGATGAAATTTTGGAACAGTGGCGGATTATAACAAAAGAAAGGCAAGCCGCTGTCGTTGTTATTGATATTCCGCTGTTGGACACTCGCCAAAAAGATCGTGATTTAACAGGCACATTCATTGCCGACCTCGTGCTGCAGATTCTAAGCTATGTTGCTCAAACAGAAAGAGAGTTTATTCGGCAAAGGCAAGCCGAAGGGATTACGGCGGCGAAGAAACGAGGTGTTAAGTTTGGCAGACCATCGATAGAACGCCCGCCGACGTTTAACGAAGTGTTGGAAGCATGGGAGCACCGAGAAATCTCGGCAAGAGAAGCAGGGAGACGACTTGGAGTGGATTGCAAAACATTCCAAGCGTGGAGCAGTCAATAAAATTTTGTGGAAAAATTTAGACTTTTTTCCACATAAAAACATTATGTTTATTTTCAAATAATATGCACAGCGGCCATAGTATCACAGTTCCAATTATTTTGCTCAATAAACCGACTGCTTATCAGCTTTACAGCTTAAAACATAATGCTATTAATCAACCCACCGTATGGATTATAGCATATTTGAAAAACATTTCAATACTTGTGCAGAAAAAAGTCTACTTTATTCTGCAATAGGCAGGTTCTTCTTTGTTATTCAACAAGACAGCTGATTATAAAAAGAAGGGAAAGTGAAAGATATTGAATAAAAAAATTTCGACCTGTTTTCACAAGATGACCAAAGTTGTTTTGGTAATGGCTATACTGCTGACTACTTCAGCTTTTGTATTGCCGTCACAAATGCCGTTGATAAGCAACGACAATGATTCTGTCTATACGGACATTGAGGACAGCTATGCCAAAGGTGCTATAATAGCGTGGAGTGCGCCTGAATTTGATGTCTTAAAAGGCTACGGGAACGGCTTGTTCGGTCCGAGAGATAACATTAGGGAAATAGATTTAAATATCATTTTTGATAAACTGCTTGGGAAACCTGTTCGAGATTGGGAAAATTCAGATGCTCTCACTCGAGAGCAGGCGGCCAAAGCAATCGCGGTTGAACTTGGGCTTATCCCTGTTGCATCGCCATTGGAACGCTATGGCGACCATACCCAAATCGCGCCGGAGTATCGTCCGTACGTTTATGCGCTGAAAGAATCCGGTATTCAAAAAGGCGACGGCACAAATTATTTGCCGAAAACACCTTTTACGCGTGAAGCGATTATTCAAACGCTGTCAAACTCAATAGATGCTTTAATCGACAGAAGTGAGAGTGAACCCAATTACGAAAAAAGCATAATTATACGCAAAGCAGGTGTTGTGTTAAAAGACATGGTGGTTAAAGGCGATGTCATTATCGGGTATGGTATCGGAGAAAACGATTTTACATTGGATAATGTCAATATTGAGGGACGTCTCATAACATTTGACAATGTAAACGAAATTAACATCACGCAGAATCAGACCGATTATGCAACCCCCAATGATTACTTTAACAATTCGGTTTTTGTAGGTGATTCCATTATAGCCGGGATAGCTCAGTATGTGATTTCGGAGCGAGGCACTGCAAATGTTCTTGGGGACGCCAAATTTCTTTCCGAAATTAACGGCATTAGAGTAGCGGATTGCGCAGGAGATATGGGTGCAAATACCATTTATTTCGGTTATAGGGGCGAGGAAAGAACGATCGAGTATTGTGTAACCGAAATGGGCGTAAGCAAAGTGTTTATAATGCTAGGAATGAACGATTTAACCGGCGGGTTTTCTATAGTGCAAACGATTGAGCGGTATTGCAGGGTTATTGACAAAATCAATGCCGCCGCACCCAATGTTGAAGTAATAATATTATTAAACACTCCGAAAGTTGCCGGTGCGTGGTTACCGTGGTACTGCACTAACGAAAATTTCAATAACACGCTCATTGATGAATACATAGCTGATTTGATAAGCATGTGCACAGCTCGCGGAATGAAGTATGTTGATTTAAATTCGCATCTTAAAAATGATCAAAATGCGTTGCCAAATGAATGGTGCCGTGATGATTTCGTTCATCTTAACGATAGCAGTTCGGCAGTGATAGTAAAATTGTTGCAAGAATTTGCAAAACAAAATATGAATTATTGAAATACCGATTACAAAAGAAAGGGTGTAAACAAAAATGAAACGAATTTTAAGTATCGTTATAATAGCCGCATTTATTATGACCGGCTGTGCGAAAACGGCGGCGGAGATTCCGTCCCCCGCCGAGGTATACACTTTAATTTCCGAAGAGGTTGAGTTGCCTGAAATGGTCTTATTGCCGCAAGATTTGCTTTCGGACTATTATGGAATCGAACCCGAACAATATAACGAGGCACTTTCTTATACGTCGCGGTCTACGGATATTCCCGACGAAATTGTGATTATAAAAGCGGCAAGCGAAAACGACGCTAAGGTTATTTTGGAAAGGTTGAATACACGGTTAGCTTTCAAAGAAAAATCTGCGGCAAATTATTTTGCAGAAACGCTTGTGTCAATAAAGAATGGAATCGTCAGACAAGACGGCTTGACTGTTTCGCTGCTTGTGTCGGGCGATATCGACAAGATAACAGCTATATACGATAAATTGAAATAATCGGAGGAACGAAAAATGTTATTCAGCAGTGTTTTGTTTCTTTTTCGGTTTCTTCCGATTGCGTTGTTTTTATATTATATTGCCCCGCCGAAACTCAAAAATTCTGTTTTGCTGATTTGCAGTCTTATATTTTACTGCTGGGGTGAGGTTAAATTTCTTTGGATTATGTTATTCGTAATCCTTATCAACTATTTCGGCGGGTTGTTAATCGGAAAGTCGGAAAACAAATCCCGACGGGTGTTTTTTCTTGTGCTGTCTGTAATAGGCAGTCTTTCAATGCTTCTCTATTTTAAATATGCAAATTTCTTCTCGGCGAATGTCAACAGCATATTCGGGGCAGACATTTTTCGCATAAAAACAATCATATTGCCGCTTGGCATCAGTTTTTACACTTTTCAATCAACGAGCTATTCAATCGACGTATATCGCCGCAGAATTCCTTATGAGAAGAATATTATCAATTTCAGCGCATATGTCGTAATGTTTCCGCAGTTAATCGCCGGCCCGATTGTTCTGTATTCAGACGTTAGTGAGCGTATGCACGTTCTTAAAAACCGAGTGACAATCGAGCGTATTGACGAAGGGGTTATGCTGTTTACGTTTGGGTTGGCGAAAAAAGTATTGATAGCCGACAGCGTTCATATGCTGTGGGCAGACATAATTGGGCGGTATGACGGAACAAAGCTCGTTACGGAAGGTGTTGGGCTTGCCAACGCATCTACGCCGCTGGCATGGATAGGTGTGTTGGCTTATACATTGTACATATATTTTGATTTCTCAGGATATTCACTCATGGGGATAGGACTGGGCAAAATGCTTGGTTTTGATTTCCCGGCAAACTTTAATTTGCCGTACATAAGCCGCTCGATTACAGAATTTTGGCGGCGTTGGCACATAACGCTGTCTTCATGGTTCAAAGAATATGTCTATATCCCGCTTGGCGGCAACCGCAAGGGCATCAAGCACCAAATCTTGAACATTTTTATCGTATGGGCAATTACAGGGTTTTGGCACGGCGCAAATTGGAATTTTATTTTATGGGGAATTTATTACAGTCTATTCTTGATTATCGAAAAACTGTTTCTGCTTAAACGGCTTGAAAAACACCGGTTTTTACCGCACATATACACAATGCTGGTGGTGACTGTTGGATGGGGACTATTCGCTTCAAGTGATTCGGGTGTAGGCTTGGGAACGCTGTTTAATAAACTTTTCATGCCGCAAGGCGGGACGGGAGCTTTATATTTCCTTAGAAATTATGCGGGAATCTTAATAATCGGCATTTTCTTTTCAAGCAGCGTCCCTCAAAAAATTTATGACAGGATAAAGCACATAGCTGCCTTACGGGCGGTGATTATGGCGGTGTTGCTGACGATTTGTGTATCATATTTAGTGGCAGGCGGATATAAACCGTTTTTATATTTTAATTTCTGAGGGGGCTTATAATGACTGAGATAAAAAAATTATATAAGTTTCCGTGTGTGATATTGTTTTGCCTGTTTTTTATATCTATGATGCTTGTTGATTTTATCAAGCCTGATAAGGAAATGTCGGCGATGGAAAACCGTACTTTGAATCAATCTCCGCAATTTAATATCAGAGCGTTGGTCAATAACAGCTGGACAAGAGAATACGGTGAATATGTTAGGGATCAATTTGTTTTGCGTGACGGATGGATGAAAATTCATAGCTTTGTTGAACAAAAGGCTTTGATGAAATTGGAAATAGGCGACGTGTGGCTTGCCCGTGATAATTATTTAATAGCCAAGACACCACCGCAGAAACAATCCGAACAACGTATACTTCAATCCAATATTAACGCTGTTTGCAATCTTTCTGAAGGTTTCTCCGGTAATGTTTATGTGATGATTGTTCCTTCGCCTTCCAACATTCTGGCGGATAAGCTGCGTTTTAATCCTTCACGAATGAATGAAAATTTGATGATGGACGAAATGTTCAATCAACTTAACGAATCAGGCATAAAGACAATAGATTTAAGGGATGAATTTCGTGCTTTGTCAGCTGCGAAAGAACAAGTATATTACCGCACGGATCATCATTGGACGACAGACATCGGCGCTTTAACCGCTTATAAAGCTTTCGGCAAGGCAGCAGGGCGTGACGCGTCAATACCTTTGGAAAGTCAGAAAAAAACTGTTGACGGCTTTTTGGGTACGAACTATTCAAAAGCCTTAGCAGTTGATGCCGTACCTGACACCATAACTTACTACGATTTCCCTAACCAAATGTCTATAGAAAAACAGACAAACGGTGAGACTTATTGGCAAACGGATACGATAATGGACTATGACCAATTAGCTCTCTATGATAAATATGCGGCGTTTTTGCGTGGAAACAACGGGTATACACATTTGGACGGAAACGGCTATGGCAGAGTTGTGGTTATTAAAGACAGTTACGGAAATTGTTTTGTTCCGTTTCTTATAAACAATTATGAGGATATAGAAGTTATTGACTTGCGTGACAGACAAAGTGTGGATGATGTTATTGACGTTGATAGCGATATTCTCGTGTTGTATTCATTTTCATCCTTTTCACAGGATTCAAATGTTTTATGGTTGTCGAAGTGATTGTAAGAAATAGAAAGGAGGTCTCGTTCAGAAGTATCAGAAGTAAAAAAATAAAATTACAGGAGGATTTTTATGTTATCAAAGAATTTTAAAGCCGTTATAGCGGCAGCATTAACAATGGTTATGGTATTAGGTATTGCATGGGTTCCGGCGTTTGCGGACAATCAATCGTTTGAAGCTAAGGTCGAAATAGCTTTGAATGATTGGAGTTGGCTGGTGTTTTCTGAAAACCCTATACGCTATGACAAAAACGAGGATTTTTATGGCGGCAGAGCATATGTTTTTCCGGTAGGAACAAAGGTCGCGCGGGTAAGAAACGGATTAATGGTCTGGGTTACTGCCATAGGCGAAACAGATTTCCTTAAAGGAGATTTGACTAAAAAGTATTCGGAACAAGTAGTTGAGTTAGTGTTAACAGAAAAAATGCGCGAAGATAAAAAGGGTATACGCCTTTGCTTTGAAGATACGGAAAACAGCGTGGTGACTGTTTTCGTCGGCGGAGCGGATACAGAACCGGGATTGTCTGATCCGTCCTTTGAAGTTAAGGAAGAAATTGAAATATTCGACGGAAGCGTACTGCTGTTTTCCGAAGAATCTATCGGAGAAGATCCGGATCTTGGCTTTTACGGCGGAGCGTATATTTTCCCGGAGGGAACAAAAGTTGCTCAAAGGCTTGCCGGTCTTTTGTTTGAAATTGATGTTATAGGCGAATCTTGCTTTATAGAAGGCAATGCGAGGGTACCCTACCCGGATAAAGATTATGAGTTGACTTTAACAAAAGAGAAATTTAATGACGAAAACGGAATACGAATATGTTCTTCTTTCATGGGGAGAGGTCTGAAAACAATATCTATTGCCGAATCGGCTGATTCAATTGAAACTGATTCAATTGAAACGACCGTAACAATGACCATCGGTGACGAGTATCTTACAAAGAACGGCGAAAACATCAAAATCGATGAAGCTAACTTTGTAGTGCCGTATATTTCCGAAGAAGGCCGCACAATGGTTCCCCTTCGTGCCATATCGGAATCTTTAGGTGCGGTCGTTGATTGGAATGCCGAAAGCAAAACCGTCACGATAACTCTCGGTGATTCTAAAGTAGAGGTTGTAATTGATGCACAGCTTCCCGATGGAATGGGAACGGCGGTGTTGTCCGCTGAAGGGCGCACGTTTGTGCCGTTGAGATACGTCGCCGAAGCGCTTGGTGCGGTTGTTGACTGGAATGCTGAAACGCGGACTGTCACTATTAATAAGCAGTAATTTTATAGGTTGTATTATTAAGTTAAAACTCAACGCCGATGTCGTATGTTGTAACACCTAAACAGCTCATTAACAGGGATTCCCGCAATTGGGAATCCCTGTTTTCATTCCTGCTTTTACCAAATGATAAAGAAATTTATTAAAACAGCAAAGGAATGATTTCAAATGGTTAAAACTGAACCCAAACATCCCGTAGGCACAAGGGTTAAAATCATTAATGAAAGGCATCGTAACGGCGAGGTTGGTCATGTAGAAGAAATTACATCGAGAACGGTTTTAAATGATTCCAAAGGTTACATATATTATATCCGGTTTAAGGACGGATTAATTTCTTCGTTTTTCGAGGCAAATATTAAAGAAGTACCATATACAGCTTTTTTTGTCAAAGAAATGTTAGCGGAATACAAAGAGAAGAAAGTCAGAAATATTGGCGCAATCTCGACCGTCTTTGCCGAAACCGAAATTACGGCTTGTGACATTTTTAAAGAATCCTTTGATTTATCCGCAATCAGAGAGGTAACCGAAGAGGATGTTACCGATAAATATTTTGCCGACTGGTTTTTCAAGATGGATGACTGGGTCGGTATCACCCCGGAAACATTTCCGTTTTCTATGATTGTTCATAATGATGAATTCTTTGTTTATGGATATTTCAACGGCGATAAGCTGGACGGCATCATACGGGTTGATGAATATAGTGACAATTGCGAACTGTCATTTTTCTTTGTTAATAAATCCCTTCAAAACAAAGGAATCGGTCAATATCTTTTCCGATACGTATTAAAACGGTTTAGTGACAAAAAGCTGATACTGTCTGTCTATAAAGATAATGTCCCGGCGATTCATATCTATAAGAAATATGGCTTCAAAATTATGTGTGTTGGTTATGGTATGGGTTATAAACCTGAGTCACCGCATTATATTATGCAAAAGGATGTACGCTAACCGTATATACGCCATTTTCACTTATATATTCTATATAAATGGGGCGATACATATGCGCCCAAATATCATAAGGAAGGGGAATTCCCAAATGGCAAAAACCACAATTGCGGGTCAAAGCTACGTTATAACATCAAGCGTAACGATGGAAGACCTGCAAACAATCAAGAAGTACCGACCGTCAGCGTTGTCAATCACAGACCCGGAAACGAAAGAAACCTTGTTTAAGGTGGGTATCGGTGCTAACAGCGTTAACGATTTTGGTATCAGTTTCGGCGGAGTGTCGAATGACGATGAGAAGCTGGCAACGGCTACATTGCCGATTCCGGTGGATGTTAATGATGCGAAAGAGTATGTTCTCGACAAGGCCGGTTTGGCGTTGGCTAATCTCAAAGCAATCGAGGCAGAAATCGCAGAGACGCTTGATGATATTCGCACAGAGCGAAATGCTATTGCCGAAAACATCGTGGTTAGCGTTTAGGTCAATCAAACGATGACTCATTCAAAAATAAAATTTTGTTGCAGAAAACGACCGTGTTCCTTGGGCGATTTCTGGCCGTTTTTAAAAATTTTATGACTTTAACAATCGTTTGATTAATCGAATAGCGAAACAACAAGGGGGAGCCGTTTTTACGGCTCCTTCAACTATTTTAAGTAATAATTTAAAACTACTTTATACTAATTCAGATTAAACACATAACCATCTGTCGCTTAAAACGCAAAACGCCCTCTGGCGTTTTGCAGCACTCCGCTGGTTATGGTTTAATAATGAATTAGTATTACTATGAATTGGAGGAAAATTCTATGATAAAAGTGACAATGGGCAACAACGTCAAGCGGTCGAGCGAGATTCTTGACGAAAACATGACGCTGAGAGAAGCGTTGGAAGAAGCGGAAATTGATTATACTCGCGGGATTATGAACCTCGATGGCTCAACGCTCAATCCCGGAGATTTGGACAAAACCTTCGCTGATTTTGGGATTACCGAAAAATGTTATTTGCTTAATGTCGTCAAGGCAGACAATGCCTATACTTCGGCATGAATTATTTATAGCAATTTTATTTTAGGTTGACATAATTAAGCTATTCTGCGTAAACGCCTCCGAACTCGTGTTTTTCGCAAAGAACGCAAAAAACACTGTTTCTCCGGCACTACGAATATACGCTTAATTATGTCTATGTCTAAGAAAATTGCTATAATCAATTGGTAAAGGAAGGAGGCACTCCCGATGTTCAACAAACCCATTTATTCGACCGCATTAACAGATGAAACGACGGATCGATTATTCTCAAACATAACAGCGTCGGGAGCTCCCGACCAATCGTTTTTGGCGACGTTGCGGGCATTGCTTCATAAGCGTCTGCCGTCGAATGAAACAGTCAGACTTTCCTGTAAAGCGGTGCACGTTTCCGAAAATGCTATTTCGATTGCAACTCCATCTCAGCGTATGAGCTGTTTTATTCCTGATTCACTTAAATAT
>JGI994J12354_10000483_pt1 | contig 39662 bp, 32 predicted proteins | sample IntmicLarv3ML3BL_FD_12354 | JGI IMG/M metagenome (IMG submission 12354) | reverse complement strand
CCCTGCCACTCCTTAATCATTTCTCTGTCTATAATGGCTTTCCAAGCGGCGGGAAGCCGCCAGTGATTGGCGCTGCTATCCGTATCAGCTGTGGTTTCATTGTGATAAGTGCCGCTGGCATATCCAAACATGGCAACGATGTTGCCGGACTCAAAAACATCGGTAATCTCAATGCTATAGTCAGGAAACCACTCGAAGTACTTTTTCCAGCCAGCCTGTAAACTGTCCTTGTTTTCACGGTTCCCATACGCATCGATAAAAATGTGATCATCTGACATAAAAGAAATAATCCGATCTACATCGTGGGCGTTTATTGCGTCCACAAATCCCAGTGCCACTTTGTCTCGCATGAGTTCACCTCCATTGTTTATGGTTAAAATCGTTGTCCTATACGTAACGTCACAAATACATTTTTATCTCCGATATCGGATAAGGGCAGACTTGCTGAGCTTTGCGACTATTACGATTTTGTGTGGATATATCACCTATTTCATCTAAATAATACAAAATTCAATACAATTCACATGAAATTCGTTAGATAAATTATATCTCAGCATTTTCGTTGATGCAATGACTAATTTAATCGAAAATTAAAAAATCCCATTGGATACTTGCATCCAATGGGATTACATATTAGATATCAATCCTTGAGATTTTGTTTTATCGCCCCATTACCCATGACAGTACACTCTGAGAACCGCTTACTACCCTTGCTTCAACTGTCATTCCGGTCTGGAGAGTTGTTGTTTCCCCGCTTTTGCTAACAAGCTCTGCCTTATCAATACTGGCTTCTGCTTTGAAATACTTCTGCCCGGTCTCCTCATCCGCAAAAGAATCGGCGGATACTGCTAGAATTCTCCCGGAGATTTTTCCGTATTCGGTAGCAGGAGCGGAGCCGACTGTATATTCCACAGAAAGACCGGGGGAGATTTCCGATATGATTTGTTCGGGGATATATAGCTGAATGTTCACCTCATTGTCGGAAGGGATTATAACACCGATTTGCGTCCCCGCGGGAATAGTTTCACCGGGAACGAGTGTGCGGAGGAAAACTATGCTTCCGCTTGCTTGGGCTACCATTTGAGCACCCTTAGATGTGGTTTCAACGTAAATCAATATATCATTTAGTTCTGCAATTTTCTGGTTAGCAGTTTCTATAGTGTTGTTAATTGAGACAAAATAATCGGTTATGGTCATATTCTTTGTTGTGCTGTCTGAGGTTTCGTTGGAGGAATTTTTCAGTTGGAACTCGTATGCTGTCTTTTGAGAGGTAAGAGTACTTATTTGTGTCTTCAAAACGTCTATTGATATGTTGATTGCCCGCAAAAACTGGCTTTTTACTGATTTCATGTCATTCTCTGCTGTGTCCATTGCTTGTTTTGCCTGGTCAATCATATCCTGAGTGACAAAACTCATCAGCGATGCCGTAGAGGAACCGGAAGGTACATCCGAATCTGAGAGTGGAGGTGTGAGAACAGGTGTGATACCTCTGGGTTCCGATATATATGTATCTGTAGACACCGACGAGGATGTGCCGTTGCTTGTGGGAGGAGGTGAAGGCGGCGGTTCGGGAGCCGGCTCGAGAGTAGGTTCGGGAGCCGGCGGTTCGGGTGTAGGTGCAGGAGTCGGCTCAGGAGTAGGCTCGGGTGGAAGCGACGGCGTTGGAATAGGTGTTGCCGGTGCTGTACTTCCCTGCCGTGCCCTTTGGATTACCATATCATCGTATGCTTTTTTGCAGTTGTTGTATAGCAGCGAAGCTTTGTCAAGATTGTCCTTGTAGTTCTGATACAACAATTTGTTTTGAGAGTTGCTTCCTTTGTATTCCAAATCACTGGAAACAGTGGTTAACAGTTCTTCGTAAGTTTCCCGCTGTGTTTTAAGTTCCAATATCTCGCTTGCAACGGCATCAATTGCAAGCTGCAATTCACTTGTACTGGATGTTGAATTTATACTGGACTGGTCGAACTGTTCCAGCTGCGGGTTTGACGAGGAGGCATAGTTTTCATACAGATAATAATAGAATTGCTCGTCATCTGTAAGCGAGAAGAGATTCTCGCCAAGATTGATGGCTTCTTTAAGTTTTTCATAATTGGTAACTTTTGCTTGCTCAATAGCCAACTGATTTTCAAGAGCAGATATCTGTGAATCAATGGACTCAGAATCAAATTCAAGAATTACTTCTCCGGTGCTTACCCGTGAACCATCGTTGAAATTGAGTGTTTCAACACTTCCGCCGCTGAAGGCAACAAGACTGCTGACTGAGCCGTTGGGTTGTACTTCTCCGCTGACGCTGGAATACGTGTCAATGCTACCCCAGTTTACCCATGCTAAAGCGACGATTATCCCAGCGAGCAAAATATAGATAAATAGTGGAATTGAGATAGGCGCTTCTTCTATCATGTCCTCCTGGTCGGCGCTCTGATTCTCGGAGTCAATGATTCTGTTCACTGCACATCACCACCCATGTTTTCGGGAATTTGTTCCTTCCACAGATTATAGTAAATCCCACTTTTGTTTATTAGTTCCTGATGAGTACCATATTAGATTATTCTTCCCTCATCAAAAACATAGATTTTGTCACAGCGCATTATTGTGCTGGGCCTGTGGGCTATAATAATAGTGGTGACATTTTGGGGAAAGGAGTGGAAAGTAAATATATTCCATACAATACACTAAAAAGAGGATGAAGTCAATATATCGCATAATGGTAAAGTTTAAAAATGAGAACATTATTGCGATATAAAAGCGTAATATCGGCAAAAATACACAATAATCCGCACGATATAAGCAATATAACAAAAATAGACAATTTTAGGAATTTTATTAAATGCACTGGAATATTCAGCGATATAAACAATAGGAACAGTTGTTCGGTATGCGAAAAAATAGAGAATAAACCGTGAAATAAAACACCGTATCATAAAACGCCCCTCGGTGAGCATTTTGCACACAGAGAGGCGTTGCTGTAAAGCTATGGGTTAGTATGGAGATTCATTTTCATCGGAGTGCCGCAAAGGTTCTCGGCGTACTCTTAATTTATATTACGACTGCGGAAGAACGTGCAGCAGAATACACAGATAATGCAGTATACTCCCTGAGAAAACGAACAAATGCCAAATTCCGTGCATAAAGCTAACTTTTTTCATTTTATAGAAAATGATACCGATTGTATAGCAGAGACCTCCGGCAAGCAGTAAAGCGAAGCCGCCGCTGCCCAATGCGTGGGAAACAGCCGCGAAGTCCCACACCACTGCCCATCCCATTATTATATATAGTAAGAGAGAGGCTTTTTTGAACTTGTTCATGTTGATTGCATTGAGAATTACACCGATAATCGCAGCAATCCACACTACTACAAATATAAAAGTGCCGCGGAAGGAGTCCATGAGAGCGATAAGGGTTATGGGTGTGTATGTCCCTGCAATTAAGAGGTATATGCTGTCATGGTCCAGTATCTGGAGAATCCGCTTTGCCTTTGGAAAAGGTATGGCATGATACAGCGTACTCATTGTAAACATGGCAATCATTGAGAATCCGTATATAGCAGAGGACACAACGGCGACCACATTGTAATAAATAGCGGATATGGTAATCATGATAGTTGTACCGACGACAGCCGTCAGGCTTCCGACACCGTGGCTGATAGCATTGAAGATCTCTTCTTTTTTTGAATAGACTTTCGCAGTATTCATTTTTAGCCCGCTTCTTTCTCAAATTTTTTGATAAAAGCTGTGAAATCGCATATTTCATATGAGTTGTCGTACATTTATTATATTAACACAGTAATTCGCAAACAGCAACGGTAAGCTGTAGGTAACAGAATAGATTTTGTAGCAATGTTTCAGCATAAAAACTCAAAATAGGCAAAAATCAATGTAAAAAAGACAATAAGTGATAGCTATTCCGCTGAGTAAAACTAAAGCGGGAACACAATGATGCACAGAATCGTCAAAAGATTCCTAGTCTCAATAAAATCATGAGGTTCATGAGGTTTATTAATTAAAGTACATTGTAATTGGCAATTACAATGCTGATTTTAATGGGTGCGGCTGCTTTCACAATTGCAGAGAGTATCCGGAAATATTGGAGAAGAGTATTGACAAATTGAAGAAAAAACAATTGCTGTAAAATATTTTATAGAACAGTATGACAAGATTGCTGAATTTACTCGTTATTAATAACAAAAAAGAATGAAAATGTTTATAAATATTGAACAATTTACAAAGAAATGTAAATAATTAACATGTTGACTTTTTTATTTCCATGTAGTATTCTGCACTAGAAAATGGTTTCGGAAAACTGTTTCTTTGAAGTTTCAATAAATAATAGGAGGAAGCATTGAATGACGATAAAAGACATTGCTCGTATCGCAGGTGTGTCAGCCTCCACAGTTTCAAAAATACTAAACGACAAAGACCAGGGCATAAGTGAGGAAACAAGGCAGCACGTTCTTCAGGTTGCAAAACAGTATCATTATACTCCATATGCGGGAATTAAAAGTAAAAATGAAAGAAAAAAATACCTTTTAGGACTTGCATGTCATCTGGACAGGCAGTCCGGAGCACTTATACGTGCAATAGAGCGGGCGGCGAGCGGAAGAGACTACAGCTTGGTGTTATATAACAATTCCGGTGAGAGATCATCGGCGCTTCGTAATATTAACATTGCCGAACAGACGGTTGACGGGCTGGTTTTTATTCCCGGGCAGGGAAAAGCTGATGATAGTGAGCAATGGAAGGACCTGCAGCTCCCTATGGTAGTTATTCACGGAGATGTATTGCCTTTACAGCTTATCAATACACACACGACTATCAGGCGGCTGGAAAATTGGCACTGGAGCATCTGTACTCATCAGGGCACAGACGTATCGGTCTTCTGATTCAGCACGAAGGAGAAACCTGTTCTCGCGACCTGCGCTATTGTCTTGAGAATTTTTACAGTAACCAAGAACTCATTTTTGACAGAAATATGATAGCAACACAGAACGATTTTCCGGCGTTGCTCCAGACAGGCATAACGGCAGTTATATGTGAAACACCGGCACTTGTCAGCCTTTTTCAGCATTTTCTAAGCGAACAAGGTTATGTGGTACCTCAGGAGATGTCGATTATATGCCTTCGTGAGGGTGAAGCAGAACCCGGAATGGAAAAAGTCTCTGCTATAGAACTTGACGCGGACGCCTTGGCACAGAAAAGCATCGGGCACTTGGCAGATATATTGGAAATCCGGGAGAGATCCGTTGGAAGAGAGTTAATTGACCCGCACCTCTGCGAAGGCGAAACAGTGTGTCCGCCTGATCAGAACCCCATAGAGATGGTGCCTATATTAGTGGTAGGAACTATGAATGAGGATGTGGTGATAAATGTCTCTGCTCTGCCGGCTGCGGGCGAGACAATCATGATTGATTCGGTATCTGTATTATCCGGCGGAAAAGGCGCGAATCAGGCTGTTTGCGCAGCAAAGCTGGGGGGCAATGTTTCTCTGATCGGACGTATCGGCAACGATGCCGGAGGAAAGCTGTCATACAGCGCTCTTCGCCAGCACGGTGTCAATACAAAGGGAATTTCCGTGGACAGAGAGCGTGAAACCGGCAAAGCCTTTCTAAATGTCAGCCGGACAGGGGAGAGCTTCATTGAAGTTCTTCCGGGTGCAAACGGAAGGTTAGGCAAAAAACACATTGAGCGGAATGCAGAGCTGTTTGAAAATGCTAAATACTGCCTTGTGCAAACGGAGCTTTCCCCCTCAACTGTTAAATGTTATTGAAATATGCCAGTGAAAACCAGGCGCATGTAATATGCAAGCCATGCAGTATAGGGAGTATTCCCGCTGAGTGGCAGCAGAAAATACACATAATAGTACCAAACCAAAAAGAAGCGGCGCGTCTGGCGGGAGAGACAAAGAGCATTGAAGAACAGGCGCAGTTTTTCCGAAAAAATGGATGTAAGCACGTTATCATCACCTTGGCGGAAAAAGGCTGCTATTATTTAGGCGAAGACGGAGAAGGCTGGTTTCCTGCCTATGATGAGCCGGGAACAAGTACCGTAGATACATCGGGAGCCTGCGATGCATTCATCGGCTCGCTGGCGCTGAGGCTTACAGAAGGATATGGAATGGCAGCGGCTATCCGGTATGCAAATGTGGCTGCCGGCATCAGCGTGACACGCGCGGGGGTGCAGCCCTCCCTTCCTGACAGAACGACAATGGAAATACGGCGTAATGCATATATGGATTTATGAAAGGTGAAAGAACATGTTGAAACGACCTTTACTTATTGACTGCGACCCCGGTGTGGATGATACATTCGCCATATTGCTTGCAGCCAGCAGACCGGAATTTGAAATAGTCGCTATTAATCCTGTGGCTGGTAATGTGCCTTTGAGCCATACCACAGAAAATACACTGAGGCTTGCAAAATATCTGGATATCGCCTGTAGAGTTGGTATTGGAGCTGAAAGACCGTTATCGCGAACACTTCAAACGGCTGCTCATGTCCACGGTAACAATGGACTGGGCGGCACAGCTATCCCTGCCGAGCCGGCTGATCAGGAGGACAAGCCTGCCTGGGATGTTATGTATGAAGAGGCAAAGCGCGCAAATGGAAATCTGGAAGTGGTTGCCTTAGGTCCTCTTACAAATATAGCGAAGGCGATTACACAGTATCCGGACATTGTCCCTCTCATAAAGCAACTGACAATTATGGGAGGAAGTGCAGACGAGGGCAACAGCACACCTTATGCGGAGTTTAATATCTGGGTGGACCCTGATGCCTGCCAAATTGTTTTGGACAGCGGCATACCGACTGTGTTTTGCGGATTGGATGGAATACACTCTGCCTGCTTGACTGAAGATGAGCTTCGATCAGTGGTTTCCGCAATGGGAAGCACATCAGAGTTCATGAATCCTGTGGCGGAATTCCTGATCGGCAATGTTAGAAAAAGAGGCGAGACAGGACTTCGCATCTGCGATTTAGTCACAATGGCGTGTATGATTGAACCTGAATCTGCAAAATATAACCATTGCTTTGCTTATTGCGAAACAGAGGATGAAATATCCATCGGTCAAACTCATGTTGATCTCTTGCATGTTTCGGAAGAAAAGCCGAATGTTCAATGGATGACAGAATTTGATAAAGAAAAATACTTGGCGCTGCTTAACAACATGGCAGAATATTACGCCGCAAAATAGTACCAATTCCCGGCATACACTATCTGATTAAAATCTTATAGCGAACCGGTAGAAGTGGATATATATTAAAGAAAAAGGAGTACCAAAATGAAAAAGCACTTAGCAATTCTTTTGGGTGTTGTTATGCTTCTTTCATTTGCCGCATGCGGCAATGGAAACAGCAGCAACAGCCCAGCACCGGAAGCCGGAACCGAGAGTCCGGAAACATCTGCCCCTGCTGGAGATGCAGCGTCAGACATCAATGCCTCCGAGATGGAAATCGTGTACATGTGTTCAAGCCTTGGCGATATGTCCTTTGCCGACTCCGGATACCGCGGAGTGCAGGAAATAGCCGGGAAGTATGGATTTAAGACCCGTGTTGTTGAGACAATGAGTGATTCTTCACGTTATGAGGCATATATTCTGGATGTTTGCGACTCCGGAGCAGATTTTCTTGTCATTGGCTCCACATACCAGGAGCTGGTTGAGAAATACGCGGCAGATTACCCCGACATGCGCTTTATCGTTTTTGATACCGGCCGTGAGGTGGAAATAGTTGCTGAAAACATTCTGTACATCACCTTCGCACAGAACGAAGGCTCCTATCTGGCAGGAATGATTGCTGCTGCAGTGAGTGAAAACGGTGTAATCGGATGTGTCGGCGGCGTTCAGAACCCCATTATCCAGGACTTCATGACTGGATACATGGAAGGTGCAAAAGCCTATAACCCTGAGATTAAGGTTATTTCTGCATGGGTAGGTAACTGGTCAGATTCAGCAAAGATGCTTGAGCTCTGCACAGAGCAGAACAACAAATACGGCGCGGATGTATTCTTCCCCATTGCAGGCGGTGCAGGTACCGGAGCATTTGAAGCCGCTTTGAAACAGAAAAACATCTGGACAATTGGAGTGGACAGCGACCAGTATGCCATTTTCAAAGAGGCCGGCAACGAGTATGCGGATGTAATCATCACATCTATGCTGAAGGAAGTTGGAAACAGCTTTGTGTCCGTTTTTGACGATTACATGGCAGGTATAGAGTACTGGGGCAGTGTGCGCACCCTCGGAATTGCCGAAAACAGCATAGGCTATGTGGATAATGATATGTTCAAAGACAATATCCCCGCAGAGGCTGTTGCAAAGATCGAAGAGGCAAAGGCAGCAATCACCTCCGGCGAGCTGACAGTAAAATCATACTTTGATTTTGCAAATGAGCAGGAGTATCTGGAGTTTGCCAACTCTCTTGCACCGTAAGCGGAATAAACAAGGCAGTAAAGTAAGACTAAAACAAGAGTACAGGATGGTCAATTCCGACCATCCTGTGCAATGAAAATCGGGTTCTGTATAAAAGCAGTGCAGAATCCGCACTACAGGCAGACCCCGAAGGGTACACGGGTTTGTTTTTGATATGTAGTTTGTCAGGTGACCAGTGTTTGCTTTAACCGCATGTTCCGATACAGGAACAATGCAAAAAAAATCACTCGTTGGAATCGAAGGTGGTGAAGGATATGGCTAATGAGAAAATGACGCGAAAAGAAATGCTTCGCATGGAGAGTATTACAAAAATTTATCCTAACGGATTTATCGCCAACAAGGATATTACTTTTTCTGTTGGTGAAGGAGAAATTCATGGCCTTGTCGGCGAAAACGGCGCGGGAAAAACCACGCTGATGAAGGTGTTATTTGGGATGGAAGATGCCCAGGAGGGCAAGATATATATTGGCGGAAACGAAGCCAAAATAGCAAATCCACTTGACGCCATTGCAAAAGGCGTCGGCATGGTGCATCAGCACTTTATGCTGCTGAACTCACTTACAGTGGCAGAAAATGTTGTTCTTGGAATTGAACCAATGAAAAATGGACTTTTTGACTTTGAAAAAGCCGTGGAAATGACACAGGAAATTGCAAACCGCTATAATTTTAATATCGACGCAAAAGCAAAGGTACGGGACTTAAGCGTGGGGCTTATGCAGAAAGTCGAAATCCTTAAAGCTCTTATAAAAGGGGCTAAGGTACTTATTTTGGATGAACCGACGGCGGTGCTCACCCCTCAGGAGACTGAGGAACTGTTTGAACAGTTGTTCCTTTTACAGAAAAACGGGCACGCCATCATTTTTATATCACATAAATTAGAAGAGGTTATGCACCTCTGCAACCATGTGACCGTGCTTCGCCACGGCTACAGTCAGGGAACCTACGATATCACTGAATTGGACGAAGCTAAAATATCCAGACTGATGGTAGGGCGCGATGTCATACTGAAAATGGACAAGAGCGAGCCTAAAACAGGAAAGAACCTGATGGAAATCAGGGATCTGGTATATTCGGATATCACAGGCCGCCGGGTTCTGGATGGATTGTCACTCACGGTAAAGGCAGGAGAGGTAGTTGGTATTGCCGGTGTGGAAGGCAATGGACAGACAGAGCTATCTGAGGTAGTCAGCGGAGTTAAGCAGCACATCGCAGGTACTATTATAATTAACGGTGAAGATATCAAGGGCAAATCTATTCAGGAGATTCGGGACTCCGGTCTTGCGCATATTCCTGAAGACCGCATGGTGCACGGCTGTGCACCGGATTTGTCAATCAGAGATAATGTCATTGCCGACAGATTCAGAAAGAAAGCCTTTAAAAAAGGTCTTTTCATGAACGATAAGGAAATTAACAAAATTACCGACGATTACATCAAAGATTTTGAAATCGCCTGTGATAACAGAAACCAGCCTGTTCGCATGCTCTCCGGCGGTAACATCCAGAAAGTGGTTGTTGCCCGTGAGTTTACCAGCGGAGGCAATCTGATTCTCACAAACCAGCCGACACGAGGCATAGACGTGGGCACGGCAGAAATGATCCGCAAGACACTTGTGCGCAAGGTGAGAGAAGAGAACATAGGTGCGCTTCTTGTTTCCGCCGACCTCAATGAGGTGTTGGAGGTAAGCGACCGCCTTCTGGTTATGCGCAAAGGAAAAATTGCCGCAGCATTCCCTAAAGCCAATGAGGTGAGCGAAGAGGAGCTGGGCGAATACATGCTGGGCATTAAAACTATGACCGCTGAAGAAATGGAGGGACTGCTATGAGAAAAACAAGACAAATAGAGAGTTTATTCAGCGTTTTCAGGGTAGTTGCCGCCATTCTGATTGCATATGCGATATCTCTTATTACCCTAACCGTCATCAGCGATGATCCGCTGAATGTAATAAAGCTCTTTATTACAGGCCCATTCTCCAGCTTCAGACGTTTTGGAGATATGGTAGCACTGGCAACTCCCTTTATGTTTGCAGGACTCGGAATGTGCTTTATGTATTCCGTGAACAAGTTCAACCTTGTCGGAAACGGCGCGATTGTTTTTGCTGGTTGTATGAGCAGCCTTGTGGCGCTTACCCTGAAGGATGCGGGATTGCCGTCTCCGGTGTTCATCGGAATTCTGTTTATAGTTGGCTGCATCTGCGGTGTTATTGCCGCATCGGTGCCGGCTCTGCTTGACGCAAAGTTCCAGGCAAACGTGGTCGTTGTTTCCCTGATGCTAAACTACATTTTCCAGTTCTTTGCTCAATATGTACTGCTGTTTAAGATGAAAGATTCTTCCATAGCGTACAGCGCATCACACAAGCTGCCGGAGTCAGCAAGACTGGCAAATATCTTCCCGGGTGCCAACATCCACTGGGGATTTGTGATTGCAATTGTCTGTGTGATTTTGTGTTCAATTTTGTTTTACAAAACAACACTTGGATATTCAATGCGCACAGTGGGATCAAACCCCGCCTTTGCGCGCTTTGCCGGACTGAATGTCACCGGTACGGTGATTGCATCCCAGCTTCTCGGCGGAGCTCTTGCCGGTCTTGGCGGAGTGGTTGAGGTTTTTGCCCGCTATGACAGATTCCAGTGGGATTTGTCTCAAGCGCCGCAATATGGATTTGACGGGCTTGTTGTCGCTGTTTTGGCGCACAAAAATCCCGCGCTCATACCTGTCGGAGCCTTTATCCTGGCATACATTCGCATCGGTGCCGACATTGTTACCCGCAGCGCAGATATTCCGGCGGAATTCATATCCATCATACAGGGAATTATTATCCTTTTGATTGCGGCAGAGATGTTCCTTTCAAACTTCAAGGAGAAGATGATTTTCAAAAATGCCAAGAGGTCACTTGAGATTAAAGAGCAATCTCTTCAGGCATAATACAATATTTTAATGTGAAGAAAGGAGCGTGCGGCTTTTTCCGCACAACATGTATATGGATATTACATGGATAGGCAACTTTTGCTTTTCAATACTGCGGCTGTCCACCCCGATTATTTTTGCTGCTCTGGCCGCCGTTATTTGTAATAAAGCAGGACTTCTGAACATGGCTATCGAAAGTATGCTGCTTTGCTCTGCTCTTGGCGGAGTTCTTATAAGCGCTGTTTCTCAAAGTGCCTTTGTTGGACTTTTAGGAGCAATTTTGATTGGCGCTATTGTTGGATTTGTCATTAGCTATGCTTCATTTATTGGCAAGGCAGATTTGTATCTCACAAATATCGCACTTAACCTCGCAGCAGCCGGAGGAACACTTTTTGTAATGTTCCTCACAACGGGCGAAAAGTCCACAACAGCGGTTGCAATAAAGAGCATGACACTTCCTTCCATAAACATCCCCATAATAGAAAACATCCCAATTCTGGGACGCATTCTCTCAGGACACAATATCCTCACTTATGCTGCATTTTTTGTCACATTCCTTGTTTATTTCTTTATTTATAAAACAAGACTGGGACTGCGTGTGCGGAGTGTGGGTGAAAACCCCAAAGCGGCAGAGTCTGTTGGGATTTCAGTTACTAAAATCCGATTTATAGCATTTACCCTGTCGGGGGCTCTCGCCGGAATCGGAGGCGCGTATCTCTCCATGGGTTATCTCTCCGCCTTTACCCGCTATATGGCGGCAGGGCGCGGCTACATTGGTTTGGCTGCCTCAAATATATCGGCAGGTTCGCCATTCGGCTCTCTTGCGGCGGCGATTATGTTTGGAACAGCGGATGCCGCAGCAAACAGCCTGCAAATGACAGACGCAATTACGGAATTTGTTATGATGATTCCATATGCGGTAACAATTCTTGGACTTGTGATTCTCTCGATCATTCGCAATGAGAGGAAAAAGAAAATCATCCAGCGTGCGATGGTGAAAGCCCAGAATAACACTGACAACTAAAGTTCAGAAAAAGCGAATTTCTGATGTACACACAGTGAAACGGAGGAATTTTCTATTAATTCCTCCTGTTTCGATATGGCATTCATGCTGAAAATACATAATTTACGGTCGCTATAGACCTGCCTGTGTGTGCAGAGCATTTTTACCCAGCAATAAATTCACTTGCATAAGCCGCAGCAGCGGTTCGAAAGGATAAAATTGGAAACTAAAACAAAAACATATCGCGGTGCAATATCTGTCACATTTATTACCATGTTTTTCATCGGCGGGGGAAATATAATGCTCTCTGCCACTAAAGAATCTATAATGTCACACTTCTCAGTGGGGCTTTTTGAGATAGGAGTTTTATTTACAATTCGCGGAATCGTCAGCGGACTTGTGCCTATCATATGCGGTAGTTTATCGGACCGTTTTGGACGCAAGGCGATTATTCTAGCCGGTGGACTGCTGTACATAGCCTATTATATTTTAGTACCCCGCAGCTCGGATTTTTCCAGCATGTACTTTTTGATTGTTCTCTTCTCTGTGGCATACAGCTTTGTTGACCCGGCAGGCATGGCTATTCTCTTTGACGCTATGCCGAACCCAACACCGGCTGTGCCGTTCATACAGGTGTTTTTCGCATCCGGTGCTGTTTTCGCCCCTCTTGTTGCAAGTACGGTGCTTCAGATGGGAAAACCNTGGCAGATTACATATTACTTTTACGCAGGACTGTCTCTTGCCATGTGCCTGTACATATTTTTCATTAAGTTCCCNCCNACNGTGGGCAGCAAAAGCAAGGCGGATGCCAAGAGCTATTTTGATTTCGCAATCGAACCTAAACCACTGCGTGAAGGACTGATTATTTTTGCTTTTGCCATGTGCAATTCCATGCTGTTTAATGTTATTACAAACTGGACAGATATTTATATGAAGGATGTATTTAACTATCCGGCGGCGGAAGCTATAAAGGTGCTCAGCTATATTCAGATAGGCGGAGTTTTGGGCGCGTTCTTTATGTCACGTGTTTCCCGAAAGCTCTCTGCAACAAATATCATAAGACTGTGGCCTGCATTCTCACTATGCACATTAATCATAGCATTGCTTATGCCAAGCTCGCTGATGTTTATTATCTGCATTATGCTTACCAGCTTCACGGCGGGATGCATGTTCAGCGTTGTTGTGGGATATTCAGGAATGCTGTTCTACAAGAATTCAGGTGCATCCACAGGCGCTGTAAGCTCGGCTACTGCTGCCGGAATTGCCGTGTCATCCCTGATTTCAGGACGTCTTATAGGCATGCTCGGTGTCCGCAGCGTATTCTTTGTAATGTGTACTTTTGGAGTTGTTTCTATTATACTGGGACAGGTTATACACCTCCGGCACGGAAAACTTATTAAAAGGAGTTAGAGTTATGGCTGAGAATCGTATTCCCGTTATTATTGATTGTGACCCGGGCATTGACGACGCTGTTGCCCTTGCGGTTGCCTTTGCCGATCCCAAACTAGAAGTCCTGGCTGTGACCAGCGTGGCCGGCAATGTAGGTATTGAAAAGACCACACGAAATGCCCAAGCGGTTCTGGCTACCCTCGGAGTAAAAAGCAAAATCTACCGCGGTGCGGAAGGTCCTCTTATGCCTGTGCCGGTTCATGTGGCCGAAATGGCTCATGGAAAAACAGGGCTTGGCGACTATTCCCTGCCGGATGAGCAGCTTCATCCATTAGAGAACGAAAGCGCATTGGACGGCATGCGGGGCATATTGGAAAATAGCTCTGAAAAAATCACAATTATCGCTGTTGGTCCACTCACAAATATAGCACTGCTTCTGCGCGCGTTTCCCCACTTGAAAGAAAAAATTGAGCAAATCTCAATCATGGGCGGCGGTCTCTGCACAGGTAACCGCACCCCTGCGGCTGAGTTCAATATACTATGTGACCCTGAGGCGGCGGAAATAGTGTTCCAAAGCGGTATTCCCATTATTATGGCGGGCCTGGATGTGACCCACCAGGCTCGAATGACCGGAAGGCAGATGAAAACTCTGCGGGCTGTTGGCAATCCGGTGTCAGAGATGCTGGCGGATATACTGGAATATTATTTCGGTGAAATGCCTGATCTGGATGACCCTAATTCTCAGGACTGCCTCCACGATGTTGTGGCGGTTCTCGCGCTGACGCACCCGGAGATGTTCAAAGGGCAAGATTTAAACGTGGTTGTAGAGACTGGGGGAAGGTACTGCCGCGGATACACTCTGGCAGATATGCGCCCGTCATATAAAGGTCATGAAACAGCAGAGACAAACTGCCATGTGATTCTTGAGCTTGATTTTGTGCCGTTCCACGATGCCATACTTCGCGCGGTACAGAGCTACAGCTGAGATTGTTGAAGGATTAATCATTTACCGCTTACAAATATTTATATGATTTACCACTGAAGCCCTTCTCAGGAAAGGAACCTATTTATGGCAAAACTACTTTTGCACAATGCCGTTGTCCTGACAATGGATAAGCAAAATACTGTGTATGATAAAGGATATGTGCGCGTCAACGGAAACACCATTGAAGATTTAGGTTCGGAAGAGGGATTATCCGGCGTGGATTTGCATGATTACGAAAGGCATGACTGCAAGGGCGGAATTCTTATTCCCGGCATGGTGAATACCCATACGCACAATTCAATGATGGTATTCCGCAGTCTGGGAGACGATGTGCAAGACCGTCTGAACAGGTATATATTTCCGCTGGAAAAAGAAGTTATGACCCGTGAGACCGCTGCGGCAGGAGCAAATTATGCCTATGCTGAACTGCTCCTTGGCGGTGTTACCTGTGTGTTTGACGCATACTATTATGAGCACGATATTGCTCTCGCTGCTGAACGCGCCGGAATCAGAGGGCTGTTTTCCGAAACGATTGTGAACTTCCCCGCACCCGGCTCGCCGGAACCATATGGCGGGATAGCGGTAATGGAGGAATTTATACAGCACTGGAAAGGTCATGAGAGGATTGTTCCGGCTGTGTTTTCTCACGCAATGTATACAAATGACAGCGAGCACCTGAAGCTGAGCCACAGACTGGCACGGGAAAACGGCGTGAAAATGGGTATGCATGTGGCAGAAATGGATCACGAGCAGGAAGCGTGCTTGAAAGAATATGGGAAAACACCTGTAGAGTATCTTGACAGTCTAGGTGTTTTAGATGATAATTTTATTGCGGTGCACTGCGTTAACCTGAGCGAAGGTGACATGGATATATTTGCGTCACGGGGAGTGAGTGTATCCCACAATCCCGGCAGCAACGCAAAGGCAGGGCGGAAAATCTGTCCGGTGACACAGCTTCAAAAAAGAGGCGTAACGGTTGGTCTGGCAACAGACGGACCAATGAGCAATAATACAATTGATATTGTCACGCAGCTGCCCCTGGCTGCCAAACTTCAAAAAATCGCAAATCATGACAGATGCGCCATCTCTGCCGTGGAAGCTCTTCGCATGGCAACCATAGAGGGAGCAAAGGTTCTGGGGCTGGATTCCGTGATCGGTTCATTGGAAAAAGGCAAGCGTGCGGATATGGCGGTATTTGAAACCGAAAGTGTCAATATGAGCCCCATGTACGATCCGTACTATGTGCTGGTGTACAGCGCAAATCCGTCCAACGTATCTCTAACAATGGTAGACGGAGAGATACTTGTCAAGGACAAGGCACTGACAAAAACATCCCTCTCAGAAGTGAGAGCGGAACTTCTCGCCCAACAGGCGCATATTAGCGGTGTTGCTGCCAAGCTATAAGTTTACAGACAGCGAAAGCCGTAAAAGGTAACGAAAATGGAAAAAGAATTTCTAAATTTTCTGGAAAAGAACGAAAATGAAATCTATGCTCTTGGTGATGATTTATTTAACTGCGCGGAATTAGGCTATCGGGAAAAGGAAACAGCGCGGATAATCTGTGAGTTTCTGGATAAAAAGGGGATACCCTATACAAAGGAGCATTCCCAAACCGGAGTTGTTGCCACAATCGGAGAAGGCGGATACCATATCGCGCTCATTGCGGATATGGATGCGGTGCTTGTAGGCGCTGAAGGCGAGAGAATTCCGTTTCATTCCTGCGGGCACAGTGTACAGGTTTCTTCGATGCTTGGAGTTCTTGCGGCAATCCACGAGAGCAGAGCTTTGGAGGGAACCGGTGTAAGGCTCAGCTTCATTGCAACACCTGCGGAAGAATTCATCGACTTGGAATATCGCAATTCCCTGATTGAGGCAGGGCACATACGCTATGCCTCCGGTAAGCAGGATATGATAGCCAATGGGCTTTTTGATGACGTAGACTGCGTATTTAGCATTCATATTACAGGCACGCCGGATGTGAAATTCGATATCGGAAGCACACTTGCCGGTTTTGCTATCAAAAAAGTTGTTTTTCACGGTGAAGCAGCCCACTCAGGAGCGGAAGCGCACCTTGGGAAAAATGCCCTACACGCCGCATCGCTTTGCTTACAAGCGTGCTCATATCTGACGGAACAGTTTCCCCACGAAGGGGGAATACAGCTTCACCCCATCCTCTCAGAGGGGGGAATCTCTATGAACGTGATTCCCGAAAAAGCGGTGCTGGAGACATATATAAGGGCGAACAATAATGAATATCTCTTCAGTGCCTGCGAGAAATTTGATAAGGCGGCAGAGGGCTGCGCTCAGGCTCTGGGGGTTGATTGCGAGATTAAAGATACCACAGGATATATGCCGCTCAAACAGGACAAAAAGCTCACTTCACTTTTGAGCGGGATTCTGAGAGAGAAGCATGGTGAAGAGGATATAGCTGCGGGGATCGTGTCGGGTGCCTCGGGAGACATTGGGGATTTGTCATTTTTGATGCCGTCTATCCAAATGGGTTTTTCAGGATTTTCTGGGCGTATCCATAGTAATGCTTTTGAGATTACAAATAAAAAACTGGCTTATATTGATTCAGGCGCCGCTATCATGGCTCTGGTATTGAAACTGGCGCAGGAGCCCGAACACCGGGTGTATAAAGAAGACTACGAGAATAAAAAAGCGTTTTATTTGAAAACATGGTTACATGATAATTAAATAAACTAAAAAGAAACGAAAGGGGCTTATATTATGCCAACTCCTCATAACAGTGCAAAAAAAGGTGATATTGCAAAAACAGTTCTAATGCCGGGAGATCCCCTGCGCGCGGAATTTATAGCCAACACATATCTGGAGAATGTTGTGAAATTCAATTCAGTACGCGGTATGCTCGGCTTTACCGGAACCTACAAGGGAAAACCGGTATCAATCATGGGAAGCGGAATGGGAATCCCATCTATAGGAATATATTCCTATGAGCTTTTCACAGAGTACGATGTTGATTCAATTGTACGCATCGGTTCCTGCGGTGCCTACGCACCGGAGCTAAAGCTATATGACGTTCTGTTGGTTACAGAATCATTCAGCGAGTCAAGCTATGCAAGATATCAGAACGGCTATGACAAAGACGTTATCGCGGCGAATCCGGCACTTACTGAAAAACTGCGCCAAAGCGCAAAGAACACAGGTCACGCTTTCTCAGAGGGAAGAATACACTCCAATGATATTTTTTACAGAGACAGCTGCATGAACACTGATGTTCCGTACTGGCAGGGTGTCCGTGATGAAAAAGGATGCTTGGCGGCAGAGATGGAGAGCTTTGGACTTTTCCATAATGCCAACATTACAGGAAAACAGGGTGCATGCCTGCTGACTGTTTCCGACTCTGTTGTAAACAGGCAGGAAACCACCGCAGAGGAGCGCGAAAAGAGCTTCACCAACATGATGGAGATCGCTCTGGGAGTACTTCTGGTTTAGTCTTCGATAAATACCTATACCACGATACACAGGGCAATGATATAATCATATACTCTTACCGGCAGAATGATGAGAAAAAAAAAAAAAACTGCCTTCCGCACTCTTCTGAGTGCAAATGATATGGATGTATTAGGTAATATTGTGTTGTATCTGGCAAAGAAGGGAAAAACATGAAAATCATCAACTTCGGCTCTTTGAATATAGATTATGTTTATAGCGTGCCGCATATCGTGCGGCCTGAAGAAACACTGTCAACAATCGGCTTTTCTCAGTTTTGCGGGGGAAAAGGTCTTAACCAGTCCATAGCTGCCGCACGTGCAGGGGTAACCGTTTTTCACGCAGGGAGATATGGTTTTGACGGGGACGTACTGAGGGACACACTGGCAGACAGTGATGTGAAATTGGAGCACCTGCGCAAAAGTGAGGTCATCAGCGGACATGCGATTATTCAGGTAGAATCCAGCGGACAAAACAGCATTCTCATTACAGCGGGGGCAAACCACGAGCTTACGAAGGAATACATTGATGAGGTTTTAAGCGCTGTGGAGCCCGGAGACATTCTTCTTACGCAGAATGAGGTATCAAATGTAGACTACATTATTAGGGCAGGTCATGAGAAGAACGCTGTGGTTGCCTTTAACCCCTCGCCGATAACACCGGAGCTTTTGGAATATCCCCTTGAACTGGTGGATATCCTGATACTCAACGAGGTGGAAGGCAGCGCGATTTGTAAGGATAACAATACAGAGACTATGCTTGATTCGCTGATAAAGATGTTCCCTGAAACCGAAATAGTCCTGACACTGGGGAAAGCCGGTGGTCAACACTACGCAAAAGGTGAAAAAACACGCTATAATTCTGTCCCTGCAACTGCTGTTGATACAACAGGCGCCGGAGACACTTTCTGCGGATATTTTCTTGCAGGAAAGGTTATGGGGCTGCATACAGATGAAATCTTAAAAAGAGCAAGCACAGCGAGCAGCATCGCAGTGTCCAGAGCCGGAGCATCCACATCCATACCCTCTATAGATGAAGTGCTTAGCCGGATTTCAAACAGTCTGACTGAAGAATAAGTACATATTGTCAAGCAGAGATATAATAAGCACGGAGGAGCTGGTGAAACAGTTCCTCCGTGCTTCTTTTTGTCGAAAAAATATATTTTTAGACAAACTGAGTTCTCGAACTGCGGTTCTCGCAGAGGAAGCCTCCCGAGGCACATGTCCCCGGGAGGCTTGAGATATCACGTTTTTAGTTCTGGCTGCACGATATGCACTCCCTCCACAAAAAATCTTTCGCATTGCGAAAGGACGGGGAAACCGTGCTTTTCATATTATCAGGGGATTTACAAGTAACAGGCTATTCGCCCTTGATGACAACGGGGACACCGCACACAAGGCGCACTACCTTGTCGGCGTGCTTGGCAAGATTGATGCAAAGCCTGCCTGTCGCCTCCCGCCAGTCTCTGCCTTCCGGAGTAAAGGGAATAACCCCGCTGCCGACCTCGTTGCAGATTACCACTTCTTTTTCCATAAGCTCCGGTAAAAGTGAAAGGCAGTTTGAAGGGTCTTCTTTTACAATACTTTGAAGGTTATATACCACAGGGCGCTTGTCAACAACACCGTCAGCGATTTGCTCCGGTGTATAACCCAGTGATGAAATACATAATCCTTCTTGCCTGAGGCAAGTCCTCCAACTACAAGAATCAAGAAAAGACCACCCTTCATTTTAAGTGAAGCCGGATGTCCGGCTGAATATTAACAGAATTAGCGTGCCGAGAAGTTTATACAGATAGAAATTCTTCGGGGAGAGAGCCTTTCAGCAGCAGCGGAATACCGCAGCACATCTCACAAACGCAGTCGAAACGCTCTGCAAGTTCGGAGTTTATTTCTCCCACAGTCTGTACATAAAAGATTACGTCTTCATCGTAATCCAAACCGTCGCTGGATACGTCATTAGTAATCACAATCAGGTTATCAAACTTCTGTGCCAGCAGTTCTATTCCCTGGAGGATTTTTTGTTTGGCGTGTGTGCCTGCTCCGTTTGACTCGAAAATTTCATTCGCAGTAAGGTGGCACAGACACTCAAGAAGAACCGTGCCGCCTTGGGGCAGATTTAGTCCGGCGATATCGGTGTAACGTTCGATAGTGACAAATCCTGTGCTTTCACGGTGCTTCTGATGGCGCAGAACACGCCGGTGGTCATCACTGCTCCGTGGAATCATTGCCGCTACATAATACCGGGGCTCCGGCATGCGTGCGGCGATGGATTCGGCTAATGTGCTTTTTCCGCAGGCTGACCCGCCGGTAAATAAAATTCTCATCTATTTCATCCTAGTACTTTTAATCAGAGGCTCACAGCAGGAGGCATTTAGCCTTCCTCCCACTGTGCCAGCATCTCAAGCATCCAGCTGTAAACATCCATATTATATACTGACTTTAAGTTTTCGCGGGTTATAACATCTTTCAGCTTGCCGGAAGAGACAGCCCTTCCGCCGTCCAGTAAGATAGCATCAGTGCCGTATGCCCGCGCGAGGCTAAGGTCGTGAACTACAGACACAACTGCCCGTCCCGGTTCTTTAAGCCACTCACTTATAAGTTCAAATACCTGTTTTTGGTAGACAAGATCGAGGTGGTTTGTTGGCTCGTCCAGAATCAGAAGCTTGGGGTTTTGTGCGAAAATCTGCGCCAAAAACGTGCGCTGGAGTTCACCGCCGGATAATGTCAGTACCGACTGATTTTCAAAGGGAAGCATACCCGTTTTTTCCAGTGCTTTACGGACTACTTCTTTTTCATTTTCCTTGGATGACCCGAAAATTCCCTCAGTGTAGCTGTACCTTCCGATATTAACAACCTCACCTACTGTGAAGGCATACGTTACATAATGGTTTTGGGAGAGAATGCCGATATTCTGTGCGATTTGTATAGGCTTCATCTTTGCCACATTTTGCCCGTTGTAGCTGACTGTGCCGGTGTAGTGAACGCCTTGGGATATGGCGTTTACTATGGTGCTCTTGCCGGCACCGTTAGGGCCGACCAGCATAATCCACTGCCCTTCACTGACAGTGAAATTCACGTTGTCTACAATGGCTTTACTCCCATATTTTACGGTCATGTTTTTCACTTCAAGCATGATTATCTATACCTCCTTGAAGAATAGAAGATATACACAAACACAATTGAACCGATAAAAGAGGTCACAACACCTACAGGGAGTTCCAGAGGACTGAGCATAGTTCTGGCAGCCAAGTCTGCGAGCATGAGAAATACAGCGCCGGAGAACATGGATGCAGGCATCAGCCGCTTGTGGTTGGGACCTACAATCATTCTGGTCATGTGGGGCATGACAAGACCGACAAAACCGATGGTACCGCCAACAGAGACGCAGATACCTATAATTGCGGATACAGTTATCAGTATAATCATCTTAACCCGTTTAACATCCACGCCGACTTGCCGGGCATTGTCTTCTCCAATGGCAAAGGCGTTCAGCTCTCTGGCGTGACGAATCAGAATTGTTCCGAGAATGAGAAGTGAAAACAGGAGAAGAAGCACATTGGTGTAGTTACTGCCGGAGAGGGAACCCATAGTCCAAAATGTAATAGTCTTCATTTTTTCATTGGAGAACACGGTGATGAAGCTTATTATACTCGTTGCAAACATCGAGAATACAACACCTATAAGGATTATTGTGTTGGTAGACAGCGAATTGTCAAGTTTGTAAGCAAGGGATAAAATCGCAACCAGTGAAAAGAAGGCAAATATCATAGCCATAATCACTGTGCCCGCAAATGGAAGTCCGGGAATGTTGATGCCCGCCGCTATGGCGATAACCGCGCCAAGGGCAGCGCCGGAAGATACTCCAAGAGTCGAGCCGTCCGCCAGGGGATTTCGCAGAAGACCCTGAAGGGCGCATCCGTAAAGAGCATATGACGCGCCGACAAGCGCCACGCAAATAACACGGGGCAGGCGTACAGATATAATTATCGAATGGGCGATACCCTCCGGAATAGGCAGCTTCCAGATGGTATTCCATATTGCTGTTGCGGTGTCAAGTACAGGGATATTGACGCTGCCTATGCAGACACACAAAATCAAAGTGATAAGGGTAGCTGCTCCGAAAAGGAGATATTCAATTGGACCAAAACGCTCGAAGTTTTTCTTCATGCTTTACTTCCTTATGAAAAAGGGGCGGATTTAGGAGCGTTGTTTTATGAAAACTCGTAGGGGCGAACTTTATTCGCCCGAGGGCGGTCACAGACCGCTCCTGCAATTTGTTTTCCTGTCTCAACGCACCCTTCCCGCCCTTTTTTCTTCAAAGTCTTTACACAGCTATAGTTTGGATATTAGTCGGCGTATATGAAATTATACAATTCTTTTGCAGCGTCAGCCAGTCTTGGACCCGGACGCGCTATTTCATTCTGTGAAGCATTATGAACCTTGCCGTTTTTGACAGCAGTAATATCCTGCCAGCCTTCACGGCCCAGTATCTCTTCATCCGGTGCGGGACCATCGCCGAAATACATTTCAATCGTCAAGATATAATCGGGATTGCGGTCTATAACCTGTTCCTGAGAAACTGCCTGCCACCCCTCAACATCTGAGAAAATGTTCTTCACGCCGACCATTGTAGCAAGCTCGTCCATAAAGGTTCCGCTGCCGGATGTCCAGGGGTCGCCCCACTGCATTGAAGAAACCTCAAAGTATATTGTCTCGCTTCCATCACCGGCAGAGTCATTGGTAATCTGCTCAAATGTGGCTTTCATTTCAGTAATAATCGCAGCGGCTTCATCATTCTTGTCTGTCAGCTGACCGATGATCTCGATTGCGGTATAGACACCGGCAATATCCACGGCTTCACTGACAACGCATTTGATACCGGCGTTTTCCAATGTGGCTATCTGCTCTTCGTTCTGTGCCATAGTGTTCATCAGAACAACCTGAGGAGCAAGAGCAATCACTTCTTCTATGTTGGTTTCCGCTCCGGAATCAACAGCAGGAACCGAAAGCACATCCTCAGGATAGTCACAGAATGCACCGCGCCCTACAAGGAGGTCTCCAGCGCCGATAGCGTAGATTATTTCGCAGTCTGCTGCGGTGAGTGCGACAACACGCTCAACAGGAGCGTCAAATGTGATTTCGCGTCCGGTCATGTCTGTCACGGTGAATGATGTGTCGGCGGCATCATTTGTTGTCTCTGCTGCATCTTCAGTTACATCAGGGGTGCCCTCTGTTATTACTGGTGTTTCGTCTGCCGGTTCATCTTTTTTCTCTGCATTGCTGCATCCCGCGAATATTGTGATGACCATGATCATCATAAGCAGGAGCGCGATAGATTTTTTTGCTCTCATTTTGGTTCATCCCTTCTTTCATTACTCAAATGAATAGGTCTGTGAGGAAAAAGAAAAAGCTGCACCCCAAAGATCGAGAAGCAACTTGAATTTAGCAATGGCGTTTAGCGAGTTCGACCATGCATAGCTTCATCCCAACCCCAGAAGAAATATATGTGTAAACAGGTCTCCCGACTTAGCTTCATCCTACTTAGGCGTCTTCCCATCGCTCCGACAGTGACTTTTTGCCTGTTCGTCTGCTTCACGGTTACTGGGTCAGTCCGGAAATTTCATCCGATTCCCCCGGCGTATTTCGCCGGCATCTTTCGATGCAGATACACATGCTATTCATTTGTAAGGTCACTATACCACAATACGGTGATTATAGTCAATTACAATACCTGAGGCTAGTGGAGGTTTTTTACAAAACCATATAAACAAGTCTATTATGATAGCGGGCCTTGCCAAATAAGATACATAAATGAAATAAGCTGTTATCTGGAACTTTCAGATAACAGCTTATTTCATTTATATCATTTCCGTAACAAAACCAACCATTATATTCCTTTATTCACTTGGGTACTATATAATGAATGAGCACGTTGGAACACAGGCTTATCACCATAGGGAAGGAACCGGACATGGGCAATAAGAAGATGTTCAAAAAGAGCAGTGGGAATACCTTTCTGTTTTCGCGCAAAACCTTGTGTATTTGCGTTGTGATCCTGTTTGTGCTGTCACTGCTGCCGGTACTGGTTATTTCAAGGTATAATCATCCCAGTGCCGACGACTTTTCATATGGCGACCACACATTTCAAACATGGAAAAGCACACATTCTATCATTGAGACAATGTCGGTGGCAGGCGCGGTGACAAAGAACATATACTATGCCTGGCAGGGAACATTTTCCGCAGTGTTTTTGATGGCGCTCAATCCGTCGATATTTGGTGATTCACTATATATGCTTGTTCCGATTGTTCTAATTGTTCTTTTCATTTTTGCTGTCGCTTTTTTCCTGAAGGTTGTCTTAGTGGATTATTTAAATGCGGATAAGTACATCTGGTGTATATTCTCTGTGATAATATGCTTTCTCTCCATGCAATTTATGATATCTCCGGTACAGGGATTTTTCTGGTATAACAGCGCAATGTACTATACCGGATTTTACTCTGCCGCACTTATTCAGTTTGCGCTGATTTTGCAGTTAATTACTACGGACAACAAAAGAAAAGCCGCTGTTTACGCGGTTTTGGTGACTATTCTGTCAATTATAATTGGCGGCGGGAATTTTATAGTGGCTCTTTTGTCAGCAGAGATTGCAGCGCTGGCTTTGGTCTGTTGTGTCATTTTTAGACGTGATAGGCTTTTAAAACTTTTGCCGTGCTTTTTCATGATATGTGCTGCTTTTTTAGTTAATATTTTAGCTCCGGGAAATTTCATCCGTCAACAGAATAATCAAGGGATGGGAGCAATTGAGGCGATTACATCATCTTTCCAGTTCGCATTGGACTTCATCAAAAATTTTGTTCGTGCACCTGTATACATTGCGATTATTGGTATCATGCCGGCAATCTATAAAATAACGAGAGACAGTAAATATTCTTTCCGGTTACCGGTTTTTGTGACAATTCTGCTGTACTGTGTTTATGCAAGTACGTTCACACCAAGCCTTTACGCAATGTCATATATTGGGCCTGAGCGTGTTCTGAATATTAATTATTTCGTTTTTGTGATAGCATTGTTCTTGGCTGCTGTTTATTGGTGCGGCTGGGTTTCAAAAAAAGCGTTTTCAATGACTGCGAAGTCATCAGAAAAAAGAACAGAGATCAGTAAATATGCCGAACCTGTTGTGGTGGGCATTCTGGTATTATGTTTTGCTTTCGGGTGTTTTGCTATGATAAGAGAGAATGTCGATTCCATTATGAGTTTGAGTGTGGTTAGATCACTTGTCAGAGGGGAGGCAAACACATATCATCAGGAATATCTGTCCCGCCTTGAAATTTATAATGATCCCAAGATAGCGCATATGGAAATTCCGGCATTTACAGTGAAACCAAAGGTGCTGTTTTTCGATGATATTACAGATGATGCGAGCGACTGGAAGAATGTTGCACTTGCCGGTTTCTACAGTAAAGAGACAGCGGTGCTGATAGAATGAATGACCATCGCAAGCTGAGAGTATAGTTTATATTTATCCCTTTCGGCATAATGTGACAGAAAAATGTGGGAGGTATAGAGTTATGAAAAAATCAAATGCTTCTAACTATTGCGCATGGATTCTTTCTATTATTGGGACGCATATAATCCAAACAACAATTAATGTGTATCTAAGCCGATTTTGCTTAGATGTTCTGCAAATGAACCCTCAGGAGATTGACTCAATTTCAAAGATGATGATGTGGGTCTCAATAATTTGTGTATTTCTATATATTGCGTTTGGCGTTATAATGAATAATACCCTGCTGAAAGCAGGTAAAGCAAAGCCGTGGTTAATGGGTGTGAGTATCCCAACTGCTGCTTTTGCCTGTCTGTTATTTTTTGTCCCGGAAAACATATCAGTGAATATGCAGCTTATATATATCTCTGTATTTTATGTTCTCTTCCAGACAGGTTTGACAATTCTATTAATAGCCAGAAGCTCGTTATTAGTTCTTATGAGTGATAATTTAAGAACCCGTTCATTATTATCNTGGACTAATACGTTTGTAATAGCAGTACTGCCATTTACCGGTGCATTAATAATGCCATATGGCACCCCTAGCGGTTATCGTACTTCTGTTATTGCTATTATGGGATTTTGCACCTTTGTTTTAGTGATATCGGGGGTGCTTGTGAGAGAACAGCATAGTATAGAAGATAATTCAAGAGAAATGAAAAAGCTACAGGCAATCGGAAAAATGGAACAACTGAAAATCGTAGCTGCAAATAAGTATTGGGTTTTAATTACTGCAATATCTATAATTGGAATAATATCTAACAGTCTTCAAGCAGCAAGCTATGGCAGCTTTGTGATTCATTATATGAACAACCTGCAAGTATTTAGTTATGTTCCCAACATAAAGAGCATTGTGGGTGTTGCTGTTCTTTTATTGATACCATTTACATTGTATTGGCATGATTCGTTAAAAATGGTTATTACAGGCAGGATAATCCTCGCCCTGAGCAGCATTATCTGTATCTTCACAAGCCCTAGTAGAGTGATATTGCTCTACATAGGTGTTGCTTTGCAGAAAGTAAGTGAAGGCTTTACCTCTGTTAATGCGGCAGTAGACGCAAGATTAGTTGATTATATTGAGTATAAACATGGCGTTCGGCAAGTGAATCTTGTTAACGCTGTCTATTTAAGCATGGCAAGTATCAGCACTTTGGTTTCTAATTTATTCATAATAAAAACCGACCCCTATGCCCAGGGAACCGACCCTGCTGTTGTTGCAGAGCTCGGAAAAACGGCTTATTACATGTATCTTGTGATTCCATGTATTTTGGCAATTATAATAGCAGTTTTAACATTACGCTTTGACCTTACTGAGAAGAAAATCAACAGTATGAGAGAGGCAACCATAGAAAAAAACGAGCTATCCAATATATGATTATAATGACATAGATATGCAAACGGTTTAGTGTTATCAGTGCATCCATAAGTGAAACACCAATAATACCTATATATGAGTGCTTTGCTGCATTTTAATTTTTGAATGGAGTTGTTCTCTAATGGAGTTTATTTCTGACAGTCTTGTTATACTTGCAATAATACTCGTTTATGTTGCTGTGCCGGCTATTTTCCAGTTTTTATGGTTGAGCATTTTTAAACCGCTTATCGTTAAGCTAATACCTGCGCTCATCGCCATTCCCGTGTGGATCATTTGTGTGTTAGGCTCATATGATATAATTAAGCTTCCGGAAACAAGCACAATCTTTGATAGTGGTTTTTTTGCAACCTACGACTACATAGCAATTGCAATAATTGGGATCCCCGCTATCATTGGAATTGCTCTTGCTTGGTGTGTTTATATATTTTTACAAAAGTTAAAAAAGAGTAAGTTAAATCAGGATAGTAAAAAATGAAATCGAAGATATACCTGAGGCAGTAATATAAACATCAAAATTAAATTAGTGGCAGCGGCATCAAAGTGCCGCAGCCACTATTCATTACTATAAAAGCAATCAGAAGTAAGCAAAAGCTGAATACTAGGAGCTTCTATCCCTATAAAATATACGGCGCGTCTGGAACAGCGGGTTGAATATCTGCTGAAACAGATGCGCTTTGCGCGTCATCGGCAATTTGATGCCTTTTGCAAATTATGATATAAGTTTTTTATCAAAGGTGTTATTTCACATTTCATTTTAAATGTTTGCAGTCATATACTCATATAGAGCAACAAGAAATGCGGCATCTTTTGTATTCGTTGTGGGTTGTATTCCCAGAAGTTCTCTAATTTTTTTCATGCGGGCAACAACGGTGTTTTTATGCATGTAGAGCTTTGTCGCCGCTACTTCCGGTTTCATATTGGATTCGATCATCGCGCTTATTGTATCGCGAAACATGTCAACTTCCAAACTATCCTTTATTAAATCAGTATAATATGCAAAAAAAGAATTTAAGAGCTTTGCATCTATTTGACTGACTGAATATTCGATATAATAATCTCTTAAATAGATAACATCAAATGTGTGATGGTATTTCTGGCTCTTGAGCCAGGACATGCATTTAAAGATTTCTCTGAATTCCAACAGAGAGGACTGCGGTATGCCGCAAATAAAACGGACGATACAGTCGCTGCTGACAAAGCGCATGGACAAATGTTTGCTGATTTCACCTACGACCTCTTGCGCATAAGTGTCGTATTCGACTTTGTAAACAGATGGCAGACTAAGCAACAGAAGAGCATTTTGCTTGTCAATCGGTAATAAAATATCCTGTGAATCAGCCTTAAACCTGCTGCTGTATAAATCAATGAGCAGTTCAATACCGTCACAGGCATTCACTCCGGAAAGGGTGATTAAAATGGGAAACCGGAGATAGTTACATCTAACCCCAATCTGTTCGGCAATTTTAGTGACACGGGCGGGATTCATAGGGCTTTCCAGAAGCAACGCATAGGTTAGCTTGCTGCTGTCGTTTCTGGTCCAGTACATTTCATTGTCTTGTTCTTGATATTCAAGCATAGATTCCAGCGCAAACTTAATTGTTTTTGCCACCTGAAGAACTTGGCTCGGGTTGCCGGATACGCCAATAATACCTATAGGGTCATTTCCCATCATCATAAGAAGGTTGACACCGGGGTATTTTACGCCTAATAAATCATCGCTGATGGTATCGGTTTGATGCACCAGCTGCTTTCCTTTCAGCATTCTATGGGCAATAATATGGAAATCTCCAATACGCTCCGTATCGGAACTGGCGATAATTACGCCTTTCTCGTTCATAATATTTACGTGATAGTTTAGCTGGCGGTATACTTTCTCTACAAAATTCTGAGCAAATGATATCTTAAACATAAAGGAGGTGTTTCCTTTCAAAAATCTATGTAAAATCCATAACAAAGTCTGATTTTTTCACTAGATACCATAAAAAATATAAGTTAAGCTCTTTGTTGTTCCGGGAATTTATTAGCCACAAGCTTTCTATTGTGGGTTTATATCACTGTTTTTGTGCAAATTATTGTGTTTTGAATACAACGTAGCCATCATATGTGTATGTTACCATAAGTATAGTGAATGTGGCAACGTTTTGTGGCAAATATAGCTAAACATTTCTCACAAAACTTCTTTAGAGACACTGCGGATCCGGACCGCTGATGTGATGTCACAGGATTAAAACACATCAAGGAGGACAACATGACCTTTAGACAGTCAATTATCGACACAATTGAAGGTAAGCCCACAGATGAGCTTTTGTTTATCCCCAGGTTGGATTTGTGGTATAAAGCAAACGCCCGAGGAAATAGTCTGCCGGAAAAATACAAAAATGCGTCTCTAATGGATATCGTTGACGATTTAGGTGTGGGATACCACTGCCTGCTGCCTGATTTCAGTGATTTTGAGGAGCCATATGGTGACCTTGATATTGGTCTTGGAGTATATCACTTAAATGTTAATTGTTATGAGACAGTATTCCATAATATAACACGCTCTGTTGAAAGAAGCAACAGCGGGAGCCTTCGTGTTACATATCACACCCCCAAAGGAGATATCTCCACAACTTGTGTTCACGATGAGCGCATGAAGCAGGGGGGAATAACTTTATGGGTTACCTCAGAACACGCGGTCAAGTCCGAGAATGACTGGGACGCTTTGGCGTATATATTTGAAAATGCTGAGATAGTGCCGCGCTATGACAGACTTGAAAAGTTCCAGGAATATATTGGCGACAGAGCTGAAGCAGTGGCATATGCGCATACGCAGGCCTGTGCTATGCACCTGCTCATTAAAGATTTGATGCCGATTACCGATTTCTATTGCACATTGCTTGAGGATGAAGAGGCTTTGGCACAGTTGGGAGCACGAATCGAACCGTATATGGATAGATTGTTTGATGTGGTTTCCAATGCTCCGTCACGGCTTATTTTCAGCGGCGGAAATTACGATGCGGCGGTAACAGCGCCGGTGTTGTTTAAAAACCATATGCTGCCGCAGATTCAGAAGAGAGCAGATGCCGCACATTCAATGGGCAAATTCCTTATCTGCCATACAGACGGCGAAAATACCGGTCTGATGGACGATCTGGTTGCAACAAGGATGGATGTTGCCGACTCTATATGCCCTGCGCCAATGGGCAAGATTGACCTCTCCGAATATCTGGAGAGATTTAGAGATAAGATCACGATATGGGGAGGCATCCCTTCGGTAATCATGATGGATGATATTATGAGCGACAAGGATTTCTATAGCTATATTGACTCTATGTTTGAAAAACTTGGTGACGGCAGACGTGTTGTTTTATCCGTAGCGGATACACTGCCGCCTGCTGCCAGATTTGATAGGGTGGAACACATATTAAAAATGGCTCGGGAATTTGGCCCTGTGAAATGAGGAATCAGCAGGTACATTAATTAAAAGTCAATTAATATTTTGAGGGGGATAAATCATGAAAAGCAAACGTGTATTATCAATGTGCATGGTCCTGTTAATGTTGGCGCTTCTACTGTCAGGCTGCAACAAACCACCGGAAAAACAAGAAGAATCCGCAACAAAAAGCGAAACAGGCACAACAACAAGAACGGATGAAACCATTGTGTTGAAACTGGCACACCATAACCCGATCGACGGCGCATATGATGTTTCCATAAAGCATTTTGCCAATCTTGTGAATCAGAAAACCGACGGAAAAGTAGTTATTGATATATATCCGGCGGCACAGCTTGGCGGAGAACGCGATGTTCTTGAAGGATTGAAGCTGGGAACTATTGATATGACCCTTAATACTTCAGCTTTGATAATGAATCTAACCCCGGAGTTTGGACTGCTGGATTTGCCTTTCCTTTTTGAGGATTACGAGCATGCAAGAGCCGGCTTGGAAGGTGAAGGCGGTCAGATGCTGGCAGATAAACTGCTCGATGATCATGGCATACGTATGCTTGCGAGCTGGTGCTCAGGCTTTCGTGTTATGCTGACAACACACAAAGAGATAAAAACTCTGGAGGATTTCAAAGGACTGAAAATGCGTGCGCCTGAGACTCCTGTTTATATTGATATGTTTGTTGCTCTTGGCGCAAACCCGACTCCCATTCCATTTGGCGAGGTATATACCGCACTGCAAACCGGCGTTGTGGAAGGTGTCGAGGTTGCAGCAGAACCTATATATACCAGTAAATTCCATGAAGTTGGCAAGTACATAACAAGAACAAACCATATTTTCAGCACAATGTGCCCGCTCATCAACGAAGCAAAATTCCAATCTCTGTCACCTGATATTCAGGAAGCTATTCTGGAAGCTATGGTAGAAGCAACAGACTTTGAATGGGAGTTATTCATTGAGTCTGATGCAAAGGCAATGCAAGCTATGGTTGACGCGGGATGCATATTGACAGAAATAGACCGCGAACCCCTTAGCAAGGCCTGCGAGTCTGTTCATGCCAAGTATGAGACAGAATATAACGCTTCTGAGCTTCTTGCAAAGCTGAAAGGCTAAAAGACAGACGGCTTGCATACCTGGTTTCTGCATGATGCCGCTTTGTCAAGCAGCAATAGTGACTTCATAAAAGAGGAGAAAAATATGGTGAATAAGGCAAAAAACAGCGCATTCTGGCGCGGTTATTTTCGCATGACCGGAGGGCTTGAGAAAGCAATTGAATGGATATCGGCAATTGCTTTTTTTGGAATTACATTCGTTACTCTGTTACAGGTCTTGTTTAGGTTTGTTCTGCATTCCCCGCTGATTTGGTCGGAAGAAATGACAAGATATTTAGGAATATTCGTTGTAATGCTTGCGACTTCCAACGCTTTGAAACACAATGAACACATAGGTATTGACGTTCTTTCTTCAAAACTTCCACCATCTATGGACAGACCGGTTCAAGTTTTCTATAGTTTGGCTGTTATTGGTGTTATGGGATTTCTTTCGTATAATTGTCTTTCACTGACAATAAGCAATTTCCACATCCCAACACCGGCAATGCGCATTCCGATAGGCATACCATATATTGGCATGTCAATTGGCTGTATAGCTTCAATGCTTGCGGGCGTATTTAACCTTATAGAAACGATATTTAATGTCAAACCGGATGAAATAGGGGAGGATGGCGTGTAATGTTCTTGATTATACTACTGTTAGTCTTGTTTTTTGTGCTGATGTTTACCGGCATGCCCATCGCTATTGCAATAGGAGCATCATCAATTATCACGCTGCTTGCACAGGGAAATCTCCCCGCAATTGTCGCTCCTCAGCGAATATTTGTTATGCTGGACTCCTTTTCGATGATGGCAGTACCGCTGTTTATATTAGCGGGAGAGGTTATGACCAAGGGCGGAATTACCCAGAGATTGGTAAAATTCGCTTCGACAATGGTCGGTCACATCAAGGGAAGCCAAGCGCAGGTTACAATTGTGTCCAGCATGCTGATGGCTGGTGTTTCAGGCTCTGCTTCTGCTGACTGCTCCGCAATCGGATCTATTCTGGTTCCGGCAATGCTGGATGAGGGCTATGACAAGGATTATGCTGTGGCAGTTCTCGCATCTGCATCAACGATTGGGCCAATCATTCCGCCTAGTATTATGATGGTTATCTATGGCTCGATGACCAGCGTATCAGTCGGTCAAATGTTTATTGGCGGAATTATACCGGGGCTTATGTTTGGATTCTCCCTTATGGGACTGTCTTATTACTATGCCGCAAAGCGCGGATATCCCGTACATAAACGTGCAACCGGCGCAGAAAAACTGGCGGCACTCAAAGATGCATTCTGGGCACTGCTTATGCCGATAATCATTTTAGGCGGTCTGTTAAGCGGCGTGTTCACACCGACAGAAGCCGGTGCGGTTGCCTGCCTGTATGCTTTTATTGTTGGTTTCTGCACAAAGAATATTAAAATCAGAGACCTTAAAGACATTTTCTATCGTGCTGCGGTGGCTACAACAATTCCAATGCTCATCATTGGCATTGCTGCTATCTTTGGATGGCTGCTGACAATAAACAATTTCCCGGCGTTTGTTGGAAATGCGCTTCATGGACTTACACAGGACCCCAATGTATTCGCCTGATTATTGTAGCTTTCCTGCTGTTTATCGGTCTTTTCATGGAGTCAAATGCTGCACTGATTATCATGGTTCCTGTATTGGCTCCAATGGCGGCATCATTTGGTTTTGATCCGGTACATTTTGGCGTTTTAACTGTGGTAACGCTGCTTATCGGTGCAGTTACACCGCCGGTTGGCATACTACTGTTTATTTCAACGAGCCTTGCAAAGGCAAAGGTCGGAGAAGTGATGAGACTGGTCTGGCCATATGTATTTCTGCTGTCAGTTTTGACTGTTATAATTTCACTTGTTCCGGCACTTGTTACTTGGCTGCCAAACCTGGTTATGGGTTAAACATAGTTTTGCCACTAATATATCTACAAAGGAGTATATAAATGAAAGCGAACATGTTGCCCAAAGAGCGGGTAATGGCCATATTCAAAGGGCTTGAGACAGACAGGGCCACGGCGATCAATCCAACCTCTGTTTTGACAATGGATAGTATGAATGCTGTTGGCGTTAAATGTCCGGATGTGCATCTGGATGCAGATAAAATGGCGGCGGCAGCCGCAGCCGGACATGAGCTCTGCGGGTTTGATTCAGTGATGCCTAAGTTCGGAGTGGTACACTCAGCCGCTGCTCTGGGCGCAGAAGTGGAATGGGGCGATGGCGACTCTATGCCTATCATCCGAAGACATCCGATTTCCGATCCGGATCAGTTTAAAATGCCTGACGATTTTCTTGACCGCAAAGAAGTCAAAACAGTACTTGATGCCATAAAACTGCTTAAACAGCGGTATGGAGACAGTGTAGCAATTATTGGTAAAGTTTTTGGACCATGGACAACTGCCTATAATATGTGCGGCACACAGGAGTTCCTGATAGAGACGGCTTTGGATCCAGATAAGGCAAAGCAGTATCTGGAGATATTTACACCAGCGTCCGTTCGGTTTACCGAAGCCCAGTTTGAGGCGGGTGCGGACATAATATTATGGGGAGATCATGTCAGCGGAGATCTATGCAGCCCTGAAGCGTATGTGGATTTTTTGCTTCCTGTGCATCAGAAAATAAACAATCAACTGCTGAACAAGAGCGGTCCTGTAATACTTCATGCCTGCGGCAAGACCATTGACCGTCTGAAATACATCGCAGATTCCGGTTTTGAGGCGTTCCATTTTGATTCACGCAACGATACAAAGCAGGCGCTGCAGGAGGTTGGCGGGAAAATTCTGCTGACAGGCGGAGTCAGTAACGCAGATGTGCTGTACCGCGGTACACCGGAGGATGTAATCAGGCAGACAACAGAGCTTCTCGACAACGGGATTAGACTGATTTCTCCTGAGTGTGCAATCCCGATTCGTACCTCGAATAAGAATCTTATTGCGCTGACACAGACTGTGGAAAACTACAAGTATTGACACAAATTAAACAGCAAATACGTAAATAAATTTGGACTTCAAATTTCGAGCAGATTTAAAAACTGCCCAAAATTTGAAGTCCTTTTTTGTAATGTATGAATTAGCACAAATTATAATTACTTTAGTTAGCAAATATGGGTTCGCACCTATTTATACGGCGTTACCCTTGAGGTGTTGAGAGAAGCTCGCCGCCAATATGGCTTTTTTGCCGGCACTATTTTTATGCTTTAGGTAAGAGAATATTTCCCGGAATATTCCTCATACATCTCCAAAAAGGTGCTGTCAACTTCTCCGCTCTTCACCTTTTTCAAATAAGCATGTGCGTTAAGCTCCCCGTGCGTGTTCAACTCAATGACACTGACCGCAATATTTGAGCAATGGTCCGCCACGCGCTTAAGGTTCGTCAGGATATCCGATAGCACAAACCCAAGCTCTATTGTACATGCACCGCGCTGCAACCGTTGAACATGCCTGTCCCTAATCTCGATTCGCAGCATATCAATTACCTGTTCAAGCGGTTCGATTTGCGATGCAAGCTCGATATCATTATTTATGAAGCATTCCACCGAGTTTGTCAAAATCTCTGTAACTGCTGCGGAAATGACACTGATTTCCTTTTCTGCCTGTTCGGAAAAATGAACCTTTTTGTCATTCATTTCTTGAGCTGCTTGAACAATATTGACAGCATGGTCACTAATTCGCTCAAAATCCCCTATTGCATGGAGCAGCTTTGAAACCTCTCGGCTGTCTCTCACAGACAATTCATGCATTGAAACCTGAACGAGATACGACCCAAGCTTGTCCTCATATACATCAACCTTGCGTTCAATGTCGATGATTGCATCGGCTTCACTATCGTTGTAAGCATTGAGCGCAGCCAAGGAACCGGCAAAAGCCTCGCTTGACATTCTTCCCATATCGCTCACTGAGCTGAAGCATTGGGAAATCGCAACTGTCGGTGTCGCTAACAACCGCGGATCAAGCATTTTGAATTTATCATCGTCTTTATCGCCCCGAACGGCAAACTGTGCAAGCTTTTCGAGTTGTTTTACAAATGGGAAAATCAACAACGTTGAGAGTATATTGAACAGCGAGTGAACAACAGCGATCCCAAAAACGCTGATTGAGTCGTTAAGGAAGGTGAAATCAAAAATCGCATTGGCGATGTGAAAAGGTATGAGAATCGCTATAGTTCCTATTATGTTGAATAAAAGATGCGCAACAGCTACTCTTTTTGCATTTTTGTTTGTACCTATGGAGGAAAGAACTGCCGTGACGCAGGTTCCGATATTTTGTCCCATAATTATGGGAATTGCCGCGCCGAAAGTGACACCGCCCGAAAGGGCAAGCGCCTGTAACATGCCGATAGAAGCGGTAGAGCTTTGGATGATACCGGTAATAACCGCTCCCATCAGAACGCCAAGGAATGGATTTGAAAATAAAACCAGTGCGTTTGCAAATTGAGGGAGTGCGGAAAGCCCCTTAACCGAATCTCCCATTATCTGCATGCCGAACATCAGTATGGAAAATCCGAGCATCATGGATGCAACCTCTTTATTCCGTTTTGATGTAAACAGCATAATAATGCCGATAAACGCTACAATAGGCGCAAAAGTGCTCGGCTTGAACAATGAAACAAAAAAGTTATCGCTTTCTATTCCGGCAAGGCTCAAAATCCATGCAGTCACAGTAGTGCCTATATTGGCGCCCATGGTAACGTTTATTGCCTGACTAAGCTGCATAATGCCGGAGTTTACAAATCCGACAAGCATAACAGTAGTTGCGGAGGAGGACTGAACCACCGCAGTTACAAGCATACCGACAAGCACACCCTTGATTGGCTTTGTTGTTAAACCTTCTAAAATGGGTTTTAACCTATTTCCTGCTCGCTGCTCCAAAGCCTCGCCCATTATTTTCATGCCAAAAAGAAAAAACGCCAAACCACCGAACAGTGAAAACACATTGTAAATTGTCATCGCACAAACTCCATTTTTTTATTTTCTGCCTCATTAAATTTCAATTTATCGCTAAATTACTGAAAAGCACGAAGAGCACTTTTCCCTAACACTTCATCAGTCAGCTGATAACATAATCAGTTGATACGTCAGCAAACACAAACATGCACAGGATATATTTTTTAATATTACTTGTCCTGAAATATCCTTCCACAATAAAAAACATCATTACCGGTGCAGTTAATCGCCCTATGATATGCATGAGTAATGCCGCGCCGTCAGCACTATATCCGGGGAAAAATACCCATGCCAAATGGTCGATAGTCATAGCGGCAATGGCTATCATTTTTAAAGTGTTTGAGGTTAAACCGTGCTTAATTAATATTCTATAATTCCCTGCGAAAACATAGATAATCGACCTTTAACAACAAACAGGTTACAATACGTAACTAATGGTTTTACTCCATATTATTAAGATTATAGCATATTGTCGTTCTCTAAGCAATGAATCATTTTCTGTCTGTTATGCCTATCCAGACTGCAAAGGAGCAGGTAGTATTTTCCTGCAAAACAAGACTGTTTTCCTTGCGGATTTCTTCCGTGAAATGCGAAACACCGCCTCACATTTTTTTGGCGGTGTTTCAATAAGGACATGTTGGTGGAGACACCCCAACCAAATCCGAACCCAAAGCAGCCTCAACATCCGCAAGCGATATCGTCTCTGTGCCGCCCTTAAAATTGTAGGCGAAAACAATCTTATCTTCAAAGAGATAGATTGAGTTTATGAACGTATCAATAATCTGCATCTGATAATCGCGGCTGTTTACATCACCGTATTTGAATTGACTAATCCAATCAATAACCAGTTCCTTTGTATAATGTGGTCTTTGAATCTGCGTTTGCAAAATGCTGATTTCCAATTCCTCTTTTTGCCGCTCCAATTCTTCAAGACGGGATTTCGTGGAGGAAGTCAATACGCCCTGCTGAATGGCATTGAGCATATTGTCAATGGCTTTCTCCGTTTCGTCAAGCTGCCGCCGCAGGGCAGGGAGCGTCAAATCCTCGCGGTCTTGCAGAGCAACAAGGTCGGTGGCGATACGGTGGATTTCTTCATCTCGAAGAACACGGTTGACTGTCCAAATTACAGCGATGCGCTCAATCCAATCCTTTTTGACTGCCTTTTTCGTACAACCTTTTTTCCGTTTTGCGCTACCGCATTTGTAATAGTAATGGCTTCGTCCTGTATGGCTCGTACCGCTCTCACCCACCATCATGCGTTCGCATTTTCCGCAGAAAAGTTTGGTGGTGAGTAGAAATTCATCCTCAGCTTTTGACCTCGCAGGAGCGCGTTTATTCTTCTCCATGCGTTCCTGCACCCGATAAAACAAATCTTCTGGCACAATGGCGGGAACTCCGCCGGGGATAACTACATCCTGATACCGATATTCACCTATGTATTTCTTGTTTTTCAGCAGGGCATTGAAACTATTCATGGAAAACGGCTTGTTCCGCTTTGTCTGCCAGCCCCGTCCGTTCAAATCCTCAACAATGGAGCGTACCGTTTCACCCTCCGCATACCGCTTGAAGATTTCAACCACAATCGGTGCGGTCAGAGGGTCAACAACAAGTTTTTGTTCATCACCTAACAGGTATCCCAACGGAATACCACCGCCGTTGTTTTTACCTTTAAGGGCATTGTCTTTTTGCCCGCGATGTATCTTTTCAGAAAGTTCAGCAGAATAGTATTCCGCATATCCCTCTAACATGGATTCGAGGATAATCCCCTCTGGGCCGTCAGAGATATTCTCTTTTGCGGAAACAACCTTTACTCCGTTCTTCCGCAGTATCCGTTTATAGTGTGCGCTGTCATAGCGGTCACGAGAAAAGCGGTCAAGTTTCCAAATGAGGACGACATCAAACAATCCCTTTTCGCTGTCTTTAATCATACGCTGAAACTCCGGGCGGTCTGCTGTTTTAGCGGAGAGGGCGCGGTCAATGTAGCTACAAAGAATAGTCATGCCGTTGCGCTCGGCATACTCGGCACATTCGCGGACTTGCCCGTCGATGGATTCTTCGCGCTGGGAATCCGAACTATATCGTGCGTAGATTACAGCTTTCATTCAGTAGCCTCCTCGCTAAGATTTGAAGCCGCCAGCTCATTCATATCTTTCACGAGTTTCTTGAATGTTTCTTCGCCATCAAGATGAACATCGCTATAATAAATCGGTTTTCCGAATAAGCTTCTCGCAGCTCTTTTAACGCGCCCCCATATTGTATTGTAATTGTGGTCGTATCTGGAATCCTGAATTGTAATGTTGTAGTTGATATCACCATCTTCCCACACCGTTTTTTCAACAACAAACATACTGCATTTACAATCACAGGGCAGCGTAATCATTTTACTTTTCTCTTTCAACCCTCATCCCCTCCCAACATCATCTTGAATAGGGTATCTTTCAATTTGTCATTCATGGGTGAACTTGGGTCAAAACACATTTCTATGAATTGTCGCATCTGCTCATTATCCTGTGCCAGCTTTGGCTTATATTCATACAGCTTGCCCTGTGGCTTGTCTGTCCGGGCAAAGATATAATCCATCGAAACATCAAAGTAATCCGCATAGGCCCGGAACAAAGAAACCGGCGGCGTGGACTGTCCGTTTTCATATCGATTAACGCTTGATTGTGTGGAGCCGATAACCTCTGCCATTTTCGCTTGAGAGAGCATCGCCCCCTCTCGTAATGCTTTCAATCTTTTACCCGCTTCTTGCATTTCATTTTACCTCCGTTTTGGGTTGATTCCATTATAACCCGAATCGAGTGAGATATCAACTCAATTTTTGCATTTCGTAACAGAAAATGCGAAGCGGAGCTGCACTATTATTTCAGCAGAAATATAGTGCAACTTCTTCGGCTGCCGGTGCAGTCGGAGCGACAAAACGAAACGGTGCAAGCTGTCCGATAGAAGGACGGATTGCACCGCATTTGTTTTGCAGAGAATGAAAAAATGGATAGCCATTTTTCATTCTCTGGGGTTTCCAAAGGGATACCCTTTGGCACACGACCTTGCTTGCAAGGTGTAGTGTGTTATACCTGCTGGCACGGCTGATGCGGGAAACGGGGGTGTGGTGTG
>JGI994J12354_10000482_pt1 | contig 39696 bp, 34 predicted proteins | sample IntmicLarv3ML3BL_FD_12354 | JGI IMG/M metagenome (IMG submission 12354) | reverse complement strand
TCATATTCTTTCAAAACCGTTTCCAATACATTTAAATCAAGATTGCTTTTTTTCGCCTCTTCCAAGGCTATTGTCATATCTTTAACGAAATGTTTAAGAAAAAATCCCGCTTCATAATTTTTATCGATTATTTTTTTACCGGACGCATTAAGCTGATTACTTCCCGCCGCTCCCGAAGATACGGAGGCTAAAACGGTATCGGGATTGAGATTTTTTGCGTTTACATATGCAAACGCCTCACAAATTCCGGAAATTGTTCCGGCAATCATAATTTGATTAGCCATTTTTGCGTGTTGACCGCAACCGGCATCGCCTTGATAACGGATATTTGTGCCCATCGCTTCAAATATCTGCATACATGCTTCAAAGTCTGATTTTTCACCGCCGACCAATATAGAAAGCGTACCGTTTTTTGCGCCGGCATCGCCGCCTGTCACCGGAGCGTCTAAGCATTTAAAACCTTTTTCTTTTCCCGCTTGATTTATTCTTACAGCCAAATTTGGTTCTGTCGTCGTCATATCGATTAGATACGCGCCGTTTTTTGCACAATCTAAAATGCCGTTTTCTTCAAAATATACTTCCTCCACATCTTTTGGATAGCCGACTATCGTAATCACCGCATCTGCATCCGCAACACATTTTTTTATTGATTCGTGATAAATTGCGCCTTCTTTTATCAACTGTTCCGCTTTTGATTTTGTTCTGGTATAGATATGTAATTCATATCCTGCTTTCATTAAATTTCTCGTCATGGAACTTCCCATGATTCCTATCCCGATGAATCCTATTTTTTTCATAGATATCTACCTGCTTTCTTTCAATAATCCTGTTCGGAAACCACCTCGCCGCAAGCTCTCTCGCTTGGCTCATTGCCATCGCGCAAATAAAGCTGTTCGGAAATCGCGACGGATTAACGCGGTTTTGTTTAAATTTCCGAACAGCTTTTGATGATTTTTTAATTCCCGTGAAATTTTCACACTTCTGACCGGATAATATCTATCTTATCATATTGAACTATCATAGTATATCCAAAATTCGTTTTCAAACCGTGAGAACAACTTTCATACTTTTTTCTGCGTCGCTCGCCGTTTCAAAAGCCTCTTTGACTTCACTGATTGGGAAGTAATGACTGATTAAACATTGTACTTTTTCCGGATATTCCTCAATCAATCGAATCGCTGTTCCAAAATCTCCGCTTCCGCCGATTGAACCGACTATCGTTAATGATTTCGTTACTATTTGTTTTTGTGCAAATTCCACTCTCAAAGCCATACCGACAGAACCTAATATTCCCATTGGTTTCAGTAAGGAAATGCTGTTATCAAAAACTCTCGGCACGCCCGTGGTTTCGATAATCACATCATATTTTGCCGCACTGTAGAGCGAAGAATAATCTTTCTCGTCCGTATTAACTTCCAAATCTTTGTCATCAGGTATTATTGCGCCCAATTTTTCCGCGGTTTTCTTGCGATATTCGGATAAATCATACAGAGAAACATTATCGCAATTATATATATTTTTCAAAAGCAACATCGCGCTCATACCGATAACTCCGCCGCCCATAACCAAAATATTTTTTTCTTTCAGTTCGCCGTCGGAAACTTTATTAATTTTTTGAATGAGATGTGCCGCCACGGCAATCGGCTCACTTAAACCGACTAATTTTACATCTGCATCTTTGGGCGCGGTATACAAATACATTTCATCTCTGATAATATATTCTGCCGATGCTCCGTCGATTGTAATGCCGAATTTTTCTATGTGACCGCAAAGATTTAAATCTTTTTGGCAGTTTTCGCAAACGCCGCAATATTTGGAGCAATCTCCGGTTACTATATCGCCGACTTTTACTTTCGTTACGTTTTCGCCGATTTTTTCAACAACACCCGACCATTCATGCCCGAACAGCATCGGGTAGCTGTGCGGTGCGTTATAAGTCCCGTGATAAAGATGAATATCTGAACCGCAAACGCCGACCGTTTTCACTTTAACAAGCACATCTTTATTTTTCGGTTCTTGTATTTCTTTTTCCGCTTCAACAACATTTCCCGGGCTTTGTAGCATATATTCTATCATAATTTTCCTCCCTTTACGAATCAAAAGGATGGACAATAACTTTCACTGCGCCATCTTTTCTTTGAATAAAAGTATCAAATGCTTCTTTAATATCATCAATATTAAATGTATGAGTTATCATATTTTTCAGTTCTGAAATCGAACCGTTTTTCATCATATTTAAAATTATTTGCGAACAATTGGGATTTGCTCTTGTGCCGTGAAGTGTAATTTGATTCATTACCAAATATTTAACTGCTATCACTTGCTCATCTGTAACGGGGATACTGATAAATGACACGTGTCCGCCTTTTCTCGCCATTCTGACGGATTGGAGCAATGCTGTTGTATTCCCTGCCGCCTCGATTACTTGGTCTGCGCCGATTCCGTTTGTCAGTTTAAAAACTTCATCAATCGGGTCGTTTACATTTTCATAATCAATTAAAAAATCTGCGCCCATTTTTCCCGCAAAAGCAAGACGTTCACGCCTTCCAATCATAATTGTGGCAGAGCCCATCGCTTTTGCCAGAACCATAGCCGATATTCCCATCGGCCCGGGGCCGATAATAACCGTCACGCCTCCCGGTTTAACGCCGGAAAGTTCTAAAGCGTGATATGCCGTCCCTGCCGTATCGACCAACGTACCTTCGTCATAGGTAATTTTTTTATCCATTATCGTTAATGATTTTTGGTCATAAACTTGATATTGTGCGTAACAACCTTTCGTATTGTGTCCGTAGTGTTTGTGTCCCGCTTCTTTGTTACCGTAATTCAAACAAAGATTATATTTTCCGGATTTACAATTGTAACAAATTCCGCATCCGCAATGAGCCTCTCCGGAAACTCTGTCACCAATCTTTAATGTAACATCTTCGCCAACTTCCACAACTTCGCCCGCAAACTCATGCCCTGCCACAAAAGGATAATACGGCGGCCACCCATTCGCCAAAACTTTGCCGCCGAAAATTCCCGGGTCGCTTCCGCAAATCGCAATCGACTTCACAGCCACCAAAACTTCTCCTCTTTCGGGTTTCGGTATATCAATAAACTCGACGCCAAATTCCTGTGGTGATTTAATCACAACCGCTTTCATTTTTCCGTTCATTTTTTTCGCCTCCCAAACAAAAAAAGAAGAGGTTGAAGAAAGTGTTTAAAAGATGCTGAACGTCGTCCGAACCGAACTTCACTATTTTTTCACTTTGTGAAAGCAATGAGGTGAACAGTTCTCGCAACGCTCCAAAAAATCTTTTTTGACTTTTCCGACAGCCTCTTCTTTGGTTTTATTTCTTATTTTTGAAATTCTGTTACGTTTTCTTTTGTGATTAGCGGAGATTCAATCATTTTATCTTCCACTGTTTTTCCTTGTAAAATATCAACTGCCGCCACTACAGAATAATAACCTTGGTCGTATGCATTTGCTTCCGCCGTTGTATACATTTTACCGTCAACAATTGCTTTTAATGCGTCTGCGTTACCGTCCGCGCCGCCGATTAAGATTGTTCCCGTTTTACCTGCCGCATCAACTGCTTCCACCGCTCCGAGAGCCATTTCATCGTTCGCACAATAAATCGCATTTACGTCGGGATTGGATTGCAGTAAGTTTTGTACTACGTCCATAGCCGATGCTCGCTTGTAAGAAGCGGATTGTTGTGCAACTATTTCGATATCCGGATATTCCGAAATTGCGGCTGTTGCGCCGTCAACACGGTCGATAGATGTTTGAGCTCCCGCTGTTCCTTCAATAATAAACATCTTTCCTTTTCCGCCCAAACCTTCGCATAACTCTGTTGCCACAAGTTTACCTTGCGTGTAATTTTCAAGACCGACAAAACAATTTGCCAATGTGTCATCTGCGATTTTTGTGTTGCTTGCGATTACAGGTATATTTTGGTCAACTAATTTTTTAACTGCTGGAATAATCCCGTTAGAATCTGTAGGCGCGATACAAACCGCTGATACTTTATTCGCGATTGCCTGTTCGATTAATTGTGTTTGTTCTTCATTTCCCGCACCCTCTTCTGTCGATGTAGGCGCTTGAACTTTTACATTAACGCCCAATTCTTTGCCTGCCGCCTCTGCTCCCTCTTTCATCGCAAGAAAGAAAGGTGTTGTGAGATTTTTAAGAATGAACGTAATTTCGTGGTCTTCTCCGCCCTGAGCAGGAGTGTTTCCGCTTGAACTTCCGTTTGAACTCGAACTTCCGCCGTTTCCGGCACAGCTTGTAATTACAAATGCACATGCTAATAATAAACTTAATACCTTCATCTTCTTCATAATTTGTTTCCTCCTAATTTTTCAATTTTTTCATTTCTTGTTGAGCCATTTGAAGTTTCACTTTATTTATAATTGATGCATAGAAAATCGAAATGATAATTACTAATCCGATTACTACCTGTTGCCAGTTAATCGAAATATTCATCAAATTCATTCCGTTTCTTATAAAAACAATAATCAAAGAGCCTATCAAAGCATTTGTAACCGAGCCTTTTCCGCCGCCAAAAGATATACCGCCTATTAAAGCCGCCGCCATGGAATCCAAAGTTAACGAGCCGCTGCTGCCCGGGTCTGCCGCATTTAATCTTGCCATATAAAGTACACCGACCAATGCCGCGATTAATCCGTTTATTGCATATACTATCGTAACCGTACGCTTTGCCGATATTCCGGAGAGTTCGGCGGCTTTCATATTAAAGCCCGCCATGTAAAGACCTCTGCCGAAAATACTTTTTTTGGTCACAAACCACAATATAAAATACACTATGATTGTTATCATGCTAAATTGGGAATCCCAAAAAGCAACGTTCCGTTTGTTAATTTACGAAATTCAACAGGAAAATCAAAAACATATGTCCCAGTATAAATCATATAAGCTAATCCGCTTGCGACAAAATCAATTCCGAAAGTTGCGATAAACGGTGCGACACCTATTCTTGTAATGATAGCACCGTTAATTGTTCCGCACAGCACACCGATTCCCAAAGCGACCAGAGTTCCCTCCAAATATTGTCCGTTCTTAAAAAAACCTGCACTCATTACCGTCGCCAAAATCATAATCGAGGGCATTGATTTGTCAATCCCTTTTGTAATAATTGCCATTCCCATACCGAAACTCATGAGAATTGTAAAAGGAGCTTGTTGAAAAACAACCGTTGAAAGATTACTTGCGGTCAAAAATGTGCCCGGTTTTATAATTGTTAAAACAATAAAAAGTAATAACAAAAGTAATACGCGAGAGAGAATGTCAATTTCGCTTTTTAATTTATTTATCATCTGCATACACTCTCCTTAATCCAACATTTTTTTGCTGTTTTTCGGCGAATCGCTCCGCAACAATAAGTATTACGATTACAACTCCGATAATTACTTTTTGAACAACGGAACTTACACCCATCATACTGAGTCCGCTCGCCAAAACACGAAGTAATAAAGTACCTAAAAGAGTGCCGACAATTCCGCCTTTTCCTCCGTCGAAAGATGTTCCGCCGATAATTACCGCGGCAATGGCGTTGAATGAATATTCCGAACCGACTATCGGGCTTGCCGATGTTGTCATTCCCGAAATTAAAATTCCCGCAATCGAGGCAAAAAGTCCGCTTATGACATATGCCATAAATCTGTTTTTCACTACGAAAATTCCGCTGACCCTCGCCACATTTTCACTTCCGCCAATCGAATATATATTGTAACCAAACGTTGTTTTTTTAAGTATGAACACCATAAGAGCCACGAGTATAAGTGTAATCCATATCATTGTATAAACACCTAAAATTTGTCCGTTTCCTATCCATTCCATAAAAGAATCTCTGATGGGAATCGTATTTCCGCTCGATACAACCAGAGCCAATCCTGCGCCGATACTCATGGTGGCAAATGTCGTAATCCAATAATCGTATTTTAAAACCGCAATCATAAAACCATTGATACTGCCGATAACAATCCCCACCGACAATGCGATAAAAATACAAACGACCACGGGCACGCCTCTGCCCAACATAATTCCCAACACGGTGGCGGAGAAAGACATTACCGAGCCGATTGATAAATCAATTTGCGAAACAAGTATAACCAATGTCATACCTACTGAAGCCACCATCAAAATACAAACGTTTCTCGCAATCAAAATCAAATTGTATGCCGTCAAAAAGTTTTTTTCTTTTATGGCAAAGAAAATAAAAAGCCCAACAATTCCCCAAAAAATACCCGGAATGTGAATTGAATATTTTTTACGCATTGAGTTTATCATTTGCCTTTTCCCTCCTTCCGAGCGCCTTTTGCATAATATTATCCTGTGTAAGTTCTGAGCGCCCCAACTCGCCTGTAATCTCGCCTTCTTTCATTACATAAACTCTGTCGCTCATGCCTATAACTTCATTCAATTCGGAAGAAATCATGAGTATTGCATAACCCTCGTTAACCAAATTGTCCATGAGTTGGTATATTTCCGCTTTTGCTCCGATATCTATTCCCCTCGTGGGTTCATCGAATATAATAAATCTGCAATCTGTGTTTAACCATTTGCCGATAACAACTTTTTGTTGATTTCCGCCCGATAATTCTCCCACTACCTTATCCGAATTGGGAGAAACCACTCGAAGCATATCTCTGTATTTATCTCCGACTTCTTTTTCTTTTTTTGCATTAATAATTTTATTCGGAAAAACTTTTGTAAGCGAAGCCGAAACCACGTTGCTTTTAATCGGCATGGGAAGAATCAAACCTTCTTCTTTACGGTCTTCCACCAAAAACGCCATTCCCTGTTTAATACATTCCTTGGGAGTCGGTTTGTTTATTTCTTTTCCCAAAAATGAATATGAGCCTTCCAATATAGGTTCATCACCAAACAATGCTTTTGCTATTTCGGTTCTTCCTGCGCCGATTAACCCCGACAGCGAAACAATTTCGCCCTCATGTATTTTGATATTCACATTTCTGAACCGCAAACCTTTTAAATTTTTTGTTTCCAATACAACTTTTCCGGGTTCACGATAATTGCGAATATACATATTTCCTATTGTTCGCCCCACCATCATGGCTACAATAGAATCCATATCCATGGTTTTTGCGTCAACGGTGTCGATATATTTGCCGTCTCGCATTACGGTTACTTGGTCGCCTATCCTTTTAATCTCGTCCATTCTGTGTGAAATATAAATGATAGCCACGCCTTTTTGTTTTAATTTCTCAACAATTTCAAAAAGCTTTTCGATTTCTTTTGATGTTAACGATGATGTCGGTTCGTCCATAATTAATAATTTGATAGAGTTGGACAAAGCTTTGACAACTTCAACCATTTGTTGTTGTGCAATGCTTAAATCCTTGACCAACGTAGCGGGATTAAGGTCTACTCCGAGGTCATCTAAAAGTTTTTGGCTTTCATTCAGCATTTTTTTATAATCAATCAACCAGGGCATACCCTTTTTTTTGGGCTCATGTCCAATGAAAATATTTTGTGCTATCGTTCTGTCCGGCAATAAGTTCAATTCTTGATGAATCATGCTGATTCCGTTATCAATGGTTTCTCTGATGGTTTCATATTTTACCTGTTTGCCGTCGTAGTACATTTGCCCCTCATCAAGCGAATAAACGCCGGATATAATTTTTACGAGTGTAGATTTCCCTGCTCCGTTTTCACCCAGCAAAACATGTACTTTTCCCTTTTCACAAGTCAGCTGAACATCGTCTAAAGCTAACGTGCCGGGGAATCTTTTTGTAATATGTTCCACTTTCAGAATAATATTATCATCCATATAAGCAAATCACCCTCCTTGTCGAATCTGCGAGGGCTTTAGTCCCTTGCAATCATCTCGCCGTATAATTCTTTTTCTTTTTGAATAAATTCTTTTATTTCAGAAAGTGTCGGCATATCGGCAGAACAACCGTGACTTGCCACCAACATAGCCGCCGAAGCCGAACCATACTCAAGACAATCCATAATATCCCAACCTTCAAATATACCGTTAAGAAAGCTGCTTCCGTATCCGTCTCCGCCGCCAAAAGATTTTAACGCCTCTACCGGAAACGGTTTAATCTTATAAGAATTACCATCGTTTGTATAAGCTGTCGAGCCTTTCTTTCCGTGCTTTATAACCACAATTTCGGCTGTTTGTTCCAACCAATATTTCGCCGAGTTTCGGTCACTGCCGTCCAATTTCAAAAATTGTTCCGTCAAATCAAATTCTTCTCTTGAGCCCATAATAATGTGAGAGTCATGAGCAACCGTCGAATAAAAAATGCCCACTTCATCGTTGTTTTTCCAATTGTATGGTCGATAATCAATATCAAAAATTATTTTTACTCCGTTTTTTTTCGCCAAAGCAACCGCTTTCAGCGCCGCCTCTCTTGACGGGCTTGCCGCCAAAGATGTTCCCGATATCAGTAAAGCTTTTGATGACGCTATGTACTCCTCATCAATATCCGCGACATCTAATGTAAGGTCTGCGACACTATCTCTGTACATTAAAATACTGCTCGTATCTTTGTCTAATATTTCTGTAAATGTTAAACCCAGTTTTTCGCCGTTTTCGCATCTCTTAATGCGAGAAGTATCGATGCCTTCCTTTTCAAAAAATTCAGTTACAAAATCGCCGAATCTATCGTCTGAAACTCTTGAAAAAAATCCGCATTTTTTTCCCAGACGCGAAAGACCCACGGCTGTATTTGCCGGAGACCCTCCGACATACTTCTTAAATGTTTCGCTCTCAACCAATGTTTTGTAATAATCAAGCGGATTAAAATCAATTGTTACTCTGCCGATGAGAATTAAATCATATTTTTTATTTTCTGAGAATTTTAAATATCTCATATGCGTCCCCCTTAGATAGTTCCGTCCCACGTACCGACGTCGGTTGAATTAACTTCCTCTTCATCAAACCATCGAGTTGTGACAACTTTGTTTTCTGTATAGAAACGATAACCGTCTTTGCCTAAACAGTGCAAATCACCGATAAAGGATAATTTGTTTCCGTTGAACGGGAACATTCCGACAGGCACGGGAATCCCAACATTGATGCCAATCATTCCGCCGTCCGTATGTCTTGCAAATTCTCTTGCGGTTCTTCCGTTTTGCGTAAAAATAACCGAACCGTTTGCAAACGGACTATCATTCATTATTTTGAGTCCCTCTTCAAATGTTTTAACTCGTTTTATACATAATACAGGTCCGAATATTTCATCTCTTCCGATTGTCATATCCTCTGTTACGTTATCAAAAATAGTCGGTCCTACATAAAAACCGTTTTCAAAACCTTCAACAGTGATGTTTCGACCGTCCAAAAGCAAATCCGCACCTTCTTCGATTCCCTTTTCGATGCATTTCTCAATCCATTTTTTATGGTCGTCATTTACTACAGGACCCATGCCGGACGATTTATCATAAGCCGGACCTACTTTAATATTTTTCGCTTGCTCCAATAATTCTTTTACCAGTGCATCGGCGATTCCCTCCTGCACAACCACCACCGGAAGTGCCATACATCTTTCGCCTGCGCACCCAAACGCCGAAGTTAATAATCCCTGCCGCCGTTCTTTTAACCGGGGCATCATTCATAACCAACGCATGATTTTTTGCTTCGCATAAAGCCTGCACTCTTTTGCCTGTTGCCGCCGCTGTGGAATAAATATGCATTCCCACCTTGGTAGAACCTACAAAACTGACACCTTTAATATCCGGGTGTTTTAATAGTATTTCCGCTTCGTCTCTGCTGCATGTCACAACATTAATTACGCCGTCCGGTAATCCTGCTTCTTTATATAACTCAGCAATTCTCATACAAGTTTGCGGTGTAAATGTTGCCGCCTTTAAAACCATTGTATTTCCGCAAGCTATACATATCGGTGCCATCCAACCCATCGGAATCATCGCAGGAAAGTTGAAAGGTATAATTCCGGCAAAAACGCCCAACGGCATACGATAAAGAACCGTATCATATCCGGTTGCCGCGTCCATCAAACTTTCGCCCATCATTAAGTTTGGTGCGGAAATCGCCTGTTCCGTTCCCTCTTTTGCTTTTAAAACATCGCCTTGCGCTTCTTCCCATGTTTTTCCGTTTTCTGTTGCGACCAACAAAGTAAGTTCGTCCATATGCTCTATCAATAAATCACGAAGTTTATATAAAATTTGAACACGTCTTATAACCGGTGTTGCCGACCAACTCGGGTATGCGTTTTTTGCCGCCTGCACCGCCTCTTCGACTTCTGCCTCCGTACAACACGGCACTTGTGCGATTACCTCGCCCGTACTGGGGTTATACGCGTTTGTATATTTATCTGTTTTAGACTCTTTAAATTTTCCGTTAACAAAATATTTCAATTTCTCAATGCTGTTCATTATTTTCTTCCTCCTATTTTAACTTTTCCATGTTAAATACTTCTATGTGATGTTTTGCCACCTTGTATGAATCTTCGACCATCATTGCATTCATTTTATAAAAGTCCAAACCCAAGTCAAGACTTTTTTTTATTCCGCCTAACATTCCGTTTATGATTGCGGTTGCGATATTAATCTTACACATGCCGTGTCGGATACACATTTGGAAATCTTTATCCGTAATTCCGCTGCCACCGTGAAGAACCAAAGATTCTTCGGGAATCATTTTGTGAATTTGGTCTAAAATATCAATTCTCAATTCGGGAGCGCTTGTATAATTTCCGTGTTGATTTCCGATGGCGATTGCCAATGCCGCAACGCCCGTTTTTTCCAAGAATATTTTTGCGTCCTCGGGAACGGTATATGCCACTCCGTAATCATGGTCGCCGCCTTCGCTTCTGCCGACCAGTCCAAGCTCGGCTTCCGTATCCGCACCGAAAGCATCTGCCATTTCTTTTACTTTTTTTGTATTCTCAATGTTTTTTTCAAACGGTAAATGAGAACCGTCATACATAACCGATGTGAATCCCATATTCAGCACTTTTTCAACCGTGGAAAAATTTATTCCGTGGTCTAAATGTACCGCGATGTCAACCGTTGAGTTTCTTGCCGCTTCGACAAGCAGCGGTCCGTATATTTCAATCGGAGCTGTCTGAAACCTCCCCTCTGCTATTTGTAAAATAATCGGTGTTTTCTTTTCTTCTGCCGCTCTCACAACGCCTCTTAACATCTCCACGCTGTAAATGCTGAATGACCCACACCCTATTTTTTTTTCTTTTACTCTTTCAAGCAGAACATTCATTGTTACCAATGCCATAAAAACACACCTCCTTTTCTGCATATACACCGCATTTTTAACGTTTTTTACAATTCATCTTCCGTTTTTGGAAACAAATCGCTCGCTCGCGGGTGTTGGAAAAATATTTTTTTAAAAGAAATGGTCACTTTTTACTGACCATAATGCCGGTTTGATTCTTTCTGACATACAGAACTTACAAAGAATGTAGAGCTCTTCAGCGTTTAGGTAGTAAATTATTGACCTAACCGCTTCATACAACCGGCACCTTTTGTTAAAAGTATCACTTTATATCTTTTTTGTCAATAGTTTTCGTTATCTTTTTGTTATATTTTGATTACATTGTGGTTTAATTCTTTGTTTTATAATTTTTTTAGGTTATTTTGGTTATATTAAATGTATTTTTCTTGGGTTGTTGTTTTTTCTTTTTCATAGTAATATATTAAACAGAGTATTAACCAACAATAATTACAAAGGGGAAAGATGGAAATATGAAAGATGCACGAATAGATTTATTGGAAACGTATATTCTTGATAACAAAACAGTCGGAATTGATGAACTATGTAATAAATTGAGAGTTTCAAAAAACACGGTTCGCCGTTATCTAAACGAATTGGAAAAACGAGGAACTGTTATAAAAGTTTATGGCGGTGTCAAAGCTGTTAACTCCACGGATTCTCAAACTCCTTTATCGAGTTTTGAAGACCGCCACGTGGCACGCAGAGCCGAAAAAGATTATCTTTGCCAATTGGCTTCCGAGCTTGTAGAAGATAACGATACTGTTTTTATTGACACAGGTACTACTTGTGTCAAAATCATAGAGTATATTAAAGAATTAACTTGCACAATTATCACCAACAGCTTGCAAGTTGCCAATATGTCCATTCCTTACGAAGGTCTGAATATTATAATGTTGCCGGGAAAACTCAATCGAAAAACTTTGTCGTTTGTAGGCATGGAAACCATTGAAAACTTGCGCAGTCTAAATGTGGATAAGGCGTTTATGGCTTCTACCGGCGTTACCATCGAAAACGGATTAACCAACGCTTCTCATGAAGAATACAGCATTAAAAAAACTGTGATGTCAAACAGTCGTTCGAGCTATCTCTTGGCTGACTATACCAAATTCGGCAAAACTGCATTGCGGACTTATGCCAAAATCGAAAATTTGGACGCACTTATAACAGACCAACAACCGCCGCAAGATATTATGGATTATTGTATTAACCATAATGTTAACGTTTTATTTTGATTTTTTTAAAAAAAACAGGATTGAAATCTGAGTTGCCGATTTCAATCCTGTTTTTATTTTTACTCAATTATATTATTTTAAAATATTCCTCGTTTAGGAAGTTCGTGAACACTCTTCCAACCTTCGCTGAGAGGTTCTCTCAAACAAGGTTCTATTTCTTCGTACGGACGAGTTGTAAATTTTCTTGGGTCAGGAACTGTGCCCGAAGGATATTTTTCTAAAATGTCTTCAATCATCATTGTCAAATATTCGCATATACAAGCAATCGCTCTTTTTACTTTTCTCGGGTGAGCGCGTGAAGGTTTGCCGACAACGCCTTCAGGAGTTCCGAAACGTTCTATGACTCTGTGTCCTTCGGCTTCCGACCATTTATTCGGTCTGTGGAAACTATCGACAGAACCGTCATAAAATCCATCGTCTAATATTCCCATGCTTTGCGGTTCTGCATCGACAACAACATCCATGTCAACCATGTCCTTAAACATTAACAACGCAACTGATGTTTCGGCTTCGTCCGCATGAATGAACGGTGTGCTCACAAAATCAGGTCTTTTATCTCCGAACGGATAGAAAAATTCTCTTACCGCTCTGTGCCATTCCACAACGGTAACAAACGCCGGTAATTGATAACGTTTAAAAAATTCTTGAACGGCATCTTCAAGCATCCAGTCCATGCCGTGATTATTTACCAATATAATTTTTCTGTAACCGTCGTCCCATAATCCCAAAAGAGTGTAAATAAGAGTTTCTTTCACGACTTCTTCGGTAACCATAACCGTTCCCGGCATCGCTACGTGATGATAAGGGTGTCCGCCGTAGTTTAAAGGCGGAAATGCCAACGAAACTTCTCCGCAGTCTATTTTCGCCGTGTATCGGCGAACAGCTTCACAAATAGATGTACACATAAACGTATCCAAGCCCAAATTGTTGTGTATACCGTGATTTTCCGTGCAACCAATCGGCACAAGTATAACATCATTTTTTCTTCTCTTTTCGATACATTTATTTCTTGATGTGTTTTGAATGTAACAGCCGGGTTTCCCCAATTCCGAATCAGATGGAATTTCATACTTCTCAAGAATTTTTTCAATTTCTTCTTCCGAAGCGTCCCATATTCTTTTTTTCATTCGCCCGACTTTAGTATCCTCGAAAAATATATTGGGATACTCGGTAGTTAAGTATTTATCGTACATATTACCCCGTCCTTTCTAAAATATTTTTTAATTTCTGCTTCAATCATAAGCATTCGGTATGCATAGCACAATGTACATTTCCACAAGAATATTTTTTCTTTTTGTACATTTGCACAATTATTATTTTATGGTGTATAATTAATTTTATTAAAGAAAACGTCCGCGATGTTACGGAGAGAGGTAAATTATGCTTAAAATCACGAAGTATATGCTTATAGATTTTTTAAATCAACAAAACATAAAAACGAAATTTTTTGGTCATGCGCACAGCGCGTTTTCCTCTGTCAAAACCAGATATGACAATCACTGCGACGCAGACGAACTTTACTTTGTTTTTTCGGGTGAGTCGGAGTTTTCCAATCCGAACGTTTGTTGTATTCGCACACTGCCCGTTGAAATTTTTGACTTTTATGATTCAAATAAGAATGAGATTATATGTCGGGACGGCGACTACGACCTTTATCACGCGGTAATGTCATGTTTTCAGCTATATCAAAAATGGTATGCTCAAATGCAAAATTATTTATTAACGCCCAGTGAAGAAATATTAAAAAATATTATCAACTGTAGTTTGCCGCTCCTTGAAAATCCCATAGCGGTCAGCGATATCGGTTTTCAAGTCCTCGCTTATACCGAAAATTACTATGCCGTGATGCAAGACGACGAATCAAAATTTATTGTTAAAAACGGCTGTCACTCGCCCGAATATATCCAATTAATCACGCAACATAAATCTTTCATAAAAAATCTCAAAAACAATCTCGGACCTTTTCGTTATCGTTATCAGTTTTTGGAACACGAAAGCATTTATTGCACCATATGGAATCACAGACTTCCCGTCGCTTATCTGACGATTGTGGGAATGAATCCGTTTATTAATCACGCTTCTTTAGATATAACACGCATATTGGCAACGATGTTATCCAAGGCGTTTGAGGTGAGTTTGCCGACCACGAATAAAATTTCCCCGACTGATTATTTATTATTGCGGGTATTGAAAAATAAAGAAAAAGAACCGTCTTTGCGAAAATCGATTCTCAGCGAATTAACTGTCGGCAGTATTTCCGAATATACGATGCTTTTTTTTGATATTCCGATAATAAGGAGCGAAAAAAGCCTACTCTATCGTAAAATTTTCGATTTGCTTTCTACCCATCTGCCAAACAGCAAGTTGCTTACCGATAAGGACGGAATCGCCATTATCCATTCGGATAAAGACCCCGCGCCCGATAAACTTGCATCACTGTTGGATTTGGTTTTGACTTCATATCCGTATCACATCGGCGTCAGTTATGTTTTTTATGATTTAAAAGATGTCAGCACATATTATCGTCAAGCCTTGGTTTCCGCTCAAAGCGGACGCCAAACGGGTCTCGGAACTTTGTGTTATTATGAAAATTTTATAGCATATGATTTATTCTTAAATCAATTAACCGCACACGAAAAAAAAGCAGGTATTCACCCCGCTCTTTCCGTATTAAAAAATTTTGACACCAAGCACGGCGCAAATTTATTCAACACGCTGAAACTGTATTTGCACACACATTGCAACGCGCCTTTGACCGCGCAGAAACTGCATGTTCACAAAAATACTTTGTATTATCGCCTAAACCAAATTCAAGAATTGACCGCTGTTTCATTCGATAATCACGCGTTATGTGATTGTCTTCGCTTGTCTTTCTATTTTTCCGAAATTTGCTGAGCATAGATTTTTCTGTATTCCCTCGGCGGAATGCCGACGTATTTTTTAAACTGCAATGCAAAATAATTGGAATTTCCGAAACCGACTTCCCCCGCGATTTCGGTTATGGAGCTTGTTGTATTTATCAGTAAAGATTGTGCCTCCCCGATTCTTCTTCTGTGTAAATATTGTATGGGAGCAATTTGAAAAACTTTTTTGTACATATGCGATAAATGATAGTGACTTATATTAAATATTTTCCCGATTCTTTCCAAATTTAAATCATCATGATAATTGTCATCGATATATTGTTTTATTTCATAAATTCTTTTAACGGCTTGAGATTCTTCCGCCTCTTCTTCTTTTGAAGAATCAACTTCGATTTCTTCTTGATTGTAATACATCGCCATAACCAGTGTCATAATGGAAAGCATTAAGTTATCGCAATATTCTTCCAGTTTATATTTGGAATCCGCATATTTAAACAACTGTTCAAACAATTGTTTTAAGTCCTCATAATGTTCTTTAATGTGAAAAATCGGATTTGCATAACTCGGTATCAGATGATTATCGGGAAGATTTCTCACACCAAAATTCGCAACTCGTATCCCGTAATATGATAAATTTTCATTTTTGGCGGTGTATTCATCGTGCAACACTCTGCTGTTGCAAAACACCAAATCCCCCTGTTTAATCTGATAATGCATACTGTTCAAATAATAACTGCCCCGACCGCTTGTGATTAAAAGTAATTCAAACGCATCTGTATGCTGATGTAATATCCTCGGGTGTTTTGCGTTAAAACTGGCAGGTATATAACTTATCGAAAGTAAATTCGGATATTTATTATCTCGGAAGCTCGGCTGATAATATTGATTTACAAATTTTTGTATCACTTTTCTCTCATCTCCTTTTTTTCTCGGCGCATTAAAATCAAACAACAATATTTTGATATTCAAAAATACTTATCTTGAAAAAACGTCCATAAATGTGAAAAATTAAAGCAAGATATTCATAGCATCAAACCGCTTAATTTTATAAAATTATTATATCTAAATGCTACACAAATTCAATGTAAATTATTAGGAGGTAAGTTTTATGAGTAAGAAAAAGTATGAATGGCAAATTCCACCAAAAGGCGGAAACATGGAAGTTAACAACGGCATCTACTTTCAAAACATGACTAACCTTGACGTTGCCGAGCGTTTAAAAACAAATGATGTTTTATTGATTCCGGTGGGTTCTTCCGAAAATCACGGACCTTGCGCTCCTTACGGAGAGGACACATTTCTTGACACCAGACTGTGTGAACAAGTTGCCAAGGCTACAGGCTGTACTGTGGCACAACCGATTTGGTACGGTTCTCACCCTTATCATCACCTCGGAATGCCGGGAACAATTATGATTCCGGAAGAAATATTGGCAAATTATCTTGCTTATGTGTTTGCAGGTTTTTGGAATACCGGTTTCCGAAAAATAATTGTTGTCAACGGACACGGTCAAGATTATGTTATCCCTCTTGCTATTCATAAGTTCGCAAAAAAATGGCAAGTGCCCGGCATTGTTGTATATCTGCATTTTTGGAATGCGGCGAAAGAGCAACTCGAAACCAAAGACAAAGGCGGACCGTATAACACACCGTTTATCCACGCCGATGAAGTTGAACAATCTTGGTCGCTTGCTCTCTTTCCGGAACTTTGCAAACAAGAGCACGCGGTTGCGACAAAGCCTGCGCCGATGTTGCCGCCGGGACATATTAATAATTCTGCGGAAACAGGCGATGGTCCTATCAAATGGTATAACGCGTTTGGTTCTGTGGGAATGGAATGTATTTGCACTCCGGAAGGAGTTATCGGAGACCCTCGCCAAGCAGATGCCGAAAAAGCAAGAGCAGGCGTTGAACAAACTTTAGATTATCTCGCGAGTTTGGTTGATGATATTATCACTAAATATCCGGCNGGAACACTTCCGCCTATTGACAAAGTTACACAACGTAAGCGCGAGGATATTGAAGCGGTAATCAAAGGACCTAATAACGGCGGAAGACATATATATACTTTGGAATATTAATCACTCCCGAAAGGAGCGTTCTCTATGAAAAATTTTAAATATGCAGTCGCTACTGCCGCTTATGCACCTGCTTCTGCTCCGATTTTGCTGACAGGTGATATTTGTTCAAATTTACGTAAGGCGAAAGAATTTGGTTATGATGCCGTTGAAATCCATATGCGTGAAGATGAATTAATTAACATTGACGAAATTAAACGTGTGATGAAAGAAACGGGTATCGGCATATCAATGATAGCCACGGGGCGATTGGCAACCGAATCTTTTTGTTCTTTGCTTGATGATAGACCATATGTTACTGATTCGGCTTTGGATAGTATTAAAAAATATATTGACATCGCATCTGCCGTCGGTGCGGACATCATTCTGGGTTGGGTAATCGGAAATATTCCAGTCGGCGCGTTGAGCCCCGAAAAATATTTGGACAGACTGGCTACAAATTTATCATTGCTTTCCGAATACGCCGTCGGCAAAAATGTCAAGCTGAATATAGAATCAATTAATCGTTACGAAGTGAACGTATTCACTACCGTTAAAACATTAAATGATTTTATTGAAAAATACAATTTGAAAAATATCTATATACACATTGATACTTTTCATATGAACATTGATGAAATCAGTTTTGAAGATGCAATTAATACCGCAGGTTCTAAACTGGGTTATGTGCATCTCGCCGATAATCATCGCAGATGCCCGGGAACAGGCAGTATTGATTTCAAAAACGTACTTGATTTATTGCAAAACGTTAATTATAACGGTTACTTATCTATGGAGTTTTTGCCTGTTCCTTCGGGAGAGGTTGTTGCGAAACAAGCTGTTGAATATATCAAAAATCTTTAAGTTGTTCAGACTGTTGCAAAAATTTGTGACTAACGCAAAACGAAAACAACTTCAGATGTATGTAAAAATTTTTTATGCAGGGGCAAACTTTAAAGCCATGTTATCGGTTTCAAAAAAAATGAGAGAAGACAAAAAGTCGACTCTCATTTTTTTGTATAATGATGTGTATGAAAAAGCAAATATAACAGACCTGTTCGGAAACTTGAATGAGCTTCCGAACAGCTTTAATAACATAATTCCGTGAAACATTGTCTTCACATTAAATTTTTATTTGCGCGATGGCAATGAGCCGAGCGGGAGAGCTTGCGGTGAGGCGGTTCACTTTCCCGAAACGCTTTTCAGTCTGTTTAAACTATTGGAAATATTTAAATCCACGATACTAAAAATTTTATTTTCGGGAACGGGCTGACCGTCCGCGAAATATCCTTGAACGATATTACAATTAATGCGTTTCAAGAAATTAAACTGCTCGTATGTTTCCACGCCCTCCGCGATGGTCGTAAAATCTAAAATATGTGAAAGTTCAATAATTTTTTTAGTTATTTCTCTGTCGATTTCAAAGTTACAAATATCATCGATAAAAGATTTATCTATTTTTATTGTGGAAAGCGGTACGCGTTTTAAATAAGTGAGCGAAGAATAACCTGTTCCGAAATCGTCAAGAGCTATATTTATTCCCATTTTTCTGAGACCGTAGATTTTTTCGATATTCTCTTCTAAATTTTCCATCAAAACGGTTTCCGTAATTTCAAACTCAAGATTTTTAACATCGACATCATAATTCCCCAGGAAATATTTTACGTCATCCAAAAAATGCGAATCCATTAATTGAATGGGCGAAATATTTACCGATATTTTTATGTCATTGTAATTATTTTTTTTCAAAGTTTCCAAAATGCGCAAGGCTTCCTGCAAAACCCATTTGCCAATCGGAATGATAAGTTTTGTTTCTTCCGCCAAAAATATAAAGTTTTCGGGGTGAATCAAATTATTGCCGTCCGATTCTTGATATCGAAGCAATGCTTCAAAACCAACCAACGCGCCCGTTGCAAGGCTGAATTGCGGCTGATAATACAAAACAAGATTTTCTTTTTTTGTGATGGCGCGGCGCAAATCCTTTTCGAGTTTCACTCTGTGAATTATTTGCTCATTCATTTTGCTGTCGAAGAAAGTAATCTTATTTTTACCCGTTGATTTAGATTTTTCCATTGCCATTTCTGCGTATTTATAAAGCACTTCAAAGTTTGTACCGTTTTGCGGCGCTAACGAAACGCCCATGCTCACGCTTATCGAATAATTAACGCCCAAATCCATATTTTCGGAGCGTATCGCCTGCATTAATTCATGCAAATAATTATCCAAATCCAACATCGAATAATAATTCGTATAAAAAATTCCGATTTCATCTCCCGCGAATCTGCTTACGATAAAGTTGGAATCCACGGAAATTTCTTGAATACGTGATGACATTTCGCAAATAACTTTGTCGCCGAAAGCGTGCCCGAATGAATTATTTATATATCTGAAATTATCGATATCCAATAAAATAAACGCGCTGTCCAAAGTAGAGTCGGATTTCAAAATTTTATTTACGTTTTCCTCCATAAAGGCTTTATTTTTAAGTCCTGTCAGCGAATCGCAATATGATAAAGTTTCTATAGTTTTTTTATACACTTGAGATGAGGTGACATCTTTTATCGAGCATGTGAATCTATCCAAAACATTTTCTTTATAATCCAATTTAGAAAAAAGTTTCACCCACGCGAGTGCTCCGCGGTCAGCCGTTTTTATTCTGAAAGTCAAATCCAGTTTGCCGTCTTTGTTTACTAACGCCGTATACATGCTTTTTAGGATTCTGTAATAATCCTCCGAGTTTACTGTTGAAGCAAAGTTTTCAAGAAAATACGTATCCGAAACATCATCGCCCGAATAGAAAATATCTTTTACTCTCTCCGTTATATAAAATTTCTTCAGGGAGAAATCCGCTTCTATAATCCCCAACTCATTGCTTTCTATAATAAAATCGTTATTTTTATCGATACTTCGGAATTTCAATATGTCTATATAATTTGCATGAAGATTTTCTTCATGACCTGTATTGCTATGTATTAAAGTTAATGACTCCGCGCGGTTTGATACATCAGAACAAATAAAAATATATTGGATTTGGTTACTTTTAGTTGTATGTTTTTTTGCGTGAAGTTCAACAAACAATCGATTTTTATTTTTGTCGTAAAGTTCTAAACTTGTCGTGGCGACTTCTTTTTCATAAAGTTCAACCAAGAACTTTTTGTAATCCAAAATGAACTCGGGAAGCACCAAATCTTGAAAATTCGTCTTATTTACAATGTCCGCATTTTCATAATTCGTATGCACAAGAAAAGCTTTGTTGACTTCCAAGATGCGGTTATCAACCGAAACTTTCAATAAAAAAGTTTTTGTGGTACTGAATGCATAATCAAGCACTCGATGTTCTTCAAATACGCTGTTTGAAAGTTTTTTAATCATTACCCACAATGTAATGAAAAAAAACAAAAACAAAATAAATCTAATAATTTCTATATACATAAAGACGCAGATACATAGTGGTTAATGTACTGCTTCACCTCCGCCGTAAAGGATTTGTGCTATTTTTTTTTAATAATTTTGTATTTCTTTTTTCGTTAGGTTGAATTTCAAAAAATGTTTTATCTCTCACAAAAAACTTTTATTCAGTATGGCGTTAAGTATAAAACGAACAGTTTTCATACGTATATACACTTATGCTCCACTCAGCAATTATAGCACTCAATTAACACAACTACAACCAATTTGTAAAAAGCTTTTACGGAATTTGTCGAAGATATTTCATTAAATTGTATAAAAAACTCCGCAACAATTATAAAAACTCGCTGTGGAGTTCCGAATTTTAAAACAAAAAAATTAAATATTTTTTACAAAATCGGAACTATTAGTTTCACTTGTATATCAATGCGGCAATAAATTTTAAAAGACAATGTAAATGAAAACTCGTTTCAGAATAGATTTTAATTAACGGCTAAAGGTGAGTTTCATAAAATGAAACCGCCGAAATATGTTTTGGAGTTGATAAAGTGGAAAATTTGAAAATTTACGCAAAAGACTTTCACGCGGCGTTAAGTAACTCGGATTTATTTTTGCTTTGCGATGACGATTTATTTAAAATTAACAACGAAATTTTTAACAACGAAAAACTTTCGGATTTTTTTAAAGATATATTGCTTTATGAAAATGCGGTTATTCAAAATTCAGAAAAATTACGATACATATTCAGAAACAAAAGAAATTTATTTTTTGATTTCGATAAAAATGTTTCAGAAAAATTTTATGCTCTGTCGGCAGACGATTTTTTAAATTTTGATGCTTTCGTTATGTTTGCGTTAAAAGACTATAAAAATCGCATAAATAAAGCACTTTATGTTTTAGTCAAAGAGTGTTTGTTTGATTTTCCGACTTAGCGGACAGTTGACATATAATATTTTTCGTGCTAACATTTATGTCATAAATTTTATATTAAAAAACTATGATGAGACCAGTAGATAATTAAACAAGATTTTCCAGAGAGAACTAAACTCGGTGCGATTAGTTTAAATCTTTAATTATTGAATACCACCTCGGAGTCGCCTGATAAAGCGCGTTGATTACGTTATAATCTTTAAATGAGTGGTTTTTGTTTACGCAAAAGCAATCTGGGTGGAATCACGGGAAAAATTTTATGCTCTCGTCCCTATATTATGTATAGGGATGGGAGTTTTTTTGTTTCATAAAAAAATTGACTATTAAAATTAGGGAGGTAATGAATCATTTGGCTAGAATAAAAAAATTTCTTTTTGAAGCGGTTAATTTTCTGTGGCTATCGATGATTGTCAGAGTTTTGATTCATTTTGATATAAACAGGCGTTTTCCTGATGTAGCTTATTATGACAGCAATTTTGTTTTATGCTCAGTAGGAATATTGATTCTTATTGTACCCATTTATAAAAGTGTTCAGCAAAAAAATGAATTTGAGGATGAACGCAAGTATATTCTCAGAAAAATATTGATTTTAGTTTTGGTTATTCTGCCTATTCTGATGTTTCAGCATGTTTTTACGGGGCGTTATGATAATTGGGACGGTTATGAAGAGGATTTTTTATATTCTATTTGGGAAGATAATTATGATAGGGGGGTTATACATGCACTCAAAAGGAAATCCGCCCGAAACTCTTGAGGTTTTAACAGATGACGGAGAATATAAATTTGAAAATAAAAATTTTAAACATCGGGATTATGAATATTTTTTTGAATATGACGGAGAGATTCTCACATCAACATTTATAAGAAAAGAAAAAGGTAATCCGAAATGGTTCAAAAAAGTTACAGTAACAAACGTTATGACCGATGAAACAAATATAACATCGGAGTGGCTAGAGCCTTTTAATGTGCGCGAAGACTTTTTGAAAGCAATTTTCTCGCTTCAATTTTTGTGGTGTATTTTTCTGGTCGTCGTGCCGATTGTTAGCATAATTATATTTTTTAAATCAAGATATAAACCAAATTATAGATAAGTACAATGAAATTTAAATTTTAGTAAGTGCGAAACTATTTTTAAAATAACTATTCTCGATACGAAAAAAATGCGATTAGAAATCCCAAAATACAAACGGGATAAAATACTTTAAATTTTTCAAACCAAATTATAATAAATAAAATAACATAGGAGGGCAATAAAATTGATAACACTGACTTTAAAAGACGGAATTAAAAAAGAGATTGAAAATCCGATGTCTATTTATGATATCGCAGGAACAATTTCGGGAGGACTGCAAAGAAACGCGACAGCAGGAATGTGCGACGGCAACACCGTTGATTTGAGATATATCGTTGATAAAGATTCCGAGGTAAATATTTTAACGTTTGACGATTTGGAGGGGCGAAAAGCTTTCAATCACACGGGAAGCCACATTTTGGCGCAAGCGGTTAAAAGACTTTATCCGAATGTAAAACTCGCAATCGGTCCTGCGATTAACGACGGATTTTATTATGATATCGATAGAGATGAAGCTTTTACGAGCGATGAAATTATAAAAATCGAAGAAGAAATGAAAAAAATCGTTAAGGAAGCTTTAGAGATTGAAAAATTTACACTTCCGCGAGATGAAGCGATTAAATTAATGGCGGACGCGGGCGAAACTTATAAAGTTGAATTAATCGAAGAGTTGTCGGAGGGCGAAGAAGTAACTTTTTATAAACAAGGCGAGTTCATAGATTTATGCGCGGGTCCGCATCTTTTTAATACGAAACCTTTGAAAGCCGTAAAAATTTTATCCGAAAAAGGTTCATCGGGTGCGTATTGGCGCGGCGACGAAAAAAATAAAATGCTTAACAGAATTTACGGAATCACATTCCCGAAAGCATCTATGTCGGAAGAATTTTTAAAACAGCGCGAAGAGGCTTTAAAACGTGACCATAATAAATTGGGGCGCGAATTAAAATTTTTCACGACATCGGAAGAAATCGGTCAAGGCTTGCCTTTGTTGATGCCGAGAGGCGCGAAAACAATTCAACTTTTGCAACGCTTTGTTGAAGAGGAAGAAGAAAGACGCGGATATGTGATGACAAAAACTCCGCTCATGGCAAAAAGCGATTTGTATAAAACTTCAGGGCATTGGGAGCACTACAAAGACGGCATGTTCGTTTTGGGCGATGAAGAAGTTGATAAAGAAGTTTTTGCGCTCCGCCCGATGACTTGCCCGTTTCAATTTACGGTTTATAATGCGGAACAACACAGCTACAGAGATTTGCCGATTAGATACGGCGAAACGTCAACACTTTTCAGAAATGAATCGTCGGGCGAAATGCACGGTTTGATTCGCGTAAGACAATTTACAATTTCCGAGGGGCATATTGTTTGTCGTCCCGACCAAATTAAACAAGAGTTTAAAAACTGCGTTGAGTTATTAAAATATATGCTTGAAACTTTGGGATTATCCGAAGGCGTAAGCTATAGATTTTCAAAATGGGACGAAAATAACAAAGAGAAATATCAAGGCGGCGAGGAAGTTTGGAATAGCTCACAAACGATTCTGAAAGAACTTCTTGATGAACTTCAACTTGATTATAAAGAAGAATCCGGTGAAGCGGCGTTTTACGGTCCTAAATTGGACGTTCAATATAAAAATGTTTTCGGAAAAGAAGATACAATAATAACTGTTCAATTAGATTTTTCTTTGGCGGAACGTTTCGGAATGTATTACATCGACAGCGATAAGAGCAAACAATATCCTGTTGTAATCCACAGAACTTCAATCGGCTGTTACGAAAGAACTTTAGCGTTGTTGATTGAAAGATTCGCGGGCGCGTTACCGACATGGCTTGCTTATAAACAAGCTGTTGTTTTGCCTATTTCAGATAAATATAACGATTACGCGGAAAGTGTTATCGAAAAATTAAAAGATAACGGCGTAAGAGCCGCAGGCGATTTCAGAGCGGAAAAAATCGGATATAAAATCCGTGAAGCGCGAAACGACAGAACTCCGTTTATTTTAGTCGTCGGCGAGCAGGAAAAAGAAAGCGGAAAAGTTTCCGTGCGAAGCAGATTAGGCGACGAAGGTCAAACAGATGTCAATGATTTTATCGATAGAATCGTTGATGAAATAAAAACTAAAAAAATTGTTGAGCAGTCCGAACAACAATAATATAAAATCGTATCTATATGTAATTGAAACTTTGATTTTGTATTATTAATGAGGTGAGAAAATGAAAGACAGATTTAAGCAGTTGGTAAACAGTAAATTATTTTGGGTGGCGGTAATTTGGGTGGTCGCTCCCGATATTTTTCCGGGTCCGATAGACGACGCTCTATTTTTAGCTCTCACCAGTATGCGGGCATTATCAAAAAAACCGAACACAAATGAGAATGTGAATGAGAATGAAAATCCGACTCCTAAAGATAATTTAGATTTATAAAAAATAAATTTATTAATACAAAAGCAACCTTGAAAGAACTCTCTTTATAAAAGTTGATTCTTTCGGGTTGCTTTTATTTTTTCGGCAATTTTCATTAAAGCTGTTCGGGAACCCGAACAGCTCTATTAACAGTTTTGTTAAAATTATTCGGCTAATTATTTTCACGAGGAATATTTTTTAAAAGCACGGATATAATTTCTTTTTGTTCAGAATTTAGAGCGTCCCGATTATTTAACAGTTCAATTTTAGATTGCCTTTTGTGCATTTATTAAATTTAAGCCAATAATTTATTTTGCTCCGTTTCTATAAACTGATTGGTATACAAATTGTAATAATAACCCTTAGCCTTTAATAATTCTTTGTGACTTCCCATTTCTAAAATTTCGCCGTCTTTAATAGCGATTATTCTATCGCAGAAACGAATCGTTGAAAGTCTGTGTGCGATTATAAAACTTGTGCGCCCCTCCAAAACTTTTGTGATTGAGTTTTGAATTTTCTGCTCGGTTTCGGTATCGACGGACGATGTCGCTTCGTCCAAAATAAAAATTTTAGGCTCGGCAATTATCGCACGTGCGAAAGAAATTAATTGTCTTTGTCCCGATGATAATCTTGAACCGCCCTCACCGATATTCGTATCGAAGCCGTTTTCCAATTCCATGACGAAATCGTAAGCATCAACGAGTTTTGCGATTGCGATTATTTCATCGTCGGTCGCGTCCAATTTTCCGTAGCGAATATTTTCCGTTACCGTCCCGCTGAATAATTGCGGTGACTGCAATACATATCCGATATTTGAATGTAACCAAAGCTGACTTCGCTCATTAATATTTTTTCCGTCGATTAAAATTTCGCCCTCTGTCGCCTCATAAAAACGACAAATCAAATTTACGATTGTACTTTTTCCCGAACCTGTTTCGCCGACAAACGCGATTTTTTCGCCTTTATTAATTTTCAGATTAAAATTATTTAAAACAGGTTCTTCTTTATTATAATAAAAAGAAACGTTTTTAAATTCGATATCGCCCTCTAATTCTTCCCAGTTTTCACGTTTAGGATTGAACGCATCGCCGTAAATTTCGATTACACTTTCGGTGTCTTTAATATTTTCTTCGGATTCCAAAAGCGAAAAAACTCTTTCCGCTGAAACTTGAAGCTGTAAAACGTCAATCAAAAGCACCGTGAAATATCTTAAACGCTCAAAAGTTTGAGTCACATAAGTTATCAACAGCGAAAAAGTTGCGAGATTTAAAGTTTTTTCGGTAACTTGCTTTCCGCCGATTATAAATATCGCCGCGAAAACCGTACTCACCAATAAATTTATAATCGGAAAATATAAAGCCGAATATTTGCCGACGTGTAAAGATGCTTTTCTTAATGTCGTCGTGAGCGTTTGAAAATCCTCGAAATTCTTTTCCTCGCGCACCAAAGTTTTCGTCGTGCGAACTCCGTTTACACTTTCGTTAATGTTAGAAAAAAACGCATAACCCGATTGCCTTTAATGATTTTGTTGTTTATAAACAAACTCACACCGAAAATAAACGGCGTAATCAATAAAATAACGATTGTAACTTTCGGATTTAAAATAAACATCGCGATGAAAGCAAAAACAACACTTCCGCCGCTCCAGAATAAATCAAAAAACTGCCACGATATCGTCGCGCTCAGATTGGAAATATCGGAAGTTAATCTTGCGAGAATCCAACCTGTCGATGTATTGTCGAAAAAAGTATACGAAAGTTTTTGCAGTTTATCAAAACAATCACGCATGAATGCATGAGAAAATTCCGCTTCAAATTTTCCCGCAACGGAAATCGACCATGCAATCAAAATCGCAAGAAAAACATACGCCGAAAACAGCAAAATAAAAAACGGCGGAAACTCGGAAAGCCTTTGTTCGCTGACAAATCGTTGTAACGCATCTCTATACATAAGCGGAATAACAGTATCCATAACGGCGCACGCTATGCAAGAAAACAAACACCAAAACGTAAGCTTTTTATGCATTTTAAATCTGGTGAGCAATTTTTTATAAATTGTTGAATCGAAAGATTTCGGCTCTCGGTTTTCAAATTTCTTTTCTATAGAATTTGTCTGGCTCATTATATCACCTCATCTTCAAATTCTTTTTCCAATTGAGTTTGGATATCCCAAATTCGTTTGTAAAGTCCGTCTTTATTAATCAATTCTTTGTGCGTTCCTATCGAAGTTATCACGCCTTTTTCCAAGATAATTATTTTGTCCGCTTCCATAATGGTCGTGATTCTCTGCGAAATTATGAATTTTGTTGTGCTCGTGCCTTCTTTTTTTAATTCGCGTCGGATTTCCGCGTCTGTTTCCGTATCGACTGCGGAAAGGCTGTCATCAAAAATCAAAATGTCGTTTTCTTTTAAAAGCGTTCTCGCGATGGCAACTCTTTGTTTTTGTCCGCCCGAAAGCGTCACGCCTTTTTCACCGATAAAAGTTTCATAGCCTTTATCAAAACGCTCGATAACGTTGTGAACTTTCGCGATTTCGGTCGCACGGAGCATTTCGTCCGCGTTAACTTTGTCTTTTGCCATTTTTAAATTTTCTTCAATCGTTCGCGAATACAAAAAACTTTCCTGCAATACAAGCCCGATTTTGCGACGCAAACAAGTTTTTTTAATATCACGCAATTCAACGCCGTTTATTTCGATAGAACCCTCATCGTAATCAAACAATCTTAAAAGCAAATACATAAGAGTTGATTTTCCCGAGCCCGTCGAACCTAAAATGCCGACGGTTTCGCCTTGTTTTACATCGAAAGAAATATTTTGAAGCATGTGTTCCGTTGAATCATCAAATTTGAAAGACACACTTTTAAAACTGATATCGCCGTTTAAATCGTGTTCGATTGCGCCGACTGTTTCACTTTCAACGGGTTCGTCCAAAATTTCAAATAATCTGTCCAATGCAACTTGCATTTTTCCGAAATCGCCGAAAACTCTGCCGACATCACGAACGGAAAAAACCATCATTAATTCGTTTGTAAAAAATAAATTTACCGTTCCGAAAGTTATTTCACCGCGATACGCCATAAAAATAGCAACCGTCAATACCAAAAGTATTTGCAGAAACGCGAGAAAAGTCGTCGCGCCCACAAGTTCACCGACAACATTTACAACTTTGGCAATCGAATCCGAATATAATTTATTCGCTTTTTCATATTTGTCTTTTTCAAATCTCTCACGCCCGAAAGCACGGACAACTCGCGTATTCGCCAAATTTTCCTGCGCTACGGTCGTTAATTCCGCATCATACATCTCAAGAGTGTGAAAAACGTTTTTTAATTTTATGCTGTAAGCTATGGATACAATCGCGATAAGCGGTATGAGCGCGACGCCCACCAATGCGAGTTTCATATTAATCGAACTTGTCATAATAAAACCGACTGTCACCGAAACCAAAATTTTCACAAGTTCTAAAAATCGCGCACGTATAAAAGAACGAGTAGTTTCAACGTCGGTGATGCTTCTTTGAATAAGTTCGCCTGTCGAAACTTTATTTATGTAACTGAAATTCAAATGCTGAATGTGGTTATATAATTTGTCCTTGAGGTCTTTTATCGCGTTGTCTGCCGCCAACTGCATAAAATAAGTTCTGCCGAAGAAAAAAATTGAGGTGAAAAAATAAAGAATAATCAAAACAACCGCTGAAATAGTTAAATTATTTTTCAAAACCTCAAGTCCGCCGTTATTATTTATCGCATTTATGAAAAGTTGCGGTAAATCAACGGGTTCATTTCCCAAAATCGAATCGATAAAAAACCTAACGAAGATTTGAGAAAAAATCGCCATGACCACAGATATAATCGTGGATATGACGGATAATAGAGCGAAGATTTTATTTCGCCTGTCGATGAATCTGTTTAAGTAATTAAAAGTTCGCAATAAGACACCTCCCAAAATAAAAATAGAAATAAAAAAAGTTATAGGACTGCTAATTATAATCCTGTATTATAATTTTTTCAAGCATTAATATAAAATTATAACATTTGTTATGAATTGAAAATCGAAAAAAATCGCGGACGCCCGAACAAAAATTTTTATTAAAAAGCCGTTGCCTTTTCAATTCAAATGCCGAAACAATCTTAAAAAAATTATTTCACAATCGGTGCTTTTTATTTTTATGGGAATACTTTCTTTTTTGTGTTATTATCTATTATATTGAATACGAGGGGGAAACACACATGTCCGATGTTAAATTTACAAACGAGCAACAGCTTGCGATAGATACGAGAAACTCCGATGTTTTGGTGGCGGCGGCGGCAGGCTCGGGAAAAACCGCCGTGCTTGTTGAGCGCATTATAAAAATGATTTTAGATGAAAAAAATCCCGTTGACATAGATGAACTTTTGGTCGTGACTTTTACCGAAGCGGCGGCGAGCGAAATGAAACAGAGAATCTCCGCGGCGATTTCTAAAGAATTGGAAAAAAATTCGGATAACGAGCATCTGCAAAAACAGATTACGTATTTGGATAAAGCTTTTATAACAACGATACATAGTTTTTGTTTGCGTATAATCCGCCAGAATTTTAATTTGATAGATATAGACCCGACTTTCCGAATTGCGGATACGACAGAAATCACCTTGATTAAAAAAGAAGTCATCGATGAAATTTTTGAAGCGGAATACGAAAGAGAAAACAACGAAGATTTTTTAACGTTGGTCGAATGGTACGGCGATAAAGTCCGCGATTTAAGATTGCAAAGTTTGATTTTAACATTATACGAGTTTGTTAATAACAGTCCGAATCCCGAAGAATTTATAAATTCTTCATGCGAAAAATTTAATATAGGCGACAAATCAATCGACAATACCGATTGGGGAAAAATAATAATCAACGATATAAAAAGTATTTTGAACGGTGCTTCGGAAAGCTTGGAAAAAGGCATTGAAATCAGCAAAATGCCGAACGGACCGTATAAATATATAGATAATTTTATCGAGGACAGAGTAATTATTAATGATTTATTATCTTGGTTGGATGTTTCTTTGGATAGATTTTACGAAGAAATCGACAATGTTGAATTTTCACGGTTAAAAAGTTTGCGAAACGAAGACGTTTGGGATGACCTAAAAGACCGCGCTCAAAAGATTAGAAACAAAGAAATCAAAGACGAAGTCAAAAATATTAAAAAGACTTTCTTTTTTAAGCCGATTGAAGAAATGCGCGAAGATATTTTAAAACTTTATCCCGTCATGAAAAGTTTGGGCGAGTTGGTTTTGAAATTCAAAATAAGATTTCAAGAAATGAAAAAAGAAAAAAATATTGTGGATTTCAACGATTTGGAACATTTTTGTTTAGAGATTTTGATTGACGAAACCGAAATCAACGAGAAAAAGCGTTCCAAAAAAGCTATTGAAATCAGCCAAAAATTCAAAGAAGTTTTGATTGACGAATATCAAGACAGCAATTTGATTCAAGAGTTGATTTTGTGGGCGGTTTCAACCGACAATCCGAAAAACAGATTTATGGTCGGCGATGTTAAACAAAGTATTTATAAATTCCGTCGTGCGCGCCCCGAATTATTTATAGAAAAATATAATTCGTTCGGTAAAGTTTTCAACGGCGAAAATTTAAAAATAGATTTGCATCAAAATTTCCGAAGCAGAAAAGAAGTTTTATCAAGTATCAATTTTTTGTTTTTTCAACTGATGACGGAAGAAGTCGGCGAGATTGATTATAATGACGACCAAGCTTTATATGTAAGCGCGAAATTTCCCGATAATCCCGAAAATTTTAATATATCAACGAACACGGAAATTCATTTGATTGACCAAGCAATCCCCGAAGAATCGGATTTTCATGACGATGACGGTATCGAAGAATTAAATAAACTTCAATTGGAAGCGAAAGTTATCGGCGAGAGAATCAAGGAATTAATTTACGTTGAGAAATTGCATATAAAAGACGGCGAAACGTTGCGCCCCGTGAGATTCGGCGATATCGTTATTTTGGCACGAAGCGTTTCTTTCGCGGGTGAAGTTTTCATAAGAGAACTAAAAAAAATGGATATTCCCGTTTTCGCGAATACGGCTGAGGGCTTTTGGAGTTCGATTGAAATTTTAACGATAACATCGATTTTAAAAATTATAGATAATCCGATTCAAGATATCGAAATTTTAAGCGTTTTGTATAGCCCGATTTATTTTGTGGACAGTAACGAGTTATTGGAAATCCGAAACGCACAGCCCGAAAAATCTTTTTACGAAGCATTGAAAGTTTATATGGGCGAGGATTATTCCAAAAATTTAGAAACTTCTAAAAAATTAGAAAAATTTTTAAACGATTTAAGTGAGTGGCGCGATGTCGCGACTCATATGCCGATTAGCGATTTAATTTTGAAAATTTATAATGACACAAATTATTTTGATTATGTCGGCGGTATGGCGGGCGGATTGATAAGGCAGGCAAATCTCAGACGTTTCAGAGAGAAAGCCGTTAAATATGAGGATACGGGGTATAAAAGTTTATTCCACTTTGTGAAATTTATTGAGCGGTTAGAAAATTCTGAAACCGACGAGGGCGGCGCAAAAGTAAGCTCCGAAAACGAAAACGTCGTTAAGATGATGACAATTCATAAAAGCAAAGGCTTGGAGTTTCCCGTTGTTTTCGTCAGCATGTTGGGCAAACAATTTAATCTTATGGAAGTGCGCGAAAATTTATTATTGCACAAAGATTTGGGCTTGGGACCGACGATTATAGATTTGGAGTTTCGCACAAAATCAAATACGTTACCTAAACTTGCTATTTCCAGAAAAATATTACGCGAAAATTTATCGGAAGAATTGCGAGTTTTATACGTCGCGTTAACCAGAGCGAAAGAAAAATTAATTTTGACGGGTGTTGAAAAAAATCTTACAAAAAAAATGGAAAACTGGGGCAGATTCATTGATTTGGAAAGTGAAACTTTGCCTGTGCATTACATGATGAAAGGCAGAAGTTTTCTGGATTATATCTTGCCTGCGGCGGCAAGACACAAAACAGGTGCGGTTTTAAACTGCGATTCGCTTCATTATAAAAATAAAGAAGTTTACGAGTTTGATACGAATTTCTCTATAAAAATTTGGAAACACGAAGATATTTTGTCAAACATCGTAAGCACGCAAATCGAAAATTTTTTAAAGCTTGAGGAATTGGAAAAAATAAATATCGAAGAGAATTACAGCGGTCGTAAGGAAGAAATTTTTGAAAATTTGAATTTTGTTTATCCCAATGAATACGCAAAAACTTTACCGAGCAAAATTACGATTTCGGAAATGAAACGAAAGTTTTATGAAGATGAAATGATGCAGACAAATTCTACGGAGCTTTCGGAACATCTTGAAATCTCGGAACACGAATTTAATATGATTTTTAAAAAACCGGAGTTTTTGCGGGAGGAAAAAGGACTTACGAGCGCAGAGCGCGGCATCGCGATTCATAAAGTCGTGGAGCATTTGGATTTTAAATATCACAACACTTATGACAGAGTTGTGGAACTTCTCAAACAATTATATATAAATTTTTTAACTCCGCAGGAAGTGAAAATTATTCCGATTAATAAAATTGTAAGGTTTGTAAATTCGGATTTGGGAAAACGTCTCGCGAAATCCGAAAAAATTAAAAAAGAAGAACCTTTCATTATCGGCTTAACGCCTTACGAAACTTTCGGTGATGAAAAATATTTGGGTATGGAAAATAAAATTTTACTGCACGGGATTATTGATTGCTTTTTTGAGGAAAACGATAAAATTGTATTGTTGGATTATAAATCCGATTATGTGGATTCGGAAAATCTTGAAAGCGTTAAAGATAGATATCGAATACAAATGAATATCTATAAAAAAGCGATTGAAACTTTTTCGGGGAAAAAGGTTGAAGAGGCTTATATTTATTTCTTCGGGTTGGGGGATTATGTGAAGATGTAAGCTTTGTACTCGATAAAAAATTAAAATGCCGATTTGCCGATACTGAAAGGCAAAACGGCATTTTTAAATTTAGAAATCAATTAATTTAAAAATCAGTTTTGAAACAGGTCTGTTTAACCTTTTTTATAATGACAACCGTTATATTTAAAATATTGCTCGCCGTTCATCTCAACCACTTCGATAACGTTGCTCAAATTTCTTCCTATTCCCAAAACGATATATTTATTATCGGAAACTTTACTAATCGGAATATCAACATAACTTTCTTCAATCGTAGCCGTTTCGGGGATTGAAATAAATCCGTAACCGCCACTGTCGATTTTAATTATAACGGAATCGAACACAGGAAATTCGTATTCGCTTTTTACTTGATAATATTTACCCNCCATATTTTTTAAATCATCGTCCGCGGGAATCCGCTCCGCTTTTTGAGTTACAATCATTCCCTCGCTTAACATAACGTCAACATCTCCAATCGTAGCAAAAACTATCGCCCCAATCACTTCGTGAGCAAATTCATTTTTATTATCCGTTTTTTGAAACGTAAAATTTTGTTCGGGAATTATAACGTTTGCGTCGGTTACAATAACATCACCGAGCCCGACATAATAACCGCCGTATTCGTTAGCGTCTTTATACACATATGAAGATGTATCTTTTGCAGGCACATAATCCGCCTGTCTTTCCGTTTCGGATAAAGCGTTTGCCAATGTATCGACCGTTAAGATGTTAGGCACGCTTATCGATGAGCTTGAATTTGCGGAAATAAAAATACCGATTCCCGCACTCAACGCTAATCTATAATCGGAATGGAAATATTCGACATCGCCGCCGTGACCGATGTAAGATTGATTGTTATAATTTACTTCGTATGTTCCGAGTCTCGGGCTTATTGTATCCGTCAACGGGTCTTGAAAAGGAATTTCTTTTAAAAATTTCTCGATAGTTTTTTCTTCAAAAACTCGTTTATCGTTAATCACGCCTTTATTTAAAATCAATTGCAAAAAGTTCGCCATATCAACGCTGTTTGTAAATAATGCTCCCGCCGGAATATTGTTTACATAAACAGGTTCGGATTTTCCCAATGAAGTATTCGCGTATGATTTTGCAAAATTATCGTTTTCCGTTGCCGCAAAAGCCGTGTTGTTTAATTCCATGGATTTTATTAAATTTCCGTTCATATAATTATTAAACCCGTCAAAAATATTAGTTTGCTCGCCCGTTGTTTTTGAAATAATATTTCCCAAAACCGCATATCCTGAATTTGCATAACTCATTCTTGTTCCCGATACGGACGTCATATATTCTTTTTGAAGAGTTTCGACATAGCCGTCCAAAAATGATTTTTCATAGTCACCCAAAGTATAAAAATTTCTGAAAATATCTCCGTTTATACCCGAGTAGTGCGTCAACAATTGTTTTATAGGTTACATCGGAAGAATTTCCGCCGAAAATCGGATTCGTAATCAAACTAAATTCCGGAATATGAGTTGTCACTTTGTCGTTAATATTTAACTTGCCCTCTTCTTCCAATTTTAAAATCCCCAAAGCCGTAAAAGATTTTGAAATAGAACCTACGCTGTACAAAGTATCTTTCGTTGACGGAATATTTTTTTCTATGTCCGCCATGCCGAAACCCTGCGTCCAAGTGTAGCCCGTTTTATTATCCGCAAAAGCCGCGGTCATTCCCGGGATTCCCTGCGCGCTCATATAATAATATGCGTTTGTTACCAATTCTTTTTTTGTATTTTTAAACGTATCGTTTTCTTGCTCATAAACGAAAGAAACATCGTCATAATGAATATAAGTTGCGCCGTTAATATTTTTAATCGGATATTTTAATTCCGATGTTGTTCCGTTTTTTGTGATACTGTTTTCGTTTAAAGCAAACTCATAATTATTTCCCGAATGAAAAATTTCAATTTGTTTTGTTTCGCCGTTCCAATTTACACTTCCCGCATTGCTTTCAAAAACATTTCGTAACGGAATAAAATATTTGTCTTCGATTACGGTTGTCGCCGAAACTTCCGTCAGATTTAAAATCGGACTGAAAAGCGGATTGAAAAGCGTAGTAAATGTAATTGAAAAAACTACCCCAAACGTAAGAAACTTCTTTTTCATAAAAACCCCTCCATAATAATTTTAAAGTAATATTTTTTTGTATAATAATGTCGTACAATTAATTGTATCACAACATATAAATTGTGTGATATAAAAATTTTGGTTTTCGGCGAGATATAAATTATTCGGCGGATTTTCTTTGGGCGTGATGATTTCTCAGTTGAATCACTTGAGGTCAAGACAGCATTACATTTTCTTTGAAAATATAATGCTTATTTGGTGGGGGATTGAAACCCCCGCCCGGGTTGCTTGGGCGAGCAGTAAAACGAAGTTTTACGACCAGCCAAATAAATTGTTCCCCCACCTCTAAGATTCAAGTCTGCGACTTAAATCTTAGAGGTGGGGATTTCTGTCTTGAGTTAAAAATTTGATTTTTCAAGTTAAATGAGATATATTATTCAGATACACTTTTATTTGATAATCTATATTAAGGAAGTGATTTTAGTTGTTTGAAAGGTTTGCACCCAACTTTTTTTTGGAGATGACAAAAACTGATTTCTCACTTATTAACGGTAATGAATTTATTGATAAAAAAATAAAAGATATGCCGAGTTTGTCTTTCCAAAAAAGCAAGCGAGGTTCTATTTATGTTGTCAATATTTTGGACGTTGAAAAACCATCTTTCAGTTTAGAGGTTTTTAATAATTGGATGGCTCATTGTGAGCAGAATTTTTTAAATATGCAGGCAAGTCAAGCCACAAACGCGAAATATTTATTTTGTGTAAATATTTTTGTGGGCAGAAACGGTACTTTAAAAAATTATATTGATAGCTTGAAACTACCCCAAGGTCAATCTTTTTACAGTATATGTTGGCAAATTGAGGACAACGGCGGAAATATTTATTATTCGGAAAATCAACCCGATGATGTTGAAAAATTAAATAAATCGATACGAAATGCGTTAAAAAATCCGACTGATAATTCCGAAAAAACGCTCAATGATATTTTAAGTTTGAAACCGAAGCGTCACCATGCAAAAATAATAAAACCTATTCCTTACGTAACTTATGCGTTAATTTTTATAAATATTTTGATTTTTGCGCTGATGGAGTTGAACGGTTCATCTACAAATTTGCACACTTTAACCAGATTCGGTGCTTTAAACGTGGAGCATTTAATAATATTCGGCGAGTATTGGAGAATCATAAGTTCGGCTTTTGTTCATATCGGACTTGACCATTTGGCGGGGAATATGCTCGGGCTTTACATTTACGGAACACGGGTTGAAAAATATTTTGGTACGACGCGATTCATCTTGATATATTTTTTCGCTACCGTTGTGGGCGTAATCGTCAGTTTGATTCTTTCCCTTTTTGCGTCCTTTGCATATTTTACGATTGCCGCAGGTGCGTCAGGTGCTGTTTTTGGGCTTGTCGGTGCTGTCGGTTCATATTCGTTTAAAAAGAAAACTTCCATCGAGGGAATTAGTTTCAGTTTCACAATTTTTTATTTGGTTTACAGCATAGCGGCAGGTTTTTTTGATTCGTCTATCGGTCATGTTGCGCATATCGTCGGCTTTTTGACCGGTTTAATTCTTGCATTTTTATTAGTCCCCGAAGATGAGGATGATAAAAAGGAAAAAAAGATTTTGGACAAAACAATTTAAAAATTTGTGACTCCGCAAGATAAAACGGAACAGTCAAGCGTTCTCAGTTAAAAATTTACAAAGGTATTTTTTTATGATAATATTGTGATGCCGTAAATCTTTATGATTTATTTAATATAAATTTTACAAAAGAGTTTTGATTCAGAATATACGCGGAATTTTAATTTCTATAAAGTAAATTACAGAAAGGCAGGTGAAACCGTTATCACGACCTATAAAAAACTTTTATAGATTTCTGGTAATGGTGATAAGTATTGGATACTACGGAAACTAATCAAAAAATTATATATTTACCGATTGAAGAAATCGTGCCTAATCCGTTTCAACCCAGAAAATCGTTTGAAAGAGAACCTTTGGACGAACTAGCGAACAGCGTAAGGGAGTTTGGCGTAATACAGCCGATAAACGTCAGATTGATAAACGGCACAAGTTATGAGTTGGTTGCGGGTGAGCGAAGATTAAAAGCATCGAAAATCGCGGGGCTTAAAAAAATTCCGGCTATCGTAATTAATATTACAGACCAACAAAGCGCTTTAATTGCAATTATAGAAAATCTTCAAAGAGAAAATTTAAATTACATAGAAGAGGCGCAGGGTTTTCAAAATCTCATACGGGATTATTCTTTTACACAAGAAGAGTTGGCGGAAAAAATCGGGAAAAGCCAATCCACAATCGCGAATAAACTCAGAATTTTGAGATTACCTAAAAGCGTTCAAAAAAGTCTTTTGGAAAACGATTTGACGGAAAGACACGCGCGCGCTTTATTAAGGCTTGAGGACGAAGATGAACAACTTGAAATCTTAGAAAAAATTATAAAAAATAATCTTAACGTTAAAAAGACGGAAGAACTCATAGATGTTATTTTGAAAACCAAAGAAGAAGTTGCCGACGATAAGCTCAGAAATAAACCTAAAATTAAAAGACGCTTCAAAGATATTCGACTTTTTACAAATACCATCGAGCAGGCAATCGGAATTATGAACGAATCCGGCGTTGATACAAACTATACAATGACAGAAGTAACCGACGGATACGAGATACTTATAAAAATCAAATCGGAATAGGCAAGGTGGTTTTTATGGTAACAACAAAATGGCTTTACGATAATAAAAATTTGGAAGATTCTCATTATATACGGCGGGAAGTTTTTATAAACGAGCAAAATGTTCCCGTTGAAATCGAATTGGATGATTCGGATAACGGCGCGATTCATTTGATTGTTTATGAAAATGATTTGCCCGTTGCGACAGGAAGAATAATACTGCCCGACGGAAAGGCGACTTTCGGGCGGATTGCGGTTTTGAAAAATCACAGAAAAAAAGGTTTCGGGGAATTGGTTGTCTGTGAACTCATAAAAAAAGCATCGGAAATGGGATATAATGAACATTATATTCACTCTCAGACTCATGCCAAAGAATTTTATGAAAAACTCGGTTTCAAACCGTATGGCGAAATTTATGAAGAGGCGTTTATACCGCATGTAAGTATGATTCATTCCGATGATTAAATTTCGGAAAAATACAAAAGTAAAATAAAAAAATCAGTTTTGTCATAAGACGAAACTGATTTTTTTTAACAACTCACCCACATAAAACTTTTGCCCTCTTCGTATGAATCCACAAAATCCTTTTTAAATAATTCTTTAGCTTTCAGAGTTTTTTCTCCTGTTTCATCTTCCGAACAGTAATCAAAAAATTCAACGCAAGTCAGAGCAAATTCAAATTCTTCTTTTTTTGCATAACAACAAATATCGCTATCATAATATTTATTAAAATTCGCATTCATGTCTTTGCGCTGATAGCCGACACCTTCATAATAAAAACCTTTTTCCTGTTTTAATCTATATACATCGATATAAATCCAATCACGAATTTTATTGTAACTCACCATGCAATCTAATAAATTTTCTTCGCGAAGAATTTTTTTAACGGATTCTTCTAAATTTGTTTTATCTACTTTTAAAAAACGTTTATCTTTAAACTTTTCTTCAAGATAACTTTTAAATTCTTCTGCGTCCCTGACTTCATCTTTCTTGTGCCAAAACTTAAATTCACGACGCGCATTTTCTTCAAAGTAACTTTTTATTTCATCTGTTTCATGCCCCTCATACGGCACATAAATTGTTATAACGGTTTCGGGAATGTCAATCATTTGAATATAATTTTTAAAATACCCGAAAGGAACATCAAACCCTTGATATTCAAAGTCGCTTTCCGTCATGCAGTTGTATTGTAACGAATAAGAACTTTCAATTTTTTCTACTGTTGCTTTATAATGCATAACATCTAACCCCATAAATTAACCGACCTCATTTCAAATTTTTTTGTTTCATTTTTATGATACGGCATTTTGATTTCAATCACAAATTTTTATTTTTTTTAGTTTGTAAAAACCGTTAGGAATTTTTTTCATTTACGGCGAACTTCTTAGTGTCGCATTCGTATATATTTTTTGTAAAAGTTTGTAAGATACGGTGTGTGCAATTTATGTTCCGAATTAAAAAACGTAATTATTACCAATATTAATAAATTCAAACGAGATTTTTTATTTGAATTTTTATAAATAGACTGTAAGAATAAATTTTACCGATTTTACCGTTTGTTTCTTTCGGCGAATCAAAAATCTTTAATTTTGGACGCACAAAAGAAAATGTGTAAACTCTGCGTGACAGAACCGAATTTTAATTTAGTTGTTTTTTTTGTGAAATATGTCGATAATTTTTTTTATTTAAGCACATGTTATTTTTAGGATAATTTTTAAAAATGCACATATAAGTTTAAAAGAATGTTAAAATATAATTGTTGTCCGCGAGTATCG
>JGI994J12354_10000481_pt1 | contig 39706 bp, 27 predicted proteins | sample IntmicLarv3ML3BL_FD_12354 | JGI IMG/M metagenome (IMG submission 12354) | reverse complement strand
TCCAGGATTTGACTTTGTAGGTGCTGGCAATTACGACTTCGGTCCTGTAAGCCCTGACGCAACTGTTGTAGGAGTAGACAACTATATAAGAGACATTCTATGGGCAGAAAATCCTTGGTCTTCGTCTATTGTAGGTAGTCCTTTTGATGGTACTTTCTTTAACTTTACAGCAGCAGCTGTATACACTTATAAAATCACAGAAATACCGGGAACAAACCCAGACATAATTTATTCAGGAGCAGAATATTGGGTTCACATTAACATAGTGAACAATGGTAGTGGTGGATTTGAAATCAGTGGATTTGAAATCGTAATGACTAAAAATCAACTGGGTCAAACGATTACTCCTGTCAAACCAGCTAAAATAGTATTTGAAAATACTTATGCCGTAGCAACAGATGTAAGTATTTCAAAAGTGGTTGCAGATGGTCCAGACGGAACATTTAAAGGTGATGTAAATAGATATTTTGAATTTGAAGCAACTATGACAGCACCATCTACAGCACCAGTAGGTACAATTTATAAAGCACGCGTATATGACATGAGTGATATTCCAGCGGATTTAAAAAATGATACAGATGTATTAGCTAAAAATGAAACAATAGCAGCAAATGGTACTATTCTTTCAGATGCAAGAGGTGATTATATCGCGTTCCCATCAGGAACACAAGTTACCTTCTATCTAAAACATGGACAAGAACTTATTTTCGAAGAGGTTCATGTTGGAGCAGAGTACACTGTAAATGAAATAGGGGTTCCAAACTATGTTCCGACGTTAGATGTTACATCAGCGGGAGCAACTGGTTCACCACTTGTTACCACTCCAGTTACGGGTACAGTAGGCGATGACCTATCAAGTGAAGAATTTGACTTCGGTGGAACGGCAGGAGGAGGTGGAGCAGTACCAGTTACAACTAGTACTGACAGAGCTGATTTTGAAAATGAATTTGACGATACCCCATACACAGGATTATTAGTTGAGAACTGGCCATTCATCTTAATGCTATTAGCAGCTATTACAGTTCTTGGCGTATATGTTGGAGCGAAGTCTCGTAAGAGAAAAACAGCATAAGGGAATTAAATAAAAAGTAATAAATATATGATAAATTGATATTTGGTAAAGAGGTCCACATGGCATTTAAGAGAGCGAAAAATATAGGATTAAAAACAATAAAAGGCGGACATATTTTAATAAATATGCTGATATTAGTTGCCATCTTTATTATGATAGTATTTTCAGTCTATGCGATGTGGGACTCTAACCAAATATATAGAAGTGCAAATGCGATACAATATGATATATATAGACCAGAGCAAGGAGAAACAGCTTCCTTTGAAGAATTTCAAGTGATAAATCCGGAGGTTATTGCTTGGCTTGAAGTTTATGGTACTAAGATTGACTATCCAGTGGTACAAGGTGAAGATAATACTAAATACGTTACTACCGATGCTTTCGGGGAATATTCGCTTTCAGGAGCAATATTTTTAGATAGTAGAAACAGCAAAGATTTTATGGATTTTAATAGTATACTTTACGGACATCACATGGATAAAGACGCTATGTTTGGAGAAATTGCATCATTCGAAGATAGAGTTTTTTTTGAAGAGCATATCTATGGCAATCTATTTTACGAAGGTGTTGATTATGGATTAGAATTCTTTGCATTCATTAATGATATTGATGCGTATGATTATGCGGTATTTAAACCAAGAGTTAAAGGTATAGGCGAACAACAAGATTACTTAGATAATTTGATAACTGAGGCTATCAATAATAGAGATGTAAAAGTAACGACCAAAGAGCGCATCTTGCTATTGAGTACATGCGATTCAGCACTAACTAACGGTAGAGACATTCTCATTGCAAGAATTACCGATGAAACTTATGCCAATCCATATGAAAAGGAAAGAGCGGTATCAATAATAGACCAATTAGAGGGACTTCCTTTATGGATTAGAATTTTAGTACCAACAATGTTGTTAATAGTAGTTATTATATTGACTTACATAAAAGGCAATAAGAACAAGAAAATATAAAATATAAAAGAAGAACACAAAAGAAAAATAAAAAAGAGAAATAAAAGAGAGAAAACATGCAAAATAATGGCAAATACATAAATTTCATAAATGGAAAAGAACAAAAAAAGATATTCTCTATATGCTTTTTATTATTTGCGTGCTTTTTTATTGCAATGTACGCTCAGGTGGTCCATGCAGCCAGTAAATCGGTACTTGTGACTATTGATGTAAAGCAATCATTTAATAAGGTAGGTTCATCGGCAAAGGTTAATGATGAATTTTCATACGAACTAGTTTCACTAAATGAAGAAAATCCGATGCCAGCAGAAAGTGTTGGTAATGTATATAAATTTAAAGTATCAGGGACAACAGCTTATAAGCTTGGGACAATTGAGTTTTTAGAGGCAGGGGTATATCTTTATGAACTTAAGAACATCCCGCCCACTAATAAGCCAGCGCAGTATACTTACGATGGTGAAGTGTATACCATCAGAATAACCGTCAAGCAAGAAAGTGACAGTTTATTAGCGACGATTAGCATTAACAATAGTGAAGATAAGAAAAAGGATACAATTCCGTTTGCGCATAAATACCAACCATTGCCAAGCGATGCTAAAGTTATGGTTGATCCGCCAGTGAAAAAAACAGTTATCGGAACACCAAGTACCAAGGGGGTATTTACATTTACACTAACGGCCAAACCAGAATTTAATCCCATGCCAGCGGGTAGCAAAGACGGCGTAAAAACCATGTCGATTGTAGGGTCAGGCAAAGTTGAGTTTGGAACATGGGCTTACACAGAAGAAGGAACATACGAATATGTAATAGCTGAGGAGAATACGGGTGAAGCGAGTTACCGATATGACCGTATGAGTTATAAAATCATTGATGTTGTCAAAGATGTGGATGGCACCCTAAAGGTATATAGGACGATTGAAAATAATAATAAAAAACAAGTAAAATCATTAACATTTGTAAATGAATACAAAGAACCACCTAGCAGGACGACGATTGGTTCGCCACAGACACCGAAAACGGGTGATGACACAAGTGTTTTTATGCATACACTTATATTAATAGTAGCAACAATATTAGCACTGATAAGTACAGCAATATTATGCACGAGAAAATCACGTCATAGGAATATTAACATTGAGCCAAGGTGGAATTGACGATGTTTAAAAACAAGCAAAGGGTAACAGTGATAGTTGCGTGGTTGATTTTGGTAATATCGACAGCAGTTATTATATTTTCTAGTGTTTCGCTACATGGAATAAAACAAGCTTATAAAGAAAGTTTTGCATACTATGAAAGTTTACAATCACTGGTACGTAAGAATAATAAACAAGAAGAATATGGAAAAGATTTCTCATTGTCAATCGATTTTAATGAACTTCAAGGTATTAATAATGATTTAATAGCTTGGTTATATTCCCCTAATATGGCACTTAATTATCCCGTTGTAATGGCGAAGGATTATGATTGGTACTTTCGGCATTTGCCGGATGACTCCCAAGGAGCCTATGGGACACCTTTTCTTGATATAGATGGTAAAACTGATTTTAGCAAAAGACTTAATGTTATATATGGGAAAAAAATTGGTAACGAGGAGATGTTTGGCTCGCTAAGCAAATATAAAAAGCAGGACTATTTTGAAAATAACCCATATATCTATCTATACACAAAACAAGGGAATTACAGGATAGACCTCAAATATGGTGCTACGGTGAGAAACGGTGAATGGCGGGCAAGGGCTTTTATGTATGAGGCAAATCTTGAGTCTTTGTTGGGTTACGGCGAGGCTAAGACAACATTTAAAAGCGATGTTGAGTATGATATCGATGACAAATTCATAGTCCTTAATGCCTTGGAAAAAGGGTATGATAAAAAAAGTTATTTTGTTGTCGGGGTTTTGCGTCCTATTTGATTAATATGGTGAAGGGTATAGAAAAAATTCTATATCTTTCTTTTTTTGTGGTGAATTTAGGTGGAGTGGTGACGAGAGTCATATTTCGATATGATAAAAATGTAACAGATAATTTGCCATACACTCAAAAATATGAATTTGCAGAAAACTGGACTTATGGCTATTTTATGGCATATTAAGGACTAGTTAATATCCAAAATAATCACTTGTTAAAAGTATTCATTAAGGTCGCAAATTTAGTGCCATAAAAGTGCAAATGTAATAGCATAATATCAGTGCTTTTCATTTGCACTTTTAAAGTAATAGTCATGTCTAAAATGCACAAAAAATATTGTTGACAAGTCAATTAAATGTGTATAATATATTATCAAACTAGCTAAATAAATTGAGATAATCGATAGTATTAAAGACAGCAGAAGCAGATTATGAAGGCGGTAAGATACCGATAAGGGAGGATACATATGTGGACAAAGGGTAATTATAGAAGAATTTTTTTAGATATGCATATATGTGATGATAGACCAGAATACTTATCCAAATTAAATCTAGAAAATATCGTAGATACATTGCAAGACGCTGGCGCACAGACGATAGTGGTAAAAAGCAGACCGCATACAGGGGTAGCACTTTTTCCGACGAAATTTGGTAGAATGCATAAAGGGTTAAAGGGCAGAGATTATGTTGGAGAAATGATAAAATTATGCCATGATAAGGGCATTGCCGTGCAAGCATATTTTTCGCAGATGTTTGATAATTGGGCATATGAAAATCATCCTGAATGGCGGATGATTAATGGTGAGGGTAAGACCTCGCGTGAAGAAGCGGACTATGCCAATGAGTCTTTGTTTAGACGAGGCAGGTACGGCTTGGTTTGTCCTAATAATGTTGAATATCGAGAATATGCCAAGAATTGCTTGGTAGAGTTGACAGAAAAATATGAGTTTGAAAGTATTTTTCTTGACATGCCATTTTGGCCTGAAGTATGTTTTTGTCCAAGTTGTCAACAAAAGTATTTTGATGCCACTGGCAAAGATATTCCCCACGTGGTTGATTGGGGTGACGAAGATTTTAAGGAGTGGCAAGCTCTAAGGGAGACATGGCTAGGGGAATTTACGCAGTTTACGGCTAATTGTGTACATTCGGTTAGGCCAGAAGTAACAACAGAACAAAATTTATCCGTAATCGCCAAATCATGGGCAATGGCAACATCAGATAGTGTTGCACAAGCAAGTGATTATGCAGGTGCGGATTTATTTGGCGGTTACTTGGAGCAAAGCTATGTATGTAAATATCTTCGTAATATTACAAAATCATTTCCGATTGAATTTATTACTTCAAGATGTGACCCTTCATTAGATTATCACACCACCACAAAATCTGAGGAAGAATTGCTTCTTCATACGATGACAGCCTTAGTTCATGATGGGGCAATTTCTTTTTGTGATGGAATGAATCCAGATGGAACGATAGTTGACGCTTTTTATAAGAATGTTCTTAAAAATGTTTTTACAGAATCGTCAAAATACGAAAAATATGTAGGTGGTGAATTAATTAGTGATGTCGCACTTTGGTATCCGACCCATTCAAAATGTAGTTGGTCTGAAAATGGCACGTCTGTAATATCGGATGTTTTTTCGTATGAATTTTTAGAGACGAATTTAAACATGGCGACAATAATGCGAGAACACAATATTTTATTTGATGTTATTCCGTCAAACAAACTAAGTGATACAAAAGCTAAAGTTTTTGTTGTAGGTAATGTCGTGAATGTTAGTGATGAAGACATGAAGGAAATCGAGGATTTTTTGAATAATGGTGGTAAAGTATATTTAAGCGGACATATCGGGCATCCACGGTTATACGAGCTATTAGAGGCATCCGATATTGGGATGACGAAGCACAATGTAACTTACATGTCGCCAACCAAGGCAGGTCGAGAGATATTTGTAGACTTTGATGGTGTTGCACCGCTTAATATTCAAGGTAAGATGGAACAGTTGGAGTTTTCTGGCGAGCATGAAGTTCTAGCGACAATGACATTGCCATATACGATGACTGCGACTTTGGAGTATTCATCAATCCATTCTAATCCGCCAGGGGTTTATACATCAGTGCCTTGTGTAGTTAGGAAAAAAGTTGGCAATGGCGAAATTTTGTGGACATCAGCACCGATTGAAAATGAAACTCCGTATTTGAGTAGATGCCTAGTAGGTAAGCTTATGAAGGATTTAGTAGGGGTGTCATCTTTGGAGATGGAATCGCCAGGGTGTGTCGAAGTGATTGAATGGGTGAAAGATGGAAAAAGCTACTTGGCAGTTATGAATGAGCAAGACCACTCACCATTTATTCCAATACATGACATATTCATAACTGTCCCGAGAAGAATAGACAGTGCAATTGACTTAGGAACGAGCACTAAATTACAATTAGAAGAAGTCGGCAATGGTACTAAGATAGCCATTTCTAAGTTACAAGTATGCAATGTAATTGAATTAAACTAAATCAAATATGTCATAAACATAATTAAGATAGAAAACTACATCGTAGGGGACGGGTTTTCCGTCCCTATTATAAAGGAGGAATTCAATTATGAAACATGGTATTTATTATGCCTATTGGGCACATGAATGGGCGGCAGACTATGAATATTATATCCCTAAGGTTGCTAGCCTTGGTTATGATATTTTAGAGATTGGCGCTACTCCTTTAGTGGATTATACAGATGAACAGGTTTTAAATCTTAGCGAATGTGCGAAAAGACATAACATTGAGTTGACATTAGGCTATGGTCCGCAATTTGTCCATAATGTTGGAACGACAGATTTAACGGCTAGAGCTTTTGCACTAGAATGGTATGATAAATTATTTGCGGTCATGCAAAAGCTAGATGCCCATCAACTAGGTGGCGCACTATATTCTTATTGGCCGATTGACTATTCAAACGGGGTAGATAAAAAAACCGATTGGGTCGCAAGTGTTGCGGGAATTAAAGAATTAGGAATCATTGCTGCGAAGTATGATGTAAATCTTAATTTGGAAGTATTAAATCGCTTTGAAAACCATATTCTAAATACCGCCGAAGAGGGGCTTGCTTTCGTCAAAGAAGTAAATCTTCCCAATGTCAAACTTTTATTAGACACTTTCCATATGAACATCGAAGAAGTCAGTATTGCGGGGGCAATCCGCGCGACCGGCTCATATTTAGGGCATTTCCATACAGGTGAGTGTAACCGTTTAGTCCCAGGACAAGGGCGGATGCCGTGGCGCGAAATTGGCGAGGCGCTAAGAGATATTAATTTTGATGGTGCGTGCGTACAAGAGCCGTTCCCTTGTGAAGGCGGTCAAGTTGGTGCTGATATCAAAATCTGGCGGTCGCTAATTCCTGATACTAGCGAGGCCCAATTAGACCAAGATGCTAAGGAATCATTAATCTTTCAAAGGTATATGTTGGAAGGAAAATCACATAAGTATTAATGAAAACAATCCCTGCAAGTATCAAATGAAGATGCAGGGTTGTTTTTTCTTTAATAAGAAATTGCATAAAGCAAGAAGGTGGCGAGGAAAAAGTGTTTTTTGATTACATGGCGGGATATTTTGTGATATTATGTCTGTGTATATGTCAACTACGAATATAGAAAAACTATGGAGAGTTAAGAATGGAGCGAAATCTTGATTTTGATAAAATAATAGATAGAAGGGGTACGAATTGCATCAAATATGATGGTGCCATTGCCAGCGGACTACCAGCGGATATATTACCTTTATGGGTGGCAGATATGGATTTTAGGACATCTTCTTATATCCAAGATGCTATCAAGGCGCAAGCTGAGCATGGTATCTGGGGTTATAGTGATGCAGGAGAAGGATATTTCCTTGCAATTGAAAAATGGATGCAAGAGCAATTTGGCTGGCAAGTAAGGCCCGAATGGCTCGTCAAGGCACCAGGGATTGTCTTTGCATTGGCGATGGCGGTCAAGGCCTTCACAAAGCATGGCGATACGGTTTTAATTCAACAGCCAGTATATCATCCGTTTAGACATGTGATTGTTGATAACGAGCGAATAGTTGCTGATAATTCATTAATAATAGAAGAAGATGGCACGTATCGCATGGATGTCGATGATTTTGAACGGCAGATTGTTGCGAATAATATTAAGTTGTTCTTTTTATGCAATCCGCATAATCCAGTCGGGCGAGTTTGGAGTGAAGCAGAGTTGATTGCGATAGGAGATATATGTTACAAACATGGCGTAATTGTAGTTAGCGATGAAATTCATGCGGACTTTGTATTTGAAGGCGAGCATAAGATTTTCGCTAATTTAAAGGAAGAGTATCGCCAAATGACGATTACTTGCACCGCACCTAGCAAAACTTTTAACACTGCAGGATTGCAGATTTCTAATATTTTCATTGAAAATGAAGAACTGCGGGGGAAATTTGAGAAGGCGATAAAAAGTTGTGGTTATGGTGAACCAACTTCAGGTGGAGTGGCGGCATGCGAAGCGGCATATAAAGATGGTCGCCAGTGGTACGAGGCGATGAAAGAATATGTAAAGGATAACATTACATTTGTTGAAGCATATTTAAAGGAACAACTACCACAAGTTAAGATGAAACGACCTGAGGGGACATACTTAGTCTGGCTGGATTTGCGTGAACTGGGACTGTCTAACGAAGAAAGGCGAGAGTTAATCGTCAAAAAAGCGCAATTGTGGCTTAATGAAGGTGAAATATTTGGTGAGCAAGGAAGTGGCTTTGAGAGGATTAATGTTGCCTGCCCAAGAGCAATTTTGCATGAGGCTTTAGACCGTTTAAGAGATGCGATTATGGCGTGGAAATAAAAGGGATATAAAAAAGGCATAAAAAAGTATAAAACTGACAAATCAATTATTAACAAGAATTTGAAATTAGTGACAGTATGTGGTATGATAGTGAGAAATATTGTTACGCTTTCCTACGATAAAGTGATAGTGTAAAATATTTGCTTTACGTTAGTAAAGGATATAATTTAGCAACAAATTTCAAAGGAGGAAGTAATATGAAAAGAGTAATTGCAGTTTTACTTGCGATGGTTATGGTATTTGGTCTTGTTGGTTGTCGTGGGGCACAACAAGCAACACCAGCGGAAGAAAACACAGGAACAGAAGCAGCAGCAGCACCAGCAGATGAAGCAACAGACGAAAGTACTGACGGTGCCGAAGAAGCTGAAGAAGCTAGCGAACCAGCAGAGGTATCAGATGATTGGAAAGTTGGTATTGTTACAGGAACAGTTTCTCAAGGTGAGGAAGAATTCCAAGCAGCCCAAAATATGATAGCGAAATATGGTGCGGATCGTATCGTAACAGCTACTTATCCAGACAAATTCAACGATGAAGTAGAAACTACTATTTCAACAGTTGTAGGGCTAGCAGAAGCGGGCGCAAAAGCAATTGTATTCGTACAAGCAGTGCCAGGAGCTATTGCAGCAATCGAAAAGACAAGAGAAATGTACCCAGACGTTACATTTATCTGTGGTGTAGCAGCAGAACCACCAAGAGATATCGCAGCGGCAGCAGATGTTGTTTTGCTAGTTGATGAAATTGGGATGGGAACTAGCGTAATCGAACAAGCGGAAAAGCAAGGTGCGACAACATTTATCCACTATTCTTTCCCTCGTCACTTAGGTTACGAAACTATTGCAGCACGTGCAGCACTATTTAAACAAACATGTGAAGCAAAAGGAATCGAATATGTTGAAGCAACTGCTCCAGACCCAACAGGAGACGCTGGCGTATCAGGTGCACAACAATTTATCCTTGAAGATGTTCCACGTAAAATTGATGAGTATGGTACAGAGACAGCATTCTTCTCAACAAACTGTGCTATGCAAGAACCATTAATCCGTACAGTATTAGAACGTGGAGCTATTTATCCACAACAATGTTGCCCAAGTCCTTACCATGCATATCCAGCAGCATTGAATATCGAAACTGCAGGACACGAAGGTGATGTACAATACATGCTAGACTCTATCACGGCAAAAGTGGCAGAAGGCGACAACACAGGACGTATGTCTACATGGGCATTGCCAGTTAATATGTTAATGGTAGAAGCAGGTGTAGAATATGCAGTTAAATACGTTCAAGGCGAAACAAACGGTAGCTTTGATGATGCAGCAGTACGCGAAGCTATTAAGACTGTAACAGAGAATGGGTATAACACTTCAGCCAACGTATCTCTTTATGCAGATGACGAAGGCGAAGTTGAAAACTATTACATGATTCTTTGTGACTACTACGATTTCTAAATTAATGTAATTGTTTGTAAAATTAAGAAAGTAAAACCGCCGAATTTTAGGCTTAAACTTCGGCGGTTTTGTTTTCTGTTTTATTTCATTGGAAAGTTTGCCTATGAAACAAAAATGTTCAAAGGGATGCACTTTGTTCCTAGCATACAGAAATATTACTATAGTGTACCTGTGGCTTAAGCTCTATAGGTACGTATAGTAATGTTTCTGTGTAAATAACTACAGAAAGAAAAAATTATTTACAGAAAGAAAAAATTATTTAACTAAGAAAGATTGAACAAAGAGGTGGGAAATTGGATAATCAATTTGTACTACAGGTAGAAAATGTTACAAAAGAGTATTATGGAAATCCAGTGCTAAAAAATGTATCATTGCAGGTTAAACCAGGCGAGATTTGCGCTCTAGTTGGTGAAAATGGAGCAGGTAAATCAACCTTGATGAATATTTTATTTGGAATGCAAGTAATTCATAGTACAGGTGGCTTTCAAGGAGATATAAAAATAGATGGACAGGTGGCGAAATTCACTTCTCCGAATGATGCAATGAAGGCGGGAATTGGGATGGTTCATCAAGAATTTATGCTCATTCCGGGATTTACGGTGACTGAGAATATTAAGGTTGGTCGGGAAATAACAACACCAACATTGGCTAGTCGCATTTTCGGTAAAAAGTTAGAAAAGCTTAACCATAAGGCGATGAATGCCGATGCCAAGCAGGCTTTAGAAACAATCGGTATGGATATCGACCAGCATGTCAAGGTTGCGGGTTTGCCAGTTGGCTATATGCAGTTTGTTGAGATTGCTCGTGAAATTGACAAGAATAATATTAAGCTTTTGGTATTTGACGAGCCAACAGCTGTTTTGACTGAAAGTGAAGCCAATCGTTTATTGGATGTCATGCGCACTATTGCTGAAAAAGGAATTGCTATTATTTTCATTACTCACCGTCTTTCAGAAGTGATGGATGTAGCCGACACGATGACTATTTTGCGTGACGGCGAGCTCGTTACAAGTAAAGCAATTGCTGATACCAACATTTCTGAAATAGCAGAACTTATGGTAGGGCGTAAGATTGATAAATTAGTAGATGACACTCAAAAGCCAGCGGGATTAGAGCAAGCACCAATTGCCCTAAAAGCGACTAATCTTTGTGTTGACATGCCAGGTGAGAAAGTTAAAGGCGTGGATTTAGAAATTCATCAAGGTGAAATTTTCGGAATTGGTGGGTTAGCAGGACAAGGTAAAGTCGGAATACCTAACGGAATTATGGGGATGTTCCCAGCTACTGGTGAGGTCGAAGTCTTTGGTGAAGCGGTACAATTTGATAAGTTAGGCGATGCGTTGCACAAAGGAGTTTCCTTCGTTTCAGAGGACAGACGAGCGGTAGGGCTTTTGCTAGAAGATAGCATAGAAGAAAATATAGTATTTCATTCAATTGCCGTGAAAAAAGAGTATTTAAGTAATTTTGGTATAACCAAGTTATTAAGTAAAGCACAAATTAGAAAGCATTCGCAAGAAATGATTGAACTTTTTGATATTCGTTGCCGTGGTTCACAACAAGCGGTAGGAGCGCTGTCAGGTGGAAATCAGCAAAAAGTTTGTCTTGCCAATGCCTTAACCTTAAAGCCACGATTACTTATCGTTTCCGAGCCAACGAGGGGAATTGACATCGGTGCTAAAAAGCTGATTATGGAACATCTTGTTAAGCTTAGAAAAGAAGAAGGCATTACGATAATTATGGTTTCGAGTGAGTTAGTAGAGTTGCGCAGTATTTGTGATAGAATTGCTATTGTTGCCGATGGGAAGATTTCTCAAGTATTAGGCCCTGATGCGCCAGATGTTGAGTTTGGATTAGCGATGAGTGCAGCAAAGAAGCAGGAGGGAGAGCAAAATGAGTAAAGCAAAAAAAGCAATACAAAACTTTGGACTTCCACGCGTTATCATCCTTTCGTTTTTCATTTTACTAATGTTTTTAGCAACGATACAAAGGATGGATATTCCGGCATTACTTGGTGACGTTTTACGGCGTTGGGGGATGTATGGTATCTTGGTTTTGGCAATGGTTCCTAGTATCCAATGTGGAATTGGTCCGAACTTCGGCGTAACAATTGGTATCGTTGGCGGATTGTTAGGAGCACTTATTTCGATTGAACTAAGAGCAATAGGAGTGTTTGCCGCCTTTGCTGGTAATGCGACACTAGATGCGTTTGTTTCAATTATGGTAGCATTACTTTTGGCCTTACTTATTTCTAGTGTTTTGGGTGTTTTGTATGGATTACTACTTAACAAAGTAAAGGGTAGTGAGATGACTGTATCGACCTATATTGGGTTTTCGGCAGTCGCACTTATGAATATTATGTGGTTGATTTTACCATTTAGAAGTCCAACGTCAATTTGGCCACTAGCTGGTGAGGGATTGAGAAATACAATTAGTTTGGAAGCGGATTATTCCAACGTGTTCAATGATTTCTTAGGCTTCTCAATTAAAATGGACCGCTTTTTGTGGGTTGCTTATGATAAACCTAGGGAATTGTACATACCAACGGGACTTATCCTAAGCTTCATCTTGGTATGTTTTGTAGTTTGGATGTTTACACGCAGTAGAATTGGAACGATGATGAAAGCAGCGGGAAGCAATCCAATGTATGCTAAATCAGCAGGTGTCAATGTAGATAAAATGCGAATTCTAGGGACGACGATATCGACGGCGTTAGGTGGCATCGGGATTATTTTCTATGCTCAAAGTTTTGGTTTCTTACAGCTATATAATGCCCCTCAGATGATGGGATTTGCGTGTGTGGCTTCAGTCTTGATAGGTGGTGCAGGGATTAAACATGCTCGTATCACGCATGTACTTTTGGGGGCATTCCTATTCCACGGTATGTTAGCGGTTGCTTTGCCAGTTGCTAATGAGATTATGCCAGAGGGGAACTTATCAGAAGTTATTCGTATCATCATCTCTAATGGGATTATCTTGTATGCACTCAGCAAATCTAAGGAGGTGACGAAATAATGCAGAAAAATAATTATGGACAACAAATCGGTGATTTTACTAAGAGGAATAACGTAACTATTTTATTCATTCTTTTGACAGTCCTTGCATTTTGGGCATCAGGAACTTCTTTGACATTTCTTGTGCCAGAGCTGGCAACACGAATTGGACGTAATACTTTTATGGTACTAAGTTTGTTAATCCCAGTTGTAGCGGGGTTAGGTTTGAATTTCGGAATCGTAATCGGAGCAATCTCGGCACAAATCGCAATCTTTTTGGTAGTTCTTTGGGGTGTTGAAGGCCTACCAGGGATACTCCTGTGCGCCGTGATAGCGACACCGCTGGCAATTATCTTCGGTTATCTTGTGGGAAGATTGTTTAACAGCATGAAAGGAACAGAGATGATTGGCGGACTAGTGGCGGGGTATTTCTCGGATGGTCTATATCAATTATTGTTCTTGTTTATCTTAGGTGGGGTTATTAAAATCAATAACTCAACCTTGATGATATCGACAGGTATTGGGGTTAAGAATGCTATTAATTTAACAGGTAGTTTGAAATACGGACTAGATAATGTGCCGATGATTGCCATCTTAGATGTAGTGTTTTTGGCGGTTTTAGCAGGCTCAATAATAATTATAGGATACCGTGTTATTAAGAAACAAGATTTACGACTTAAAAGACAACTAACTATTTTTGCACCAGTTGCTTTATTGTATGTGTTGAGTTTCATACCGATGATATCAAACTTTTTAATGTCAACGAGATTGTTGCTTCTTAATGCCGTTGAAATTGGTGTGGTTATAGTAGCAGTTTATCAAATTGTTTGGATTATCAAAGACAAAAAGCAAAACAAAGACATCCAGAAGCGAATTGTTTATATTGTAATCGCAGCGGGGGTATATGGTCTGACTTATGTTGAGTCGGTATTTAGCGCCTTAGTGGCGACACGACTTCCAGTTTTAACATTTGTATGTATTGGAGCTTCGTGTCTATTTACACAATGGTTTTTGAATACTAAATTAGGTCAAGAGATGCGTACTGTCGGACAAAGTAGAAGTGTAGCCGCGTCTTCGGGAATTGATGTCGATAGAGTTCGTATTATTGCGATGATTATGTCGACAGTACTAGCAAGTTATGGACAAATCATTTCGCTACAAAATATCGGGACGGTAGCGACTTATGGTTCGCACCAACAAGTAGGACTATACGCTATTGCAGCCCTCTTAGTAGGAGGAGCATCAGTGAACTATGCGACCACTAAGCATGCAGTACTTGGGATTGTTTTATTCCACTCATTGTTTATTTTGGCACCATTTGCCGGTAAAGAACTGATGGGTAATGCTCAAATTGGTGAGTACTTTAGAGTGTTCGTAGCATATGGCGTAATTGCTTTAGCATTAGCGATGTATGCATGGAAGGTGAGAACTGGCAAGGATAAAGTCACAAGATAAATAGTTTTTCACTATGAATAGATTTTTTTAACAAAGAGTTTGCTTGTGCAAACTCTTTGTTTTTATTTTATTTAATTTTTTTGCAATTACATACTTGACATTAAAGTGGCTTGAAGGTGTATGAATATATATAGGCAGAGAAAATAAGATGACGAAAAATATAAAATAGTTAAAACGGAGGAAAATTTTGTGAGTGATACAATAGGAAAGAACATAGTTAAGTGTCGTAAGTTAAATGGAATATCTCAAAGGTACTTGGCGGATAAGATAGGGATTAGTAGCCAAGGGTTGCTAAAAATCGAAAAAGGGATAGTAAGCCCCAGGGCGGCGACACTTAAGAAGGTAGCGGAGACGCTTTGCATTACGCCGAACCAGTTATTTGGGCTAGAGGAAATTGAAGAGGATAACAGCAGTATATTACAGCGATTAAGAAGAGAACATAAGGAGTAACAAAAATAAGGTGCAAAGAGTGATGAATAAACTCTTGCACCTTATTTTTACTTTATAGGAAAGTGCTCTATAAAGTAAAAACACTCCGTGGGATTGCACCTCGGCGGACAAAGTAAATTTCGCAAACGAAATTCTTTTTTCTTCCGAATTAACAGGAAATTCATCCTAATTGACATTACGGGTTGCCTCGCGGACGTTTCCTAAAATTGCTTGCGGTAGAGTCTCGTCCATTTGTAATGTCCAACTAATGCCATCATTAGTTAAATGTAAAGTAACTTCATTGATAGTGGTAGAAGTGTTGCTATTGATACAATCAAGCAACACAGAATTTGCTTTGGAGACACGCCCTGATACACCATCTTCTAGAGCCTGAGCNGTAGAGGTATAAGAAGCCATTTGCGTGGAGAAATTATTGATAATACTATTGGCATCATAACTAGTAATACTAGCTGATACTTGAGCCTCGTTGTTACTAATATTTGAATTTATAATACTATAATTATAATGCCTCAAAATCTGATTGGCTAGTGCTTGCGATATCGTTCGTTTGTAGTCATCATCCGCTGCGAATAAGCTATCTAGGGATAAGAATTGATTCATCTGCTCTTTGTCAAAAGCTTTGATGGTGTCTAGATAAATAATGGCAATTTCTTCGGGAGTGAATAAATTCGGGTTAGAAACGGCACTTACAAAGCCACCGGTTAATATATCCTCGAGGTTTTGTTCGGGATTAATTTGCCATTTTCCATCTATTTTAGTAAGGCTAATCGTGCAGTTAGACTCAATTGCTTTGTATTCATTAGAGGATAGCAAAAGGTATAGTGAGTGATAATAATCGTTAGATGAGTAAGTAACCCCACTAGGTGCTGCGTTGCCTTGAATTTGCTTGACAATTGATTGCGAAATAAAATCTTTAGCTAAAGCAGTTGCATCAATAGTAGTCAAGTTAACGTCGACGGTTGCTTTTTCATCGGTTATTGTTGAATCAGTTATCTTATAAGAAAAATCCTCAAAGAACAAAGCAAATATCTGTGCTAGTTCCTCATCGGTTTTCTCATTTTTCTCATCGGCAGGCACGATGTCTTTTAACAATGCCTGTTGCCCTGTGCTTTGCGTTTGGCTATCAACTAAGTAATCTAATTCTAAGGCTACAATATGTTTTGGCATTGATTTTCTGTCATTATAGCCATTTAAGAATAATAAACTTATTCCGATTACTATCAAACAACGTGCAATTAGTGATTTAGCATTCATTACGGTGCTCCTTAACTATCATTTTCTTAATTATTTGGCGCAAAGTGAAGTCGTCGTAAATGAATTCGACGGCATCTTTTGGTGTCAAAAAGAATAAAATATTCATAGGTTTAACAACTCCTTTATAAGCAAATGCTTCATTTCATTTATCACTATTATATATATTATACCAAATATCAATCAAATTGTAAAAAAGTGGGGGAAATCACCGTAAATCTGATGATTTTTAATCATTTTGTGGTATAATGTATAAGCATTATGATTAAAAAGAGGAAGGTACAACACAAGATAATAGGAGTAGCAGCTTACATGAAAAAGATAATTGATTTAATTGCAGAAGAAATGACAAAAGCTTTTATTGCGGCGGGCATGGATGAGCGATATGCCAAGGTGACAATTTCAAATCGACCAGATTTGTGTGAATACCAATGTAACGGCGCGATGGCGGCGGCCAAAGAATACAAGAAAGCACCATTTGTGATTGCCAATGAAGTGGTAGCACAGCTTGGTGAGAGCGAATTACTAAGCGAAGTTTTGGTTGTTAATCCAGGCTTTATTAATCTTAAAATAAAGGATGAATTCTTGGCTCAATATTTGCAGTCTATGCAAAGTGATGAAAATCTTTCGGTCGAAAAGAGCAAAGAACCAAAGACAATTATAGTTGATTACGGCGGACCTAATGTGGCAAAACCATTGCATATTGGGCATTTGCGTTCGGCGATTATTGGTGAAAGTATTAAACGGACAGGACGTTTCCTAGGACACGAGATGATAGGCGATATTCATTTGGGCGATTGGGGCTTGCAGATGGGTCTAATCATTACGGAATTGAAAAAGCGTCAGCCAGAACTTATCTATTTTGCTGATGAAGAAATATCCGAATATCCAAGTGAGGCACCATTTACGATTGGTGAATTAGAAGAAATTTATCCTTGTGCCAGTGAGAAAGCCAAAAGTGATGCTAGTTACAAAGAAGAAGCGATGGAAGCGACAAAGCTTTTGCAACAGGGTAAAGCTAGCTATTGGGCACTTTGGAAGCATATTATGCGAGTTTCTAAAGCAGATTTGGAGAAGAATTACGAAAAGCTAAATGTCGAGTTTGATTTGTGGAAAGGTGAAGCCGACGTTCAAAAATACATTCCTGATATGATTGAGGCGATGAAAGTCAGTGGCGATGCATATCTTGATGATGGCGCATTGGTGGTTGACATTAAAGAAGAGAGCGATACCAAAGAGATGCCACCATGCATGTTGTTAAAATCGGATGGAGCTTCATTATATACAACGACAGATTTAGCGACATTGGTTGAGCGAATGGAGCTATTTAAGCCAGATGAGGTAATCTATGTTGTTGATAAACGCCAAGGACTTCATTTTGAGCAAGTCTTTAGATGTGCTCGCAAAACTAAGATAGTTAGTGATGATGTGGGATTGTTTTTCTTGGGCTTTGGGACAATGAATGGTGCCGATGGCAAACCATTTAAGACTAGAGATGGCGGTGTTATGCGCCTTGAATACCTATTGAATGATATCTCACAAGAGATGTATAAGAAAATCACGGAAAATCGTAATATCAAGGAAGATGATGCGCGTACGACAGCGGAGATAGTAGGATTAGCAGCGATTAAGTATGGCGATTTATCCAATCAAGCAGCTAAAGATTATGTTTTTGATATCGAGCGTTTTACTTCGTTTGAGGGTAACACAGGACCATATATCTTATATACCATCGTGCGTATCAAGTCTATCTTAAGCAAATACGCTGAAGCAAATAATACAGTTGATACAGCTATCTTACCAGCAGCTAATGATAGTGAGAAGGCATTGATGCTAGAAGTGGTGAAATTCAATTCAGTGATAGAGAATGCTTTTGAAGAGAAAGCACCACATAAGATTTGTGCTTACGTTTACGATTTATCCAATGCATTTAACCGTTTTTACCATGAGACCAAGATTTTATCGGAGGAAGATGAACAAAGAAAAGCTTCATGGGTTAAATTGTTAGGAGTAGTTAAAAATGTGCTGGAGACCTCGATAGAACTTCTAGGATTTTCAGCCCCAGAACGGATGTAAAACAACACTATAGAAAAACACAAGTATCATAAACATTCTACTTTATGGTACTTGTGTTTTCTCTTAAAGTCTTAGCCAATAACACAGACACAAAGCGAAACAATTATCTATAGCGCAGAGAAAGCGGGAGACGGCGCGAAAACCGCATCCTATAAAGCAAAAAACGCTCCGCGGGATTGCACCTCGGCGTACAAGGAAAATGTCGCAAGATGAGACCGCCTCAGGCGGAGAATTTCGTAAAACAAAATTCTTTCTTGTTTGTGTGGGTTGAGGGACTCGGAGCGGTCTGTGCGGTGATAGATTGTTTCGCTTTGTGTCGGAAGCTTATCGAAAACTTTATAAAATTTTAATAGCATTAAGCCACAAAATATGATATCATAGCTTCAAGAAATCACAGAAATTTCTGACATGCCAATTCAGGCAAAGGTCAAATCGACCGAATTTTTCAAAGTAATACCAAATCAATACCAGCAAAAGAGGTGATAGCAGTAAGTACAAAAAAAGATGTCCTAGGAGGCAAATATTGTCTTGAAAAGATAATCGGCAAAGGCGGTAGTGGCTACGTCTACCTGGCGATGGATTATGCACTTGGTAAAAAGTGGGCAGTTAAAGAATTGTCAAAAAATGACGCGATGATTTTAAATGAAGTAGAGATGATGCGCTTGCTTGAGCATCCGATGTTGCCACGAATTGTTGACCGCATTGAGACACCGGAAAAAGTTTATTTAGTTATGGATTATCTAAAAGGGGTCAATCTGCAAAGTATTTTGCGTAAAGGACAACAATTTTCGACTTTACAAGTTGTCCATCTGGGGTTGCAATTGTGCGATGTATTAGGGTATCTGCATGCATATGAACCACCAGTAGTCTATTGCGACTTAAAACCGAGCAACATTTTGCTAATGAGTGGAGCGCAGATTAGGTTAATTGATTTTGGGTGTGCCTATATTTGCCGAGACGAAGATGAAAAGCAAGTAGTGTCAACACTAACCAAGGGCTTTGCAGCACCAGAGCAATACGAGGGCAAGGCTACTATTGCCAGTGATATCTATGGGTTAGGGGCAACCCTAGCCGCTATTAGTCCGCCTAATTCACCTAAACAGTTAAAAAAGATTATCACCAAATGTCAACATCCTGAAGCACACAGACGCTATAAATCTATTAAGAGTGTGGCGAAGGCCCTACGTCTAGTGCAATTGCAAAAAAGAAGTATTATACAAATTTGGAAAGGTGCACTATTACTTCCTTTGACGGCATTTTTATGGGGAAATATAGGTGGCATTTTACATGAAGCTAGAAGCAAAGCCTATGTTGAAGCGCTGGGGGCATCAAGGTATGAGTCGGCAATCGAGATATTTCCTGATGAGAGCAAACCATATTTAGAAATCTTAAAAGCGCATAAGGACAGGGGTGAGACATCAGCAGGCATTCTAAAAGTTGAAAATCTACTAGATGTTTATGCGAGCGATAAATCAGAAAGACAGCACGTCTACTTTGCGATTGGGAAACTGTATTTTAGTGGCAACATTTTTGATGAGACATTTGGCATTGATTACGAAGAGGCATATAGGTATTTTGTACAAGTGAGCAGTGATATCTATCCGTATATTGAGTGGTATCAAGACATGGCAAAGAGTCTATGTGATTTCGGAACAGAAATAGACTGGGAACAGCGACAAAGCGATTTAAAGAAGATGGAAGAGGCTCATGCAGCGATAGCCAGTGACGAAGAAAAAGTGGCGACACTTTATGCGACGGCAATGGTGTACTTGACTAACCGTTATTATTTGGCTAATACCGAATGCAATCCGATTAGCGAAAGTACGAGACTTTTAAAGATGTGTCGTGAGATATTACAAAAAAGTACGAACAGAGTTACTGTGGGTAACATTATGAGTGATATCGATATGAGTATTGCGAGAAACTACCTTTTGGCAGGCGTTCAAGCAGATGACGATGAATTATTGCGGGAAAGCTACGAATTGTATGAGCAAGTGCTATCTGAGCAAACCCAAGAGGAGATACGTTTGGAAGTAATGCTTAAATTGGCATATCTTAAGCGGTGCCAAAACGACTATGCAGAAGCGACATTTTGGTACGAGCGAGCAATTAAAGAAAATCAAATGGATATAGAGACGCATTGTCAGTACATATTAATGAAACTCCTTGAAGAACAAGATATTGCAATGGCGCAATTGCTTTTTGAAAAGGCAAGCCAAATCCCAGGCTGTGAGAACAATAAGAACTATCAAACAATAAAAACAAGATTGGAGGCAATCTCATGAAAAGAAAAGAATTATTTAGATTACTAGTAGTGTTGAATTTAATTGTAGTAACAGGCTCACAAAGTGTTTATGCCCACGCACGCGTAGGTATTAAAAACGAGGTGCAGGAAGAGGTGAAGGTATCACCAGAAGTAGGAATAATGGAAGAAGCCGAAGAAACCGAAGAAACCGAAAAAATTGAAGAAATAGAAGAAATCGAAGAAATAGGAAAAATCGAAGAAATAGAAAAAATTGAAGAAATAGAAAAAAGCGAAAAAGTAGAAGCAACAGAAGAAATCAAAGCAACAGAAGAAATCGAAGAGCCCGAGCAAAGCATTGAGGTTGAGGAAGTCAAAGAATTTGAAAAAATTGAAGAAGTTGGGGAAGAAATTCAATTAACTAAAGAAGCAGAAATTGCTGATAAAATCAAAACAATAATCGAGATGGAAGAGATGGGAGAAAGCGAGTCAATAAAAGAGACAGAAATATTTGAAGCAATTGAATTAGCAAAAGAAACAGAAGAAACTAAAGAAACAGAAGAAATAAAAGAAACTAAAGAGCCCCAGCTAGCAAAAGAATTGGAAGCAAACGAGGTGAGCAAGCCAGCCAAAGGAGCGACGGCCAGTGAAACAACTAAGTCAGATAAAGAACCACAACGAGCTACCGAACTAGTTACAAAGCCAGAGTTAAGCGAAACAACTAGACCAGCCATCGAACAAAAAACAAACGAAGCAACTAGACCAACCAGTGAACCAGAAACAAGCGAAGCAACTAGACCAACCAGTGAACCAGAAACAAACGAAGCAACTAGAGTAGCCAGCGAACCAGTTGAGATAAGCGTGGTGCAAGGATTAGTGTCAGCAAATCAAGCAGCAGTAAAACCACAAGTGCTTATAACTGGCGATTTTGCAGATGAGCAAATTGATATTTTAATTTTGGATAAAGATGGAAATGAAGTAGGCAGGCATCATGAGAAAATTAATGAAGATGTAATGATTTATGATTTTGCACAAATCAGTGAAGATGGAATTTACGTCATGCATATCCAAAGAGTTGCGGCAACGGGAGAAATCATCACCAGTAATTATATTTTTACAATTAATCAAAATGGTACAAGTTTTGCACATGATATGACAACGAGAGACGAACATTTAACTAAGAGCTTTTCGCCACGTATCAAGATGGAAAATGTCGATGCCATAACGGTGCTGTCATGCATGATTAACGGCGAAGAAATACCATATCTTTTAGAAAATGATGAGCTAGTAATTGCTTCTGAAACCCTAAAAAAAGGCAAGAACCAAATCGCCTTAATTGTCAAAGATGCAGCGGGTAATATTTCCGAGATGAAACCATGGGAATTTCACATTGAAAAGGAGGCAAAAGCAGACCATAGCAATGTGGTTGCCAGTAAAACTGTAAGAGGCAATTTCTGGTTTAGAATGGCTAAGAAATTATTAGCATAGTGAAGAAAGATTAGTTAAAGAAAGATTTTGCTAAATGTTTGTATATGCTCACATGCTGTGGTATACTTTTTTCTATAATAGGAGATGACACCTATTATAGAAAAATGCTCCGCTTAGATGCGCACTCGCTTAATAGGAAGAGCGCTCGGTGCGAAGAGTCTGTAAACAGACTCTTTATTATTTCATAGGAAAGTGCTCCTATGAAATAAAAGCGCTCCGCTTAGATGCACACTCGCTCAATTGGAAGAGCGCTCGGCGCGGCGGGTCTGCAAGCAGACTCTTTGTTCTTCTATAGGAAATTACGTCTATAGAGTAATAACACTTCGTGGGATTGCACCTCGGCGGACAAGGAAAATGTCGCAAGATGCGACCGCCTCAGGCGGAGAATTTCGTAAAACGAAATTCTTTCTTTTGCTATATAGGAGTAGGGAGACCTTATCCATGTTGTTAGATATTAAAAACTAGTTAATTACCATTTAGAGCAACCATAAAACTTGAGAAAAGAAGGATAAAAAATGTCAGACGTTATCTTATTTGACCTTGATGGAACTATCACGGATTCGGCAGAGGGCATTACCAAATGTATACAATATGCCTTGGGACATTTTGGTATTGANGAGCCNGATTTGAAAAAGCTAGAATGNTTTGTTGGACCGCCACTGATGGAACAATTTGTGAAATATAGCAATCTTTCGAAGAAGCAAGCAGAGACGGCTGTTTCGCTATATCGTGAACGTTATGTCAAGACAGGTATTTATGAAAATAGGCTATATGAAGGTATTGAGTCAGTCTTGCGTTTGCTAAAAGCAAGAGGTAAGACACTAGGAATTGCATCGGCCAAGCCAACGGTTTATGTAATGCAGGTACTGGAAAACTTTAATTTGACGCAATACTTTTCCGTGGTGGTGGGTGCAGAACTAGACGGTACAAGGTCTGACAAAGCAGAAATTATTGAATGTGCATTAGAGCTTTTGGACATGCAAAATGACCGCTCAAACGTGTTGATGGTGGGCGACCGTGGTAGTGATGTATCGGGTGCCCTAAGATGTGGAATTCAATGCATCGGTGTTGCATATGGCTATGGTGGTATTTACGAATTGGAGACGGCGGGAGCTATATACATTGCGCAGACAGTTGAAGATTTGAAAGTACTGGCGGGAAGTTCTCGCTTAGAAGCTAGTAACCAAGAGCTTAAAAATCAAGAATTACAAAAGACAGCGGATGTAGGCATTTGGCAGCAGTTGTGGCGGATGTTATATCCCCTAGGAATTTATTATACTATTATGATTGTTATTGCCGTTGTTGTGTCATTAGTTGTCTTGATACGTGCAGGCGCATGGCGAGGGTACGACATTGAGACCCTTATGAATGTAGAGTTTGAATATTCATTATTAATAGCGGGTATTGGAGCAATTATTTCGATACCGATTTTTATTAGGATGTACCGCATAGATTGGGTATTGAGAGTAAAGGGCTTTTTAGGTAGAGAGCGAGGCAACATCAACAACTCTTCGCTGGGGACATATTTTGGCACAGTCATTTTGATGATGACAGCTAGTCAAGCACTCAATATCATGATAAGCGCATTTAAGTTAAATGAAGTTTTTCCATATTATGCGGAAAATGTCAATGGTGCACTTATCGCTGAACCGTCGCTAGTAGTTTCACTTTTGGTGGTGGGAGTATTGGTACCAGTGGCTGAAGAGTTGGTGTTTAGAGGATTGCTATTTAAGCGAATTCAGGATTATGCGGGAACTTTTACCGGTGTTTTTGTGTCGGGATTGATTTTTGGCATTTACCATGAAAATATGGTGCAATTTATATACGCAACGATTTTGGGTTGGATATTGGCATTTGTTTTTAGCAAGACACGTAATATTATAATTCCAATCATGGCTCATATCGTGGCAAATTGCTGGTCGATAGTGGGGCAACGATTAGTACCAGGACTTATTCCAAGAGATGATACTTTTAGTTATATTTTGCTGGGGATTTTGATAATAGTGGCGGGTTTTTCAATGATATATGTTTGCAGCGGACAATCAAATGAAAGCGAAGAAAATATTTGATATGCGAGAAAAGTTTGGAGTGTAAAACATGAAAATTATAAAAATAGTATTAATGGCGGTACTTATTATTACTATGTCAACGCCGCAAGTTGCCCATGCCATGCCAATTGAGGCATCTGAAAAGGTCAATAGTAATACGAGCGTGACACGCTCTAGAACGAAGCGAGGCTGGGTAGATGAAAAAGGGAGGTTCAGATATTATTTAAACAACGGAACCTATCCTAAGAGACAATGGCGACTAATCAACAAAAGATGGTTCTACTTCAACAAAAATGGGCACGCGGTGACTGGTTGGCGCAAAATCGGCGGTAAGACATACTATTTAAGGAAAACCGGTTCGCTTGGCGTCAGAGGCAGAATGCTGGTTGGCTGGCATAAACTTGATGGCAAGAATTACTATTTTGCAAAGAGCGGCGAACATATACCAGGTAGAAAAAAAGGTGCAAAAGTGGTGGCGATTGACCCAGGACATCAAAGGCGAGCAGACTATAGTACAGAGGTGATTGGACCAGGTTCGTCAAAGAAAAAGCCAAGAGTGTCAACTGGCACATATGGGCGGTGGTCGAGATTAAATGAATATCAACTAAACCTCACAGTTTCTAAGAAGCTAGAAAGAGAGCTTAAGAAGCGTGGGTATAATGTATACATGATTAGAACGACGCATGATGTTAATATTAGCAACTCGCAAAGAGCCAAAAATGCAGCTAATGCAGGAGCCGATATTTTTGTTAGAGTCCATGCCAACGGCGATAGGAATAGTGCTGTTGCTGGAGCGCTAACGATGGCACCAGGGAATAATAATCCATTTTTAACGAAGCAGAATATCGCTAGGTCACGCAAGCTTTCAAGCGATATTATCGGTGAATTTTGCAAAGCAACGGGGGCGAGGAACAGAGGAGTCCATTCACACAACGATATGACGGGTATTAACTGGAGTACTATCCCCGTTACTATCGTTGAGATGGGCTACATGTCAAACCAAGCTGACGACTTAAATATGGCTAATGCACGGTATCAAAATAGGATGGTTACAGGAATGGCTAATGGTATTGACAGATACTTTAAAAAGCGATAATTTTCGGATGAAAAATGCTTGCAAAATGGGTTCAAACACTGGAAAATAGTGCTTGAACCTATTGTTTTGGTATGGTATAATATCTAGGTCGCAAAAAACACGCATATGAGTTCTTGAAGGTGCCTACGGGTCTCAAGCAGACGATGAAATATGCGGAAGAAAAGAAAACCAAAAGGAGATTTAACAATGGGCGTAATTTCAATGAAACAGCTTTTAGAAGCAGGTGTTCACTTCGGACATCAAACAAGAAGATGGAATCCTAAAATGGCTCCATACATTTACACAGAGAGAAATGGTATCTATATCATCGACCTTCAAAAATCAGTAGGAATGGTTGACGATGCTTACAATGCGATTTCGGACGCTGTAGCAGGTGGCGGAACAGTTCTTTTTGTAGGAACTAAAAAGCAAGCACAAGATGCTATTAAAAGTGAAGCAGAGCGTTGCGGAATGTATTATGTTAACGAGAGATGGTTGGGCGGAATGCTTACAAATTTCAAAACCATCCAAAGTCGTGTTAGAAGACTAAAGCAAATTGAAGCAATGCAAGAAGACGGAACATTTGATGTTCTACCTAAAAAAGAAGTTATTGAACTTAAAAAAGAACTAGCTAAGTTACAAAAGAACTTAGGTGGTATCAAGGATATGAAGAAAGTACCAGATGCAATTTTTATCGTAGACCCTAAAAAAGAGAAAATCTGCGTACAAGAAGCACATACACTAGGTATTCCATTAATCGGAATTTGTGATACAAACTGTGACCCAGAAGAACTTGACTATGTAATTCCTGGTAATGACGATGCTATTCGTGCGGTTAAATTAATCGTGGCTAGTATGGCAGATGCTGTTATTGAAGCAAATCAAGGCGAAGCGGCTGATGTAGAATATACTGAAGAAGCGGTTGAGGAATACTACGAAGAAGTTCCAGTGGAAGTCTAGAACACTTAGCGAAATCAAGCGAAGTGCAGATTGAGGTTAGTGAGAAGATTGTTCGGAGGAACTTAATGAAAACGAGCGATAGCGAAATTTGAATTTAGTGAACCGAACTTCCTTATAAATAAAATATTTAGGAGGTAATATGCAATGGCTATTACAGCAGCAATGGTAAAAGAATTAAGAGAAATAAGTGGCGCTGGTATGATGGATTGTAAGAAGACACTTACAGAAGCTAACGGCGATATGGATAAAGCAATGGAGCTATTAAGAGAAAAAGGTCTTGCAACAGCTCAAAAGAAATCTGGTAGAATTGCCGCAGAAGGCATTGTACAAGTACTCGTATCAGAAGATGGCCAAAAGGCAGTGGCAGTTGAAGTTAATGCGGAGACAGACTTTGTTGCTAAAAATGAAAAGTTCCAGACATATGTTGGACAGGTTGCTAGTCAAGCATTAGAAACTAGTGCAACAGATATTGATGCTTTCTTAGCAGAGCCTTGGACATTAGACCCAAGCAAGACTGTTAACGAAGAATTAGCAGGACAGATTTCAATAATTGGCGAGAACATGAATATCAGAAGATTTACACAAGTACAAGAAGATAACGGATTTGTTGCTTCTTATACACATATGGGTGGTAAAATCGGTGTTCTTATCGATGTTGTAACAGATGTTGTTAATGAAGATATTAAGGAAATGGCGAAGAATATTGCTATGCAAGCAGCAGCGCTTAAACCATTATACACAAACAGTAGTGAAGTAGATGCTGACTATATTGAAAAAGAAAAAGAAATTCTAGCAGCTCAAGCACAAAACGAGAAACCAGATGCTAATGAAAAAATCATCACAGGGATGGTTATGGGACGTATCAACAAGCAATTAAAAGAAATATGCTTGATGGACCAAGTTTATGTTAAAGCGGAAGACGGCAAACAAATCGTTTCCAAATACGTTGCTGAAGTAGCGAAAGCTAACAACGCTAACGTTACAATCAAATCATTCGTTCGCTTTGAAACGGGCGAAGGTATTGAAAAGAAAAATGAAGACTTTGCGGCTGAAGTAGCAGCACAAATGGGACAATAATTTCACTTATTTAAGAATAGTACAAAATAAACAAAGGCTATTTTGCGAATATGACGCAGAATGGCCTTTGTTTTTTTACTTTATAGGAAAGTGCTCTATAAAGCAAAAAACGCTTCGCTTAGATGCACACACTGTGTAGCGGAAGGCTACTACGTAGCCACACAGTGGTGCAAAGGTGAACAAGTCCCTCATGAGTGAGGGATGCGGGAGTTGAAGTGGACTTGTCCACTTTGTTATACAGAAAATCATGCCGATATAGTAAAAATGCTCGATGTGTCTATAAGCAGATGCCTTACTCTTTTGTAAAAAAATTTGTCTATGAAAAATAATTTGTAAAAAAAGTCAAAAGTAAGTATACTGTTTCTAATGTAGAATAAAATAGTTTATTGATAGATTTTCAAGGGGGGGGATTATAGTGGAAAAAATATTGAAGAAATTCAGGCTGAAAGAATGGTTAATAGTGTTCTTTGTTCTCTTCATTATTCTTCCTTTTTTTGTTTTGGCCTTTATTTATATTGGAGTCAGTCAGAATTATGTGCGAAACACTTATGGAAACTATTTTATGCAAAGTGTGGAGATTATACAAGACCAAATAGATGATGAGTATGGTAGAATTGTCGATGTAACAATGAGCTTTTACAATACTGGGTTAGCAAATTTTCTTGAAGAAGGGAAAATGAGTGAGGAGGACGAAGTTGTCGTTAGCGCTAAGTTAAAAGATATAATGGATTCATATAACGGCAAAGTGACATCAATTTATTTAGTACATGATGAAAAGACCTATTTTACGGGAGTGTATTACCAAGATTTTATTGAGACAGTTGTACCATATGAACAAAAAGTAGAAGATAAGAGGGGGCGACATATTTGGGTCGGACCATTTCGGTTATTGCCGCATAGCAAAAGTGGTATAAAGCTAGTCTTGGGGAAATCAATAAATGGAGTCGATGAAAAGAATATTGCGCAAGCTTATCTGGTGGTCGATATAGAAGAGTTTACGAAATATTTTGGGCGGAAAGAATTAGATGGGGTTTCATGGGAATTATCTAGTGCTTCACAAGAATTGCTGTATTCAACGGAAGTTGGCGGAATGAACACCCAGCAAGCATCGCAGAAAAATGGGTATAGCATTTTAAAAGAAGGTGGAATAAACTACTTAACCGTTCACAACAAGTCCGCCAGAAGCGGCTGGGTAATAGATACAAAGATAGGACTACATAAACTATCTCGCGGGTTCGAATCAATTAAGGTAATGTTTTGGATTTTGGCAGGTGTCTATGTCATATTCCTGATTGTAATATTGATTTTGCTAGAAAAATATATAATATTACCGATTAGGATTTTAACGGATTATACGGACTCTTTTGCAGAAGGAAGTCTTGATGTAATGACAACAACACCAGCAATTGGAGAATTGAAACGTCTAAATCGTCACTTTAATAAGATGACAGTACGGATTGTTGATTTGATGCATCGTAATGAGCATGAAGTGAAGGAAAAAAATGAATTCAAAATGCAAACACTTAGAGCACAGTTAAGTCCTCATTTTATGTATAATTCTTTGAATACTATTAAGTGGATGGCACTCATCAATAAGCAACAAAACATCCAAGACTTAACGAGCGCATTAATACAACTATTGATGGACCATACACGTGGGAAAGAAGAAGATTATACCTTGGCAGATGAGATTAAATTAATTGAGAATTATTCAATTATTCAAAAGTCTCGATTTATGAATTTTGATATCAAAATCGATATTGCCAAGGAAGTATTAGACTGTAAGGTGACTAAGTTTTCACTCCAACCGATTGTAGAAAATTCGATTATACATGGGTTTGTGCGGGGGAAAAAACGACGAGGGATGATTGAGATAACAGCATATAAGGANAACGGATTGCACATTATCGTTGAGGATAATGGGGTAGGCTTNGATGTCAATAATCTAANAAGGCNAGATGATGTGGCAGATAAGGAGCATACTCATATTGCGATTGCGAATATACAGCAGATTATAGCAATAGAATACGGTAAGGAATATGGTCTTTCGATTTATAGCGAGAAAGATAAAGGAACGAGGGTGGAATACAATCTACCAGCGCTATATAACTAGTTACCAAGGATATTCATTAAAGAGGGCATAGTATGATAAAAGTAGTTATTGTAGATGATGAGATGTTAGCCAGAGTAGGAATACGGACATTTTTGATTGACAAAGAAAATATTGTAGTTGAAGGATGCTTTTCTTCGGCATTTAAAGCACTGGAGTATTTGCGTAATTCAGGAGGTACAGACATTGTTATTTCAGATATTGAAATGACGGGTATGAATGGACTTGAATTTATCGAAACAATAAAACGAGAACAGCTAGTTATTGGCACGATTATTATCAGCAGTTATAGTGATTTTGAATATGCAAGACAAGCCTTAAGATTGGAGACGGATAGTTATATCTTAAAGCAAGAAATCAATGAAGAAGGATTATTGGCAGAAATCAATAAAATTTATGAGCAAAAGAAAGCCATCAAATTCGAGTCACAATATAAATTTAGAGAAGTCCATCAATTTGCAAAAGAGCAAGAAAGCAAAGGATATTTTTATCAAGTTGGAGTTTTAAAAATCAAAAAAGAGTATGATGAAGCAGGTGAAGATATTAGTAAGCAAATCGACGAAAACATGTTGATAGGCTTATTAGAAAGCGTGTTAAGCAATTATGAAAATGGTCATTTATTTGTTCCACGGCTAAAAGAAATGTTTGTAGTTTTCAAATTCAGTGATGAATTAGAACGGCAAAAGAAAGCAAGTATCATTGAGGATATTTGCTATGACTTGCAACAAAATATGAAACTCTATACAAATGCGACAATAGATATTGGCATGAGCGAAGAATTTGTGGATTTTAGAGAGATGCTAAAGTATTATAGAAATGCTCACAGTGCAGTTGAATTACAATTCTATGAAAGTGAGAAAAATCCACTTTATTACACAAGTGAGAAAATAAGTGAGCAAGTACCCGAGTGCGTGTTTTCAGCAGATAATTTTCTTGAGGATGAGGGCGTAGAAAGATTTGAAAGAGAGTTGTATTCATTTTTTGAACAGTGCAAAAGCGGTTGTGTAGATGTCAAATGTGTGGGGCGGTCATTAATAGAAAAGCTGACTATCTTAACATATAAAGTCACACACGATTATAGTTTACCAGAAACATTATTAAGCAAATGGAATCAAGAACTCGTGTTTCAAGCTATTTTGCATATAGAGGATGAGCGGGTAGTAAAACTTGAAATTGTAAAAATAGTGGAGCAGTTTCAAACGGATTTACTGACACAGTTGCGAAAAGAAGAATTTAGTGATGTATTTTTATTTGTTGATAAAAATCTGCAAGAGAAAATTTCGTTATCAGAGTTGGCGGAATTAAGCTGTATGAGTACGGCATCTTTTTGTAAAAAATTCAAAGAACGTACAGGAATGACGCTAGTACAGTATGTTAACCAAAAAAAGATTAGTAAGGTTAAGGAATTGTTGAATAATAAAAACTATACACTTAGCGAGATTGCTGAACGGACAGGTTTTTGTGGTGAGAATTATATGGTGCGCGTATTTAAGAAAGTCACAGGGCAGACAATTAGAGATTATAAAGGCAAAAGGGAAGGTTGAACCGTAAAAGAAAATTGTGAAAATGGTATAAAATTGTGAAGGTAATCTATTTGCGCAAATGATATTGTGAATAAAATCGATAGCTTCGTTGCTTGTTTACAGTCTTTAAGAGTTTTACAATAAGGGGGTAATAGTATCAAGAACGAAGGAGGAAAGAAAAATGAAGTTAAGGAAATTAGTAGCAATGATTTGTTGTTTGAGTTTAGCATTAGGTATGTTAGCAGGATGCGGAGGCAGTAACAATGAGTCAGACGTTAGTGATGAAGCTAACACAAGTAGCGAAGAAGTTAGTGATAGCAGTGAGTCTAACGACAGTGATGAAGTTAGCGATAGTGCTGAAGTCGATGACAGCAGTGAAGCTAGCGACGCGAGTGCACTGAATGGAACCATTACAATTTGGGAGCATGGTTATAGTTTTGAAGAGCCATTGAAGGCAGTAATTGAAGGGTTTCAAAAGTTACACCCAGATGTAAATGTTGAGTATGAAATTAAGGATGGCGATACTTATTATAGTCTCCTTACAACGGCTGTTCAATCGGGCGAAGTTCCAGACTTATTCTGGACCAATGGCGCAGCAACAAGTAATATGGTAGATTTAGCAAATAATGATGTACTTATGGATTTGACAAATGTAGTAGATTATAGTGAGCTAGAACAAGCAAGTCTTGCCCTTACTGAGGTTAATGGATTAAATTATTCAGTACCTTGGATGTGCTTTGATACAAGAGCGGCTTACTACAACAAAGATATTTTCGAAGCAGAAGGTTGGGAAAAGCCAACGACATTTGACGAATTTGAAGAACTCTTACAAAAGCAAAAGGATGCTGGATATATTCCTATTTCTTTGTGTCCTACAGACACTTGGGCAATCCTGTTTATGTTTGAGCCACTTATGGCAGCTATGGTTCCAGAGTACACAGCAGGTCTAACTGATTATTCAGTGAAAGCAACGGACCAACCAGCAAGTGATGTTTTAGCCAAAATGATAGAGTGGAATGAAAAAGGATATTATGGCGAAAACTCTATGGGCGTTAGCAGTGAAGCTCAATCGCTTGCATTTGCAACAGGAAAAGCAGCAATGACTATTGCCGGTTCATGGGAAGTTTCAACATTTATGGATAATAATCCAGACCTAAACTTTGGAGCATTCCAAATTCCATCAGAAACTGGACAAAGAGGTATGGTAGGTACTTTTGCAAATGGATTTTCAGCGTACAAGCATACCGAAAATGAAGCAGCTGTACAAGCGTTTCTTCAATATTGCGCAACGATAGAAGCTCAACAAATATGGGTTCAGGCTATGGGCTCGCCATCAGGAAGCAGCAAGATTGAAGCGCAAACTGAAATTGCTAATGAAATTTCGGATGCAGATGCAACTTACACAAGTTGGCAATCGGTATTAGCAAATTATGCTAAAGAAGGCGAATCAGCTACGACAATATGGGAAGAAGACTCAACGAAATTATTCTCCGGAGAAGTAACAATAGAACAAATGATGGATGATATTTCCGCAGTAATGAAGTAACAAAAAAGTTTCCATAATTATTGGTATTAAATGATAAGGATGCTGACTGGAAAAGAAAGATTCCACAGCATCCTTTCTTAAAAATTAAGGAGCATTGATGAAGAAAATAAGAAAAAAACCATATCTTATGTTTATTACACCAGGCTTTATACTTTATACGGTTTTCATAATAATTCCGATTTTGTATGTGTTCTTTTTGAGTGTGTTTGAATGGTCAGGACTTGGAGCGATGAAGTTTATTGGTATTGAAAATTTCCAAACCATATTTACAGACGCTAGGGTGGCACCGCAATTTTGGAATGCAATATTTAACAATTTCAAATATCTCTTGTGCGTGTGGTTTATAATTACGCCAATTCAATTTCTCTTGGCGTACTTCTTCTTTTTGAAAATACCAGCTCATAGATATTTAAAATTTATGATTTTTATGCCTTATGTAATCAGTTCTACGGTGGTTAGTTTCTTTGCTATTATGGTTTTTGACCCCAACATAGGGCTTTTAAATGAACTATTAGTAAATTTGGGATTAGAGCAGTATACAAGTGCATGGATTGGTGACCCTAACCTCTCATTTAAAATTATGGTTATCTTGGTTATATGGCAAGGAGCTGGTACGGGGATGATGATTTTCTATGCCAACATGATGGATATTCCCCAAGAAATCATGGAAGCGGCGAGTATTGACGGATGCAATGAAAGACAAAGACTACGACATATTTTACTGCCATTGTCGTTACCGGCATGTGCATCGACAATTATTATGAGTGCGATTTGGGCATTGGGGGTATTCGATATTCCCTTTATGTTGGGTGGAGCATCAGGTGGAGTAGGTGGTAAGTTAGACTTCGTTAATATTCTTTTCTATCGATACACCTTTGGTAGCGCCCTGAACGGAAAATCGAATTTTGGTTTTGGAGCCGCTATCAGCGTGAGTATGTTTGTTGTCATGATGTTAATTACATTGATACAAAATAAAGTATTATCACGATTTGAATATGAGAATTAGGAGGGGATAAAATGGAGAAAACTACATCCGGAAAACAGATAGTCTCACCGACAGGAAAAGTGATAAGAAGAATATTTTCAGTGATATTACTTATCTATACAGTGATAACAATCCTTATATTGTTTTATACAGTTATTAATGCATTTAAGACTAAATCAGACTTAATCACTAACCTATTTGGGTGGCCGAAGGTCTTTACCTTGGAAAATTTCAAGACAATTCTCATAGAAGATGACTTTTTGCTTTACTTAAAAAACAGTGTAATTTTGACGGGCGTTGGTACTTTTGCGACCTTAGCATTTGCCTCAATGGTGGCATATGGGATTGCGAGATATACCTTTAAGGGAAAAGAAATATTGACACTATTTTTTTTAGTGGGCATGATGTTCCCTATTCAAGTTAGTGTATTGCCGCTATTTGTAATGTTAAGAAAGATGCAGTTAGTTAATACGTTGTTAGGAATGATACTTATCTATGCAGCGGGGATATCTTTGCCAGTTTATATTTTCCAAAAGTTTTTCCAGACAATTCCAAAATCATTGGAGGAGTCAGCCAGATTAGAAGGAGCCAGTGAATTTATCATTTATTTAAAAATAATGTTACCACTTAGTAAGCCGGTTCTAGCGACAATTGGTTTGATTACGGCAGTTGGACGATGGAACGATTTTTATATGCCGATGGTTTTTTTAGGAAAGAAATCAACGCATACGCTGACATTGGCTATATATAGATATCTCCAAGAGTTTTTGAGAAATATGAATACTTCCTTTGCGGCCGTGGTGGTAACGCTAATTCCAATTATTATCTTGTACTGTGTGTTTTCTAAGCAAATTGTTGCAGGATTAGTTGGGGGCGCAGTTAAGGGATAGCACTTGATGCGATGAGTCGGCAAGTAGACACCTTATGATGACATCAAAAGAGGTTATATATAGTATGGGTAAACTTTTTAATTTAGATAATAGCGTGATGAGATTTCTCACTAAAATAGCGGATTTATGTATATTGAATATAATATTTATTATCAGTTGTGTTCCGATTATCACAATCGGGCCAGCGATAGTAGCACTTTATTTTGTCAGCTTTAAGATGGTTAAAAGTGAAGAGTCATACATGTTTCGAAGTTATTTAGTGGCATTTAAAGAGAATTTTAAAATTGGAATTAAAGCCGGATTAGTGATGTTGTCGTTTCTTGCTATATTATATTTCAGTTATCGTTTTGCGACCATGTTAGATGAGTCTTGGCGAGGGATATTTAATGTAACATCGTTCTTGGTTTTATTTCCGGGAATGGTAATGAGTCTATTCCTTTTTCCGTATATTGCACGTTTCAAAGCAAATCTGGTTAAGAGTATCAGAAATGCTATGCTTATCGGAATAGCTTCTTTGCCATATACGATGATATTGTTTATTATTTTAGTAATCTTTGTGGCTTTTTTATTGCTTTTGATGCCAACTAATTATGTGGGTTTGATACTGATTACATGTTGGTTTTCGCTTTTGGCATTTGTGCAATCTTTTGTATTTAGAAAGATATTCAAAAAATATGAAGGGGTAGAGAGCAATTGTAAGACGAAAGAATAATAATTTTGCTAGCAAATATTTCAAGATGATGTTAATCTTGATTTAAAAGCAATATAAAAATAATTAAAATGGAGGAAAAGAATTATGGCTATTAGTAATGCTAATTGGATAATGGCATCAGATACTATTGGTGATGTATGTCCTATTTTCAGTCGCGGCTGGAAAAGTGAAAAGGCTATTAAAAAGGCGGAAATGAACGTCTCAGCGCTAGGAGTATACGAGGCGACAATTAATAATCAAAGAGTGAGTGATGATGTTTTGGCGCCAGCGTGGACCAGCTACGAACATCGGATACAATTTCAAACCTATGACATAACTAACTTGTTAGGTGATGACAATGAATTTAGAATTCTTGCTGGCAAAGGCTGGTTTTCATCACCAATGCCGGGGTGGTTGGAAACGGACAATAAGAAATTGCGTGCTAGTCATCCAATCGGTATAATAGCAGAAATCGTGATTTGCTATGAAGATGGCACTAGCGAAAGCATTGTGAGTGACGAAAATTGGGCTTGGGCTGAAAGTAAAGTTTTATTTAGTGAAATATATGATGGTGAAATATATGATGCTTCAAAAAAGATAGTAAACTGGCAACCTGCCAAAGTATTAGACTGGTCAAAGGATGTACTGATACCGCAAGAAGGGCAACCAATCATAGAGCAAGAACGAGTATATCCTAAGAAGTTCATTAAGACACAAAAAGGCGAGGCTGTTATTGATTTTGGGCAGGTTATAACTGGTTATGTGGAAATTGAAATTGAAGCGAAAGAAGGCGATAAAATAAGTATTCTCCATGGTGAAGTTTTAGATGCAGACGGCAATTTCTACAACGACAATTACCGTAGCGCTAAGGCAAAATTGGAATATACATGTAGTGAAGGTTGGCAACGCTGGAAGCCAAAATTAACTTTCTTTGGTTTTAGATATATTAAAATCGCCAAGGCACCAGCATATGTTAGCGAACGTAACTTCACTGGTATCATGGTTCAATCAAAACTAAAGAAAACGGGCAGTATTTCTTGTTCAAATGCAAAGGTAAACCGTTTATTTTCAAATATTATCTGGGGACAAAAAGATAATTTCCTTGATGTTCCAACGGATTGTCCGCAAAGAGATGAAAGATTAGGTTGGACTGGTGATGCGCAAGCATTTGTAAAAGCGGCTAGTTATAATTTTGACGTGGAGAATTTCTTCAAAAAGTGGTTGCGAGATTTGGCTCTTGAACAATACGATGATGGTGGGGTTCCGCAAGTAATTCCGGATTATCTACCAGAGACGGAGCCAAGTGCAGCATGGGGAGATGCGGCGACAATAATTCCGTGGCAGATGTATCAAACATATGGCAATAAAGAAGCTCTTGGTGAGCAATTTGCGAGTATGCAACGATGGGTGGATTACATCACAAACTCAACCACCACTCCTGGTTTATGGTCGGGCGGTACACATTTTGGCGATTGGTTGGGACTAGATGCACCAGTGGGCAGTTATACGGGTGCTACTAGAAAAGATTTTATTGCAACAGCATTTTATGCATATTCAACGGAATTGCTAATAAAAGCAGGTAAAGTACTAAATAAAGACATGTCTGTTTATGAGGTTTTACACAAGGATATTGTTACAGCCTTCCAAAAGACCTACTCAAAATATCTTACGCAGACGGAACATTTGTTAGCGGTTAGGTTTGGCTTGGCTAAGAATTCGCAAGAAACAGCAGATGCTTTAGCTAAGATGATTAAGGATAATGGTGGTAAAATGCAAACTGGTTTTGTGGGAACACCATATCTATTACATGTTTTGAGCGATTATGGACATATTGAACTGGCATATACGATGTTTTTACGAACAGAGTACCCTTCATGGTTATATTCTGTTGAAAAAGGTGCCACTACTGTGTGGGAACACTGGGATGGAATTATGGAAGATGGAACATTTTGGGATACCAATATGAATTCATTTAATCACTATGCATATGGGGCAGTGGCTGACTGGATGTATGAAACGGTTGGCGGAATAAAACCAATCGAAGATTATCCGGGATGTGCAAAAGTACTAATATCTCCAAAACCAGATAAACGATTGCAGTGGTTTGAAGTAAGTAGAGACACCAAAAGTGGAAAAATCCGCAGTCGGTGGGAATATTTTGGCGATGAAGTTCGTTATGAAATAGACTTGGAGATGCCAGGAATTATTAAGATTAATCAAGAAACGCGCGAGGTTGTAGCTGGAAAATATATATTCTGGTCGTAAGGCTGATTTTTCTTCTTAATAGTGTAAAGTATTCATAGAAATTATAGAGGGGCTGTCGCAAATTGGGCGACAGCCCCTCTAATTGCGATTGCAATTAACAAAACTTTTTCACCATTCTAAGCAGTGTGCCTTCCATGGAATGACACATTTGATGTGCTATCTTCTCAGGTGGAACGGTGAATTTTGAAGCGACCCAGTCTTGCAGAACGCCACTTAAGGCATAGCCATAAAGTCGAATGATAAAGGTTCTATCCTCTGGTGATAAAGTCTTAGCCTCTTCCATACTATCTAATATCCGTCCCACTGAAGTATCGTATGCCGAAACTAAAAAGCGTTCGAGATATTCTTTACCTAAAGAGCGGTAAGTGGCATAACAAAAAGCTCTATTTTCATTCAGGTATTCGAGAATGGCGGTGGTTTCGCATTGCCATGTGCGATATGACATATCGGCGGCAAGGGAAACAGCTTCACTCTTGTAAATCCAAGCCAACAACTGATATATATCATCAAAGTGATAGTAAAATGTCTGGCGGTTTACACTGCAGCTATCTGTCAGTTCCTTTATAGTAATTTTTTGTAATGGTTTTTTAATCATCAAGACTTTTAATGCATCGGCTAATAAGTGTTTTGTATGTTGTGTCATAATAAAACCCTCCTTTTGACATCAGTATAGCAAATAGCATTGACTAAAACACTAAGAATATATTATTTTAAGACAAAAACAGACAATTGTCTAGATAAGCTTAATAGTGCTATTTACGCACTCTATTTACAAAGTTTGCTTATGGGCTCCATTTCTTTAATCAAAGGGCTTGATAGGAGAAAGAAGAAGAAGTATACTGTTTGTTGTAAGAGGGGAAATAAAGGTGCAGGAGGAAAGATATGAAAATCTATCATGGGAAAGTGGCACAGGAGGGGATGGCATGCGGGCCAGTTTACTTAATGAAAAAAAGGGTGACGAAGGCTGCTGTTGTGGAAGTGACCGATATTGACAAGGAATATCAAAAGTACCAAGATGCGAAGGCGATTGCCAGTCAAGAAATGGACGTAATTTTTGCACAAGCGTTAAAAGAGGTTGGCGAAGAAGCGGCAGAGATTATCCAAGTTCAAAAAATGATGCTAGACGATGCCGATTTTGAGGAAATGATTGAAGGTCTTATTAAAAATGATAAAAAGCCAGCGACTAGTGCGGTAAGTGAAACAGGAGAATATTTTCATGATTTCTTTGCAGGACTTGATGACCCCTATATGAATGCTCGTTCAGCGGATATTGCAGATTTGGCACTACGTTTGGAGCGGATTATTACAGGTGGCAAGAGCAATACACAGTTAGAAGAGGCGGTTGTGATTGTTGCGGAAGATTTATTGCCAAGTGAACTGCTGGGCATGGATAAAGACAAAGTTTTAGCATTTGTAACAAGCAAGGGTTCGCTTAGCTCGCATGTTGCTATTTTGGCGAAAACAGGGGGCATTCCAGCAATAATGCAAACCAATTTCAAGATAGATGAAATTAAGGATGGCGAAGAAATTTTGGTGGATGCCTATGATAATAATGTGTATCTACAAGCGGATGAGGAAACCAAAGCGGGGTTTTTAGATAAAAAAGTAGCGATGGGAGTTAAGGCGCAAGAATTGGAAGCTGTAAGAGGGTTACCGACCGAGACAAAAAGTGGCAGGAAGATACATCTATGTGCCAATATTGGTAGTGCCGAAGATGCTAAATTAGCGATGGAAAATGACGCCGAGGGTATCGGTTTACTTAGAAGCGAATTTTTATATTTGGAAAGCAAGGATTATCCCAGCGAAGATACACAATTTGTAGCTTACAAAGCAGTTGCAGAAGTGATGAAAGAGCGGCAAGTGATTATCCGAACAGCAGATATTGGGGCAGATAAGACGGTGGATTACTTTGAATTAGAGCCAGAAGAAAATCCTGCTTTGGGATTTAGGGCAGTACGTATTTGTTTTGAGCGTCCGAAAATGTTCAAGACACAATTAAGAGCCATTTATCGTGCATCGGTGTATGGCAATCTGGCGATAATGTTTCCGATGATTACTTCGTTAGAAGAAGTTAACAAGTGTAAGCAATTTGCAGCGGAGGCGAAGCAAGAAGTTATTGACAGCGGTGGGCAATGCAAAGATGTTGCGCTAGGGGTTATGATTGAGACTCCGGCAGCGGCGTTAATGGCGGATATTTTGGCACAACATGTAGATTTCTTTAGTGTCGGAACTAATGACTTACAACAATATACATTTGCAGTTGACCGTCAAAATGATAAAGTTAGTGATATTGTCGATAAAAACCACCCAGGATTTTTGAAGCTAATGGCGATGATTGCCAAAGGTGCTAAT
>JGI994J12354_10000480_pt1 | contig 39728 bp, 33 predicted proteins | sample IntmicLarv3ML3BL_FD_12354 | JGI IMG/M metagenome (IMG submission 12354) | reverse complement strand
ATAATCAAACACCCCCATTTGATTAGAGATAATACTGCTCTCTCTTGATTAGTTATAATAGACTAATTTCTCAAAAAGTCAATATTTTGATGTCAATTTCCTTGTTTCAAGGCTTTTTTATGCACTTTTATATAGTTTTCTAATTCAGTTATAGAAATAAATGTTTCTAAAGTATTGATATAAACATCGCTACATTCATTAAAAAATAGGTAGGTATTGTCGTTTATGACTAACTTATGAGGCTCAATATAAGCAAGATTTGTGTTATCTACACTAATGATATTTCCTTTTTTAATACTTGCTTTAATGCCTAAAAATAATAATATGTTCTTAACTTTGTTTTCTAACGTTTCTTCTATTTCTATAACTTCTTTTGTTATTCTCATAAACTCGCTCACCTCCAAACACAACAAAAAAAGTTAATCTCGTTAGAAATTAACCTTTTTATATTTGAAGTCGAATTATTAGTTCGACTAATTTCCCTCTGGAGGGCCTAGTCGGATTTGAACCAACGATCAGGGAGTTGCAGTCCCACGCCTTACCACTTGGCTATAGACCCATATAACAATACCTATTATAACAAAACTCTTTATCATAATCAATATAAATAGATTTATTTATCAATTATTCTATTAAAATATATGTTTAAAATACAAAATAATTCACAAAAAGAAAAAGCCACTTAAAAGTGACTCATAAAACTTATTCTTCTTCCGTTGTCCTATCTACTAGTAAATAAGAATACATTTTATCTCTTAACTTAAAATCAAGATAAACTTTATCAGCACGATTTGCTCTATCTGGAATCTCTACAAAAGAATAACCATCTGCATAAAAAGGAGTTATATCAGTAAGTTTATTAGGAATTGCAAACTCAGTATCTCCAACAATATATCTTATCCTACCGAAATTCTCAATAAACTTACCTTTCTTAAATCCAATAAGATTGTTATCAATATTTAGTACATAGTGAAGCTTCATAATAGTAAGCGGAATCCCTTGGTCTAATCCAGGAGTCAGATAACGTGTACTTTCACTACACTTACCATCCCTACAAACTTCAAGCTTATATGTATATTTATTTTTAAACTCTACATCCATAATTGTAATATTAGCATTAGAATATATACTATTTTCAAAAGTAAGTTTTTCATTTAAAGAAGCATCTGCAATCTTTCTATCAGAATTTTGCTTATTAAGATTAAGTTTAACTTTATTATATATATACTTATTCTCTATTTCATCTTTAAAATACTCAAAATGCATCACATAATTAGCATATTCCCTTGGCAGTTCATAAACCAGAAGAATAGTCTTCTCCTTACCAGCACCAATAGTAGAACCATAATATGGCATTCCCAAATCCTGAAAAAGCTCATATCTATCTGTTACAGGTAAGAATACTCCTTTATTTTTTACATTTATTCTAGTATTTTCAATATTAAAAGTTCTATCTGCATTAACAATATTCTTTAAATTAAGCCTTACAGCTATATAAAATCTATCTTTTACTATTTCTAATCCTCTGTAATCCTTTACTAAGCTATAGCTATCCATAACAGTAAGTTCATATGAATAACTTTTAAAACTTTCATTCTCCTTATATATTATATCCCTATTAAGAAACATATTAAGTCCAGCTATACCTATAGAAGATATAACGATTAATTCAAGTATCATAACAGCAAATTTATTCTCTTTATATATATAATTAATAATACGTAATCTTTTTCTTATCTTAGCTTTTATATCTTCAGTATCAAGATCAAGTGCAACGTCAAACTCTTCATCATCATCTTCACTTAATGCAAAATCTTTATCATCATTACCAAAATTAAACTTCTTTATATCAAATCCTGTAGCTCTAACTGCCATAAGAATAATAGTTACATATTGTGCCATATAACAAGCTTGAATAAAGTCTCTTAAACCTGCAGCAACTCTTATATCTACATCCATATATTCCATACTTGATAAAGTAGATGATGCAAACATAAAACCAATAATCAATACCAAATAAAAGACACTTAATGAAATATACAGTACATAAGGTTTTTCTTTCCTTCGCATTAACACTAACACAACTATACAAATAGTGAGTATTAATATAATAGCAAAATATAAAATAAATCCTACATATCTACTAGCAGCTCCATACTTTTCAAGCGGATCCAAGCTACTACCCAAATAAGAACTAAAAAACTCAAACAACTTATTAGTTTTTGAACAAACATAAATTGCTAACAATGTTAATACAACATGAACCATTCTAAAATGCTTAATCAAAAAAGCATAAGGTTTTCTTAATATCATAAATAGCACCCCTTATTTATTAAATAAATTATATCTTATCACACTTCCCAATATACATCATATATATTAGCTTTATTAAACTTAAACTCATTCCTTTCAAGTAATGGAATAATAGTATTACTTGCATATCTATATAAAGTACTACCATTTATAAAATAAATACTATTGTTTTTCATTCTTACTACCTCAGCATTTGCATAAGTAAATAACTGAACACTATCTTCTGGACTATCAACATAAGATTTATAAAACACATCTCCAATTTCATAATAATAATATCTATTGTTCCTATATACAATTTCAGAATTAATATTTATATCACTATTATCTTCTGTAAACTTAAGCTCATCATTAAGCATATCGTAAACTGTAACATCAACCCATTTACCATCTTTATAAGCTCTACAACCCATATCTTTATTTCCTTCAATCCTAATCTCATTATGTTCAGGATTTATTGAATACTGCGTCAAATTACTTTTATCAAATATATAAAGCTTATTATCCACTACACCATTTATATAATAATTAGAAGATAACTCATTCCTTAAAGGCAACTTCTCACTAGTATTAGTAGTGACATCAAGTATCAACATATAAGAGTGAACTCCAACAGTATTACCATCTGGAACAACATAATATTTACCAACTAAAATACCATTCTTATTAGCATAAACATCTTTAATTGAAAAATCTGTATATTGAATTTTCTCACTACTAATATTAGCAATGCTTTTATAATTATATAAAATTATTCTCTCCTTAGGTAAAACATTTTTCGTAAATATTTTTAGGTCTGAATACTGTTCAAACTTATCACTATTTTCAAGTTCTTCAGCATAACCTGGTAAAGTTTCAATAAAAGGCTTTAAATTATATAAATCTTTAATAGCAAAATAATCATAAAGCTTCCCATCAATATTACATTCTAAATTACCAATGGTTTTTTCATTAAGAAATATTGGATATATACATAACAAATCTTTATTCTCATAAATCATCATATCCAAAACAATATTCCTACGCTTATTAAAATTATTATCAACATCAAAAACAAACTTTTTATCATCAACTTTTAAAGTAACTAAATAATATTCATCTTTAACATTTTTAATAAATCGTTCATTAATAAAATACTCTTTATCACCAAGTTTCAATGAATAATCAATATTATGATTATCCTTGAGAAAAACCACTCCATATTGGAATGCTAAATAGGCAATAGCTAAAAATATAACAAAAAATATTATTCTCTTCATACTACATACACCTCTACCATATTAATATACCATATAAAATCTTTTCTATAAAGTATTTTTGAATTTAAAAAGAATGACAAAACATTCTTTATTTATCTCTAAGTTCAAATTCATCACCAGTCCTTTTTCCTGGATATTCTTTTTTCATTCTAATCATATAAGTACTTATTGCTGTTTCAATCTCATCAAGTGACCTTCTAGAAAGATGTGATATTATAACAAGTTCTTTAACAGTATCTATATACACTTTTCCCCATAAAAGTCCTGTTTTAATACTTAAATCATTATACATATATGGCATTACTGAATTTAGAAAGTAACCAAATACAACTCTTTTACGACCAATCAATATCCTTTTGTCAGTTATAGCAACAACTGCTGTTGAGAATATATCAAAAAGACTCTCACTCTTCTGCCCAACAAAAACATATCTTATTTTTTCATCAGGATTAACATATTTTTCAATTATTTTAGAGTTCTTTTTTAAACGCCAAGCAACTGTAAACGGATATTTCTTTTTAAACTTTTTTGCCTCTTCATAAACATTCATAAGACGCCTACTTAATAATTTCAACTTCTCTTAAGAAGTCAACCATCTGTTCTTTATCACGAAGACCTTCAATAACATCATTTACCTCATTATTTTTAATAATAACTACTGTTGGTGTTGATATACCTCTACCATCTGTAAATGACTCATAAGTAGTAAGTACTTCTGCCATACTTGTCTGTGCTTGTTCATCAATATTTAAATAATTAATTACAATATCATACTCACCAGCTATTTCTTTTAAAATAGGATCTTGTTGAACTGAATAACCACAAGTTGGTCTTCCAATAAATACTACATGATTTTTACCACTTTTTAATAATGCCATATATTCAGCTGCTGTGATAGAATTATGAGCTTTTGCTTTATTCTCATTTTCTATTCCTGATGAATCACCATTACCAGTCTTACATTCACTAAGTTCTGAAGAAAAGAACACTATTCCTACAAATATAACAGCTACTAAAACAAATATTATTTTTGTAAGCATTCTCTCCTTTGCTGTACTCTTCTCTGTATTTGTATGATTACTTGACTTATATTTTTTTGCCATCTTTATTTTCCCCTTTACACGATTAATTACACATAATTATAGCATATCTTCTATAATGTTATCTACAAGTTCAATCAATTTATCAAAAAATTCAGCAATAAAATTATACACTAAATCAAAAATACCTTTATTTTCTTTAGTAGATGTCTCTTCCTCTTTTTTTACTGGTTCTTCTGCCTTTTCTTCTGCAACCGGAAGTCCCCACTGCCCAACTTTCTCAGTTCTTGCCTCTTTCTCACTATTCTTTAGTAAATCAGTATATAAATAATCACCATATAAATAAGCAACTTTAGCATATCCATTTTTAATAATATCATCCTGTAATAAAACATCATCTAAAAATACCCAAGCTAAATATCTATCATACTTATCCTTTTCAGCACTTTTAGGATCATACTCAAGAACAATCTTCTTAGCACTTTTTAGTCTATCACAAGTATAATTTGAAGCTTCTTTACCAAACTCTTGAACCTCTTTAGTCGGATGTACAGTTTCAGGAGTATCAATTGCTAAAAATCTAACTTTAATCTCAGTTGTTCCTCTCATAAACCTAGCTGTATCTCCATCAGTACACTTATTAAAAACTACAGTTTCTGTCTTAGTACCAGGAGTAACTGCTAAAACATTAATTGGCATTAAAAAAACTAATAAAAGTAATAATATTTTTTTATACATACTTCACACCTCACTAGTATTATATCAACTTTTTATGACACTAGCAATTTATGTCGACTAGAATACATAATATTTACACTTTATTTTAATAACTTTAAATGAGGTGTATAAAATGGACAGGATTAAAATAGGTATTCCTAAAGCTTTTTTATATTATAAGTACCAATATCTATGGGAACAATTCTTTGAAGAACTAGATATAGATATTGAAATAAGCAATGAAACAAACAAGAGTACTGTTGAAAAAGGTAGTAATATCATTGTAGATGAAAGCTGCCTTGCTTTAAAAATATTCATAGGTCATGTATATGAATTAAAAGATAAATGTGATTATATATTAATACCTAGAATCGAAACTCTTAAAAAGAATGAAAAAGTATGTACTAACTTTTTAGCATTACATGACTTATGCAACACTGTTTTTGATATTAATATATTAGAATTCAATATTGATGAAGAAAAAGGAATCAAAGAACTAGATGCCTTTATTGAAATTGGTAAAAATTTAGGTATTAGTAGATTCAAAACCATTAAAGCTTACAATAAAGCTAAAGAATATGAAAAAGATATTCTAGATTCCAAAATACTTAAACAAGAAATTATGATTAAGGATAGAAGAAAGAAAATATTAATAGCAGGACACTCATACAATCTATATGATGAATTCATAGGTAAACCAATCATTAAATATCTAGAAGAATCAAACATAGTTACAATATTAAGTGATTTATACAAATCAAATAATAATGAGTCTTTAAATATTAGTACTGACAATTATTGGACATTTAATAAAGAACTTTTAAGTTCCATAGTTCATTATAAAGATTCTATTGATGGGATTATTATAATAACTAGCTTCCCCTGCGGACCCGATTCTCTAACTAATGAAATGATTACTAGAAAAATTAAAAATATCCCCATAATTACACTAGTCATTGATGAATTAAACAGTAACTCAGGAATCATAACAAGACTAGAAAGCTTTATAGATGTTATCAGATTGAAAAGAGGTGAACCTATTGCTTAACCAAGTTATTTCCTTTCCACATCTAGGAGATTACTATATTCCAATTAATTATTTATTAAAAAATACACTTAATTGTAAAGTATTAACCAGTCCTACAATCACAAAAAAAACTATTGAACTAGGAAGTAAATACAGTCCAGATTTCGTCTGCATACCGTTTAAATACAATCTTGGTAATTATATAGAAAGCTTAGAAAATGGTGCTAACCTCTTAATGCAAGCTGGTGGTGGTTGTAGATTTGGTTGTTATCCTGAAGTTCAAAAAAAAATATTAGAAGACCTAGGGTATGAGTTTGACTTCATTAACTTAACTAAAAATGGCGAGTTTGAATTTTTAAATTTATATAAAATATTTAAGGAATTAAATCCTAAACTTAATATATTTAAGTTCGCTCATGTTTTAATATTAACTTTTATAATGATAAATTATATGGATAATATAGATGATTATATTAGACAAAATATAGGCTTTGAAGTAAATAAAGATGAATTTTTAAAACTAAAGAAAAAAATGCTTAAGGATTTTACTAATACCCACTCTCTAACAAAATTAACCTATTTATATTTTAAATATAAAAAGAAGTTTAAATTAATTCCAGTTAACAAAAAGGAAAAAAGATTGAAAATTGGAATTATAGGAGAACTCTATACATCAATGGAGCCATTCTCTAGTTATTTTTTAGAGACAGAATTAGCCTCTATGAATATAGAAGTAAAAAGATTCACTAATGCTACCTATTTAATATTTAAGAAACGCTTTGAAAAAAGAAAGATGTTAAACTATGCCAAGAAATACATTAAATACCAAATAGGAGCTGATGGGCTAGATAATGTCTATAGGACTTTAAAACTAATTGATGATGGATATGATGGTATTATCCATATAAAACCTTTTGGTTGTACACCTGAAGTTGGAGCAATACCAATTATTGATAAAATATGCAAAGAGAAAAAAATGCCAGTAATATACTTCTCTTTTGATAGCGGAACGAGTATTGAAGGTATTAAAACTAGATTAGAAGCATTCTATGATATGCTAAATATGAAAAAGGAGGAGAAAAGTGAATAAATGTTATCTTGGAATAGACATTGGTTCTGTTTCTACTAAAGGAGTTATAATTGATGAAGAAAATAATATAATAAATGAAAGCTATATATGGACTAAAGGTAATCCTATTGAAGCTGTTAAAGAATTATTAAATAATCTAAAAAGAAATTTTGATGAAAGTAAATATAATATAGTTAGTGTCGGAACAACAGGAAGTGCTAGAAAATTAATTGCAACAATGGTTGATGCTACTGTAATAAAAAATGAAATTACTGCTCATGCAATAGGTACACTATCTATGCATAAAGATGTCAAAACAATATTAGAAATTGGTGGTCAAGACTCCAAAATTATAATTATTGATAATGGCATTGTTACAGACTATGCTATGAATACCTTATGTGCAGCAGGTACTGGAGCATTTTTATCAAGTCAAGCAAAAAGACTTGATGTACCAGTAGAAGATTTTGGTACCATCGCCCTATCTTCAAAAAACCCAGCTAAAATAGCAGCACGATGCACTGTATTCGCTGAATCTGACTTAGTTCATAAAGCTGGAAGTGGTTATAAGAAAGAAGATATCATAGCGGGTCTTTGTGAAAGCATAACTAGAAATTATCTTAACAATGTTGCTAAAGGTAAAAAAATAGAATCCCCAATTGTCTTCCAAGGTGGTGTAAGCAAAAACCAAGGTGTAAAAAGAGCCTTCGAGAAATATTTAAACAAAGAAGTCTTAGTAGATAAACAAGGTCATCTAATGGGAGCATTAGGAGTGGCAATACTTGCTAAAAAAAGTCAAATTATTAAACCTTTCACCTTTAACATCATAGATTTTAATTTTAAAACCAGTAATGCTGAATGTAATAAATGTCCTAATAATTGCGAAATAATATGCATAAAGAAAGACAATGAACTTCTAGATTCATGGGGCAATAGATGCGAAAAAGGCCTAATAGTTAATAAATAAAGTAAAAACCTGTTACACAAGTAACAGGTTTAATCATCAAAAAAGTCATCAAAAAATCTATCTTCATCATGTGCCTCTGACAGTTTAATTGTTGGTGTTGGTTTTATAACAATTTCTTCCTTAACAGGATTTTCTTTTCTTAAAACCTCATCAATATCAACTGGTTTTTGAACAATCTCTTTATTCATTGTATCTTCAGTCTTTTTAGTATAATCAGCAGCAAACATAGATCTTAATCTATCATTAACTTTACTTTCTATGTCTGTTGAAGATATTAAAGGTTTAGCTTCCACAGGTTTCTCTTCTGGTGGTAACAGCTTAGAACGTGGTTGTTCAACTTTTAAATCCTCTTTAACCACATTATTAGCATTCTTCTTATCAATCTCTTCACGCTCAATATTTGCTATTTTTGCATTAATTTTATTAATAATATCATTAACATCATTAGAACCAAAATTAGGAAGTGCACCAGGAGCAGGTGCAGCTGTTTCATTTACACTAGCACTCGAACTAAAATTATTTAGTCCTGAAGAAGTTGATACTGGAGAAGATTGAGCTGGCATTAAAGCACTACCAGTCCCAAAAGGTTCTGAAGAACCAGGAAAACTATCATTCATTGCATTTTTAATCTTCTCTTGCTTTTTAATCTTAACAAAGTCCCTAATATCAAATACTGATACTGACCCCTTCTCCCTTTCAGGATAAGTTGCTGGCAAATATTTTTTACCCCAATCAATCTTAAAATCAGGTACAAAAGAAGTCTTAAATGGCTGCTGACGCATACGAAGCACAATCTGATCAAACTGTTTCATACGCTGTAAATCACTAACTGTAACAAGCGGTGTTGAAGCAGTCTTATCATCCTTCTTAGACTTAACCTCCCCACACAATTTACTAATTTCTTCAAGAGCCGCTAGCTCTGTTGATATAAGATATATAATGTTACCACAGTTACCTTTTATTGTTTCAGCATTTTCTTTACCATAAACTTGTGTAAGCTGAGCAAAGTTCTGAATGATAAGTGTAAATCTAATTTGTCTCGAACGAGCTGCCGTAATCATCGTTGTTACATCTTTTAAAGGTGGCATATTAGCAAACTCATCAAGAAGAAAATTAGTCCTAATAGGCAACTTACCACCATTTTGCTGAGCAACATCAATAAGTGTCTCATAACATTGTTTTACAAAAATTGTAGCAAGAGAATGATATGTTTTCTTTTCATCCTGAATAATAATGAATACAGCTGTCTTTTGCTTACCAATTGACTCAATATCAAAATCACTATGACTTAACATCTCTGATAAATTCTCACGTGAAGAAAATAATTTTATCTTTTGTTTAAATACTGCAATAATACTACCCTTAGTCTCACTTGGTGCCATTATAGTACCACTAGCATTTATATAAGCAGCACTATTAGGATCCTTAAGTCCAAAGTATTCTTTAACATAAGTAGAACCACCACATTTATCTTCACCAACTGTAGTTGTTAAACTAATACTATTTATATTTATCTTATCTTCAGTAGTATCATCAAACATACCTAAAGATAGTCCTGAAAAATAGTCAGCTGATGTTTTTTCCCAAAATGGATCTGCATTACCATGATTCTCTTCATAAAGAATATTTAACGCCAAATCGTCTAAAAGCTCTATAGCTTTATCTTTATTATCATTAGTATATAAATGATATGGTAGTGATAAAGGATTCCAAGCATTACCTTTTTGAGGATTACGAAAGTTAAGTAAGATTATATTGTAACCTTTCTCTTTTAACATATTACCAGTTTTTTCGTATATTTCACCCTTAGGGTCAGTACATATAAGTGACTCACCCTTTTTAGCTAGCACTTTAACAGTAGGCAAAATAGTACTCTGCGTTTTACCACTACCAGTAGCACCAATAACAAGAGTATGAAACTCACTATCATCTATCCAAAGTTCCTTACCATTGCACATTAATGGAACACCAGCATGCTCAATTGTTTTATCTCCAGGAGTCACAAGCTTTAAACTAGCTTTCATCTCCTTAGCCTTCGCCCATCTAGAATATCCCTTATCTTTTTTGGAAGTAGAAAAACCTATACCTGATTCTCTTTCAAAAAAGAAAGAACTAACACTCATAAACAAACCAAATAAAGCTACTCCATAAAAGGCTAAAGTAGAAACAATATTCTCTGCTGAAAAAGCCGCTATTGGATTAAGTCCATATAATGTTCCAGTTCCAGCTAATGAAGGGAAATTCAATACCCCTAAAGCCACAATATAAAGTAAAAAGATGGCAAATATAAGAAACATTAAAACATCTTTAGCTTCTGCAACAAATTTAAATTTCATATACTCACCTTCCTTAAATTTTATTTATTAACTTCACGAATTCGATACCTAACAAATATTATAACAATAATCGCCAAAATTACAATAGTTAATAATGATATTAATATTATACCAAGATAATTAGGACTAACAGCTGAAACATTTTCATAAGTAAATTGAAAAGATTCTCTCATAAGGTTCTCTTCATCAAGCATATCATAATCAAGAACCCATGTATATTTATTATCTTCTACTAAATTAGCATTATGACTTTTTACTTTTCTGTCAGTAGTAATAATAATTTTAACTCTTTCAAGTTCATAATAGTTATTAAAACCAGCAAATACATTACCAGTATCTAAAGTTATAGTACCATTATCATCTTCTAACGAGAAGTTTGGAAACATAACTATAACTGAAAAAGCATCTGGATAATTTTTCTTATTAAACTTATATTTATGAACTAGTCTTAAAGAATCATCATCTTCAATTAACTCTTTTTTATAATATTCAACTCCATCAACTTCTAAATCCTCTTCAGAATTAACATCTGCTCCATAAAAGGCAGCTGTAGGTGAATTAAGTCGTGACTCAAACTCTTTTTTCAAAGACCAATCATCTTCCAAAAGATTCCAAGTACTAGGGTCATAACTGACTGCAGTAAACTCTTCAATAAAGTTATTCCCTTTTATATCTAAATGATATTCACCTTCACAACCAGTCATAAAAATAATTAGTGCAAAAAGAAATAAGAACTTTTTTAAAATTTTCATATCAAGCACTCTCCTCCACCTCTACCTTCTTAGCTGGTTCCTTTCTAGCATTTTTACTATACCATTTTGTCATATCTACAACCCAGTTTTTGGTATCTCCCTTACAATTCTTTTTTTCAATAAGGACACCATAATCGCCACCCTTAGCATGAGCTATCCAAACAGAACCACCACTTACCTTCACGACAAGCATTACATGACCCTCTTGCCATAACACATCACCAGCCTTAACATCACAAGTAGAAAGAGGTCTTGTCTTCCCCCCTAAATTGTTTGGCAAAGTAGCAGAACTACCATTAGTATGTTTAAATCCCCCTAAATATATAGCAGCAGATACAAAAGAAGAACAATCCATACCATCATGAGTATACAGTCTATTATAAGGATTACTGTCAGATCTACGTGGTTTCCCCCAGTCTTTATAGGCATATCCATTTGGTTTAGTAGAGTGACCTCCCCAACCACGTCCCCATTGATAAGGAATTTTAACTTTGTAATTATCATCAAGATAACCAATAAGAGTATTCGCCCAAGCAACAACACCTGCTCTAGTCCCCCAACCAGCTTCTTTAACACTATTCTCTAAAAGTTCATTAAATTTTTTAAATCCGTCTGGTTCTTTACTATTTAAAAAAGTCTTCAAATCCTTTGTTAAAATTCTTGATGTCTTAGTTACCTTTATTTTACCAGTATATGTATTAGATGTACTAGAAGTCTCCTCACCTGGACTTTCGGTATCACTACTTGTATTAGATTTATTTTCTAATTCTACTCCAATACATTCGTTTTCTCCAACTGAACCAGTTGTTTTCATAAGTTTTACAGGATTATTATCTCTATCTTCAAAAAGTTTTAATACTTCTAGCATATCATAACCTCTTTGAACATAATAAAGCATTCCTACTTGACTAATACCACGACCATGTCCGCCTATTGGTTTATAAGTCCAAGCATACTCTATCTTTATAATATTTCCATCTTTATCTCGCGTTATTCTATCATATATACTTGAAGCTTGCTTATAACAATCACTTGCATACTTACCAGGATGACTAAAATTTTCAGAGTAAACAAACTTCAAATCACCACTATAATCATATTCAGCTGGGTCACATGGGCATTCATTCCATCTTGGGAAAAGTGCCACCCCCCTATTCTTGTCTGCCACCCATGCTGCTTCGATAGGTAATCCCCTCTGTCCTTCAGTAAAATGATAATAGCCATTAACTGGTGTAGAAGTAGTAGGACAAAAAGCATCATATTCTGAAGCGAAAATATCAAATTTTTCAGTATCAGAATTATATTTTGTTAATACAACGCCATCTGTAGCCTTTGCAGCTGCAACAAGTATTTCCCAACTACTTGAACTATTTTTAAAGTCAATATTCTCAGCTGGCACAAGTAGTTCTATATCACCTTCACCATTTTGATAACTAATCACGTCATCACTCTTCATACAACCTCGCCAGTTATAGGCAAAATTTTGATTGTTTGAACTAGTTGCCACATGCCCATTATCCTCCATCCTAGATAATGCATAAGTCCTAGCCAAAACAGCCATTGCTTTTTGAGCTTCTATATTTACTTTTTTATTACCATATTGATAATAATCCGTAGTATAAGTAGAATCATTCTCATTGATTTCGAAAAATGCACTACTAAACTCCTTAGACATAACTCCTGCAACATAGAACTCTATATCATAAAGTCCTGTATTATATTTTTGACATTTAGGAATCTTTATTGGATCATCTGGGTCATCTGGATTTTCAAATTCAACATATTCTGGTTCTTTTTTCTCACATTTCTCAACAGAATTTATAATATTAGTTCCAGGTCTTTTTTCAGCACAAGGATCATCTGGATCAACAGCAAAAATCTGTTGGGTTTTATTTTCAATTAATTTATATCCATTACAATAAAGTTTTTCACTATTCATTCCTTCATAAAAAAGATATATTTCTTCAGCAATTGCAAATATTTTATTTTTATTCACCTCATAATTTTTTTGATAATCTTCTTTAGTACCCTCAGATTCAATATTAACATCCAAATATCCTTGATAATAAGAATGTATAAATCCCTCAGGATTCACCAAATTCCAAAAATAAACCCCCCCAGTATTGGGATCATCTAAAAGTTTTACTAAAGTTTCTCCCCTTTCATTTTTAGAGTACTCTCTAGATATATCACCAATCTCATAACTAGTAACTCTTACAACCGGAATATGCTCTTCAAAGTTTTCAAGTTCATCAGTACCAAAATTACATTTATAGTTTTTTTCTGCTTCTATTTTATTGTTATATGTATCAAACCAACTCCATATAAGAAATACATTCCAAATTTTCCACTCATTAATTGGTACATCATTTAAAGCATATTGCTTAGGATTCCTTCCTTTAGCACCAGTACCATTGCAATTATCCTGACCACTTTTAACAGTTCTTACTTGGGCTCTAGCTAGAAATGCAACTTGCTCACGCATAATTTTTCTAAATTGGTCTAAATCAATCTGTTTTCCATTATTAGGATTTATATATAAATTCTTACCATCTTCATTAACAACCATTGAGTTATCAATAGGACCTAGTAATGTAGCAGCAATGAGGTTCTTATCAATTTCAACTCCCCATTCTTTTTCCAATGCAGCAGCTTCATCATCTATTGCTTTTAATATTGTATAAAAATTATTAGCAGGATTTGTCATTGATGTTTCAGAATGTCCTTCTTTTTCACTCTCAGCAGCTGGAATATTTTGATGTTCTGAACCTTTAAATATATCTGGAATCCATGAATAAAACATCGCTGCCGCAGCTTGAAAGAAAAATACTAAAAGAAATATCAATATTATTATGGGTATCAATTGAACCAACATGGGAATCACAAACTTTAATATCTCTTTCTTTGTTCGCATTGACTCCATAAACTTTTTAGCAGCTCCTGTTGTAGTAATAGAGGACTCTTCTGCTTTATCTAAATCAGCTTTTCCCATAGAAGTATTACGATATGCTTGTGCAGCTGGAATATCAGATGGAGAAGAACTACCAACACCCTCATCTATTTTCTTTTCTATTTTATTTCTTCTTCCTTCTTTAAACTTTTGTTGTAAATAATCTTGAGCCATAGCACCAGGACCTACTTGTGCCTTTTTCTTTAGTTGATTCATTTGGTTTAACTTATCAACTGCTTGATTCAGCTTATTAGGACCTCGTTTATTAGTATTAGCATCTACTTTCTCATTACTTGAAGAAGTATCTTTAACTTCTTCATTTGCAGTTGACTTTTCATCTTCCATATCTTCACCACCAAATAAAGCACCTACGAATTATATATAAACATTATACCATTCAATCATTAAATTTTAAAGAAAAAAAGAATTCCAATTAGAAATTCTAGCACAAACATTAATCATCTTAAAAAAAACAACTTAATCTATGAAAACATGCTCATCTTACTTATCTTTATTTAACAAAAGCTCATAAAAGAAATTAGTCTTATTTTTTATGTAATCAAGTATTATTCCTATCAAAAACATTAAAATTCCAATTAACAGAAATACTAATGATACAATTAGTGTAGGAAATTTAGGAACTAATCCAGTACTAAAATATTCAAATAATAAAGGAATGAACATTACTAAAAATGACAAGTCAAAAAAAACACTTATCAACGAAAAAAACAATAAAGGCTTATAATCCTTAAATAAATTAAAAATTGTTAATAAAACCTTAAATCCATCTTTTATAGGATGAAGTTTACTAACACTACCAGCTTTTCTATCATGATACATAACTGGTACTTGTTCTATATAAAATCTTTTTTCAATTGCATGTACAGTCATTTCTGTCTCTATTTCAAAATTAGGTGAAGATATAGGAAAATTCTTCACAAACCGCTTACTAAATGCTCTATAACCAGTCATTATATCAGTAATATTTGTTTTAAAAATCTTATTTATCAAAAATCTAACTAACCTATTACCAAAACCATTTAATAATTTTTTATTCTCTTCAAAATAAGTAGATGATAGTCTATCTCCTATTACCATATCAATATTCTTATCAAGAACTATATTACACATCTCTGTTACATTACTAACATCATATGTATCATCACCATCTACCATAACATAACAATCAGCATCTATCTGATGAAACATAGACCTAATAACATTCCCCTTACCTTGCCTTCTCTCATATCTTACAATTGCTCCTGCTTTTTTAGCAACTTTATCAGTACCATCAACAGAATTATTATCATAAACATATATATCAGCATCTGGTAATACAGTTTTCATATCTTTAACTACTTTACCAATTGTTGAAGCTTCATTATAACAAGGTATTAATACTGCTATTTTTTTCATAACCATTCTCCCATCTATTACATCTTTTTATAAATAACTCCTGTTTCATCTTCATAAATGTTTTCATATCCTTCATTAACTAAAGGATAATTATATAATCTATATTTCTTTTGTAATACAATGTAATCAAAATCATACTTTTTTAACATTTCACTTATATTACATTTAACACTATAAAGAGCAAGATTATCAGACATTATCGAATGACTATAAATTTCGGCAAGTCCATTAACAAAAACTTTTGAATCTGAACCATTCTTTAAAAACATATATGATAAATAACTACCACTATCAAAATCATTAGATAACCTTTCAGGATTTTCCTCTATTAATACCTCAACTAATTCTTTTGAATAATATCTATCAAAATTAATATAATCCTTATAATTAACCCTATTAATTAAAAAGAAAACATTTATCCCTGTTATAAACATAAGCAGCAAATAAATAATTGTTTTTTCCTTCCTATTTCTTAAAACAGCCAAATTCATATTAGGAAAATCCATATATTTACCAACCATATAAATTAATAAAATTACTAAATAAGGAGAAAACCTAATTGCTTTTAAATATAAACAAGTAAAAGCAAGTGAAATTAATAACTCAACAGCCAAATATCTTTTTCCTTTACTAAAAATGGTTATAAAAGCAAAAACAAACAAACTTCCACCATTTAATATAAGATCTAAAAAACTTGAAAAACTAGGACTATGTAATTCTGTAATATTACTAAATATAACATCATTATTAAAATTAGAAAAAACAAAATAAAATATTTCATAACCATTAGGATTAATAATAGTTGCCACTAACACTAAAAATAAGACTCTTAATAATACTATTATTTTTCCCTTATCTAACTGTATATGTTCTATCTTGTCCCACTTAAAACTCTTAAACAAATTAACTCCAAAGACCATAAAAATTAATACATACATTAAAGAAGAACTGGCAGCATGAAAATTAACCCATAAAAGTTGTATTAAAGGAAGCAAATACACTAACTTGTTAAATTTCTTATATTCACCATTAATAAAACCAAATAAAATATAAATAGTAATTGTAAAAAACAGAAAACTAAAAATAGTTGGTCTTGCAACCCAAAACCTACTGATACCCAAAATAAGTACAATAAATAGTAAATATTTAAATATGCTAATCTTTTTAAAATCTTTAAAATACATCTTTAAAAGTACAAATATCATAACACCCATCAATATAGATACCAAAAATATAATCTTATTATCAATTATGTAAGATAAAACATCAAATCCCCATGAAGGAACATACCATCTTATTTTAGTAGTATCCCAAGAAAATATGTCATATTTAGGTACAAATCCATTATCTAATATATATTTTCCAGTAAAAAAATGAAAAAAATAATCAGGATCAGATATATTCTTAAATGTAAAAATCATAAAATTTACAACCATAAAAATTATATATACCATATCAACATCACCACTACTCTTAAACCTATAATAATATATATTCTCTTAAAATACTATTAAAATCTTCAAACATTCATCAATTATGTATATAAAAACTGGATTGATAATTTTTAATATCAACCCAGTATATATATATATATCATTAACCAGTAAAAGTAAACTATAATCCTCCACCTGAACCAAAAGAACTAAGTTCATCAGCAGTAACTACTACATTAATACGCATTCTTCTATTACCACATATAAACAGTGCTTCTCCTTGTGAATATTGCTTAATACTTTCTTTCTCATTATCATTTAAATCCACTAAACGGGATAAGTCTTCAGTCGCCTGTTTCTTAAGACCCATTACCAAATAATAAGAAGCATTATCAAATATCGCTTTCCCTTGCATCAACACTGCAGGTGCAGCAAAATCACTAGGTTGCTGAGTTATAATAATTGTACCAGAATTATACTTTCTAGCACGTCTTTGTACCTGTGCCAAAAAGTCAGCACCTAAAGTATTTTGGTCCCCTAATAATACATGTGCTTCATCAACCATCATAACAGTATCAACACTCTTATCTAAACATAATCCCCAAGCATACTTAAGTATATTAAAAAATAAAGCATTCTTAATATTCCCTTCAGCATTCATAAGCTCTTTAATATTAAACGTAATAAAATCTGAATTATGAGTTATTGTTGTATGACCATCAAAATAATATTTCAAGTCTTTAGTAAGAGGTCTAATCTTCAACTCAAGACGCTCCATTATATCTCTTTCATGAGTATGATCAGTCATAGCAAGTAACATTGCTCTAATAGTTTCATATACATCAGAAAATGTCGGATAATCCTCTGCAGTATAATTATAAAAATCTTTATCAAAGTCAATTCCAAATCTTCTATATGTATCTTGCACTACTTCACTAAATAATGTAAGTACATCCTCTTCAATTGAAGGATCATAATACTTCATAAAAGCTTTTAAAAATTGAAGTGTACGAGTTAAAACAGTATATCCAAGTCCCTGCTTTATTTCATCTTCATCAGCATCAATTACTATTTGAAGTGGATTAATCATACCATATTCTCCACCTTTACCAAGGTCGATAGTATCTCCACCAAATATAGCTGTCATATCTTCTAATTCATTTTCAGGATCTATTGCTACTATTTTTACACCATTTCTAATATGATTCCTAAGAAGTAATTTAGCTGCTGTAGATTTACCAGAACCAGAAGTTCCAAGTAAAATCAAATTAGCATTATTTCTATTATTTTCCTTCTTAATTTTATATAAAAACTGATTAAATAAAATAACTCCTCCAGAAAAATCAATACCAAGTAAAGTGGCAAGTCCTGGATCCTTTATACTATCAAATATAAATGGATACATTGCTCCAAGTGTAACCGAAGGTATAGGAGTTCCTACTCTATCTTCAATATCTTGTTTAGGAAATATTGGTAACATTGATTTTAATACCTTCTCTTGTTCAAAACGTAATGCTACAGCTTTAAGTTCCATTGCATCAAGAAAGTTCTTTACATTAAGCTTCTTAATTTCCAAGTCTTCTTTAGTATCAGAAGTAATCATAATATGCATTTGAAAATCAAATATTCTAGCTTGACTACCTGCAAGCATTGTAACAAAGTACTCTAACGATTCATAGTCCATACGAATACGTTCTTGAATTGTTCTATCTTTTTCCTCTTGATATCTAATCTTATAATCAGCTATCTGCTTATTTAACATCTTAGATACTACTGAAAAAGGTACTGGAATATGTTTAATCGATATTTTAATTCCAGACATAGTAGTAAGAGATGAGAGATATCCAGGTGAAATAAATTTTGGATATGATACTACTGTTAAAATAGTAGCATACTTATCACTTATAAAGAAATCACTCGCTCCATCAAAACTTAATCCCTTTGGTGCTATTTGTGACTTAAAATTCATAGAACTCATTCTTGAACCACCACCGTTCCAAATTCAGTATGCATTCCAGCATTTAAGAAATTGTCTAAAACTACCCTCAAATCCTCATTATCAGCTTGAGAAGCTGACAAACCACAACTAGATAAAGAATTTATTAAAAGTCTGATTTTTTTATGTACTAAATCTAAATTATTTTCTTTAAATAAAATATAGTATTCTGTATCTACAACATTATTTCTAACAAAACTATTACCTTTTTGAATATCTTCCATTATAAGTCTCTTTATAGCTGGAGATTGTTCCTGATTGTATAATAATTGCAGTTGTGACAAGTAAACTGATATATCAACTGGTCTATCAGCAACTACTAACCAAAACTCAAACTCTATTTGATTATAAAAGTTCTTTAAATTATTAATTACTGCTTGTTGAGAATCATAATCAAGTATAAATATATTTCTAGGTGTTATCTTAACACCTGTTACTTTTTCTCCAGTCTCTAGTACAATCATTGAATTTGCAACCGACTGCACTGGAACCCAGTCTTCAGAATACCTACTATTTCGTATTTTCTTCGCCATGAGATTCACACCATCCTTTCCACCAATATCTTCTTCTGTTTGAAAAAAATCTATACACAATAACTATAAACACCCGCATATTGTGCTGATAAGGTATTGGCATAACTAGAAATCCAGCAACACAAGCTGGAGACAACACCAGAATGGTTATTGGTAGTTCACTTAATTGATATTGGAAAGCTAGTAGTAAGATAAATGTTATCCCCACACCTGATAAAAATATAAGTAAATCTATAAGCCTGAAAAAACCTAATATAAGTTTCCCACGATTAGCATTCGCTGGTATTAAATAGTTGTTCACTTGATATCACATCCTTAATGTTAATTATAAAATTAAAGTAATCTAACAAATTATGGTCCGCCAGGAGGTCCACCTGGTGGCGGCGGCGGAGGTGGCGGAGGTGGTGGTACAAGGCCAGGTTGTCGCACCGAAAGATCTGGAATCTCTAAATCTGGAACTCCACTTTTTTTAGGGTTTACCTTATGATACATTCCTCTTCTTCCACCATTATCATCTGCTCTATCCTGATAATCATTCTTCTTGTTACCTGTTGCTTTAGCACGATCATCAATTTCCTTATGATAAGTACCAGCTTTCTTAGCAGAAACCTCTGCAGCAAGAACTTTTCTATAAGCATCTTGCCTTTTTAAATCAGTAACTTCTTCTGCTGACCAATCATCACGTCCACCATATCTACTATTATTGAAAGCTGCAACATCATTTGCAGATGCTGCATATCCTCCACTTCTAGCTTTTTCAGTGTATTCATCTCTAAGTATACTAGCCTGTTCTTCTTTATTTTCCTTATCAGCTTTAGCTGCAGCTGCAGCTTCAGCAGTAGCACCCTCATACCTACCAGCACGTTTTAAAGATTGGCTTTGCATCCAAGCTGCCATACCAGTTTTTTTCTTATCATCTCCACTTATTGCTTGAGCCATTTTATCGGATGCATTTCTAAAAGCATTAACTGGTTTTCCAGGATTATCCATTGCGGCTTTTGTCATCTCTGCTGCTTGACCAAGTGAGCCAACAAGACCTCCACCATGAGAAAGAGCTCCAGCATACCCAGCCGCTCCAGCAAGCATAGCACCCATCATTCCTGAACCTTTACCTTTGTCTTTAATACCCATTGATTCTTTAACAAATTTCGGAGCTTCCTTAGCAAACAACAATAAAGAAACTATCAAAATAATTCTTAAAAAAGAAGCTCTCATAAAAGACAATGATTCAATATTATCAGATGTCACTATAGCAGTAACATCCATTTTAGCTGCTATTTCACCTATTAAAAACATAACAAAATACACCGTACCAAGTTTAAAGAAAACTTCTAGAAAAGTGCTAATAAGATTCTTAACCCAAGCACCAAAAGCCCCTTCTTTTGATGCCTTTGGATCAATGTATGACATAATTGGAACTGGTGCCACCATTTGTAAAATTAATAGTTTAAATATACGTTTACCAATATCTAATAGTATACCAACTAATATAACAATCATCACAATTCCAACTAATCCACTAAGTATAGGCGTATAATTATATATATAATACTTACCTTTACCATTTACCCCACAAGCCTGATTAAGACGTATCCTATAATCATCCAGTGTTGGAAACTCTTTAGGATATTCACTCTCTGAATTACCATTACTACAACTAATCAATGCATTCTCATTATCAAAAGCATCAGGTGATCTATAAAAGAAAGAAGAAAAAGCAGTAGATGCCATATAGTCAGCCCGACCTGCAGCATCCTCACTAGTATAATCACCCTCTTTAGCCAAAAGTATTCTAGGTATCATTGGTAATAAAGCATCTTGTGCTTCATACAAAAGACCCTTACTATTAGGAACATCATAACCAAAGAGTACTCTTGGTAACACAATTAACATAATAAGCATAACAACTGTATTACCAACAATTTTACCAACACTTTTTTCTTTACCAGTCATCTGATCTGGATCAATAATATAAGAAAAAAAGACTATCGACAACTTAAATACCATATAAATACCAAGAAGAACATATATTCTACCAGTTATCTTATCGATGATAGTTTCTACTGCTCTTAAATCTGCAACATCAAATATACCTTGAAAAATAATCTTAATAAGATTATATATAAGCATGTCAACAAAAAAGAATATCTCTCTAAGCATGTTCCAGTACCAAGTCTGTTCCCACATAGATTCGCCCATGAAATCATCACCTATCTTACTAAAACAATTATAACATAAAGAAAGAAATAGTAAAATAATATTTTGCGAAGTTGTAAAACATGTAACATATGAAAATTGACTTTTTACCAAAAAGTAGTATAATATAGTCACTATGTAGTCAGGAGGTACAAAATGATTATTGATTGTAATGAATATGAACCAATTATAGGAATTACTAAAGGAATACTTGGTATGATACAATTTGCTATACCAATATTACTTATTATAATGGGTACTCTTGATTTAGGAAAAGCTGTTATATCAAGTGATGAAAAAGAGATGAAAAGTTCAACTTCCAAACTCATGAAACGTGCATTAGCAGCAATAGCAGTATTCTTAGTCAGTGCAATGGTAAACCTAATAATGAACATGGTATCTTCTAATACAGAAGATACACCAGGAGCAGAAGGAGTACATAGCTTTAGTACCTGCTGGAATAAAAAAGAAAACTAAATTATCTACATACAACCAAAATGGTATAAAATCACCATTTTTATTTTAGAACATTTTATTAAATATAATTTTCGCAAAAAAAATCCACTTATATTTCACAATGAATTTTAATTATTACAATTATATTCTTTAACACTATCTAACAATATATGGATTAAGTATCGTTCCATCACCTGAAACATATTTTAAGCTTTTTGAAACAAGAACTACAGGTCTTACTGCATAACTAGCACTAGTAATATCTGATTTAATAACATTTCCATTTACATAATACATTGAACAAGTATTACCACCAGGACTATTTAATAACCACCAAGATGAGCCTAATGATGACAAATAATTATAGTTTCCACAACTGATATCTGAAATATTAAGACAATCTTTATCCACTGTAGCCGATATAAATTGACTAACTGTCAATAAACCAACATAGTCCTCATCAAATCTCTTACTACACTCAAACTCAAAATTTGAAACACTATCATTCATACCCCTACTACTTATGCACATTGACAGTGGCAAAATTGATTCTTTTAAGAAACTACCTGCATATTTATAGAAAGATAACAAATTATCACGTATTCTACTCATGGAATACTCATTAATACCAAAACTATAGCCAACTTCTTTATTATACCTATCATCCCATACTCGCCCAGTTCCATTATACAATAGACTGTTCTTTATTAATAATAGGTTATAATTACTATCAACCTCAACTATACGCCAATATTCACCATCCATTAACAAATAATTATTTGGATCCTCACCACGGAATATATATTTCACACTATCAGAATCATTAGCAAAATCACCATACGTAAATTTTCCATCTATCATTTGATATAATCCTGGACCTTTAACAACAATATTTTCTAATAATTTTTCATACAAAAAAAGTGTTTTATAGTTTGTACCACAATCTAATATCGAAGTATAAGTATAACTAGCACCTACTAAAGCTATTTGTGCTTCCCCAACACATGAAATATTACCAAGATATTCATTTAATGACAGCATATAACCTGCACTAGCCAAATCATTAGCAGTTAATACAACCACTTCACCTTTAGTATTAGGCAGTAAAGAAGGCTTTACAGAGGTATATAAAATTGCTGCTTCCTTGATTTTATGCTCAACTTGAACATAAGTTAGTACTTCTATTTTTTTATTATCATTAGATATCATTAAAAATATAACAATTACTACAACTACCAAAATAATTGCACCAGTAAAATATAACAACCTTTTTTTTACCATAACACTCAACACCTCTACAGTAATTTTAGCAAAAAAAAAAAGAAAGAGCAATAAAAATCAATCAGTTAGCATAAGACAAACTATCTAAAACTCACTTGCAAAAGTAAACGCAACCAATAAAGAAATAAAAGTTGTATTTAAATGTGCAAAAGAAAATGGTTGCATTTTGAACTACAAAAAAAGTTTCATTTATTCAATCTCTTTTCCTTCTGTCCTTTTTTTACCCTTTTCTGGTGATGCAGCTTGTATTCTATCACTTTATTCACATTAATTCTAGCTTTTTTTCTATTTTCCTATTTTCTCCATTCTTTCTGTTGCATTTAACCTTTCAACCTTGCATTTACTTCTACATTTGAGCCAAACTATCTAAAATGCTGAATTAAACATTACTATATTTATATAAAAGACTTAATACATTAAGATATAAAAAAATGGCTAATATAATATCTACCATTTTAATCACTTAGTAATTCAATATTCCCCTAAAAAGCTTACATTCTACTCAAACTACCAAACAAGGTTTATAAAAAGTCTAAGGTTTACAAGCACAAGTATTACTGTCATATCCTTTCTGTTGATCACGACACACTGCAGCTACTGCCGCTACTTGCTCAGGTGTTCCACAATTTTTACTAGCACCTGCTCCACCAGTCGTCCCTTCTCGCCAACAAGTTAAAAAGTTAGCGGTATTAGCACCTTCAGTACTTTGTGTTTCCTTTGAAACCATACCCATTATCAAATTAACTAATGCACTAACAAGGAATACAGCAATTGCAGCTATAGCACGTTTCATTAGTCTAGTTGAAGAAGCTTTAATCTCCTTCTCGTCACTTGACATAACTGCCTTACCCAAATCAATAGTACCCATTATAATAAGTAATATTGGAATAGCAAACTGAATTATACCAAGTATTCCCTTTACAATCCCTACAATTGGAGCATAATCATCACAACTACTTAAATCACTAGCCAATATTTGAAAAAAACCTAACATATATAACAACCTCCTATGTTCATAAATTAATGATATACTATCAATAATAAAAAGTCAACCAAGTAATTTATACTTTACAATTTTTTAGTTACAGTTTAGGTAAAAAACTAAATAATAACAGGATTATTGTTAAAGGCATTCTTAAAAGCATTAAATAAATTAATGTTATTCTTAGAATAAGTAGAAGCACAGCTTCTAATGATTGCATAAGTATCGGCACCAGTTACACTACGGAACTTGCCGATTTTTTGTTTGATTTTCACCTTTCTTAAATCAGCTTCAGCTCGATTATTTGAAAATGGTACGATGAACTTATTTAAGAATAACAAGTGATTATGTTCATACTTGATAAGTCGATTTAATAAATTTAATTCTTCATTCTTATAAGCATTAGTTTTTAAATCAGTTATTCTTTCTTGTTTACCATTCTTTAGTATATTTAAATATCTTTCTTGAAATGCACTAAACTCAGAAGTATCTATTTTCTCTTTCTTTAATTCAATTAATCCTTCTTTACGTGTTTTCATTTCAAGCAATAATTCTTTTAATGCCTTAGCCCAATTATGTTCTGTAAATTCACTAACTCCATTTAAGTATCTTAAAATATGGACATTACACTCAGCATTATCTGAGCCATAATTATAGTATAAGCTATAATGATCATGAACGATTATTCCCTTATACTCACTTAAAAAACCAAAAGCATCAATATCATCTTTACTTCGGTGTTTTGTAACGTATTGCAATGTATAGTGCCCATTACCTACTGTATGTATATAGTATTGCTCACCATCTATTTTAATTGGACTTTTATCGACATTTAATACTAACGAATTTAATAATTTAACTTTAATGTTTTCCATTTGTGGATTTAAGTTATTAGATAAGCATTCATTCCATGACAAAACTGTTGCTTTAGATATTTCTATTGTATTACTAGTTAAGTGATTAAACATTCCTGTAATACCATCATAAGACATATAACTGGCATTTAATAAACATGATAATGTTTTAATATTATCACCATAACTTACTGGCTTTCCCCTAGGGATAGATATTTCTTTTGATGGATAATATAACGTTTTAGTCACAATTTTTTTTGATTTCTAAATCATAAGTATATTTTATAATTGGTTTCATAAATTTATTGACATTAGTTTTACCAATTTCAATTGTTCTCACTTCATCGACTTTGCCATCAGCGATTAATTTTTCAATATATTCAGGAGATAGAGTTTTACCCTTATGTCCCTTAACTGCTCCTTTTTTACTTCCAGTTTTTTCACGATTATTCATAACTTTTTTAAATCCGTTAGTACTGCTTGGTTTATTAGAATTAGAACTATTCTTATTAATCTGATTCTTTAATCTTTCTATTTCTGTTTTTAGTTTTTGATTTTCATTTAATATTTGTGAGATAGTGACATTCAATTCTTTTATAGTATCAGTTAAATTTTTGATATTTTTATTTTGTTCATCTGACTTTTCTAAAAGTTTTTCATATTGGTTATATAGTCCTGCTTCGTATTTATACATTCCTGCCATTTACTCACTTTCTTTCTATATTAATTTAAACAATAAAAATGAAGTGAATCAAGCTTTTTCGCTCTTTTCACTTCATTTTGTTTATAACTTCTTACTTATCTACATCTTTTTTACCTAAACTGTAACATTTTTTATTTAAAAATACTAGAAAATATTCCACTCCTATGACCAGAGTCTGATGTACTAGAAGACATATTAAGAATACCCATTACTCCTAACAATCTAGTTACATACTCACTTCTCTCACGGTCATTTAATGGTGGCATAATGTAATAGAAATTAATACCAGCCTCTGACTGAAAATTATCACAATCAGACTTAGATAAAACACATTTATTTAGTAAAAGCTTTTTATTAGCTAGCTTTGAAAACATTGCTCTATCTTTTAACAATAATTTATTAAGTTTTATAATAGATGCCTCCAATAAATATATAACCTCATCACACAAGTTCTCATCACCATCATTAATATCAATAAGAATAAAATTAGCATCTTTTGCCTTCAACATATCTGTTGCAATAGTCTCCTTAGAAGAAGACACCATTGTCTTATCATTATAAAATATAAAATCTCTTTTATTTACTTCAAAAGCTTGTACAACAAACCCATTTTCTTCTAATTCTTTCTTAAGCATATATATAAATGTTGTAGCACCCGCATGCTCAGTAACATTCTTAACACCAATAATTCTACTACTAGTAGAAACTGAATGACCATCACTAGTTACAATAGTATTAGCTACATTAGCTGCTTCAACAGTATGTAAATGAGCTACATCTTTATAAGTATTAGGCGTAGACACCAAATACTGTACGCCTTCTGTATTAGTAGTAAAGTTATAATATCCTAATGATATAAGCTTAGACAAAAATGGACCTGCTGCAACATTTGAATCAGTTGGTATAACTAAGATAATCTTATCCACAGGAAGACCTATAGATAGCTTCTGATATGTAACAATATCATTGCCATTCTTTAGGGCAGTAACATCTAAAATCATACGTGCAAAAAAGAAATTGGAAAAAGTTCCAATTAATTCATCTGGTTCAAACTCACCACGAAGTGCTTTAATTACTTCAACATTTAAGCCACTCAAAACACTTTCAAGTTTATTTGAAACTATTACATTCATAACACCACCAGCCCTCAATCAAAATGTACATTTTTTATTCTTTTAATTTTTAATTTATAGTTTATTAGATGAATTACTAATACATGACTTAGAATATTGAGGTGACTCAATCCAGTTAATATCACTTGCATTAATACGAGTTCCAGTCTCCACTAACCTAGTATCACCAGTTATAGGTAACACAATTGGAGGTGCATATGGTAACTGAAAATTAACATACAAAACTAGAAAATAGTAACTTCCATCTCTAGTTGGACCATCAAAAACATCTCTACACAAAACATAAGGATTAGCATTAACTCTTCCATAACCATAGCTTAACAATTCATTTTCAAAATTTGTAACATGGTCAGTAGTTGATATTCCTTCCCCTTGTTCAATATAATTAATCATCGCATTTTTAATTCTATAAATCTTTGCATACTGTGCAACAGCTGCCATAAATCCTATAAAAATAGCCACAAATGTTAAAACAATCCAAAACAGCATCGTTCCACCAATCGCCTCTCTCATCTAAATCACCTCCTAAACATTGAAAAACAAACAAATAATTAATACTAAATCTTTAAATAGAAATTACTTGTCTTCACGCCAATCATTACCAGCTTCATTCCAAGTATTAGTAATCTGATCCATTATGCTAGGTGCAAATACAGCAACAATACCAGCTATAAAAGCTATTGCTATAATTGTAACTAATGTCATATTTAATTCTCCAGTAGCCTCTTTCATGTTTTATTTCTCCTCTCATATATAATAATATATAAACATATTATACCCATTTTCTAATTTTTTTTCAAGTTTATATTCCAAAAAACATAAGCATTGACAGTAATAGAATAAACATAGTTCCACCACCAGTAACAACAAGCATCAACATAGTTCTTTTTTCCATTGAAGCAAGTCTTGCCTTATATTTCATCTCTCTAGCTTTATTTTGAAGAGCTGAAACAGATTTCGAAAAAAGTAATAATTGTTGATATTTATTCTCTTGTGCACCTAGTCCTAAACGATAAAGTAAACGCATCATTCTCATTGAATCACGAACTGGATATCTAACAGCAAAATCCATATACGGCTCTATTGATGAATCTCCAGTATCTATCTTAGCTATCATTTCTCTTAACCCAGGTTTAAATATCTCTGGAGCATCATCAATCGATCTAGATAATGCCACTGGAATAGTATAATTCTGACAAAGAATCTCTAATCCCTTAAGATAATAAGGTAACATCTGGTCTATCTGTGACATATATTTTTTATAATACCCTTTTAATGACATATATTGTGACTTAAATATCATAAATCCAAAAACAATAGTTGCTATAAAGTTTAAAAAGCTAAATCCAGCTATTAAAAACAATGATAAAGATAAAAATCCATAGAAAGTAAGTTGTATTCTTTTAGCAAATAAAACGTTCGGATTAACACTTTCTCCATATTTACTTGCAACATAGAAATCATAATCCTTTTCTTTAAGAAACATTAACCATCCACCGTCTTCATTTATAAAAGACTTAGTATCTATTAACTTACTGTACACAATAGGAATCATTACTAAAACAAAAACTAATATAAACTCCATTATTCAGCACCTACATTCTCGTTATAATATTTCTCGCCTGCTAGCAAGAAGTAACTATTGAATAATACAACTATATGTAGTGCAAAAACTACAACTATATTCTCATCTAATAATTGCAAATAAGTATCAATACCTAACAAGAATTGTACAAGCATTATCATTAAGTATAACATCAATCCATATTGTACAAATTGTTTATGGAATTGTTGTCTATCTAATCTATCTCTATAAACTCCTTCAATTAACATATCTATATCTAAAAGCATATTCTCAAGTACCTCTGTTGAATCATGAGCACCCTCTTTAGTTATCTGTAAAAAAAGCTGATGCATATTTTTAGTCATATGAAACTCATACTTACCATTCATAAAATTAAGTGACTCTTGAATATCACCATTCTGATAAGCCATATCAATCATTACTTTAAGATCTGTTAATACAGGATCCTGTAATACTCCTGAAGTATAAACACCTTCAAGTGCTTTTACAAAACTCTGTGTAGTTTGAAATTCCATTATAGTATTAGTAGTATATACCTGTATTTGTTCAAATATAAACTCACTATATATTCTTTTACATCTTAAAAAAGTTAAATATGGTATAGTACAAACAACAATAATTGTATAAACTATTGAAATAATTGGATTATAAAAATAAAGATATGATATTAAGAATGCACCTCCAGCAAACATTGCTATTTGAACAACGTATTGTTTTGTAGAATACTCTTGACCTAACTCTTTTATTTTCGCCCTAATCATCTTAAATGAATAAGGTGCATACTTCTCATATATACTAGCTGATGAATCCATCACGAAATTGTAAATTGAGTCACCTTTTTTCACATAATATAAAAAGGCAAAGAGAACTATGAAAAATACTGCTACAATCTCTAATCCCATATATTCATCCTCCTTTTATTCTAATTAAATTATTATCATTGATTCAAAGCTACAGCTGGTGTAGCAATATTTACAGGTTGTGGTTGCACATTAGGCATCATTTGCTGCATAGAACCAAAGGCTAATCCTGCCTGTGGACCACTCATCATATTAGGAACTACCTGTTCTACCTGACTTAATTCAGCACTTTGGGTAGAACCCACAACCGGAGTTGCAACTGGCACCTGAACTACTACACTAGGAGTCACTTCTGGACTTACTACCTGCTCAGGAACTTGAAGAGCCGCCTCAGCCTCTGCATTAGATTTTGCAAAAACATCAGATATATCCACCCCTTGTCCTTCAAGATAAGCTAATAAATACTGACTTGGCGGACTGTATGTCTCTACTCCAGCAACAGTCTTCTTATAAATAACATTATGTCCAGTTTCATTATCATCTGTAACAAAGAATTCAGTAACTTCACCAATTTCACGTACAAATCTCTTTTCAACAGAAGAATATCTACCTCTTACAAATATACCTAGTTGAACATATCTATGAATAGTTTTAAGAAACTGATCAACATCTATATTCGACTCAAGCAAACTATATAAACGATGTGGTATACTTTCAGCTTTATCCGCATGTATTGTGGATAATATATTATGTCCAGAAGATATCGAGTTACGAACAGCTGTAACTGCCTCCGCACTACGTACCTCTGATAGCAATATCCATTTAGGATTCTGTCTCATACAAGTTACTAGAACTTCAGAGTAAGATGCTATATTATTCGTTTTCATTGAAACTATATCTCTATGTGGATAAATTCTATCCAAATGAAGCTCTAAAGTATCTTCTATAGTAATAAGTTTTTCATTTTCAGCGGTATGACTAGCTAGAAATTTTACTAACTCAGTCTTACCAGAACCAGTTTCTCCTGCAACAAGAATGTTGCAATGACCCTTAACTGCTCTAGTAAGAAACTCCAGCATATCTGCTGTAACATATCTTTCAGAAAGCAATTTTTCTTTTTGTAAACGTATTTTAGCAGGTGTCTTACGAAACACAGCTGCTATACCATTTCTAGCAATTGAATCATGAACAAAGTTCATACGTAACTCAGCACTCTCAGAATCCAAAAAAGGTTGTGCCATATTAAAGGTCTTACCCATTATATTTGAACACTGAAAAGCTATCTTTTCCATTAAAGCATCATTTATCTCTTGAACTTCTGCTCTATAAACACCCTTATCTAAAGACTTAAGCCACATCTGTCCAGAATTACTGTACGAAATATCTGTTATATTATCATCATCTAAATATTTCTTTAATGGACCAAAGTCTATAGTTGAAAATATATTTTCATTTTTCTCGAAATTAGTCATTTTTTGCATTTCTGCAGCACTAGCAATACCAACATTCTCAGAAGAAACATTTGTATTTAAATCAGCAGATTGAGTGCTTGCAACAGGTGCAGAAGATGGTGTAGATTGAACATTAGGAGTATCAACTACAGGTTGTACATCTATATTTGCATTATTGCTACCACTTCCAAAGCCGATTCCATTAAAATTCATGGATTCGTTCATAAACTACTCCTCTACTTCGTGTTCAGTTGGAACCTCTTTTGATAAAGCAGTAACATATTCTTCTAAATATTTACTAGATACAGTAGGAGTAAGTGAACTATCACCTTCTGTAATAACTGCTATTGGTACTGGAGTCAATGTAATTCTACTACCAATACCATTTTGATTTATTGTCTCAACTCTTTTTAATAATAAGAATTGCTCATCTGGTACAGCAATGAATAATCTACTTGGAATTCTTCTTTCAGAAGAATTTTCAAAAACATTCAACCCATTTGCGTCTCTAACAGCTCTTATCTTAACATTAGATAAAAATTTTCCTACAACTGCTTTACCACCTGGATCTTTTGTTAAAACATATATATCAATATAATTATCTGGTAATAATGAATTCATATAAGTTGAATTCATATCAACTTGCATTGAATATAATGTATAACCATTAGGGATATCTCTTAAAGCTGCATCTGGCAAATCAGCAGCAGGTATTACAGTACCATTATAAAACATACTCCCCTTTGGAATAATTGTATTATAATTAGCATATTGGTTTCTAACCTCATTACAATTTCTATAAACAGTATTTTCTACTGCAGCAGAAGCTATTTGTTTTGTTCCAATCTTATCATCTGTAATCTGTTGCCTTGGTTGAATTTCTTCTTTAGCATAACAAACTGCAATTGGTTTTGTAGCTCCATTTATACGTGTTTGATAACCTACTAACAATATAACTACTATTAACATAACACATATTACAGTCACAGTATTTTTGTTTTTTAATGCCCTTTTCAATTTTATAACTGAACTATTTTGATTATTCATAATATCACCCTTTCTATTTCCAAACCCCTAAATAACTAACATATAATTTTTGACACTTTATTATTCAAGCACTACCTTATTTTCTAATATTGCTGTTAAAGTATTTACAACATCTGACTCTGTCTTATAATTAGTTGTAAAAAAAGATAGAAAATCAAGTGGTTGTTTTGATTTTAATGTAATCGCTACTTTTGGTGGACACTCATCAAGGTCATGTATGATTATTTCATAGTCCCTTTTTAATTGAGCATTCTCTGCAAAGCGTCTTGTCAAACTCTCTACAAACTTCTCTTTTACAATCCTAATTGTCCCAGGAACACCAGCAATACAGTGCATATGATCAGGGTCACTTTCCTGTGTAACACCATCATATCCAACACCATCACGATATGCCCTTATATCAAGAGCATCTATCATAGCTGCTTCAGTAGCTTCTTTCAACAAATAGTAATTTTGTTCATTACTAACATTTAATTGTCCAATTAAATTAATAAGAAAAATACCTGTAAGTCCAAGAACAAAAAACACATACATCCAAATTGATTCTTTCATCCATTCACCTCATTACAAACATATAGTAAAAACACCCTACTATATTACTGTAACCATTATAACCTATTATTAAAATATTGCCAATAGGAATTTTATATATTTAAAGAAAAAAAAGGACAGACATTATATCTGTTCCTAATATTATTTTACTGTTTCTCTATTGATTACATCAAATATATGATTGAATCCTCCATTAGACTCAGAATCATGTATAAACTTACTTTCATACACTGAACTGTTTCTACTAGTAGCATCCTCTGAATACACATAATTTATATAAATATTTCCAATTTCATCATTTTCTATTAATCCTTTGTTATAATTAACACTTGATTGTTTAATAGCTTTTATAGTTGAACTATTTAATTTTATTACATATTCATTACCATTAGCAGCTTTTTCATCTGTCTTTTTAGTAATCAAATCTTGTTTACCATACCAGTTTGTACCAATTGGTCTAGCATTATCTCCTGTTACACCACTTAAATATGAATCTGGGAATGGGTTATTTTTATCTACTGGTCTGTAAATATAACCACTACCTGCACATATTCCAGTATCTGTACAACACATAGTAGCACAATTCTCTACACTTCCAAAATATTTTTTCAATGTAGGATTTGTATTACAATGTTGATATATAGATTCATATGATGGATTAGGAATAACATTTACATTACATAAAGTTTTTACACTTGAACATCCTGTAATACAGTCATCTGCATTTTTATAAATTCCTAAATCTACATCCCAATATTTTGTACAATATTCTTTTATTGCAGCAACATCATCCTTTTGGAATCTGTCAACGCATCGCATTGGACAATCATCTGGGTTTTCACATAATGATCCATTACCACAACCATTTGGGTCAGTACATCCAATTTTACATTTATCTTCACATTCTTTAGCACTAGTGTAACCAGCCAAATCAGTTGACCAGTTATCACGGCAATAGTTAGATATAGCTGTAGTTTCAGTCATTTGGAAATTCTCAGTACATCTTGCTCCTGCTGGACAATATGCTGTCATTCCTTCTGCTTTAACTATACCAACTATAGAATTAGTTAAATTAGTTGTATTAATATAGTACTTTCCATTGTTAACATCTGGATTTAACTTTATTTCATCTTTACCATTAATACTATAATAGTATAAAGCTGATCCTGCAAGTCTTCCTGATGCTTGTATTTCATATACATTTTTCTTTACATCAGTAATCTTACAAGCTAAATCTCCATCACAATTACCAACAAAGTTAAGAGGTAATTCACAATCAATTTCTAATTCTTCACTGCTATTACGGTCTTTCATTACTATTTTACCATAAGCAACCACTGGTGTATTAGTACACTTCTTAAGTGGATCTTTTATAGTTTTTAACCAATCTATAGAACTTGAATTAAATGTTTGAACTGTATCAATTCCAGCTGCACTTACATACATTGTACCTACATAAGAAACATCTGAACTTAAAGCTAACTCTAACTCAACATCTCCAGTAAATCCATTTTCTATTCCTGGAACTCTTTGACCAGATTTTACTGTTATTACACATTTATTTTTATAATCTGGACAATCTTCTCCAGTACAATCATCTTTAAACTTAAACTCACAAACATCTTTTGAAGCTGCATATGCAATATTAGCACCATCAACAGCTTTTGCATTTGTTATTACTTCATGACGTTTACCAGCTGGCATAGTCTTAATAGTCATTGCCTTTAAGCTAGTATAATATAAACGTTTTGGTGTAGTACCATCTTGGCAATTTACACCTTCTTCTACTTCATATGCAGATGCATGTCCATCACTTGTTAAACATTGACCTTTTAATAAGTAATTAACTTCTCTGTTTGATGCAGCTTGGTAATAATTAAGTTTCTTTATTGTTCCTGAATTAGCAATACCCTGATTAAATAACTTAATATCTACTGTTTTTTCATTAGTAATTACATCAGTACTTTTCATTTTATTTTCTTTTACTAAATTATAAGTTTTAGATAATTCATCTTTACCTGCAATTACTTCTTTAAATTGTGTAGTTATTTCTACTTTGTTTACATTATATTCTATATAATTATCACTAATCTTTAATACTTCTTTAAATGTTGCTATATCTCCAGCTATATCTCCAGGATTTTTTGGAGCAAATGCTCTATTAAAATCTGTAATATATTTTTCCATAATAGCTAATTTTTTAGCAGCATCAGGATCTTTTGAATTAATTGATGCATAATCTATTTGCCAAGATTTAACATCGAAATATACTTTACAAGTTTTATTACCATTAAGTTTAACATCATAGTATAAACCTTCTCCTGGTGTTAATAATTTTTTACTTGTATCATAATAATCGAATTTACTCTTTTCAACGCAAGATACTGTATAGTATTTTCTTGCATCTATTACAGCATGATTAGGTTCACTATTATCACAAACCTTATAACCACCTTCTACATCACCACATTCAGTATTAGCACCAACATTTGGTTTTGTAGGGTCATTAACATAAGGATCATCTTCTTGACAAGAATTTGATTCTTCACTTGAACATTTGTCAAGACATTCTTTTTCACTTGTATATTTTGCAGCATCTGTCTGCCAATTATCTTTACAATATGCTTTTATTTCTGTTACCTGATCAATAGTAAATTTATCTGTACAACGTTGTCCACCATCTTCAGGTGCACATTCTCTTACACAAACACCTTTAGCATCTGGTTTTGCTGGATTATATGGATTAGCAGCATCACAGAACTTTTCTGCACATGCTAATCTATCATCACCAGTTTTACCAGCACAAAAGTCTCTACATTGAGCACTAAAGTAATAGAAAGCAACTCCACCTGCAAATTTTTCTAACTTACGAGATTTACCATCTACACCTTTAATCTTTTGATTTAAACCATTTGAATTAATTTCGTTTTTCAATTGGTTGCCTGGAACTAATTGATATGGATGATAACTTTTTGTACCTACTAAAGCTGATTCTTCACTAGGTCCAACGTACCAAGTTTTGTTATTACCATTTGCATCAGCAAATAAGTTTTTAGTTCCTCCACCTGGATTAGCTATTGATTTTAGGTAGTTTTTATGACCACCTGTTCTAGCTACAGATACTGTACCAGTACCTTTACCATTATTTTCTTTTGAATCATCTCTAGTATAAGTTTCATAAATTGGTTCAACTGCTAGATAATACTTTCCTAATTCCATAGTATTAACATGCTTAGTTGGATCAAATGCTTCTGTACTAGTATAATCCCATAATTTAAGACCAAACTTGGCAGCAAAATCACATTCTGTCGGTCTAGTTCTAGCTGGAGTCTTACATCCATTTGACGATGATTTTATACCCTGAGGTTGCCTAGAACCAAAAATACCAACTTTAGTATCTTCTACCCAAGCAGCAAACTGTTCACCTTTGTCCCAAGGATTTATAGCAGTAGTACTCACACCTGAAATTGTATTATCATCTTTTACAATAACACCATTAAGAATTTTCTTTCCCTCAAACTCCTTGAGTCCAGAATTTTTCAATTTTGATGAAGCCCATGGATATGTTTTAACGATATAAGAAGCTATTGGTGTCATAGCTTTCCTATTTTCTACTTCTGTAGCAGTAGTACTTATTTTATCATAGTCATAATAAACTAAAGTTACTCTTACTCCCCATCCATTAATACATTGAGCTCCATTTCCTGGACAATCACTTTGAGCTCCATTTGCTCCAGCATCATATCCACCAGCTGGAGTTGCAGCAATTACAAATATTGGCAATGCTAACACCACTAATAATAAGACATAAATATTGAACTTAATCTTTTCTTTCATAACCCACCTACCCTTAAATTTTGACTTTGAACTTTGCACGTTTCTTCTTTGCAGACATATGGCGTTTTGCGAGAACTACTATACACGAAACTACTACAATTGTCAAGGGAATTGTTATTATTTTATAATCCATATAAATATCAGCTATTTTTTCAAACACATTTCTATCATCATTTTTTTGTGGGTCAACAGGTTTTTGTCCTGATTTTTTATAATTTTCAAGTTCTACTATAAACTCTTCAACAGTTGCATCTCCTCTATAATTCTTAGCACACAAAGGAAAATTAGGATATGCAGCACATTCATCAGTACCTATATATATATTGTAATATGGAACTTTATGTTCTATCTTATGTACTCTATGACCCATACAACCAGAACCATCTATAGGAAACACTTCAAATAATGATGTAACATCTATACTAATTTCACCATCCACAACAATTGAATCAGGATGTTCTTTATCCATACCATATGTATAAATATCTCCATCATAAACTACTTGAATGTTTTTTGTCATATTAGATATAGTCAATTTATAAAATGCATTATCCCAATACTCTTCAATCACTAATTCATGCGTAATTTTTACACCATATGCATCTTTTTCTGCAAGAGACCACGCATCCATAGTACACATCTTTGCATCCACTTTAAGTGGACAAACTAATACAACCAATAATCCCACTATTAATAAAATCTTTTTCATTTTACCTCTCCTTATCCCATCTTTTTACCACCTCTATTATATAAATATAATAGCAAAATAGCAACCCCATTTATAAATTACTTCCATAAAACTAGAATGTTTTCTGGATAAAAAATAAAAAGAACAGAAACAACTTCTATTCTTATTATCTAACAATCTCTCTATTAATAACAGTAAATATATGGTTAAATCCATTATTAGATTCCGAATCATGTATAAACTTACTCTCATACTTAGCACTCTTATTCTTTAACGCCTCTTCTGAATATATAAAGTCTACATATACATTTCCCTTAGAACCTTCTTTTGCCATGTCCTTCCTATAATTCTTACTATCATTCTTAATTGCTCTTATTGTTGTACTATCTAACTTGATTACATACTCATCCCCATTAACCTTCTTCTCATCTATCTTCTTAGTTATAAGCTCATCCTTTCCATACCAATTCGCTCCTATCGGTCTTGCTTTATCTCCAGTTACTTTGTCTAAATATGAATCTGGAAATGGACTATACTTACTTACTGGTCTATATATGTATCCTACTCCTGAACATATCCCTGTATCTTCACAACATAATGTTGCACAGTTTTCAACACTTCCAAAATGTTTCTTTAGTGTAGCACTCGTTTTACAATTCTGATATATCGTCTCATATGATGGATTTGGTATCAAATCTACATTACATAACGTCTTTACACTTCTACATCCTGTCATACACTCATTCACACTACTATATAATCCCAAATCTACATCCCAATACTTCGTACAATACTCTTTTATTGCTCCCACATCATCCTTCTGAAATCTATCTACACATCTCATCGGACAATCATCTTCATTTGCACATAATGACCCTCTTCCACATCCCTCTGGGTCAGTACATCCTAACTTACAACTATCTTCACAATCAAGTGCACTAGAATATCCTGCTACATCTGTCCTCCAGTTCTTAGCACAATACTTTCCTATCGCTACTTCCTCTGTCATCTGAAAATAATCTGTACATCTTGCTCCTGCTGGACAATATGCTACCTTGCTTCCTACTTTCACTACTCCCACTATTGATGATAAATTTGTCGAGTTTATATAATACTTCCCATTATTCGCATCTGGACTTAATGGTATCTCCGCCTTACCATCTATACTATAAAAATACTTTGCTGTTGCTTTTAAAGACCCTAATGCCGTCAACTCATACACATTCTCTTTTACATCTGTTATCAAACACGATAACTCATCACCACAATCTTTTACAAAATTAATAGGTAATTCACATGTTATTTCTGACTCTGTTGAATCTGCATTTCTTATCTTTATCTTCCCATATGCCATCCTTGGTGTATTCGCACATTTTATTTGTGGGTCATTCACTGTCTTTATCCAATTTGTCCCTATTGGTTCAAAGGTCTGTACTATATCTATTCCTGCCGATATTATTTTATCATTTGGTATATTATTTAATACTCCTAGTTCTAGATTCACATCCCCTACAAATGCATTTTCTATTCCTGGAAATCTCTCTCCACTCTTTACTGTTATTACACATTCCCCTTTTTCTGGTACATCATCAAACTTAAACTCACATGTATCTGTTGATGATGCATATGCTTCACTTCCTCCTTTTGTTGCTTTTGCATTCGTTACTACTTCATGCCTCTTCCCTAATTGCATCTCACTTTGTGTCATTGCTTTTAGACTTGTATAATATAACCTCTTTGGTGTTGTCTTATCTTCACAAGATATTCCTTCTTCTACTTCATAACTTGTTGCATGTCCATCTCTTGTTAAACATTGTCCCTTTAATAAATAGTTCACTTTTACATCTGATGTTGCTTGATAGTAATTTACTTTCATTGGACTATGAGTCCTTGGAGAAATTGGTACAACAGAACTAATTAATTGAACTACCTCTACCTTATCATTAGTTACTGCATCTGTACTACTTANCTTATCTTCTGTTACTAAATGATAAACCTTTGATGTTTTTATGTCTCCTTCTATCACTTCTTTAAACTGACTATTTATCTCTATATTAGCCGTATTATATTCTAGATGATTCTCACTTATTTTTAGTTTTTCTTTAAACTTTGTTATATCTCCTACTTCTGATTCCACTCCTGTTGATGCAAATGCATCATTAAAATCCTTCAAATGCTGAATTAGTGCTTCTTGGATTCTGTCTCTATCTGGATTACCAGAATGAACTGCTGAATAGTCTATCTGCCATGTTTCTATATCAAAAAATACCTTACATGTTTTATTTCCATCTAGTTTTACTTCATAATACAGTCCTTCTCCTGGTTTTAACAGTTTTTCATTTGTATTAAAATAAT
>JGI994J12354_10000479_pt1 | contig 39738 bp, 36 predicted proteins | sample IntmicLarv3ML3BL_FD_12354 | JGI IMG/M metagenome (IMG submission 12354) | reverse complement strand
TTTATGTAATAGGAAATTGCTTTCCATTACATAAAAAAACTCTGGTAGAGCACACTGCGGCGTACAATGTAGATGTCGCAAATTGCGACCGCCGCAGGCGAGAGTTTCGCTTGCGAAACTCTATTGTGCTGGAATTGCACTTTGGTACATTTTGGTGAAGTACCAAGAGTTATACTATTACAGCTAAGCTATAAAATATTGTATATGAAAATACTCTATTTAAGAATGCTGCTGTTTAAGCATTCGTCTATATTCTGTAGGTGTGCAGTGTTTCTTTTTCTTGAAAGTTCTGTTAAAAGTCGTAAGACTTGTGAATCCAGATTGCAGTGCGACTTCTGTAATTGGAATAGAAGGTGAAGAAATTAGTCTTTGAGCATGAAGAAGCTGACAATTTATTAAATAATTGTGAAATGTACATCCTACAAATTCTTTAAATAGCCTGCAAAAATGAAACTTGCTAAATCCTATGTGTGAAGCTGCATCCTCTATATCAAGTACTTCAGTGCAATGTTCATTGATGTAACAGCAAACATCGGCAAACTTTTCAGCATATTGAGCTTTATATTCAGCTTTTTGTGTAATTTGCTGGGTATTAATAACATTGGCACGACCAAGTGTTACAAGAAAACGAGAAAAATGACTGTGTATAGAAGCATCACAAAACAAATCTTTTTTATTATATTCAGTTTCAATTTGCAATAAATAGTCTTGAAGCTGGCTGGAAAGTTTAGGATTGTCTTTTTGTCTGATTATTTTATAAGGAGATAATGTGTTAATAAGTACTCCTAATCCCTTTAAATTGATATATGTATTAAAACTTATATTAATAATTAAACGTTCACCATAAGGAGGAGCGAAAATTGTATGCATTTCTCCAGGAGGAATTATAATTATATCATTTTCATAAATAGAATGAATTTTACCAGATAACCCCACTTTGATATCATAATGATTAGATAATGGCATAATAATTTCAGCTTCCTTGTGCCAGTGCGGAGGAAAATTGTCAGCTTTAGTATTGTGATATATACGAATCCCATCGATTCCTACATAGTTGACGGTTTCATGATGTTTATTTAATGTTTCAATCATATAATCTACTCCTCAAATATTGCTTTATAATGGTTGTTATGAATGTATTCATTAAAATAATATTTATGCAAAAAGTATATAAAAAGCATTAAACTTGATATTTATATAGGCTATTTTATGATAAAAATATAAAAAAGTAAAGTGTGAAATAAAATAATAGTGCATGAATATTAAAAAATATAGCAAAAAATGATATGTTGTAGGGCAAAATGTGAATAGTGTCAAAAGCAAGATAATATTATAATTATCATACAAAAGACAAATAAGATTGGAGGTTACAGTTAATATATCTAAAAAAGGTAAAATGTATGATAAAAATCCGTATAAATTTAATATGAATGTGGAGTCAGAAAAGAAGTGTTGTATTTAGAAATAAGGTCAAAAGTATAAAAAGTAAAATCCAAATAAATAGATTTTGCTAAGATTAAAAATCTTAAGGAGGGGTGAAATAATGACAAGCAGCAAGAAAAATTTTTGGTACTATATATGCAGAGATAAGTGGCTTTATCTTATGCTTGTGCCAGTAATTCTTTATTATTTTATATTTAAGTATCTGCCAATGGGCGGAATTGCTATGGCTTTTCAAGATTTTAATATATTTAAAGGACTTTTTGGCAGTGAATTTGTTGGACTTTCTGTATTTAGAAGAGTTTTTGCACAGCCGCAGTTTTGGAACTCTGTAAGAAATACGATTATATTAAATTTATTGACATTGCTTTTAAGTTTTCCTTTTACGATTATCTTATCACTGATTTTAAATGAAGTTAAATGGGCATGGTTTAAAAGGCTCTCACAATCATTGTTATATTTGCCGCATTTTATCTCTTGGGTGGTAGTAGCTGGAATTGTTACCAATTTATTTTCTATGAATGGCGGAACAATTAATAATATACTAAATTCTATGGGAATTGAATCTATACCGTTTCTAAGTGAGAATAATTGGTGGGTATTCACTTATGTTATAAGTAATGTTTGGAAAGAAATTGGTTGGGGAACTATTATTTATTTAGCGGCTTTAACAGGAGTAGATGAAAGTCTTTATGAGGCGGCATATCTTGACGGAGCTACTAGATTTCAGAGAATTCTTTATGTTACGTTACCTATGGTAAAACCTGTGGTGGTTACTATGTTAATTCTTTCAGTAAGTAAGATGATGAGTATTGGATTAGATGCGCCGCTTCTTATGGGAAATACAAAAGTAATGGAGGTTTCAGAAGTACTTAGTACTTATGTCTATAGATTAGGTATTGAAAAAGCACAGTATTCTCAGGCAACAGCCATAGGATTATTTCAGTCTGTAGTTAATATTATTATATTATTTTTGGCAGATAGATTTGCAAAACTTATTGGCGAAGCTGGCATCTTATAGGAGGTAACAGAATGAACAAGAATAAAATTACTTTTATAGATGCAATTTTGTATCTTATATTAACTGTGATAGTAGTGATTTGTTTATATCCATTTTTAAATGTAATTGCATATTCATTAAGTGGAAATACAGCAGTTCTTGCGGGCAAAGTTACATTTTACCCAGTTGATTTTCAGTTGACAGCTTATAGGGAAATTTTGTTAAAACAATCACAGATTTGGTCAGCTATGGGGATTTCAGTTATTGTAACATTTTTAGGGACACTTCTTGGTCTAGTACTTACAGTGGCTGCGGCATATGCATTATCTAAGAAAAAGCTTAAGGGAAGAGCAATTCTTAGCGGTTTTATTCTTTTTACAATGTATTTTAATGGTGGAGTTATACCTACATTTTTAGTTGTTAGAAACCTTGGCATGTATGATAGTATAGCAGCTTTGGTTATACCGTCAGCTATGAATGTATTTAACTTTATTGTTATGAGGACATTTTTTAGAGAACTTCCAGAAGAACTTGAGGAAGCCGCTCGCATTGACGGTGCAAATGATATGAAAATTTTATTTTCTGTTGTCTTGCCCTTATCAATTCCAATTATTGCAACTATTGGTTTATTTTATGCAGTAACTTACTGGAATGATTATTTTAGTTCGTTACTATATATTCAATCACCAGAAAAATTTTCTATGCAGCTTAGGTTAAGACAGCTTTTATTTGCAAGTCAGTTAAATCAAGTTTCAATGGAAAATTTAGGTACACAGGTAATGTCAGAATCATTGAAAATGGCGAGTATCGTTATTGCTACAACACCAATTATCCTTGTTTATCCATGGTTGCAAAAGTATTTTGTAAAAGGTGTAATGCTTGGGTCTGTAAAAGGATAATATTCTAATTATAAGTTACAGTATTAATAAAAATTGTGAAAATGAGTAAAATACTCACAAATATATTAAGGAGGTTGTAAAATATGAGGAAAATAAAAAGAAGGACAGCGTTTTTAGCAGCAGTAATGACTGTTGCAATGGCAGTATCTGGATGTGGTTCCAGCACAACTGGAACAGCAGAAGTTTCTAATCAGGGCGGTGAGAATGGTTACCAAACTACTTATGGCTCAAAGCAATTTGATAATGTAACACTTACAGTAGAGTTATTTGACAGAAGTAATGCACCTCAGGGCACAACAGTTATTGATAATCGATGGGTGAAGTATGCTCAGGAAGAGATGAAAAAAGTTGGTATAAATCTTGAATTTGTGGCAGTTCCTCGTGCTGAAGAAATTACTAAAATTCAAACTATGATGGCGGCAGGAACAGCACCTGATATTGTTATGACATATACGAGAAGTATTGCAGAGGATTATTTTAATCAAGGCGGAACCTATGATTTAAGCAGTTATGTAGACGGAGCAGAACAAGCCCAAAATTTAAAGGCTTATCTTGGAGATGATGTTTTAAATGTTTCACGTGATAAGGATAATAATTTATGGGCAATATCAGCAAGAAGAGCCTCGGCAACTAAAAATAATCTTTTTATAAGGAAAGATTGGCTTGATAAACTTGGAATGGAAATACCAACTACTACTGACGAACTTTATGATGTACTATTGGCATTTAAGGATAACAATCCAGAGGGCAGAACTGATGTAGTACCATATTTTTCAGTAACAATAGGAGAGGAAACTGCTGATAGGGTTGATGTATTGTCTACATCATTTATGACTTCAATTATGGATGACCATGAATTTAATATAAAATCTGTATTTCCAGTATATGCTGATGAAGGTTATGGTGATTATTTAAAATACTTAAATAAACTTTATAATGAGGGTATGATTAATCAAGAATATTATACAAGTAATGATTATGCACAAATGTTATCAGAGTCTGTAGTAAATGGGCGAGTTGGTGTCTTTGAATTTAATGTAAATGGTAATGTAGATGCTTTGAGAGGCGGTTTGTTACAAAATCTAAAAGCTAATAATCCAGAGGCTGATATTGTATCTATTCCTCCTCTAAAAAGTAATCATGATGGAGAAATATACAATATATTATATGCTCAAAATGGAGCCTATTTAATAGTACCTAAAACTTGCAAGAATCCAGAAGCAGCGGTTACTTATATGGATTGGTTAGCTACAAATGAAGGTGGATTTGCACTGTATCATGGTTTTGAAGGTGAACATTATGAATTAGAAGATGGAGTTCCAATTGTAATTGATGCTGATTATAATGCACTTGATAAGGATTGGATACGTCATGATATGTTTATTGTAGGTAATCAGGGATACTTTTTTACAGAAGAAGATTTTGTAAAATCTGCTTCTAAAGAAATACCAGATTATGAGGAGTATGTATTTGAAAATTATAAAAATGCAATAGCAGGTAATGCTAAAAATACAACAGCATATACTTCACCAGCTCAGTCAGAAAACATTACAGATATTCAGTTAGTTGTAGATGAATATTTAGTAAAGTGTATAACCTGTAAACCAGAAGAATTTGATGATATGTTACAGGCATATAAAACTGCATTAGCTAATGCAGGAATGGAGGAAGTAATTAAGGAACGCACAGAATATTATAATGCTTTAAGATAATAAAAATATATTTATATAAAACTATATATTATTCTTATATACAATATGGTTACTCTCTCTTAGCAATGTATAAACATGGTTTTGAAACAAGGATTTTTAGTTTCTTATTATTATAAAAAGTAAAAGTTTCAAGAATACCATAGTTACACTGATTGATGATAACATAGCGAAACAGCAAAATGTTGATTTGCTATGTTATACATTGTCAAAGGAGTGGAGTAGATAATGCTATTTATAAATGAAGATTTATATATTTTAAATTTTGAAATAAATGAAAAATGCGAAGGAGAATAATTATGTTACGAGTGGCAGTGGTTGGTTGCGGAACTATTTCAAAATTACATATGAAAGGGTATGTGGAGTTTCCGAATTTATGTGAAATTGTAGCTCTTTGTGATATTTATCCAGAAAAAGCAGAGGCGAAAAAAGCAGAGTTTGGTCTATCAGAAGCTAGGGTATATGCTTCTCATGAAGAATTACTTGCGAATGAGAAAGTAGATGTGGTAAGCATTTGTACTCCGCCTTATGTACATAGTGAGATAGCTATCAATAGTATGGAAGCAGGAAGTAATGTTTTGGTAGAAAAACCAATGGCGGCATCACTAGAAGAGTGTGATAAGATGCTTGAAACTGAGAAGAGAACTGGAAAAACACTTGGCGTTGTTGCTCAAAATAGATTTAGAACACCATTTATGAATTTAAAAAAGGTATTAGATTCTGGAATGATTGGACGGGTACTTCATGCACAAATTGATTCTTTTTGGTGGCGTGGTCATAATTATTATGATTTATGGTGGCGTGGTTCATGGGAAAAAGAGGGTGGCGGCTGTACTTTAAATCATGCAGTACATCATATTGATATGCTTGGCTGGATGATGGGCAGACCTGATACAGTAATGGCGGTAGTAAGCAATGCAGCTCATGATAATGCAGAAGTTGAGGATATATCAGTAGCAGTTATGCAGTATTCAAAAGGAGAGCTGGCACAAGTAACCAGTTCAGTTATACATTATGGAGAACAGCAAGCTGTAAAGTTTCAGGGAGAATATGCGGCGGTTGCAGTACCATGGGAAGTTCATGCATCTACATCGAAATCTAATGGTTTTCCTCAGCCTAATGAGGAATTGGAACAAAAAATACAAAAATACTATGATGAATTGCCAAAACTTGAGTATGAAATTCACACTGGAGAGATTAAGAACTTTATGGAAGCTGTTATAAATGGGGAGAAACCGTTTATTAATGGTTATGACGGCAGATTAACAATTGAATTAATTACAGCAATTTACAAGGCTGGATTTACAGAAGAAAAAGTATATTTGCCGCTAAAAGAAGATGACCCTTTTTATACAGTAGAAGGGATTATGAAAAATGTAAAACATTTTTATGAAAAAACAGCAACTATAGAAAATTTTAAAGATGAGAGTATATCATTAGGGCGTGACATCTAAGGGTTAGGAAGGAGAAATTATAATGGGAAGAGCAGATGGTATGAATTATGCACCGGCAGGAAAGCCTAAACCAGTAGTAAATTCAGGGGAATTTTTCTTTGCAGCAATGTATTTAGACCACGGGCATATTAACGGAATGTGTAACGGACTAACTGAGGCAGGAGCTGTATTGAAGTATGTTTATGATACAGACAGAGAACGTGGAGAGGCATTTGCCTCTCGTTATCCAGAGGCGGTTTTTGTTGAAAGTGAAGATATAATTTTAAATGATGATTCTATTTCTTTAGTGGCAGCGGCGGCTATTACTTCTAAGCGATGTGAAGTAGGACTTCGCTGTATGGATGCAGGAAAAGATTATTTTACTGATAAGGCTCCGTTTACTACACTTGAGCAATTAGAAATGGCGGTTGAGAAAGTAAAGTCTACAGGTAAAAAATATATGGTCTATTACTCAGAACGTTTGCATGTGGAGAGCGCTATATATGCAGGAAATTTAATTAAAAATGGAGCTATTGGAAAAGTTATTAATGTAATGGGGCTTGGTCCGCACCGCATTGGTAATCCAGAATCTCGTCCAGCATGGTTTTTTGAAAAAGAGTCTTACGGCGGAATACTTTGTGATATTGGTTCTCATCAGATTGAGCAGTATCTTTATTATGCTGATGTGAAATCAGCAGAGGTCACATATAGCAGGGTTGCTAATTACAATCATTCAAAATATCCTGGGCTTGAGGATTTTGGCGATGCTATGCTGACTGGAGATAATGGAGCTACTAATTATTTTAGAGTTGATTGGTTTACACCTAATGGACTTTCATCATGGGGAGATGGCAGAACTATTATTCTTGGAACTAAGGGGTATATTGAACTTAGAAAATATGTCAATATAGGGGTAGAAGATAATACAGGCGATAACCTCATTTTAGTTGATGAAACAGGAGAGCATTTTATTAAATGTAAAGATACAGTAGGATATCCTTTTTTTGGTGAGTTGATACTTGATTGTATTAACAGGACAGAAAATGCTATGACCCAAGAACATGCATTTTTAGCCGCAAGACTTTGTTTAGAATGTGAATTAAAAGCAGAACGTATTGAATAATTAAATAAATAGTTAAATGTAAAGTTGAAGATATGAAAAACATGTTATAAATTGGTTAATATAAAAACATAAGTGTGCGGAGGATATAATGAAGCAAAGAAGTAAAGATGAACGTAAACTTTGGGCACAGTTTGACTCTTTGCAAATGGGAAGTGGCTGGTCAAAAGATGATATTGAAAAAACTCAAATTCTAATTGAAGATGCTTATGGAGAATCACACCCTGGAAGTGTTCACTTGAATGCACTTACAGACCAAGTTAGGTGGGGAGTATTAGAAACTGGCGGTTTTGGTGCAAAATTCCATATTACAGATATTTGCGACGGATGTGCACAAGGTCACGATGGAATGAATTTTGTTTTGGCATCAAGAGAAGCTTTGTGTGATATGTTAGAGGTTCATTCAAGTTTTGTTCCTTGGGACGGTATGGTGTTATCAAGTTCATGTGATAAATCCATACCAGCACATTTAAAAGCTGCTGCCAGAGTTGGCATTCCAACTATATTTTTAGCAGGCGGCAGTATGAGACCAGGGCCAAATATGACACATTCTTTACTGGCAGGCGATTTGTCTGTACGCATGAAATCTGAGCTTTCTGTTGAGGATTGGGAAATTAATGATTATAAATTAACAGGTTGTCCCTCTGTTGGAGCTTGTGCATTTCTTGGAACTGCATCAACTATGCAGTGCATGGCAGAGGCTCTGGGAATGGCACTTCCAGGAAGCGCATTAGTTCCGGCAACTATGAATGATATTTTAAGATATGGGAGAGAAGCGGGAAAGACTATTATGAAACTGGTGGAAAAAGATATAACACCAGCTAAGATTATGACACCAGCGGCTTTTCGTAATGCAATTATTGTTCATAGTGCAATTGGAGGGTCTACGAATGCAACTTTACATCTTCCATCAATAGCTCGTGAACTTGGTATAGAACTTCCCATTGAGTGGTTTGCTGAAATTAATAAGCAAATTCCTCATATTGCAAATATAAGTCCCTCAGGAAATCAACTTACTGAAAGTTTTTGGTTTGCAGGAGGTGTTCCTATGGTTCAATTAATGTTAAAAGATTATCTTGATTTAAGTGTTATGACTGTCACAGGGCAGACATTAGGAGATAATCTGAATATGCTTGTAGAGGACCATTTTTTTGAACGCAATATTGGTTATCTGCATAATTATGGACTTGAAAGAGAAGATGTTATTTGCAGACCTGAACAGACTAAGAAAAAGGGTTCAATTACTGTTCTAAAAGGAAATTTGGCACCAGAAGGGTCAGTGATTAAATATTCAGCCTGTCGCAAGGATATGAGAAGTCATAAGGGGCCGGCACGAGTGTTTGACAGTGAGGAAGCTGCTTATGAAGCTGTAATAAATAATAAAATTTATTCAGGAGATATTATAGTAATTAGGTACGAGGGACCAAGAGGGAGCGGAATGCCGGAAATGCTTATGACTACTGAGGCTATTATGTGCAATTCATCTTTAGACGGGACAGTTTCTTTGGTGACTGACGGCAGATTTTCAGGGGCTACCAGAGGTGCGGCCATTGGACATGTATCTCCAGAAGCTGCAAGAGGCGGTCCAATCTCATTGGTAAGAGAGGGTGATTTGATTGCTTATGATGTTGAAAATGGAAGTTTGAATATTGTTGGAGTTGATAATAAAGAAAAGACTTTAACAGAAATAGAACAGATACTAGAAAAAAGAAAAGCTGACTTTATTGAAAAAAAGGCAAGTGATAATAGAAAGGGCTTATATAAAAGATATACAAAATATGCAGTTTCAGCCATGGAGGGAGCAGGATATTAAAGGGAAATAAAGAGGAGGTTATCATGAATGTAAATTATATTACACCAGTTATTACCGCATTTGATGAACAAGGTCATGTGGATATGGAAGCTAATAAAAAGATATATGATCATCTAATTAATAACGGAATCAGCGGAGTGTTAATTCTTGGTAGTATTGGGGAGTTTTATGCTATTCCAATGGAAGAAAAGAAAATATTGATAAATCAAGCTATTGAATATATTGGTTCAAGGGCATCTGTATATGTGGGGACAGGTGATACAGTTTTTGAAAATTGCATGGAATTAACTAATTATGCTGTCAATAAAGGTGCTAGTGGTGCGGCGATTATTTCTCCTTATTACTTTTATCTTTCTGATGATGAGGTATTTGATTTTTATGCAAAAATTGCTGAAAATACAGAGGGAAATATATTACTTTATAATTTTCCAGCTAGAACAGGATATGAGCTGTCGGTATCTACAGTGTTAAAGTTAGCTGTAAAGTATCCAAATATTATTGGTATTAAAGATACTGTTGGCGAAATGGGACATACAAGAGAATTAATTCAGTCTGTAAAGTCAGTGCGTCCAGATTTCTTGGTATATTCTGGATTTGATGAATTCTTTTTTCATAATGTATTATCTGGAGGTGATGGCTGTATCGCTGGCTTATCAAATATTGTGCCAAAAGTTGCTTCATCAATGGTAAAAGCGGCAAATGAAAATGATTTAAGTGAAGTATGCAGATATCAAAAAAAGCTTGATAGTTTAATGGCACTTTATGGAATACAAAGCCAATTTGTACCTGTAATAAAGCAGGCTGTCAGCATGGCAGGTGTTTCTTTAAATACTAAATGTCTTTTTCCAATGGCAGAGTTATCAAATGAGAATAAGAAAGCAATAGGTCAAATTTTGAAGAAACATGAGATTGCGGGGATATAAATAATGGAAAACAAAAAACTAAAGGCGGCAATAATTGGATGTGGAAATATTGCTAAGGTTCATGCTGCTTGTTTGGAAAGCATTGAATATATAGAACTGGTTGCCTTATGTGATATACTTTTAGAAAGAGCGGAAAGTCTAGCTAAGTCTTATGGAGTGAATTATTATACATCATATGAAGAAATGTTAGAAAAAGAAGCTGTTGATGTTATACATATTTGTACGCCGCATTACATACATGTGCCTATGAGTATTTATTGTCTTTCAAAAGGTAAATATGTATTTTTAGAAAAGCCGCCTATTATGTCACAACAGCAATTTTTTCAATTGGAGTCACATTCAAAAATTGATAAATTAGGGATTTGTTTTCAAAACCGTTATAACCAAGGGTTGAATTGGCTAAAAGATTATCTTAAATCAGGTAAGGCTGGGAAAATTCTTGGAGCTAGAGGGATTGTTACATGGAGCAGAGATGCTGATTATTATGAAAAAAGCGGCTGGCGCGGAGAACTTAAGAAAGAGGGGGGAGGAGTATTAATTAATCAAGCAATTCATACTCTTGATATATTGGTTAATTTAATGGGAGAACCTTTGAAAGTATCTGCAACTAAGGCAAATCATCATTTAAAAGGTATAATTGAAGTTGAAGATACTATGGAGTCTTGCATTAAGTTTGCTTCTGGAACAGTTGTTTTTTATGCCACAACAGCACATTGTATAAATTCAGTTCCATTGATTGAAGTGTCTTGTGAAAAGGTCACTATCAGATTGGAAGAACCAAGGATTACATTGTTTTATCAAAACGGACAGTTTGAAGTGATATCAGTTGAGAATAATGAAGTATTTGGCAAAGAATACTGGGGAAATGGTCATAAAGCATGTATAAATGATTATTATAAGGCAATTAGGGAAGAACAAAAACTGCCTATTACATTAGCTGATGTAAAGGATACAATGGGGTTAATGCTGTCAATGTATAAGTCAGCGGATTCACAAGTATGTGAAGAAGTCACTGTAAAATCTATGCTTGAAATTGTGCCTAATAGTGCTTCCTATAATTCTCATAATTATGAAGAGATTGAATAATTCTATGTTAAGTCTGGAAAGAAGAAATGGAAAGGTTAATAAACTGATAGAGAAAAAAGACTTTTAGGCAAATTTTCTCTGATAAAAAATCAATAAATTATTGAAAGATATTGAAAGATATTGAAAGAAATAAGACACCTAAAATAAACTGCATATCTCTAAGTTAGACTTGAAAAATCTAATGTAGAGGTATATAGTTTATTTTTATTTCTGGATAAAATATAAGCAGAGTATTTCTTTAATAAAAGAAAATACTTGAGTAAAACAATGAATATATATAAATGTATTAGTATATTTTTTCTGTTAGGAAATTGCTTTCCATTACATAAAAAACTCTGGTGGAGCACACTGCGGTGTACAATGTAGATGTCGCAAATTGCGACCACCTCAGGCGAGAGTTTCGCTTGCGAAACTCTTATTGTGCTAATTGTAAAAAGTAAAATTGTCAATTTCAGAAGTATAGAATTTACCAATAAAATATTTTACCAAATTTAATGGAGTAATATTTGTTATTTGTATAAGCAAAATATGTATATTTATTTCAATTGATTTATATGGAATGGTTGTGTTACAATTATAATATGTGAAATTTATATCAATGCTGGACTTGTTATTGATAACTTTAAAATTATTTATAAAAGAATTTAATATCTAGATTTAACTTTGTATAATAATTATATAGTGAAATGATAAATAACATTAATAAATATTGGTGTTAAGGTATTATTTTAAATATTGTAAGATTGATAATGAAGATTTAATGTAAATGATAGAAATTATTTAATAGGAGGTTTTTATGAGCATAAAAATAATTGTAATGGATATTGACGGAACTTTAAATGTAATGGGAAAAGGTATATTGCCAAAAACAAAAGAGGTACTAATGAAGGCGCAAAAACAGGGGATAAAGCTAATTTTGGCATCTGGACGTCCAACAGCAGGTATGATTGAGTTTGGAAAAGAATTGGAAATGGATAAAAATGGTGGATTGCTGATTTCATATAATGGCTCAAAAGTAATTGATATGGAAACAATGAATGAAATTTATAATATGCCGATGTCTATAGAAGATGGTAAGGCTGTATTAGAGCATATGAAGAAATTTAAAGTCTATCCAATGATTGAGAAAGAAGATTATATATATGTAAATGATGTATTTAATTGTATGCTTGAGTTTAATGGTAAAGAGATTAATATTTTGAAACATGAATCACGTAATGGAAAATATAAGATATGTGAGAAAGATGATTTGGCAGATTTTGTTGACTATTCATTAAATAAAATTTTGGTTGCGGGTAATTCAGATTATTTACAGGCAAATTATAAGGCAATGATGAAGCCTTTTGAAAATCATCTAAGCTGTATGTTTACGGCGTCAGTTTATTTTGAGTTTACAGCAAAGGATATTGATAAGGCAACAGCTTTAGAGGCAGTATTGAAATCAATGGAAATTGATGCTGGTGAAGTGATATCTTTTGGAGATGGGCATAATGATATATCTCTTATTAAATATGCAGGAATTGGTGTTGCAATGGGTAATGCAGTTGAAGAACTAAAAGATATAGCAGATGAGGTTACGTTATCAAATGAAGAAAATGGAATTGCAGAATGCTTATTAAAACATATAGATGAGCTATTGTAGAGTTTTATAATGTAAAATTAGAATGAATAGTTTTTGTGTATAATGAAAATTGTGAGGTATTAAAATGCGTTTTATAATACAAAGAGTAAGCAAATCATCAGTCACAGTAAATGAGAATGTTATAGGGCAGATTCAAAAGGGTTTTATGGTATTAATAGGGATAGGAAAAGATGATACGAAAGAAACTGCTGATAAACTTATAAGAAAAATGATAAGTCTTAGGATTTTTGAAGATGAAAACGGTAAAGCTAATTTGTCTTTGGCAGAAGTTAATGGGGAATTGCTGCTTATTTCACAATTTACATTATATGCTGAATGTAAAAAGGGGAACCGTCCAAGTTTTATTAATGCAGGAACACCAGAACTTGCAAAAGAGCTATATGAATATATAATTGAACAATGTAAAAAGCATATTGTAGTAGTTGAATGTGGTGAGTTTGGGGCTGACATGAAAGTTGATATTGTAAATAATGGTCCATTTACAATTATTTTTGATTCGGAAAATATGTGAGAAAGCCTATAATTAATAACATATGAGGGAATATGGTATTAAAAATACAAAAAAGAGAGAAAAACAATATGGAAAAGAGTGTGGTATCAATAAAATTACACTAGACAAAATATGCTAAATATATTAAAATAATAACAGTATGTTAGAATTATTAACATATTAATTCAATGACCATTCGGTCTAAATTTTCCATTAATTTAATTAAATGATATAAAAGTATATGAGTAAGTAAAGTATTGTGAGGTGATATTGTATGATATATTAAAACATATTTAATAAAAGCATATTTAATATAATAATTTCACCTAAAATATAATAAGTTGAAATAAGTTATATTTAATTATTGACTTTTATATAAAATTATAATAAAATTAAATCATAAAACGAACATAAGTTCGAAAACGGAGGAATGATATGTTAAGGGATGATAAAATTAAAGCACTTGATGCAGCAATAGGAAATATAGAGAGAACATATGGAAAAGGTTCTATTATGAAACTCGGAGATTCTGCTGCTAATATGAATATAGAGAGCATACCAACTGGAGCACTTAGTTTAGATTTAGCATTAGGTATAGGCGGAGTTCCTAAAGGAAGAATATTAGAAGTATATGGACCAGAGTCCAGCGGTAAAACCACGCTTGCACTGCATATGGTGGCAGCGGCTCAGGAAAGGGGCGGCATTGCAGGCTTTATAGATGCAGAACATGCTTTAGACCCTGTATATGCAAAACAGATTGGTGTTGATATAGATAACTTATATATATCACAGCCAGATACAGGTGAGCAAGCACTTGAAATATGTGAAACTATGGTTCGTTCAGGTGCATTAGACATAATTGTTGTGGATTCTGTAGCAGCACTTGTACCTAAGGCGGAGATAGATGGAGAAATGGGAGATTCACATGTAGGTCTTCATGCCAGACTGATGTCTCAGGCACTTCGTAAGCTGACAGCAGTTATTAATAAGTCTAACTGTATAGTAGTTTTTATTAATCAGTTAAGAGAAAAGGTTGGGGTAATGTTTGGCAGTCCAGAAGTTACCACCGGCGGACGTGCATTAAAGTTTTATGCTTCTATACGTCTTGATGTAAGAAGAATAGAAACCTTAAAGCAAGGCGGAGATGTAGTAGGGAACAGAACCAGAGTAAAAGTTGTTAAGAATAAGGTTTCACCGCCGTTTAAAGAGGCTGAATTTGATATTATGTTTGGTGAGGGTATATCCAGAGAAGGAGATATATTAGATTTAGCTGCTAAAGTTAATATAGTTGAAAAAAGTGGAGCATGGTATGCTTATAATGGTGAAAAGTTAGGCCAAGGCAGAGAAAATGCTAAGACATATCTTAAAGACAGACCTGAAATTTGTAAAGAATTAGATGAAAAGGTACGTGCTCATTTTGGACTGTCTTTAGCAGTTAAAGAAGAACTTGAAGAAGTTTCTAAAAAATAAATATATAGGTGGATATTATGTTAATAACTATGATTATTAGCTTATATAAGAATAAAAGCAAAGTTTTCATTAATGAAAACTTTGCTTTTGTCTTACATAACAGTGAATTGAAAAAATATAGTATATCTGAAAATATGGAAATATCAGAAGATATATATAATCAGATAATAGAAAAAGTATTAAAGCCAAGGGTAAAAAATAGAGCACTATATATTATAGAACGAAATAGTAAAACAGAATATGAAATCAGAGAAAAACTTAGAAAAAATGAATATACAGAATTATTAATAGATTATGCTGTAGAATATTTAAAAAGTTATAAATATATTGACGATGAAACATATGTAAAAAGGTATATAGAAGTAAGAAATAATAAATATTCTATCAATAAATTGATGTATGATTTGATAAAAAAAGGTATTTCTAAAGATTTAATAAAACAATGTATAGAAGAACAAGAAGAACTTACTGTGTATAGTGAAAGGGCAAAAATAAAAGTATTTATATTAAAAAAATATCCTGATTTAGAAAAAACAAGTATTACAAGAGAAGAAAAATATAAACTTTTTTGTGCTATAATAAGAAAAGGATATACAGCAGATGATATTAATGCGGTATTTAATGAAATTATGCAATAGTTATTATAATATATATAAGTGTCTGAAGAAATTTCTATATTGATTATTAAATTTAATTTGAAACACGTGACAATAAAATTCTAATGTGTTAGTATGAAATGTATAGTTATAATAAAGGTGGATAATTTATTAAAGAATCTATAAATCTGTTATAGATTAAGATATATATAATATGTGTTTATAATATTTATAGTTTTAAAATTAAATAAAAAGTCTAAATTTCATAGGAGGAAGAAAAATGATACAGAGTGTAGCACTATCAGTTTTGATTGAAAGAATGCAATTAAAGAGGCTGAATCCAGATGTAGACGATAAAAAGATTCTTATAATACATCCTGATGTTAATAGACCAGCATTGCAGCTTACAGGATTTTATGATCATTTTGATAATGAAAGAATACAAATTGTAGGTTATGTAGAAAATGCTTATTTAGCAACTTTAAAACCAGAAGAAAAACGTGAAAAGTACAAGAAACTTTTAGAAAGTAATATACCATGTTTAGTATTTAGCAGAAGTCTTGAGCCGCAAAAAGAATTTGTGGAACTGGCAACTGAATATAATGTGCCGATATTATTGTCACCTAAAGCTACATCTGAACTTATGGCAGAATTTATACGTTGGCTTAAAGTAAAACTTGCTCCTTGTATTTCTATACATGGGGTATTAGTAGATGTATTTGGTGAAGGTGTACTTATTATGGGAGAAAGCGGCATTGGTAAAAGCGAAGCGGCACTTGAACTTATAAAGAGAGGACATAGACTTGTAAGTGATGATGTAGTAGAAATCAGAAAAGTAAGTGAAGCTACACTTGTAGGTTCAGCACCAGATATAACCAGACATTTTATAGAACTTAGAGGTATAGGAATTATAGATGTAAAGACTTTATTTGGTGTTGAAAGTGTAAAAGATACTCAAGAAATTGATATGGTTATTAAACTTGAAGATTGGAATAGAGAGAAAGAATATGATAGATTAGGGCTTGAAGAACAGTATACAGAATTTCTTGGTAATAAAGTAGTATGCCATTCACTGCCTATTCGTCCGGGGCGTAATCTTGCGGTTATAGTTGAAGCAGCCTCTGTAAATTGGCGTCAAAAGAAAATGGGATATAATGCAGCTCAAGAATTATATAATAGGGTTCAGCATAATTTATCTAAGAATGATAATGAAGCGGAGAATGGAAGTAATGATTTATGAACATAAGTTAAAACAGTATGTGGATGAAGCTAGTATAAGAAAAGATGAACCTATGAACAGGCATACAAGTTTTAAAGTCGGAGGATTGGCAGATTATTTTATTACTCCTAAGGATAAAGAAGAACTTGGAAAACTTGTTAAGTTTTGCAATAAAGAAAATATAAACTATTGTATTTTGGGCAATGGCAGTAATGTATTAGTTTCTGATAATGGATATAGAGGAATAATAATACATATAGGACCTAATTTTTCTAATATTAATATAAAAGATGATATAATTGTAGCAGAAAGTGGAATACTATTAGGAAAGCTGGCATTAAAAGCTAGTGCAAGTTCACTTTCTGGATTGGAATTTGCGGCAGGTATACCAGGAAGTTTGGGTGGTGCTGTATTTATGAATGCAGGTGCTTATGAGGGAGAAATATCAGATGTTCTTATTTCAGTAACTGCTATGAATGCAAACGGAGATATTGTTATTTTTGAACGGGATGAGCTTAAATTTGGTTATAGATATAGCATATTTCAAGATAACAATTATATAGTTTTAGAAGCTAAAATTAAACTTTCACATGGTGAAAAGGAATTAATAGAAGCTAAAATAAAAGATTTTAATAATAGAAGAAGAGATAAACAGCCATTAGAATTTCCTAGTGCAGGAAGTACATTTAAGCGGCCAAATGGATATTTTGCAGCTAAACTTATAGAAACTGCTGGATTAAAGGGGTTTAAACTAGGTGGAGCGATGGTATCTGATAAGCATTGCGGTTTTGTTATTAATAAAGACAAGGCATCAGCATTGGATATATACAATATATGCAAATATGTTGAAAAAGAGGTTTATGAAAAACTAGGTGTAAACTTAGAATTAGAGGTAAGCCTTTTAGGAGATTTTGAAATAGAAGATAATATGCAATAAATATATTATGATGGGAGTTGATTAAATGTCATTTTCATCTGAAACTAAAGATGAACTAGCTAAAATAGAAAGTGATGTCAGACATTGTATTTTGGCAGAATTAGCTGCTATTATTTCATTTTCAGGTCAGAGCATTTATGTTAAAGCTGGAAAATGCAGTATAAAAATTAGCAGTGAAAATTCATCAGCAATTAGAAAATGCTTTACATTGTTAAAAAAAACATTTAATATAGAAGTTGAAGTTTCAGCTATAAGAAACACATATTTAAAGAAAAATAAAGTATATACACTATACATAAGAAAAGATGATGATGCTAGAAGGATACTTGAAGCGATAAAGTTAGAATTAATAACTATGAAAGATGGAACTGTTGTTGCAGTGCCGACTACTATGGTAGTTCAGGCTACTTGCTGCAAAAGAGCATTTATAAGAGGGGCATTTATAGCCTGCGGTTCTATAAGTACACCAGAAAAGTTTTATCATTTCGAACTTTCATGTGATTTGGAAAGTAAGGCAAATTTACTTAAAGAAATTTTAAAAACATTCAGTATAGAATCTAAGATAATTAAAAGAAAGAAATATTTTGTACTGTATATAAAAGACGGAAATCAAATTGTTGATATATTAAATGTAATAGGTGCTCATAATGCACTTATGGTTTTGGAAAATGTCAGAATTTTAAAAGATATGAGAAATTCGGTTAATAGACAAGTAAATTGTGAGGCTGCTAATATAAATAAGACAGTAATGGCGGCTATGAAGCAAATAGAAGATATAATCTATATTAGAGATAATGGTGATTTATCGAAATTACCTAAGGGCTTGGAAATTCTTGCTCAATTACGACTGGAAAATACAGAAGTTTCCTTAAAGGAATTAGGAGAAATGTTAGAACCGCCGCTTGGGAAATCAGGTGTTAATCATAGACTTAGAAAGTTAAGTGATATAGCTGATAAAATGCGCAATTTATAATAAGAATATAAGATGTTGGTATAATGGTTATTTATGGTAGTTGGTAACAAAGGGTGTTTATATAAAAGCATAAGTCAAATTACATAGAGTTGAGTTACTAAGTTATAAAAGGTTTAAAAGGGAGGAAAATTATGGTATCAAAGACAGTTAAAATTGAAATTCAAGGTGGGCTGGAAGCTCGACCAGTTGCTATGCTTGTACAAGTTGCAAGTCAATATGAAAGTTCTATTTATATTGAAACAGAATCTAAGCGTATAAATGCTAAGAGTATTATGGGTATGATGACATTGGGCTTACCTGCCAATGAAGAGGTGGTTGTTACTGTAGTGGGTGCAGATGAAGAACAGGCACTTGCAGGAATTGAAAGTTATTTGACTGGTAAGAATTAGTTTATAAAAAACACGCTATGCGTGTTTTTTATTCTATGGTTTTATTTTATCAGTAATATAGAAAAGCTATTATTTTTACTGATTTTATTAGATTTTTTGAGGAAGTTAAGTATTTTAATAGATTTATACTGATATAGAATATTGCCATGTATTGTATTTTTATATAAATAATAAAAATGCAAAGTTTTGTGCGAGGATATTTTAAATTTACAATGGAGGTGAGATTTTGGCGTTTACTCATTTACATTTACATACGGAATATAGTCTTTTAGATGGTTCATGTAAAATTAAAGAACTGGTAAAGAGAGTTAAAGATATGGGAATGGATAGTGCAGCTATTACAGACCATGGTGTTATGTATGGAGTTATTGATTTTTACAAAGCAGCAAAGGAAGCTGGAATTAAGCCTATTATAGGATGTGAGGTTTATGTTTCACCAAATTCTAGGTTTGACAGAGAATTAGGACATGATGATGATAAGTATTATCATCTGCTGCTTTTGGCAAAGAATAACATAGGATATCAAAACCTAATGAAGATAGTATCCAAGGGTTTTGTAGAGGGTTTTTATTATAAACCAAGAGTTGATTATGAGCTGTTAGAGGCTTATAGTGAGGGTATTATTGCACTGTCAGGCTGTTTGGCAGGTGAGGTACAGCGCTTTATTGCAAGAGGTATGTATAATGAAGCGAGAAAATCAGCACTTAAACATGTACAGATATTTGGTGAGGAAAATTATTTTTTAGAGCTTCAAGACCATGGAATTGAACTGCAGCAAAGGGTTAATATGGAACTTGTGAAAATGAGCAAGGAACTTAATATTCCTTTGGTAGCGACTAACGATGTACATTATATTTATGCGGAAGATGTATCATCACATGATATACTTTTATGTGTACAGACAGCTAAAAAAGTTAATGATGAAAATCGTATGAGATATACAGGCGGACAATTTTACCTTAAATCTGAAGCTGAAATGAGAGAATTATTTGCATATATTCCAGAGGCTATAGATAATACTCATAAGATTGCACAGCGCTGTAATGTTGAATTTATATTTGGAGAAATTAAACTGCCTAAATATGATGTACCAACAGGGTATGATGCTAATTCATATTTGCAGGAACTGTGTTATAAGGGCTTGGAAGCAAAATATAAAAATATCACTGATGAATTAAAAGTCAGAATGGAATATGAACTTAATACAATTAAATCTATGGGATATGTAGATTATTTTTTAATAGTCTGGGATTTTATACACTTTGCAAGGAGTAAAGGGATTAATGTAGGACCAGGGCGAGGTTCAGCGGCAGGGAGTATTGTATCATATTGTTTGGGTATTACTAATATAGACCCACTGCGTTATAATCTGCTTTTTGAACGTTTTTTAAATCCGGAAAGAGTTTCTATGCCTGATATAGATATAGATTTTTGTTATGAAAGGCGTCAGGAAGTTATAGATTATGTTATTAATAAATATGGAATAGAAAGAGTAGTACAAATAATAACATTTGGAACTATGGCGGCTAAAGGTGTTATAAGAGATGTAGGAAGAGCTCTTGATTTGCCTTATTCATTTTGTGATTCTATTGCGAAGATGATACCTAATGATTTGGGAATGACATTGGGAAAAGCACTAAATAACAGTCCAGATTTTAAGAAAATGTATAATGAAAATGAAGAAGCTAAATATCTTATAGATATGTCTATGAGATTAGAAGGTTTACCAAGGCATAGTTCTATGCATGCAGCAGGAGTAGTCATAAGCCAAAATGAAGTTGATGAGTATGTGCCGCTTTCAAAGGCATCTGATGGTTCTATTACTACACAATTTACTATGACTACATTAGAAGAACTAGGGCTTTTGAAAATGGACTTTTTAGGACTTAGAACCTTAACAGTTATTCAAAGTGCAGTAAGATTAATTAAGCAAAATAGAAATATAGACATAGATATAGATAATATAGATTATAATGATAAGGCTGTTTTGGATTCTATTGGAACTGGTAAAACCGACGGAGTATTTCAGGTGGAAAGTGCTGGTATGAAGAGCTTTATGAAAGAGCTAAAGCCAGAAAGTCTTGAGGACATAATTGCAGGTATTTCACTTTATCGTCCAGGTCCCATGGATTTTATTCCAAAATATCTTAAAGGAAAAAATAGTAAGTCTGATGTGAATTATGATTGTGAGGCACTTATACCTATTTTAAGTCCTACTTACGGTTGTATTGTATACCAAGAACAGGTTATGCAGATTGTTAGAGATTTGGCAGGTTATACCTTGGGAAGAAGTGATTTGGTAAGACGTGCAATGTCTAAGAAAAAAGCCTCTGTAATGGAACAGGAGCGAAAAAACTTTGTTTATGGCAATGAAGCAGAAGGTGTTAAGGGATGTTTGAATAATGGCATTAGTGAAAATGTGGCTAATCATATATTTGATGAAATGACTGACTTTGCTAAATATGCTTTTAATAAATCACATGCGGCGGCATATGCAGTGATTTCATATCAAACTGCATATTTAAAACATTATTATCCTGTAGAATTTATGGCAGCTCTTATGACTTCGGTATCTGATAATCCAAGTAAGGTAGCAGAATACATTATGATTTGCAGACAGATGGGTATAGATATTAAGCCTCCTAACATAAATGAGGGAGAAGCTGGATTTTCTGTATCAAATGGTTCTATTTGTTATTCATTGTCTGCTATAAAGAGTGTTGGGAAACAAGTTATAGAGGCAATTGTAAAAGAAAGAAAGAAAAATGGAAATTTTTCAACTTTACAGAATTTTATAGATAGAATAGACATTAAAGAAATCAATAAAAGATGTATAGACTCCCTTATAAAAGCAGGAGCTTTTGATGAGATGTCTGGAAATCGCAGACAAAAGGTATTAATAGCCCCAGATATAATAGACCATAAACATTATGAGGCAAAGCATAAAATGGCTGGTCAGATGAGTCTTTTTGAAATAGTAGATGAGGGCAATAAACATGATTTTGATGTAACATTTCCTGATGTAGGTGAATTTTCTAAGGAAGTTTTACTTAGTTTTGAAAAGGAAGTTATAGGGATTTATGTTAGCGGACATCCGTTGCAGCAGTATGAAAGCAAGTGGAGAAAAAACACTACTGCAATTTCAAATGATTTTGTGATAGATGAAGAAATTGGAAGGGCAAAAGTCAGCGACAATGAAAGGGTAATTGTTGGAGGGCTGATTGCTGATAAAACCTTTAAGATAACTAAAAATAATCAAATGATGGCATTTATTACATTAGAAGATTTGCTTGGGACAGTGGAGATTATTGTATTTCCTAAAGTTTTTGAAAAATATAGAGCAAAAATTGAAGATGATAAGAAAATATTTGTTGTAGGACGGGCACAAATGGGGGAAGATTCATCAGGCAAAGTTATATGTGAGCAAATATTAGAATTTGATGATTTAAAAAAGGAACTTTGGATAATTTATTCTTCTAAAGATAAGTACATAAAAGAAGAACATGAATTACTTGAGATATTGCAAAATAGTATGAAAAATTCTGGTGACTTAAATAGTAAAAACAGTGCAGTTGTGATATATTGTGAAGCCGAAAAAGCGATTAAACGTTTATCAAAAGAATATTTTGTAAATATAAATGAACAATTAATTAAGACTTTAGAATGTAAAGTTGGTGAAAAAAATATCAAAGTTGTTGAGAAGAGTATTGAAAACAAGTCTAATATGAATTAAAATACTATTATATATTTAATTATATTAAATAATAGGCGGAGGAAAAACATATGACTAATAAAGTTAAGACTATTGGAATATTAACCAGCGGCGGTGATGCACCGGGGATGAATGCAGCTATTCGCGGAGTAGCAAGAACTGCAATATCATATGGTATTAAAGTAAAGGGAATTAAAAGAGGATATGCGGGGCTGTTAAATGAAGAAATCATAGATATTGACAGTCATAGTGTATCAGATATTGTTTCAAGAGGCGGAACTATATTATATACTGCCAGATGTCTTGAATTTAAGACAGCTGAAGCACAGAAAAAAGGTGCAGAAATATGTAAAAAGCATGGAATAGATGGTTTGGTTGTTATTGGAGGTGATGGGTCATTTTTAGGTGCTGGTAAATTGGCGGGATTTGGAATTAATACTATTGGTATTCCAGGAACCATAGATTTAGATATTGCATGTACAGATTATACTATAGGTTTTGATACTGCTGTTAATACAGCTATGGAAGCTATTGATAAAGTAAGAGATACATCTACCTCACATGAACGTTGCAGTATTATAGAAGTTATGGGCAGACATGCAGGGTATATTGCACTTTGGTGCGGTATTGCCAATGGTGCTGAAAATATTTTACTTCCAGAAAGATATGATTACAATGAACAAAATCTTATTAATCAAATTATTGAAAGTAGAAAAAGAGGGAAAAAACATCATATTATTATAAATGCAGAAGGTATAGGGCATTCAAACAGCATGGCTGAAAGAATTGAGGCTGCTACTGGTATTGAAACTAGAGCAACTATTTTAGGTCATATGCAAAGAGGCGGAACTCCTACATGTAAAGATAGAGTATATGCATCTATAATGGGAGCAATGGCAGTAAAACTTTTAATTGAAGATAAAAGCAATAGAGTTATAGCTTATAAACATGGCGAATATGTAGATTTTGATATTCAGGAAGCACTTGCAATGACTAAAGATATATCTGAAATTCAGTATGATATTAGTAAAAGATTGGTTAGATAGATATGATAAATAGTAATAAAAATCCACAAGTTAAAAATCTTATGCTCTTGCAAAAGAAATCAAAGGTAAGGAAAGAACAGGGTGTTTTTATAGTTGAGGGTATAAAAATTGTTATGGAAACTTCCTTTGAAAGATTAGAGAAAATCTATATTTCGGAAAGTTTTAGTAAGATAGATGAGTATAGGGGATTTTTGGAGTCACTTAAGTATGAAATACTTAGTGACTCTATTTTTGCTACTGTTGCAGATACAGTAACTCCGCAGGGAATTTTAGCTATAGTTAAAAGAAATATATATTCAGTAGAAAAAATAATTACAGATAAAACTAAAATAGCTCATATTTTAGTTTTAGAATCACTGCAAGACCCAGGAAATGTAGGAACAATTATAAGAACAGCAGAAGCGGCAGGCGTTACTGGAATTATAGTTAATGATGAAACAGTAGATATATATAATCCCAAGGTAATACGTTCAACTATGGGGGCAATATATAGAGTTCCTATTGTGTACAGTGATAATTTATCAGATGATATTTTAAAGTTAAAGAGAGAGGGCATAAAAGTATATGCGGCACATTTAAAAGGTGAAAATGCATATTATGAGGAAAATTATAGACAAGGAACTGCTTTTATTATAGGTAATGAGGGAAAAGGACTTAGTAAAGAAATTGCTGATTTGGCGGATTGCTATGTGAAAATTCCAATGTGCGGAGAAGTTGAATCCTTAAATGCCGCAGTTGCTAGTTCATTACTTATGTATGAAACTATGGTACAAAGATTAAAAGGATAGTTAATTGAGTAAATACAGAGATTGTACTAAATATTAATAAAAAAAGAACGTTTATAAATTATATTTTAATTGTTAATAAGTCATAAAGTGTCGGTTTGTTGCGAAAAAATGCCTATCATGTTATAATAAAAGAGATAGCAAATATTTTGCATAGGAGAAAAAAACATGCTTAATTTCGAAAAAATAAAACTAATGACAGCACTATCCATTTATGAAGATAAAGAAAATCAAAAAGATATGGTAGTTCATAGTTTTTTTAAAAGTGATTATATAGATTATAACTTGCTTAAATCGTGGTTATATTCTACTATTGGTTATGTTTTAGTATGGGCACTTTATGCAGTATATAATATGGAAAATATATTGATAGAATGGACCACATATGATTTGCCGGCATTAGCTAAGAAGATAGGGATAATGTATTTAATAGTAGCAGGACTACACATGATTATCACATATTTAGTGTATAAGAGAAGGTATAATGAAGCTCAGACATATTCTAAGTCGTATCAGTCAGCACTTAAACGTCTTAATAGAAATTATGAGCTGGCAGATAAGTCTAAGGATACTAAAAAGGAGGATACTCCAAAATGATGAATTTATTAGTGTTTAGAGAAAGATTGAAAACAATATATAGAGATTATGGGATAGCAGTCACTATAATTTGGAAGTTTTGTATGGTATTACTTAGTTTAACTATGTTAAATTCATTCTTTGGTTCAGTTAAAGGTGTTTCGAATATATTTATTATGATAGTAATTGCACTTGCATGTGCATTTATTCCTAACTCACTGATAGTTTTTGTGATGTCATCTTTATTTATGTATTACATGTATTCAGTTTCTCTTGAACTTACCATAGTATTGGTAGCATTAATGATGTTAATGTTTTTATTTTATTATGGAATGAAACCAAGAAACAGCATATTATTGCTATTGGTACCTCTGGCATTTTATTTGAGAATACCATATTTAATACCTATATTAATAGGACTTACAGGAAATATTACAGTTGCACTTCCAGCTTCATTTGGTGTTATGATTTATTATGTTATGCTGTATGTAAGACAAAATGCGGTTATGCTTGAAAGTGAAACGAATCTTATGGATGTTCAAAGATATATACATTTTATAGATAACTTTATTGGAAATAAAACAATGTTAGTAACTATAATAGCTTTTGCAATAACCATAATAGCAGTTTATATTATACGCAGGTTGTCAGTAGAATATGCTTGGGCTATAGCCATTGGAGTTGGTATAGTAGTACAGATTGTTACTGTTTTAATTGGTGCATTTATGTTTAGGCTGAATTTTTCAGTGACAAGTTTTATATTTAGTGTACTTATATGTGCATTGCTTTCATATGCGGCAGAATTTTTCTTATTTGCTTTAGACTATACACATACAGAATATACTCAATTTGAAGATGATGAATATTACTATTATGTGAAAGTAGTTCCTAAAATTGTTGTTACAGTTGCACAGCCAAAGGTTCAAAGCTATACAGCAAATAAAGGTGATAATGACAAAAGGCGTTCTGTGAAACGAAGATTATAAATTAGGGAGGAACAATTAGTGATAACAATTATTAAGCAATGTTTGAATTATATATCAAATATGGCGATTGGTGATGTGGTGGAAATTTTGTTAATTTCAGCATGTCTTTATCAACTAATGCGATGGATACAAAGAACTAGAGCGTGGGCTTTAGTTAAAGGTCTGGCAGTTATACTTGCTTTTTATGCAGTTGTAATGTTATTGGAATTTAATGTTATATTGTGGGTGCTAAATAGGACTTTGGGTGTAGGCGTTACTGCATTTATAATTTTATTTCAGCCTGAACTTAGAAAAGCTTTAGAACAAATAGGTAAAAAAAATCCATTTGTCGGTATCTTTACATCAGAGGATATAAGAGCCAGAGGTGATAATTTTAATGAAATATTAGTTAATGAATTGGTTAAGGCTAGTGTTGAGCTTGGAAAAACTAAAACAGGAGCTTTAATAGTTTTAGAGAGAACTGTTTCATTGAAAGAGTTTGAAAGAACAGGAATTATGCTAGATAGTATAGTGTCTAGTCAATTACTAATTAATATTTTTGAACATAACACACCGCTTCATGATGGTGCAATAATTATAAGTGATAACCGCATAGCGGCAGCAACTTGTTATTTGCCGCTGTCAGATAATATGAGTATTAGTAAGGATTTGGGAACAAGACATAGAGCTGCACTTGGGGTTAGTGAAGTCAGCGATAGTATTACTATCACTGTTTCAGAGGAAACGGGTTCTATATCTGTTGCAGAAGAAGGAGCACTTTATAGAAATGTAAGCAGTGATTTCCTAAAAGAAGCACTTATGAAAAATTGTGCAGTAGGTAAAGAAGTTAAAAAAACCCGTATTTTTGGACAAGTTCGGGGAGGTAAACAAAAGAATGAAAAAAATATTGACAAATAATTGGCTGCTTAAAATTATTTCAATAATTTTAGGTATTTTGATATGGGTAACAATTATTAATATAAGCGATCCGACGACCAAAAAAACTATTAAGAAAAGTGTAGAAATTATTAATGGTGAATTATTAACAAATGCAGAATTAGCATATACCATTGAGGGCGGAACTGTGATAGATGTAGTAGTTTCCGGACGAAAGTCTATGTTGAGGAATATAACAGCAGATGATATTATTCTTACAGCAGATATAGGGACTTTATGGGAAGTTACAGGAACAATTGGTATAGAATATAAAATTGTCAATAATGAAAGCATTATAAGAAATATAAGTCTTAGCAGACAAACACTCAAAGTTACAACAGAACCATTGCAAACCAAGGAATTTGTTCTGATAATTAATACTGTTGGTAATGTTGCTTCGGGAAATGTAGTTGGTGATATTTCTGCAACACCACATACTGTTAGTATTAAGGGGCCACAGTCTTTAATAGGTCAAGTAACACAAGCAGGAATTGGAGTAAATTTAGATGGCCTTAGTAGTTCTACATCAGGTACAGCATCAATTACCTTGTATGATGCTAATAATAACAAACTGGAAAGTCTTGTGGATAAATTAGAATTTAGTGTTAATGAAATTGAATATAATATAGAAATATTAGATGCTAAAGAAATTCCATTGATTTTTGAGGTAACAGGAGATGCGGCAGAGGGGTATAGATATACAAGTGTTACTTCTCCAATTACTAATATTTATATAGTAGGTATTCCAGAGGTAGTGGCTAGTTTAGAGGGTATCGTAATTAAAGAGGCTGGACTATCTGTTGCAGGTGCTAATTCTAATGTTACAGTTAAAGTAGATATTAATAAATATCTTCCAAGCGGAGTATCTTTAGTTGGTACCGGTGAACGTATAATAGAAGTTACTTTAAATGTAGAAAAATTACAGCAAAAGACTTTTAATTACTCATATGATGATATAGAGATAATAAATCAATCATATTTATACGAATATGCCTTTATTGAACAAAATGCTGGGAGAAGCGTACAGGTAGTGGTAGAAGGATTGGAGTCAGAACTTGAGGTATTAAATATAGAACAATTAATAGGCAGTGCTGATGTAAAAGATAGGACGGCAGGAGAAATCGAAACTACAGTAGATTTTTTACTGGATGATAAATTTAATATTGTTAATGTACCTAAAGTAAAGATTATAATAACTGAAAAGACTGACGAGATAGAACTAAGTATATCTTCTGCAGTATTAGGTGATATTGAATCGTATGATATGGACAGTACAACTGAAACATCTGAAGTGAATGCAGAAGATATAGATAGTCAGGAGCAATCTGCTAGGTCTTTAGATATAAATGTGTCGAGTGAAGTTGAAACGGTAAATTGATAATATAAAATACAAAACTGTAATAGGTAATGTAGGCTATTTAAAGTTTGGAGGATGAACATGTTAAGACAGAAAGTAACTATAATTAATCCATCGGGGCTGCATTTAAGACCAGCAGGTAAGCTATGTAAAGAAGCAATGGGATTTAAGTCAAGTGTCACATTTGAGCATAATAATAGTATATTTAATGCAAAGAGTGTATTAAGTGTGCTGGGAGCGTGTGTAAAGTCTGGAGATGAGATTGAATTTTTGTGTGAGGGAGTAGATGAAACCGCAGCTATGAAAGCTATATTAAAAGTAATTGAAAACGGCTTAGGCGAATAACTGGCAGGAGGAATTAAATGATTTATAGTATGTATGCGATTTATATGATATTTTATGTTATAAGTGCTGCATTATCAAGCAACGGTTATTATACACTATCGGCGATTTTATTGTGTATAAGTGCAGTTGGTTTATATGTTAGAAGATATCGTATACATAGAAATATTATTGACTTACAAGGGGTATTTTCTTTATTTTGGATTGGGGGGCAAGGAATTTCTTGCTTAAAACTTAGTTATTTACAAGTAGATTGGAGCATACAGACATGGGTATGCTTCTTTCTTGTGTATATAGGTTTTTGTATTGTATATGAATTATACGAAAGATATTTTGAAAATAATAAAAAATATTTGAATAGAGTCAATAAAAATAAATTTAGTGAGAAAAAACTATTAAACTCAATAATTATACTTACAGCAATTTCAGTGCTGTGTTTTATTGTAGAAGCACTTATTTTAGGGTTTATACCATTGTTTTCTAGTGAACCTCATGCTTATTCATATTTTAATATCAGTGGGGTACACTATTTCACAGTTAGTTGTATATTAGTGCCTTGTCTTAGTGTATTATTTGTAATGTCTGATAAAAAGAGTTTAATAAGTATGAGCAAAGCAGATAAAATCATATTAATTATATCAAATATATTAGCTTTTATAATTCCTATATTATGTGTATCAAGATTTCAATTAATGGCAATGGTTCTTTTGACATTATTTACTTTTATTTCTGTGTTGGGTGAGATATCAAGAAAACTATTGATTAGGATATTGTTAGGTACTGTGTGTTTGGTAGTACCGCTTTATATAGGTTTAACAGTAGCCAGAAATCATGATGTAGAGTATCTTAATGGTATTTTTGAAATGAAGAATACTAATATGCCAATATTTATTACACAACCATATATGTATATAGCAAATAATTATGATAATTTTAATTGCTTGGTAGTACAGCTTACAGAACATACTTATGGACTTCGTATGTTATTTCCAGTATGGGCATTTTCAGGTCTTAAATTTATAAAACCAGAGCTGGTTAATTTTCCTATATATGTTACTAAAACAGAACTTACGACAGTAACTCTTATTTATGATGCTTATTATGATTTTGGAGTTATTGGAGTTTTTATATTTGGAATTTTTTGCGGTATTTTTAGTGCAGTGGTTTCTTCGTTTAGAAAGCTGCATTATAACCCTGTAATACACATATTATATGCTCAAACTGTAATGTATTTTATACTTTCATTTTTTACAACATGGTTTAGTAATCCTACAACATGGTTTTGGTATGGGGTTACTTTAATCATATTCATATTTTGTAAATCAAAAAATCTCTCTGAAAAATAAAATTTTGGGAGATTTTTATTATAAAAATAGTTGCATATAATAAGCAGTAGTAATATTATTAATATAACACTTTTAAATTGTATTTATGGTGAGGAGATAAAATTATGATTTCAGAAAGAATGAAACCGCTTGTTAATAATAATTCAGCAATTAGAATGATGTTTGAAGAGGGGAAGAGGTTAACGGCAATTTATGGCAAGGAAAATGTATTTGATTTTAGCCTAGGAAATCCAAGCATACCAGCCCCTATAGAAGTAAATAAGGCTATACATAAGGTTATTGATGAAGAAAGTACTTTTTTACTGCATGGTTATATGAATAATGCAGGTTTTGAAGATGTAAGACATGCAGTTGCAGATTTTGTTAATGAGCAGCATGGAACAGATTTTGATGAAAATAATATAATTATGACAGTTGGTGCGGCAGGTGCTTTAAATGTAATATTAAAAACTATAATAAATCCTAATGATGAAGTTATAACTTTTGCACCATATTTTTTAGAATATAATACATATGTCAAAAATTATGATGGAATATTAAAGGCTATATCGCCAGATACTAAGACTTTTCAGCCTAATTTAGAGGAATTTGAAAAATCTATAACTAAAAATACTAAAGCCATTATTATAAATTCACCTAATAATCCTACAGGTGTAGTATATTCGGAAGATACAATTAAAGCTATTTCAAAAATTTTACATAATAAGCAAATTGAGTATAATTCTAAAATAGTAATTATTGCAGATGAACCATACAGAGAACTTGCCTATGATAATGTATTTGTACCATATATACCAAATTATTATGATAATACAATAGTTTGTTATTCATACAGTAAATCACTGTCACTTCCAGGGGATAGAATAGGATATATGGTTATTCCTAATAAATTATATGAAAATGATAAGGTTTTTACTGCCGCAGCTATTGCTAACAGAACCTTGGGATTTGTTAATGCACCTTCATTAATTCAAAGGGTGTTAAAACATACATTAAGAAATACATCTGATATATATAGTTATGATAAAAATAGAAAGAAATTATATGAGGAACTGACAAGCTATGGTTTTGAATGTGTTAAGCCAGAGGGAGCATTTTATTTATTTATGAAATCACCTATAGCTGACGAAAAAGTTTTTTGTGAGTCTGCTAAAAAATATAATATTTTAATGGTTTCAGGAAGTTCTTTTGAATGTGCAGGATTTGTAAGAATTGCATATTGTGTGGCATATGAAACTATAGAGAGAGCTTTGCCTATGTTTAAAAAGTTAGCAGATGAATATGGTTTGCAGGGATGTGATAGTAAGTAATATTACTGATTGAACAGATAAGCAGAATTTATAAGTATTTAAGGAAATATATAAGAATTGAGGAATGGTATGAAATATGTGAGCAAGTATATTAGAATTATATTAAATATTTTATTTCCTATAGTGATGACTATAATTATAATAGTTTTTGGCAGCAAGTTAATTTTATTTTCAATTCCGTTATTAATAGGAGCCTGTATTGCAATGATTGCAAATCCTTTAGTAAAGCTATGTGAAAGACGACTTAAAATAGTAAGAAAGCATAGTTCGGCACTTATAGTAAGCATAGTGCTTATTATAATAATTACTGGAATATATGCTAGTATAGCATGGTTAGTAACGGAAGGGATTCGCTTTGCCGGTGATTTGCCGTCTATGTATATTAGTGCTGTAGAACAAGTTGAAGCAGTAGCATTAAGGTTTAGTGATATTTTTGATATGATGCCAGATACAGCTAAGGCAATAATTATTAATGTTAAACAGAATATGTTTCAATATGTAAGTACTATTGTTGAACGATTAGGTCAGCCTACTGTTGAATTTGCAGGAAACTTTGCAAAGAAAATTCCTGATGTACTTATAGGGTTTATATTTGTGATTTTATCTTCATATTTTTTTATAGCAAAGAAAGATGTGATTGCAGAATTTTATGAAAAAAGATTGTCAAGCAAAATAAGAATAAATTTAAGTGAGATATCTGGACGATTAAAGAGTATTGCAAGCGGATATGTATTAGCACAATTAAAAATTATGTTAGGTGTAGCAGTAATTTTAGCAATAGGATTTTTCATATTAGGTGTAGAATATAGTTTATTAATATCTATATTAGTAGCTATTTTGGATTTTTTACCGCTTTTTGGAACTGGAACGGTACTTATACCATGGGCAGTTACTGCAATAGTAAATAGAGATTATAGTATGGCGATAGGACTTTCTGTTATATATGTATCTACACAAGGATTTAGGCAGTTTGTACAGCCTAAAATAGTAGGAGATTCCATTGGGCTAGACCCTATGCATACATTATTTTTGTTATTTATAGGATATAAGGTGGCTGGAATTGCTGGTATGATATTTGCAGTACCTGTAGGAATTACTGCAATAGAAATATATAAATTTGGATTTTATGATAATTGTGTAGCTAATATTAGACTGTTAGCTAAAGATATAGATGATTTTCGTAAAGGTAAGGAATGAGGGAGAAGAATTTATTATGGGCAGATATAATAAAAATTATAGAGGAAGAAGAGGTTGAATTTATACGATTACAGTTTACATACCTCTATAAGTATTAATAGTTTATTGAATCTAAGTTTATTATGACACTAGGTTTTACTTGGAGGTAAGCAAATGGCAAATATTATAATTGTATTTCCTAAAGAGGAAGATGCAAAAATGATTAAAAATATATTGCTTAGGCATGGATATCATGTTGCAGGAATATGTACAACAGGTTCACAGGCTCTAACTATTGCTGAAACCTTACGAGATGGGATTGTTATATGCGGATATAGGTTAATTGATATGATATATAAAGAATTAAGAGAGTATCTGTCTAGTAATTTTAAGATGTTAATTATATCATCACCTAGATATGTAAGCGGAAGAAAAGGAAATAATGATGTAATGTATCTTTTTATGCCGATTAAAGTATATGAATTTATGGCTGTTATAGAAATAATGGAAAAAGAATATATTTTAGCAAAAAATATGCAAAAAAATAAGCTTGTGTTTCATTCAAAGAGTGAAATAGATATTATAAGAAGGGCTAAAGAACTTATTATGTTTAGAAAGAATATGACAGAGTCGCAAGCTCATAAGTATATACAAAAATATAGTATGGAAAATAGCAGAAATATGATAGAAACAGCACATATGATTATAAAAATTATGGAATAGATAAATAATATATAAAATGGAGTGATAAAGTTATGAAATTTACTAAAATGCATGGTATAGGAAATGATTATGTTTATGTGAATTGTTTTGAAGAATATGTAGCAAATCCTGAACAAGCTGCAATTAAAGTTAGTAATAGAAACTTTGGTATTGGTTCAGATGGACTTATACTTATAAAGCCATCTGATAAAGCAGATTTTTATATGGATATGTATAATTTAGATGGTTCAAAAGGTGCAATGTGCGGGAATGGCATACGTTGTGTGGGTAAGTATGTATATGACCATAAACTGACAGACAAGGATATTATAACTGTAGAAACTATGTCAGGTATTAAAACTTTAAAGTTAAATATAGAGAATGGAAAAGTTAAAACTGTTATAGTAGATATGGGTATTCCTATTTATAAATATAGAGATAATACAGTTTGGGAAAAACTAAAAATTCAAAATGGAAATGAATATAATATAATTGAAGTGTCTATGGGGAATCCTCATGCAATTACATATATGAAAGAAATAGATAATCTTAAACTAGAAGAAATAGGTCCAATGTTTGAAAAACATGAAAGATTTCCGGATTATACCAATACTGAGTTTATACAAGTTATTGATAAAAATAATATAAAAATGCGTGTTTGGGAACGTGGTTCAGGAGAAACATTAGCATGTGGAACAGGGGCTTGTGCGAGTGTAGTTGCGAGTGTACTTGCAGGATATACTGATAGAAAAGTAAAAGTGAAATTGCTTGGAGGTGATTTAGATATAGAATGGGACATAAGAGATAATCATGTAAAAATGACAGGTGAAGCAAGGGAGGTATTTTCTGGAACTATTGAACTTTAATAACAATAACAACTAAAGGAGAAAAAGAAATGGCTAAAATTAATGACAATTATTTGAAATTACCAGGAAGTTATTTATTTTCAAATATCACTAAGAAAGTATCGGCTTTTAAAGCGGAGAATCCAGAAGCAGCTATAATTAGACTTGGAATAGGTGATGTTACACAACCATTAGCAAAAGAAATTGTTAAAGCGTTACATAGTGCAGTTGATGAAATGGCAGAGGCAGAAACTTTTAGAGGATATGCACCTGACTTAGGATATGATTTTTTAAGAAATGCTATAGTAGAAAATGATTATAAAGCTAGAGGGGCATTTATAGAAAGTGATGAAATTTTCGTTTCAGATGGTGCAAAGTCTGATTCTTCAAATATTCAAGAAATTTTTGCAGTTGATAATAAGATTGCTGTATGTGATCCAGTATATCCAGTATATGTAGATTCTAATGTGATGTCTGGAAGAACAGGTGTATATGATAGTCTAACAGGCATGTGGAGCAATGTTATATATATGCCTTGCACTGCTGAAAATGATTTTGTACCAGAATTGCCAAAAGAAAAACCTGATATTATATATTTATGTTTTCCTAATAACCCTACAGGAACAACACTTACAAAATCACAATTGCAAGTTTGGGTAGATTATGCTAATAAGGTTGGGTCAATAATTATATATGATGCTGCATATGAGGCTTATATTTCAGAAGATAATGTAGTTCATACTATATATGAATGTGAAGGGGCTAGAACTTGCGCTATAGAATTGCGTTCATTTTCTAAAAATGCAGGTTTTACGGGTGTTAGACTTGGGTTTACAGTAGTTCCAAAGGAAATAAAGTGCGGAGATGTAGTTTTAAATAATCTTTGGGCTAGGCGTCATGGAACCAAGTTTAATGGTGCACCATATATAATTCAAAGAGCAGGAGAAGCTGTGTATACAGACGAAGGTAAGAAGCAGCTTAAAGAACAGATTAATTATTATATGAAAAATGCAGATGCTATAGCTAGAGGACTTAAAGAAGCTGGATATAATGTGTTTGGTGGTGTAAATGCACCATATATTTGGTTAAAAACACCAAACGGTATGACTTCATGGGAGTTTTTTGATTATTTATTAAAAGAAGCTAATGTAGTAGGAACTCCAGGTTCAGGTTTTGGACCTAGCGGAGAGGGATATTTTAGACTTACTGCTTTTGGAAGTTATGAAAATACAGTTGAAGCTATCAATAGAATTAAAAAGTTATAAATAAATATATGTTTGTATCTGCATATGTTTAATTTATATATTAAGATAAATAAGGGGATTAAAGGTAAAAAAAGAAACCATTTTTAATTTATATGCTTCTTTCCAAGTGTATGATTGCAAATGCAATTTGTCACATGGGAGGGAGCATATTAAATTATAATTTTGAGGGTCTATGTCCATTAGGATATAATTATATAATATTTAATAAAATCATATATATCTTTATAATGTAGAATATGTTTAAAAATGATATTTTGTCATTTTGCTATGTTGTTATCAATAAGTATTCCTCTAGTGTACTTCTCTTTTCTGCCTTTCAAAGGCAAAAATATTGTTTTAAATTATGAAGTGCGTATACTAAATAGGTGGATAAAAGTAAAAAAGGTGAAAATATTGTTTTAAATTATGAAGTGCATATTGTTAAGAGAGTATCATGGGTCTATATATGTAATTATTGCATATCCATAATATGGATTATATATATTGTTATTTTGGTTTGTATTTTCAGAAAATAAAAAAGTATTAGGGCTGGGTAAATTATCAGTATGTATATTAGATAATGGTTTGACAGGAAGCGGTAAAGATGAAGAATTTTGAACCAAAGTAAATTCAGTATTATCAACTTGAATGTGAGGGGGTGATAAATTTAAACTATCACTTCTTGTAGCAGTTGTAAAATATTCTTCATAGCCAATATAATTATCTTTATTATTATTATTATTGAAGTTGGTATTTGTATGTGTATTAGTTGTGTTGGTTTTTCCAATAGATATGTATAGATATTCACCTTTATTGAGATATATTTCGCTAACTATATACTCATTTGCACCAGCACTTATTTCATTGCAATTGTATTGCCAATTATAATAACTATTAATAGATATATCATAAGCACCCCAAAGCTGTATAGCATAATGTCCGTTATAAGGAGCTTTAAATATTTGTCTGTAACCAGTGTAAGTAAAATGTTGGCTGTATATTGGTTCAGAAATATCGGCAACAATTGTTGTAAAAATATAATCAGTTTCATTTATGTATTTAGCATTAGCAGGTTGAATTAAATATGTGAAAACTATTATATTAAGAGAAAGTAAAGTTATAAGGTGCCTAAATAAAAACTTTTGTATAATCATAGATTATTCCTTTCAAAAATATTGTAATTATAGTTAATTGCGAAACTCTAATTCTGAAACAGTAATATATACTGGCTCATTTGAATATCACAAAATGTTATCTCCTCAAAAAACTTCAATTTTCACTTCTTTGATATTGCACAAATATGCATAACTTTAACGGATTTTATTATTCTAAGTATTAATTCTCTATATTAAAGTCTGTAAATCCTATAATTTCTGTTAGAATTTCTAACAGTTATCCATATGAGGTACTTTTTGAGTCTTATAATTACCTAATATTATAATTAGATATTTAAAGTTATAAAGTAATATTTAATTTACCTGTTCAACTATTACCTTTAGGGTAAAGTTATGTGTACCAATAGTATGTTCATTTATAAAAATACTAAATTCGCTGGCTTCATTAGGTGCTAATAATATATTTGCTGGTTGTATGGTAGCAATCGGAAGAAGGATACCAGTATCACTAATTGCAGCAACACGGCATGAAACAGCCACTTCACTTAAATTTTCTAGTAAAAAGACATATTCTTTCTCTGTTATAAGACCAGCAGTAGTAAATATTAAAAAATTATTATCTAGCATATGTAAATCATCAGGTGGTGTAAGCTTTATATCAAATATAGCTGTTTGTGCATTACCTGAAGTTTCGTATGAATAAACAAATCGTGCATTTGCTATAGGCATAGTGACAAGAACTAAAATTATTAATAAAAATGTAGAATATGAAATAAAATTCCAATTTGAAAATTCAGTTTTAGCTTGTGGATTTAGCATAATATTATCTCCTAATTAGGAAGAAAGTTTCGCTATGTAAATTTTGATATTGTCATAGCGAAACTATTTTATAATTTTGTTTATAAAGTTATCTTGGTTTAATCAATTTGTTCAGCGGTTAATTTAACTGATAAATTAATTGTTGGATTTTGGCCTAAAGAAGAAGCTAAACCTAATTCTGTATCCTTAACATTATCTCCATTAAATGGCCATCTCCAGTAAATAGTTATTGGTCTGTCGATAACTTGGCCAGGTTCATAAATAGTGTTTGATATTGCAGTAGATAATCTTGTGTTAAACTCATCAAGAGATTTCCAGTCATTATTGTCAATTGAAAATTCTAAAGGTTCATATCCAGCCCAAACTTCATTATATGTGCCAGAAATGTTAGCAGATAATCTATATGCAACTTCAGGAGCATTGTTATCAGCAAACACAAGATTAAAAGTAGTAATTCCGCTTGTTCCAGGAGCAATAACTTTGGCATTGTTTGAACCTTTAACGGTTGTTAATGCGGAATTATTATCAGCACCAATATATGAGTTTTCAAATAAATCACTATCATTAGTAATTCCAACTCCCCAGTAAGCAACTCTAGCGATATAATTTGTATCTAATGCAGAAATATATTTGGCAAATGCATTGCCGATTAAAGACATAGTAAGCAGTATAGCAATAGTGAGTATTGCAGCAACTTTTTCAGTTTTAAAATAGTTTGTTTTTGGCTTAATTTTATTATTGTTCATGTAGTTCCTCCAAATGTTTATTTTTTTCATAATTAAGTAGTTTATTTTGTAATTCATCAAACTTTAACTTTTGTTTTCTATAAGCTTTGTTCTTTTTAAAAAGTTCATATCCCAAAATAATAAATATTGGCAGTATAACAAAAAGCACTATGCCAAGTGTGGTTTTAAGAAATAGTACAAAGTGTCCAAGTTTGGGAATTCGTTCACTGTATTTGCCTATAACGTTTTCAGCATAAACAATTTCAGAGTCTTGAGCATTATTGGCATCACCTTTTGTAACAAAGCTTCTTCCATTTTCAGATTCATTAATATCAACAATTCTATGTAAAACAAGTGCCTTGCCATATTTGAATAGTATAATATCTCCGATATCAAGCTGTCTGATATCTGTTTTAACTGCAAAAATTATGTCACCTGCTGCAATACTGCCGTTTCCTGTATTCATAGAATCTGTAACAATTGCCATAGGAGCAACTCCAAAGATAGTTGGAACTTGTTCAGGATATAAAGCAGACTGTATGATTATAGTTATATTAAGAACTAAAATAGGTAACAGTAAAAGACAAATGAGTAATCCGATGAAAGTCTTAATCTTTTTCCCTAACAGTTTAAATTTTTTTTTATTCATATTCTAACCTCCTTTATAATATTAGTTTTAATTATCGTTATTGAAAACAAAGATATTATACAAGCTTTTTTTATATTTGTACAGAGAAATTTTAAAAAAAGATAATAAAAATATAATAATAGGTTAAAATTAATAAAGTTTTGTTTAAAAAGTATATGTATTTTATAAAGAGAGATATATAAATAATGGTGTATTAATAGTCTAAGATATATTTTAAGTAGATCCATAAGACTTATATATATAAACAAATAGTGTGTTAATAGTTTATGTTAAGGTTAAAAATGTAATAATTTATCTAAAAACTTGTGTTGGAGCTATTTAGGAGTTTTTGGTAGAATATTGATTATTATATAAACAAGAAAATTGTATTTATTAATTAGTTTATATCTGTATAGAATTATTGTTAATTATAGCTTTGCTAAAACTATAATTAATGTATAATTATAAATTTTAAAAAGTCTAAATATAATATAAATTTTCGTTAAAAATATTTAATAAGATATAATAAAAATATTAAAAAAATATAAATAAATAGTTGTGAAAAAATATCATCAATGATAGAATTAAGCGTGTATAAAAAATATACAATAAGTAGTATAGAAAAATAACAGGAGGCAAACTAAATGAGGAGCTTTAGAAGGAACTCAAAGAGAGTTACAGCATTTTTATTGGTGGTAGTTTTATCTTTTGTACAATATGTATCACCCTATGCGCAGACATATAATAATGCTGTATCAGAACTTGAAGTACAAGAAAGTGTGTATACAGAAACTAATGTGAATTTAGTTTCAGAGGGAGAATATGAGATAATTGAACCGCCGTCGGATACTGTAAGCATTACTAATGAGGCAGAAACAGGAAGTGTAGAAGTTTCAGAAGAATTGGATAATGAAGAAGAAAGTGCAGAGTCAGATGAGGTAGAGAATACGGAAGTTTCAGGAGAAGCAGA